>Ga0181571_10001936_pt1 | contig 15157 bp, 6 predicted proteins | sample 101ome_17_FD_132440 | JGI IMG/M metagenome (GOLD analysis project Ga0181571, IMG submission 132440) | Coastal salt marsh microbial communities from the Groves Creek Marsh, Skidaway Island, Georgia - 101407AT metaG (megahit assembly) | ecosystem: Environmental > Aquatic > Marine > Intertidal zone... | reverse complement strand
CTTGAGAGCTCTCCAGTTGATCTCATCCTCGCTGACGTCCTCCTCGCTCGCCCGGGTCACCCGCGAACGCCGGCGCCAGTACACGTCGCTCAGCCATCCCGCGGAAGATTCCGGCACTTGGTCCTCCCAACCATCCGCGGACGGAACGGCACCGAACGCCCCGTCCCTCCCAGGATGACGCGCGCCGTCGCCTTCGATCAGCGCGCGCGATGCCTCCACGCCGAGTGGCGGCCACACCAGCGCCAGAAGCGCCAGCGCGGTCAGCGCCACCCACACACGGCGTCGACCCATCGTGTGGTACGACGGGCGTCCGCGAAAAGTTTGTAACCGATCTGATAGCACTGCCGCGCGGCCCGTTTTTTCGTGAAACCAAGATCCCGGAAATAAGACTTTTATCGAATCAAACAACATGAATGCTTATGCAAGGCGAGTCAGTTTGCAGTTAGACACTCTGTCGATTCTGACTGGATTACATAGACTAAGATCTTACTCAAGGCCAGTGGGCACTTTTAGGAGAGAAGCGCTCTCCGCAGTGGCGAGAAAAGCACGAGGTCGTTCCACGTAGTCGCCACACAACACGCGCGGCGCGGGACCCGCGCCCGACGATGACGAGCATGACGCGTGCGTCGCTCGTCTTATTCATCACCACGGTCACGTTTGTGTCGTGGCCGCCCGCGGTGGATGCGTGCAACTGCAGGGTCGACTGCGTCATGGGCACCTGGGGCGAGTGGAGCGCATGTAGCTGCCTGGGGAAGCGGTACAGGGAACGGGAGATAACGACGCAGGCTGCGTGTGGAGGGACGGCCTGCGGGGCCCTCACGGAATGGGACAACACCTGTGTCGCGGTGTGCCCTCCTCCGCCTTCCCCGCCGCCTCCACCGCCTCCACCGCCTCCACCGCTCCAACCGCTTCCGCCTCCTGCCGAACTGCCCCCCCCTCCAGTCGAATTCCCACCACCCCCTGTGGAACCTTCACCTCCGCCGATCCCGCCTCCCAAGAAGTCGATGCCCTCGCAGTCATCCGGAGACGTATCTCACGGTTCCTGGGCGCCGGTCGGAGCGGCGTTGGCGACATCACTCAGCTTGTTAGCGGCGTTGTTTCGAGGGTGAGGTGAAAGGGTGATGGCCCGGGCAGGAGATGCAGATAGATATAGCTGGCTAGTAGAGTCAACAACATGTAGGTAGCATAGCTGAATAATGTAGATTAAAGATGTCAAACAAACACTCCATCAACTCCAGGCCACTCAGCGCGTGCCAAAGTACCCGGTAGGCTTGCGACGCGCGATCATCCCGGCGGCGCTTCCCACCCTCTCGCCGTTGCCCGAGATCACGCTGTGCCTTCGCCGGCCGGCGTCGGTGATGCGCTGCGCCTCCGTCGATATCCTCCTCCCGATCGCGGTGAGATTGATGCACGGCTCCATCCAATCGAAGGGGTCCATCATGCTCCTCCCAACCTCCCATATGCCGTAGAATCCGAGCGCCAGGATCCCCGACGGCAGTGGCGTGAGTCGCTTGAACGTCACAGTGAACACCAGCGGCGCCGAGAACACGAAGAAGAACAGCACAAGGTTGACCATGTGCACGTACTGGTAAGGTATGGGGGTAGTGACGATACGCTCGCACGTTTTGAACGCGGCGAGCACCCTGTCGCATTCCTTGTACACGTCGTAAGCAGCCTTCTCGTAGAGGTCGCCCTCGCGTTGGTTCCTGGCCACTATTCGCTGAATTTCAGCCACACAGACGTTGAATCGGTTGCCAACGGGAACGTCCGCGTACCTCCGCCTTTCCTCTGGAGTGAGAAGCGTCGCGAGCGAAGGCTCGCCGCAGAGGTCGTCCTCGAGCAGGCTCGCCTCGGACACGGGTCCGGTGCCGCCTCCGAAGGACGCCGCCTTGCTCGGCTTGAAAATTCGCCGGAGGAACCCGGGCTTCCCCTCGTCCGCGCCATCCTCGCCCCGCCCCCTGCGGCTTCTCGAATCGAACCGGTACCCGTGTCGATACTCGCGAAGGGCCTGACGGATGAATGCGAACAACACGTTGCTGAGTCGGCGAAGCTCCAGCTGGTCGTCCTTGATGGTCGCGGCGGCGTCCGTGGGGTTTCCGGGCTGATGACCGGGTTCGCCCGCCGTGGGCGCCCGAAGGAAGGATGCAAACTCTATGTTCATGTTCCTCAGGCCGTGGTAGATGTCTCCCACGGCGGATCTGGCCTCATAGTACCTCAGGTACGCGATGTTGGCGCAAAACACGAGCAGGAAACCGATGATCGCACCGCAGATGGCGTGCGCCTCGGTGTGAAACGTGACGGAGCACTCCGACGAGAGCTTCACGTCTGCGCCGCACAGACGAACCTTGAGCAGGTTGGCCACCGCGCCGATCGCGGCGGCCATGAGCACCTGAGGAACGACCCTCCACAGAGTTTCGTTGCTGCCGTCGAAGAGACCGGTGAGGAACGAGAACGTGTGACGGGGATACTCCCGGGACGCAAGCTCGTTTGCCATGACCACCGCTGATGCGCGGCGGCTTCGAAAATTACGGCGCAGATCCTTGGATGAAGCGAGCACGTTCTCGACGTTAGGGCTCTCCGCGGCGCGTCTTGCGAGGTCCTCGAGCGCAACGAACGGCTCTCCATCCGCCACGTCAGTGATCCCGTGCGATGAGAGCGTCTCTGCGTCCCTGCTGGCGCACCTCATGTGGATCTGCACGCACTCCCGCCAGACCCTGAGACCCACCCCGGTGAGGTCGTGGTTGGGCTCGCGCCAGTTGAAGGGACGCTCGATGACCTCACCGATGGAGTTGATGCCATAGAACGCCATGGCGAGGAGGCATGCGGGAAAGAAAGAGATGTACTGGTAGGAAACCGTAAAGATGAACGGCGCCGAGTACGTGAAGAAGAAGGTGACAAAGTTGCTCATCTGCAGGTACTGGAAGGGTATCGGGGTTGTGACCACCCGTTCGCAGGACTTGAGCGAGGCCAGCACGAGCTCGCACTCGCGGTACAAATCAAATGCCGCGCGCTCGCACACGTGGCCGAGCCTGCGGTGGTGCTCCACGATGGACTGGATTCGGGTCACCACGGTGTTTGCACGATTCTGGAACGGGATGCTCGAAAATTCAGCAACCTCCTGAGCGTCCCGCATGAGCGACCCGACGCACGGCATCCCGCACTTATCCTGGAGCAGCAGCTGCTTATCACCAGGGTTTGGATCGTCCAGATATCCAAGTCGCTGCTCCCTGAGCACATGGCGGATGAAACCGAAGAGCAGGCCAGAGAGCCGCAGCAACTCGGTTCTCTCGTTCATGAAAAGAGCGCATCGCTCTCTCGCACCTTTCACATCCTTGCGGTTGTACCCGGGCTCACCCTCCCGAGCGTCTCTCAGGAACGCGCACACACCAATGTTGAAGTTTCTCAAGCCACAGTGCAGCTCACCGATCGCGGACTTGGCCTCGTAGTATCGGTCGTACGCAAACTTGAACCTGTAGACAATCATAAACGCCAGCACGGATCCAATCACCGAGTGCGCGTAGGGCGCGAATGTGACGGGGCACTCAAACGCCTCCTGCACCTGACCACCACACCTCCACAGCTTCACCAACTGCGCCACCCACCCGATGACGAACGCGAGGAGCACCTGAGGGATGATCTCACCGTATACGGTCTTCTTGAAGCGGAAGATGTCGGTGATGAATCCGTGCCAGGCGTCGGAGAGCTCAGGCTGAGACGGGTTAGCCTCCCGCAGTCGGGTCGAGACGGAGGAGGCGTCGTTGGGTCCACCGTCCGCAACGCCTCGCTTAACCGCGTCTTCGATCCTCGTCGTCTCATCCGGTCGCTTGGAGCTGAGAAGCGCGATGTCGGCTGCTCCGTGTGCCACGCTGGCCCGGACGGATGACCTCGGTTCCATCGAGACTCTGACCACTGACTCACCGCCCTCGAGCCGCACGTCATCCAAGGATACCTCGTTGTCTCGAGTCTTACTCCTGTCCTTGGCGAGAGTGGCGTCGACGCTCGCCACGCTCGCCTCGTGCAGCTGGAGCGACTCGGAATAGAGCCTCCAGCCTGTGCCGGTGAGGTCATGGCACGGTATGGTCCAAGAGTACGGATCCTCGATGGATCGCGCCACCTCGGCGACGCCGTAGAACGAGATGGCCACGATGCACGAGGGGATCGGGGAGAGCCACTTGAACCCCGTGGTGAACACGAACGGCGCGGAGAACACGAAGATGAACAGGAGGAAGTTGACCATGTGCAGGTACTGGAAGGGCATCTTGGTGCTCACGATTCGCTCCATGTGCTTGAATGCCTCGAGGCACCCTTCCAGGTCATGGTAAATGTCGAATGCGCCGCGCTCGCATACGTGACCCAACCTGCGGTGATGCTCCACGATGGATTGCATGCGCCACACGACCATGTTGGCCCTGTTATTCGGATCGATCGCGAGGAACTCCTCCTTCTCCTCATCAGTCAGCAAGACGCCGAGGCCCGGACGACCGAACACGTCGTCGCGGACCAAGCCGGCGTCATCCGACGGAGCCGGGCATCCCTCGGGGTACCCGTGCCTGTGCTCGCGCACCGCCTGACGAATGAAGGCGTAAAGTACGTTGGACAGCCTACGCAGCTCGACTTTGTCCGCGTTGATCTTTGCATCGTGGCCCTGCTCGTCGTTACCAACGCGGAGGAAGGAATTGAACGCAATGTTGGCGTTACGGATGCAGTCGTAGAGGTGCCCGAGGTATTTCTTACCCTCATAGAAGCGATAGTACGAGATGCTGGTCCGGAAGACGAGCATAAAACCGATGATACCTCCTGCCACTGAGTGCGCGGTCTCGCTGAACGCCAGCGGGCACTCGCTGTGGGAAGTGATGTTCGCGCCGCACCAATAAATCTTGATGATCTGCGCGAAGATGGAGACGGCCGCGGCGAGCAGCGTCTGGGGCATGATCTTGGGTAGCACCGTGCCTCTGTATCGGAACAGGATGGTGATGAAGGTAAATGGACCGATGCTCAGCTCCTCGCCATATTTCTCGGATGCGCCTTTCGTCTTGCTCACGCTCGGGGTGCCCCCCTTGCGCTGCTTGCCGTCCATCTCCCCACTCATCGCCACAGAGTTTGACCCGGTGGACCCGATGGATGCGATTGAACTGTTTCGCTTCATTCCCTCACCTGTCTCGCTGTCGTGTCGCCGGAGGGCATCCATAAGAGTCTGATACGATGCTCTGCGCTTGGACATCTCCGTCTCAGCCTTGGGATCGAACTGTTCGGCGTGTTCGTGGATCTTCAGGTTCTCCCTATAGATCCTCAGGCCCAAGCCAGAGAGGTCATGGCACGGCTGCTGCCAGTTGAATGGATCCTGGATGAGCTTACCCATCTCGTTGATGCCGTAGAATCCAATTGCCACAATCACCGAAGGCACATAACCGATCCAGTGAAACGTGGTGGTGAACACGAACGGCGCGGAGAACACGAAGAAGAACAGGATGAACTGGAGCATGTGCAGATACGTGAACGGGATTGGCGTCGAAACAATTCGCTCCATGGCCTTGTACGCGGACAGACAAATCTCCAGCTGCTGGTAAATCTCGAACGCGGCACGCTCACTTATGTTGCCCAACCTGCGATGCGTCTCAGTAATAATCTGGATGCGCATGGCGATCCAGTTACAACGGTTCGATGGCATGAGCGCGAGGAGTCGCTCTGACTCCCCCTCTCGGAGCAGATCCGGCAGCGGTGGCTTTCCAGTGGCGTCCACCTTTACGCAGTCCTCGTCGGTCACCTCTCCGCCGTCGGGTGCGCCCACGCGGATATCACGCAGGATGTGACGCATCGTGGCGTATAGCACGTTGGTCAGGCGCAGAAGCTCTGCGCGATCCTCGGTGATTTTCGCGGTGGTGCTCTGGAACGATTTCCTCGGCGTCCTGCTGGGCGAGTCGGTCAGGTGTGGGCCAGCGTCACCCCAGCCTTCGAGGTTGGAGCTCCCCGAAGCCTCAAACGCCGCGCGCTCGCCGGGTTTATTTTCACGGAGGTAGTTGACAAAGCACACGTTGAGGTTCCTGAGACCGTTATACAGCTGGCCGAGTGACTGCTTCCCTTCGTAGTATCGGTCATAGGCCCAGTCGGTTCGGAAGACGAGGAGAAAACCGAGTGACACGGATACCACCTGGTGACCGGTGATGTCGAACGTGGTCTGGCACTCGGCCGCGGCGACGACATCCGCGCCACACATCACCCGCTTGAACATCTGCGCGAATATTCCGAGGAAGAACGCCAGAGCGATCTGCGGGAGCAGCGAGGGCATGACGGTGTTCTTGAAGACAAAAATCTCAGTAAGGAAACCGCTCCAGTGCGTGCTCAGCTCCTTCGGAACGATGCTCGGGTCGGCGGTCAGCGCGTCGTCCTCATCGTCCTCTTCATCAATATTACCACCGACATTCTGCTTGATCGCGGTGCGGGCAGCCGCGGCGATGGAGGTAAACGGGCCAGTTATTGAGGCGGCTGAGGACAACCTCTTGCGCTCGGGCACCGGGCTGGCAGGGGTTGACGGCGTCGGCATCTCCCCGGCGGCGACGTTCTCGTCCTCCAGAGCGCACGCCTCCTCGAGGGCATTCGCGTGCAAGGCGGCATCGGCGACCGGCGCGGCGGCGAGCGCGCGTTGGATCTGCTCGCTCGTCGACAGTCGCGCCCTCGCCTCCAACTCTGAAGAATCCGTGACTCGAGACTCCGACGCGTTTGTCTCCTCGTGAACTTCCTCGGCTTCTCGGTGGGCCTCGTCCGCCTTCTGGTGCATCTGCAGAGTCTCCGTGTAAATCCTCCAACCCACGCCCGAGAGATCGTGACACGGATCCTCCCACGAGTAAGGGTCCTCCATGCACCGGCCGATCTCGTTCACGCCGTAAAATGCGAGCGCGACGACGCACGAAGGGAACGGCGTGATCCACTTGAAGTTGGCGGTGAACACGAAGGGCACCGAGTACACGAAGAAGAACAGGAGAATATTCAACATGTGCAGGTACTGGTACGGGATCGGCGTGGTGACGATGCGCTCGGCGGACTTGAGCGCGTCGAGCACGAGCTGGCAGTCGCGGAAGACGTCCAGCGCGGCTCTCTCGCCGAGGTTGCCGACCCTGCGGTGGTGCTCTATGATGGCGGTTATCTTGGACACGCACACGTTCGGGCGATTCCAGGGCTCCAGCGTCCTGAACTCGTCCAGCTCGATCTTGTCCTTGACGATGTCTGGGACCCTGGGCTTGCCGCCGCGGTCCCTGGTCATCAGCTCGTCGTCGGTGACGGGCCCGACGTCCGAGTACCCGTGCCGCTGCGCTCGAACCGCCTGTCGGACAAATGCGAACAGCAGATTAGTCAGGCGGAAGAGCTCCATGCGGTCACGCGCGAGGGCATTCGCCCTCATCGCGTTCATGGCCGCCCACTTGCGTCGGTTGGTCACCGACGTTTTCCCGCCGTGCCTGCTCAGCGGCGGGTGCGCTCGGAGAAAAGTCGCGGTGGCCACGTTGAGGTTGCGTATGCCGGTGTGTATGGCGCCGAGCGCGGCTTTGCCCTGGTAGTATCGCTCGTACGCGAGGTCCGCGCGGAAGACGAGTAGGAACGATAGAACGACGCTTACGCCGAGGTGACCGTCCATGTTGAACGTGACGTCGCACTCGTCGTTGCTCGCGACGCCCTCGCCGCAGTAGAGCACCTTGACGAGGTTGGCGAAGAGCCCGACGAAGGCTGCGAGGATGATCTGCGGAACCACCTTGAGCACGATGGTCCCCTTGATCTTGAAGATCTCGGAGATGAAGGCGAGCCGCCCGTGGGACATCTCCTTGGGTTTGTCGAGGAAAACCATGCGCCGGGCACCCCCGAGTCCGTGGTGCGACCCGTTCAAGGCGCGAGTCACTCGACGGGTCATCCGACGGTCCGTGCCCGATGGGGAAGCCGGGGTGAGCGCGGGGTCGTCCGCGCCGCCTAGGGCGGGGTTTCCGCGACTCAGACCGCTCGCATCGCTCATCCCATCGGAAGACGCCATGCTCGCGAAGCTGCCACGCCTCGACGGCAGGATCTCGATGCTCATCGTGTTGGGTTGCCGCGGTCGGGATCTGCCGCCTCGGTTGCTTATTTCGGCAGCGTTGCTCATTTCGGGGCTCATCCTTTTCCCGGCGGGATCGCGTCGACGCGAGTATCGCCGCGCGCCGACGCGTTAGCGCGCGGGGTTGCGACGTTGGATGGGACGAGCGGTTCGAGAGGTGCCAAATCCGCCCTCGACGCGATATGGCGCGCGTGCCGATATGCCCAGGTCGCGCTTCCGTGAACGCATAAAGGTCCAAGGACCGAGGGGAGCCGAAGAGGCACGAAATTCGGGAACGCGAAGAGACGCAGCGCAGGCGTTGACCCGTTCCGTGTGTGACCGTTGGGACCTTTCTGCCCGCGTCGGTGCCCAAATCGCACAACTCAGGAGCGAGCGAGCGGAGGAAGATGCTGAAGCAGCCGCTCCTGAATCCGTACAACCTCGGGCAGCCCGCCCCGAGACCGCTGCGCATCAACGTGCTGTACTGTGCGATTGCCTCTTGCGTGGTGGCGACGATGGGACTCTGCTTCGCCATAATATTTTGGCAGGCGTCGAGCAGGGCGATTACCAAGAGCATCACGGATGCCGCGGCGAAGCTGCCGGAGGTGCGCGCAAGGTGGAACGAGATGGAGAGAAAGTCCCACAAGTTTCTTAAGGCGACGGAGAAAGACATCAGGGAGTTCGCATCGGCGACGTTCGGGGATGGGTCTGAGAGGGACGAGACCTCGAACGAGCCCGAAGATTCGGCACCGTGGGGCACGCGAATGGGCGCAAGGCGCCTACTACTTTTAGCTAAACCTCTAGACATTTAGATCACAATGACGATAGATAGCCACCGACGAAACACGTCGTCACACCTTATCCTGCGGCTTGCACAGTTTCTTGTCCTCCGCGTCCATGCGCACGCCGTACCACCGTTTGTCGTTGTGCACAAACGCGGTTGCGTGCGCGGGATGGTTACCTTGCTTGACGTCGTCCCAAGGCTCCAGCGCGTGTCCACCGAGCATGAGCAGCGCGCTCAGGGTGACGTCGTTCCACATGCCGAACCTGTCGTCCATCTTCTGCAGCAAACGCATCTCCTCCTCGGGCAGGTCGTCGGGCAGGCTCGCCAGCGCGGACGCCCGGACGATGGCGCCGCCGCACAAGCCGTAATTCTTATAGCTCGGCGCCCTCCCCCCGTTGCGCCGCGCAATCTCCGCGAGTAGCTCCTTCGACAGGGGCGCCGTCCACCTCCAGTCCTGGACTCCCCCTCCGTCGATACCCTTTTTCGGCCACCGCGTCCCGCCCCGTTCGACCCTGACGTCGTCCTCGAGCAGCACGATCCATTCCGTCTCCGCCAACCCCGCGGCGCGTTTCAGCCGACGGACGTACTCCATGACGCCGCCGCCGCCGTGCATTCCCGCGGCGGTGTGTTCCCTCGTGAACACGCAGCCGTACGTCGCGCACGCCGCCGAGCAGTCGTACGAGCCCGCGTCCGACGTCACCGACAACGGAGCATGCGGAAAGTGGACCCTCACGGACCGAATCAGCTCCAGCGTCGCCTTGGGCTCGTTTGCCATCTGCAGGTAAAACCCGACGGTTGAACCGCCGTCGCGCGACGACGACGCCATCCGCGGTTCATCCGTCTCCTTCTTCGGTCCCGCCGTCTTCGGTTCACCCGAGCCCGAGCCCGTTTGGTCGTCGTCGTCGTCCTCGAACAGGTGGTCGTGCTTGCTGTCGATGACCACGTCTGGATTGGAGTACGCCGCCGCCGCCGCCGCAGTCTTCTCCTCGGACAACTTCGCCGGCGATTGAGTCTCCCCTCTCTCCTTCCTCCTCTCGCTCGCCTCTGCTATCGCCCTCTCGCGCGCCTCCGACTCCGCTCTGGCGCGCTCAACATCCTCAGCCTTGACGACTATTGGCTCATCGCGCGATGACCTTCGCACCCCTTCCTCACCCTCAACCCCCGTGACGGGCCCGGTCTGCTCGGGGTCTTCGTTCGCGGCTTCGTTGTTGGATTTTGATTTGACCCTCGCGCCCGGACGTTTGCGCCGCGCGAACGGCACGAAACCCCCGTCGTCCGGCTGCACGACCGCCTTCACGACCTGCGCAGGCGTCGTTTTCACCGGCTTCGCGTTCTGTACCCGCGAATCCTCGACCGTCACGCCCCTGGCCTCGCGCCTTTGGACCGCGCCACCCTCGTTGGCGGACGACCACGCCAGCAGCAGGAGCACCACCAACGCGACCGGCCCGAGGGTCACAGCGCGGAGCCTCGGCCTGGCTCGCAACCCTTCCCCAGCTTGCCTCGCGTATATCCGAAACCCTCGCCCTTGCGGCGCGCCCGCCCCCGGCTCCTGCCCCGCCATCGGTGCTCCCCACTTTGTGATTTCCTCTGCAGTGACGGGCCATCCTTCTCGAGTGCGCGAAGAGCTAAACTAACTTTTACGTCAAACGCTAGACTACTTCAGGTGCCGCGTCGGATCGCCGAACCGGCGCCGGAACGACGCCGCTCGTCACTCCTCGTCCAGCACGGACCGGAAGAACGACTCCGCCGGTCGCGTCCCTCTCCTTCGAAGCGCGGTGCCAAACTCAGCCGCGCAGTCCGAGTTCGTCGACGGTATACCCACCAGCACGTCGTTCTTCGGCGTGCACCCCGGCGGCTCCATCAGCACCTGCCACGTGTCATACCCCCGCTCCGCCGCGGACGCGTTCCTGTCCGCCTCCACCACCGCCTTGCACGCCCTCCTCTGCGTCTCCCGTTCGGCGAACATCGACGGGTCCGACCGGGGTGCGCGGTTCTTTTGGCGCTCGCGCTTCTCCGCCTTGGCGCGAAGGTACGCGGCCAAACCCGGGGTTGGATTCGTCTCCGCGCGCCTCTCCAGCGCCTCCATCGGCGCGATCGCCCCGTTCCCGTCGCCCCCATCGTCGCCCGCCGCCACCGCCGCGTCCTCGCCGATGGACGCGAGGAAACCGGACGCGTCCCGTTCGTCGTTCTCGTCCTCCTCGCTGCTGTCGACGTACGCCCCGCGCGGGACGCCTCTTGCGGGACCGCCCGACACGGCGCCGCACGCGTCGTAACCTTCGCCGCCGAAATCCGCCGCCTGGGCTATGGACACGTAAGAAGCGGCCGTGACCACCGACGCGGCGAGCGCCGAGCGCGGGTACGGCGCGGCGGCGGCCCTCCCCCCGCCCGCGTCGTCAACATTATGCCGATTATCGTTTGCATTTTCGTTTTTGTCCTCTTTGTCTTTGTCAAACGAAATCGCGATCTTCCCGACGCAGCACGGCGCCACGACGTACGCCGCGTTCACCTCGACGCACTTGTCCATCGCCGCGTCGCTCGCACCCCCGCACGCGTGCAGCGCCACCCCCACGTCGAAGTCCTCGTCAAAATCTTCGATGAATCCGAGCACGCACCGCACGTTGCGAAGGCCCGCCGCCGCGGCTCTCCTCTCCGCCACCTCCAGCGATCGGGCCTTGGCGTCCACGAGCACAAACGTCGCGTCGGGAAAATGATACGCCAACGGTAAGGTCTGGTGACCGCCCCCGCACCCAAAGTCCACCACCTTTGCCGTCGGTTTGCGCCTCAGCAGCGGCGCGACAAAGAGAAACACGTTCCTGAGCTGCTCGCGCTTCCTCGCGCCCCTCGCGCGGGGCACGCCGCCGCCCTCGGGGTGGGTCACGTCGAGCTGCGGGGGTAGACTCTTCCAGTCGCTCAGCGCGGTGGCGTCTCGCGCCCATCGCCTCGCCAACTCGCGGGTGTCTTCGTCGCAAGGCTCGCATAAGCCATCGGCGGTCCCGGCACCTTGCGCTTCGGCGTCCATCAGCAGCGGGTTGGCCGAGTACGTCGGGCACAGCGACGGTGCTCCCCTCAGCAGCCGACGCACGGCGGTCAGGAACTTCGGCGGACGCGCCTTGACCCGCGCTATCGCGCGCATCCTGCTGCTGCGGTGGTCGTCGGTCGTCCCGGCGCCGGATACCGAGGAGCGGCGCTCCGACACCGCCGACAGCTCATCCAGCGCGTCCCCCGCGTGGGTCCAGGACAACGGCGATAGGAACGACGGCGCCCCGGGGACGCCCCTCATCGCCACGCGTGTGTCCGACCGCCCGTCGCAGATCCGCGGCGGTCGTCCCTCCCCCGCACCGCGAGAAGTGGAGGGAGGCACGTTTCGTCCGCCTGGGAGATCAAAATAACAACGTTTTGTTTGGCAAACCTAGGTCATCAGCACCCACTCCACCCCGCGGGCGAGCGGCCAGGACCGGGTCGGAGGTCAGGCCGAAGGCACCGCGTCGAGATGATCGTCGAGCGGGCCGCGTCCGTGGCCCAGTACGCCTTCCTGGCGTACCTCGGGCTTCTGAGCGTGGTGCTCTACGGGCTCTTCGTCCCGTCGCAGTGCTCGGCGTCGATGAACCCGCAGCACTGCCTGCCCCCGGTGCTGGCGCGAGGCGAGGCGTTCGACCTGTGGGTGTACGCCTCGCCCAAGAGGCACTTCCACTCCATCGAGTCGGTGGTGACTGGCAGGGAGGAGGTGGAGCCCGAGGTGGCGAACGCCACGGCGCGTTTGGTCATGAGCGCGTTCGACGTGAAGCTCGGGGACGCGCACGAGGAGGAGGTGACCGTGCCCGCGGCCGCGTTCGGGACGAGGGCGAACGGGACGCTGTACGCGCACGTGCTCATGTACCGCTCGAGGGGCAAGGCGCGATCGCCGAACGCGACGCGGCCGAGCGGGGAGCCGCTCGCGGTGACGAGCGCGCCCATCACCAAACACCTCGTGCACACGCGCAAAAACTACTCGATGCTCCTCGGGGACTGGACCTCGGCCGCCGCCGGCGACGCGAACGCCTCGACGCCCCAGCTCGGCGAGGACACGTCGTCGGCCGCGACGTGCGACGCGCGAGGGGACGGCGATGCACCCCGGGAGGAGGGATCGTGCGCGGCTCCGACGACCGCGGATGCCTCGGATGCGTCGACCGAAGTCCCTAAAGTCGCGTACCGTCGCCTCGAGGATAATACGCTCGTCACTCACATTCGTCCCAGACTCGGCGTGTTCGTGGTCGGGTCCCCCCCGACGTTCCCCCGCTCGCAACCTCCGCCCGACATCAGCCTGCACCCCGTGCACGCGCCGAGGGAGCTGGCGGCGCGCGGGTACCGAGTGGCGTACCGGCCGTTGGTCGCCGTCGACGAGTTCACCGTCACGCGACGCGAGTACGCGGTGATGGATCCAAACCCCGAGCGAGCGGACCCGACGATGGTCGTGAACGTCCGGCCGCTGAACATCGGCCTGTTTCGCATGATGTCGCAGATGAAGCATTCCATGGAGATGATGCAGAACAGCTTCGGCATGACGGAGTCGGACCTGGACGAGCTGAAGGAGATGTTCACCGGCACGAGTACCAAGATGCTCGCGCTGACCTTCGGCGTCAGCATCCTGCACTCGTGGTTCGCGTTCCTGGCGTTCAAGAACGACATCGGCTTCTGGAAGAAGAAGAGTAACCTCGAGGGTCTGTCCGTGCGAACGCAGTGGAGCAACTTCGTGTGCCAGCTCATCATATTTGCCAACTTGGTGGACGGCGGGCAGTCGTCGTGGATCATCCTGGGCGAGATGGGCATCGGCGTGTGCATCGAAGGGTGGAAGGTGACCAAGTTCCTGGCGCGGGATGGGGTGTTCCACCGGTTCCTCGGCATCGGTACCGAGGCGGCGGATAAGTCGCAGATGCAGAAGGACACCGACGAGTACGATAAGCGGGCCATGCGATTCCTGTCCCTGCTCCTCTATCCAATCGTCCTCGCGTACGGCGGGTACTCTCTCGTTTACCACCCGCAGCGCTCGTGGCGCTCGTGGGTTCTGCGCACGCTGGCCAACGGCGTGTACATGTTCGGCTTCATCGCCATGACCCCGCAGCTGTACATCAACTACCGGCTCAAGTCCGTGGCGCACCTGCCCTGGAAGGCGTTCATGTACAAGGCATTCAACACGTTCATCGACGACGTGTTTGCGTTTGCCATCGCCATGCCCACCATACACAGGCTGGCTTGCCTGAGGGATGATCTGGTGTTCTTCGTGTACCTGTATCAGAGATGGCTGTATCCCGTGGACAAGAAGCGGGTGAACGAGTTCGGCAGGGCATACGAAGATGATGAAGACGGGGAGGAGAAGAAAGAGAATGGGAAGGATGACGAGAAGGAGGCGGCTAAGGAGGAAGCCACGGAGCGAAAGGGCGAAGAGGACAAGAAGAACGACTGACGATGAGCTCACAGACGACTGATACACAACTAAGAGTTAAAAGTCGAAGAGCCCGTTTGGAATCCCCGAGAACGACTGGGAAGATCGGGCGATCGACACGCTGGACGCCGACGACCCGCTCGAGGCGGCCATCGCGGCCTCGCGAGCCTGAGTTTCAACCGCCATCCCAATCTCCTCAATCGTGATCGGCTCTCGCCGCGCGTAGTACTGGAACAAAATTTTCGTCATCGTGTCCGCACCACCTCGCCGCTGATTCGCTATGCCCTCGTACACGAGGTCGGCCGCCACCGGCAGCCCGTCCTGGATCTGCAACCCGCCCTTGCCCACCGCGAACCGCAGCAGGAGGCCGTCGCGCAGTCCCCCGTTTCCTCGCCACGTCCCGTCGCGCCCGAACGAGTCATCACCCGCGGGCGCGCTCTCCGCCGCCCTGCCCGCCGACTCCAAAAATTGCGCGGGCAACCTCGCGAGCGCGATCGGCGTCGGGTCCCCGGTCACCACGTCCCCGGTCGCTGACTGCAGCGACAGCACGACGCGCTGCGTGTCAGATCCGTCGGGATTCTCGTCGAGGAAAAAATCGCTCGTGTTTGGATCCTTCCACATCACCGCGAGCGGCGTCACTCCCAGCTCGTAATTGCCGTCTTTCGCCAGGAACTGGATCCCATCGCGCCGAAACGGGACGGGGCAGCCGTACGCTGCGCGCAGGCCGCTCGCGTCGCAGTTATGCGTCGGGGGAACGGCGAATCTGTACCTGTTGTTCGGCCCCGTCCCCGTCGCCGCCTCGCACTCTGCCGTCTCCGGGTCGCCGAGCTTGGAGTACAGCCAGGACAGCCTCATCTCCGCGGTGCAGTCGTACATGCTCATGCCGTTCCACGCCATGCAG
>Ga0181571_10001935_pt1 | contig 15166 bp, 11 predicted proteins | sample 101ome_17_FD_132440 | JGI IMG/M metagenome (GOLD analysis project Ga0181571, IMG submission 132440) | Coastal salt marsh microbial communities from the Groves Creek Marsh, Skidaway Island, Georgia - 101407AT metaG (megahit assembly) | ecosystem: Environmental > Aquatic > Marine > Intertidal... | reverse complement strand
GAGGATGGGGTCATGGAGGAGGGGGTCATGGAGGATGGGGTCATGGAGGATGATGGGGAGGTCGTTCGAGTGTCGGCGGTGGTGAGCGACGGGAATGGGACCGCCGAGGGAGGACTCCGAGGGAGGACGCCGATGGAGGACGCCGACGGTCGCCGGGAGTCGAGCCGGCGCGAGCCGATGCCGCCGCCGCCCGCCGCCGCCGCCGCCGCCGACACCTCCCCGTCCGCCGTCTCCTCCTCCCACCACTCGGGGGATGAGAACCTCCCGCCGCCGCCCGCCTCCCCCGAGCTACGCCTCGGAAAGGTGCCCGTCGAGTCGGTTCCGATCCGAGCGCTCGCGGAGGAGGACATCGGCGGCGGGGAGGATAAGCCACTCGAGAGGCCACCGCCGAAGCAGGGCTGGGTGGACGAGGTGGACGAGGTGGACGAGGGGCTCACGGAGGAGGATGAGGATGACCCCGAGGGGGGAACCCCGGACGACGTCTTCTTGACCGCGGCGGTTGCGTCCGTGCCTCCTCCCTCCGTGGCCGCGACGAAGAAGGCGACCTCGTCGGAGCCCGAGACGGCGACGACAGCCGTGTCGCCGCCGACGACGACAGTCGCGTCCGTCGGCGCCGCCCGGCCGGGGTCGCCTTCTTTGTCGCGATCAAACTTCGTCTCCAAACTCCCCGCGCCGCCGCCGCTCTCGGCGCGAAACCCAAAGGGAAAGGGAGCGCAAAATCCAAAGGGTGGAACGCGCGCGAATCAAAACTCGCGACTCGCGTCCACCTTTGGCAGGGACGCACCCGCGGCGTCGGCGCGGGCGGGCGCGAGGGTTCGGTCCACCACCTCGGCGGGGTACAGGGCGCCGGATCCGAGGGGAGGCGCCGGGGGGGTGAACTCGGGCCTACCATCCGCCGAAGGGGGCGCGGACGCGAAGACGACGAAGAAGGCGACGTACAGGGACAGGATCGCGAGCGGGCGACGCACGGCGACGGCGACGGCGACCGAACGACCCGCGGCGGCGACCGAACGACCCGCGGCGGCACCCCTCGGCACCCCTCGGCACCCGTCATCCGAACCGGACGACGGCCCCGTGCCGTCCGAGACGCCCGCCAAGCTGAGACGCCGCGAGGGCGGAGAGGGTGACGACGCCCCCTCCCGGTCGACGACGCTCGAGCCGACCGAGCGCGTGCTGACCAAAGCCGAGGAGGCCAAGAACAGGCTACGACGCAACAGGCGATCGAGCCAGAGCGCCGTTGGGCCCGCCGGCGGCTTCACCGGGCCCAGGGCTTCGGACGGTGGCGGCGCGGGGTCGGCGGCGGCGGTTTCCGCTTCGGTCCCCTCGCACCCGACGACGACGGCGGCGGCGGCGGAGTCGGCGAGGCCCGCGCAGAAAGTCGGCCTCTCCGCGGCGGAACTCGCGGATAGGCTCGGATCGGTCAAGCGGGTGATCAAGCCGAGGTCTTCGATGCCGGACCTCGGCAGGTCGCGCCGGGCGGAGACGACGGATGGTGGACCCAAGAAGGTTGACAGCTGTGCCGCCGCCGACGACGTCGCGGCTTCGTCGACGCTCGAGGGCGGCGTCCCGGTTGTTCGCGGGTTGGACGAGGCTGAGCTGGTGCTGCGGGTGGACACGCTGGCGAACGAGGACGCGCTTAACGCCGCGCGATCGGCGGTGACGCGCACGACGGAGCTGCTCGAGTACGTCGACGCGACGTCGAGGCGGCTGGGGTGCGAGCCGCAGAACGTCTTCGGTCACCTGCTCTTTCGGTGCGGGCAGCCCACGGATCCGACCTCGCGGCAACTCCGCCTCAACGACGCGGTGGACCCCGATCGGCTGCGTCGCATGGTCGCGGTCACCGCTGAGCTCCGCGGGCTCCTCCGGATCAAGGTTCAGGACAACAACGACCTTCAGCTCGCGGCGACGGCGCTGCGAGAGACGGCGGGGTTTTTCGCTCGCGTCGACGCGGCGGCGGCGGCGTGCTCGACGGAGCCGTGGAGGGTCCTCGCCGCGCAGCGACCTGGTGGGCGCGCGAGGGGCGGGCGGTGACGCGTCCGGGCGAGGCGAGGCGAGGCGAGTTGAGTTGGCGAGCGCGGCGGGTGGGTGGACGCTAGCTAGTGCTACTGTCGGGTGTATTGAAAGCCGAAGATTTCATCGATCGACGTCGCTCAACACGGCGCCGCCCGCGCCTCGAAGGTTGGCCAAGGTGCCTGGCCAACCGGGCGGCTCGAACGATAGCTCGAAGCGGAGCGGGTCGACGAGCACGGTGACGTGCGTCTCGCCCCACGTCTCCTTCTTGACTTCCAGCCGGGTGATGGCGTCCACGGCGCGCATCTCGTCGAGATCCACCTCGCCCCAGACGGTGTGCCCGTTGCCCCATTCGGGATGTGGTCCGACCGCGATGAAAAAGTCTGGCCCTCCCCCGATGAGGCACGCGTGCCCTCGCCGAACCTTCGGGGCGCCCTCCCTCGGCAGGTCGCTCCTGTGGTTGCCGTCGAGTCTCCCCTGGACCAGGGCGTAGGGCGGACCGGGTCCTCCGAAATTGTCGATGGCGCCTGGTTCCGGGATGGCTTCGCTTCGGTAGAAGCTGCCGGACGCGCCGGGCTTCGACGCGAACGCCTTGAACATCCCGGCGACGACGGGCGACAAGTCTTCCCTGAGCCGGACTCGTATGTCGCCCTGCGCGGTGTGAAAAACCACCGCGCCCACGTTCGCGTGCTTCGCGAGTCGATCGTCCGGCTCGCACGGCGCCCCGCAGCTCTCGGCGCAAGTGGACATCATAAAGCTCGGATTCCGCGTGCATTCGCCGCTGGAGGCCCACTGCGGACACTGCGCATCTCTGTCCTCGACGACGCACGGCTTCCCCTTGGTCTCGGTGTATCCTATGAACGCGTTGTTTCTGGCGACGTGGTCGAGCTTGGCGCCCCCGACCCCCGCGAAGAGCGCCAGGAGCAGCAACCCCCGCCTCATGCTGTGGAAGGGTGTCTGTCGGGACTTCTTGAACAACGTTGTCGAAGGAGTCTGCATTTTCCCGCGACAAATGTTCTCACATTTTTTTAAAAAGGGTTATCACATCGCACGTCGAGCCAACCCCGGGAGGCGCTCTCGTATTTCATCGTTCGTATCGTTCGTTTTCACGCGGCCAACTCGCGAGCCGCCGCCTGCGCCGCCGCGAGCCGAGCCGCGATGACGCGATGGGCGCTGCAGCTGACGTAATCCAGCGCGACGCGGTCCGAGGCGAAGTAGCCGACGCTCGCCGGGTCCCCTCCGTGTTCGCCGCAGACGCCGATCTTGACCGCGGTCTTGTCGCCTTTGGGCTTGGACTGATCCTCCTGCCACTGCTCGTTCAGCTCGCGAACAGCCGCCCTGGACGTCGCCGCGCAGTTCTCGATGAGCAAACCGACGCCGAGCTCGTCGATGCGTTCGAAGGGGTCGTCGGCGAGAATGCCGTTCTCGCGGTACGTCTTGAGAATCGGACCGACGTCGTCGCGGCTGAAACCAAACGTCATCTGCGTGAGGTCGTTCGTGCCGAGACTCAGAAACTGAGCTCCCGCGCGGACGAGGTCGTCCGCCACGAGTGCAGCCCGCGGGGTCTCCACCATCGCGCCAACCTCGAACGGCACAGCCTCGGCGCCGGCGAAAACCTCGGATGACGTTTTTCGGATGACGTTCGCCTGATGCGAAAACTCCGCCGCAGTCGCGACCAAGGGAACCATGATCTGAGGTTTCACCTCGATTCCCTTGGCCGCGCACGCCTTGGCCGCCTCGAAGATGGCGCGACTCTGCATCGCAGTCACCGACGGGTGCTGAATACCGAGACGGCACCCGCGCATTCCCAGCATCGGGTTCATCTCTCGCATCATCTCGGCTCGGGCGAGGACTTTGCCGACGTCCTTCTCGCCGGCGTCTGAGGCCACGTCGCGGGCGACCCTGTCGAGCTCCTGGCTCTTCCTCGGGGGCAGAAACTCGTGCAACGGCGGGTCGAGCAGGCGTACGCACACGGACAAGCCGGCCATCGCCGTGAAGATACCCTCGAAATCCTCGCGCTGGAAAGGCAGCATCCGGTCACACGCCTCGGTTCTGGCTGCGTCGTCAAAGGCGAGGACCATCGAGCGCATCGCGCGAAGACGCTCGGGTGAGCTGAAGAACTGGTGCTCCGTGCGTACCAGCCCGATACCCTCGGCACCGTTGACCAGTGCGATGGCTGCGTCGGCTGGGGTGTCCGCGTTGGCGAGAACCTTGATGCGGCGGATCTCGTCGGCCCACCGCATGACCCTCGCGAGATGGCCGTTGTCGCCGATTGACGCGATCAGAGCTCTGGAGCCGCGAATCACCAGCCCTTCGTCGCCGTCCAACGAGATGGCGTCGCCCTCTTTGAACTTAACGTCACAACCCTGGAACTTTACCGTTCTGTCGCGTTCGTTGACGAACATCTCCCCGCAACCGACGACGCAGGGCTTACCCCAGCCGCGAGCCACCACCGCCGCGTGCGAAGTCATGCCGCCTCTCGCGGTGAGGATACCCGAGCTCGCGTTCATGCCTCCGACATCCTCGGCGCTCGTCTCGACCCTTATCAGGATGCAGTCCACTCCACGCTTCTTGGCAGCCTCGGCGTCGGCGGCGGTGAACACGATGGTTCCCACCGCGGCGCCGGGCGACGCGGGCAAACCTTTCGCGACGACGTCCGCGTCGCCGTCCGACGGTTTAACCTTGGGGTCAAACCTCGGCCGCAACAGCTGGTCCAGGTGCCTCGGCTCGACCATGAGAACCGCTCTGGGGACGGTGATGAGGCCCTCGTCGACCATGTCGCAGGCGATCTTGACCGCGGCGGCGCCGATCCGCTTGCCCGAGCGGCACTGGAGGATCCAGAGCTTGTCGGACTCGACCGTGAACTCGACGTCCATGACGTCCCAGAAGTGGTTCTCGAGCGTATCGCACCAGTCCACCAGAACTTTGTGGCAGCGCGGGAACTTAACCGCGAGCTGGGCGATGTTCTCCGGGGTTCGAATGCCCGCCACCACGTCCTCGCCCTGGGCGTTGACGAGGTACTCGCCGTAGAGCTTCTTCTCGCCCGTGGACGGGTCGCGCGTGAAGAGCACCCCAGAGCATGAGTTATCGTCTCGGTTGCCGAAAGCCATCGCCTGGACGTTAACGGCGGTGCCCTTGAGACCCGCGCAGTCCTTGTTGATCTCGCGGTATTTGACCGCTCTCGGGTTGTTCCACGACGCCAACACAGCCTCGATGGACATCCTGAGCTGCGTCTCAGGGTCAGCCGGAAAAGCTTTACCGCGATTGACGTACACCCGCTTGTACGCGTCGATCAGCTCGCGCAGATCACTTGCGGTGAGCTCGGCATCGGTCGCGACGCCCCTGGCGCGCTTCATCTCGGTCAGGACGCGCTCGAAGTCCTCTCGCGGGATTGCTAACACGACGTCGCCGAACATGTCCAACAGACGACGATACGCGTCGAGGCAGAACCTGCGTTCCGGCTCGGAGGTTGCCGGCGCGGTGATGAACCGCTCGACGACGTCATCGTTAAGGCCGAGGTTCAAGACGGTATCCATCATGCCGGGCATCGAGACGGCGGCACCGGATCTGACGGAGAGGAGCAGCGGTAGCTCGTCGCCCTTGTTTTTGGTGGATGCGTCGCGAGGGTTGTTCTTGGTGGATGCGTCGCGAGGGAACTGCCGTCGCATCTGCTTCTCGATGAACTTGACGCCCAGGTCCACCTCCCTCCAAACTCCGGCTTTCCGCAGGAGCTGGCTACCCTTGCCTTCTTCCTTGTCAGCCTCGGCGTAGAGAGCGCACAAGTCGGTTGACAGAGTGAAGCCCGCGGGGACGTCAAGACCGATGCGGCTCATCTCCGCGAGGCCCGCGCCCTTACCACCGAGTTCTTGCTTCATGGTGCCGTCGCCGTCTGTGTCAGTCTTGGAGCCGAAGCGAAACGCAAACTTGGCTATCGGGCGGCGCTTTGCACTGGACCCGGCGCGGCCGCGCGCGGAGTCGCCGCGCTGCCACATGGGCATGCATCCGCCTCTGGGCTCGTTTGGCTTGTCGGCGGGAGGTCTCGACATCTTGCGCGGATGGATACGCCGAGCGAGTGGTTTTGACCGCTGTGTGTCGGCAACCTTATCTTGCTTGCTTGTGCGAGAGTCAAGTTGTCGGATCCGATGTTTTCTTCTTCTAAGGTGTTGAGTGTTAGCGCAACCGCTGTTCGCGGGCCAAGCACACCCGGCCAAGCATGTCCGTGATGATATCGACAGCACCCTCCTCCGTGTCGAGCCTCGCTTTGACACGTGCGGACAGGCACGTGCGCGGCGCGTTCGCGCGTCCCGCGTGTTTCATAACCCGCAACTCCAAGACCTCTCCTTCGGCTAGACGAGCCTACTCGGACGACAGCTCCCAGCAGGGAGCGAAGACTCAGACCGTCAGGACGGTCACCTCCAAGCACGAGCTCGACGAGCTCGTCCAGAGCGCGTCGAAGGAAGCGAAGATAACCGTCCTCGAGGTCGCTAAGCTCGGAAGCATCGGCAAGGAAGGAAAGCCCAGAAAGAACACAGCGCAGGTTTCCACCAGCTTCCTGAGGGTAGCAACCGACTTCAAAGACAAAGCAGTCTTTGCTGCGCTTTACATCGACCACTCCGAGGCGACAAAATGTGCCGCGGAGTCGCTCAAGGTCCGGGAAGTACCCTGCGTCTTCGTTTGGGACGACCAAGGTGAGCTGGCTTCCGAACTTGACACGGTTTCCGTCGACGCCGTGCACCACGCGGTGAGTCGCGTCCTCGGCGTCAGGGACGAAAGAGGGTAGAACGTCCTCGTTCACCTCGTCCAACTTGACATGGCACCCGGTCAAAGTCCAGGATGAAACAATTCTTGAGATTATCCTCGTCCTCGTCGCAATCGCACCGGTTCTTTCCGGCGAGGATGTCGTCGAACGTGGTGTACGTGCACGCCGCCGCCTCCGCCGCCCACGCTTCCTTCGGCGCCTTATCGTAGTTGTTGAATCTGTGGGCTCCGTTGGACCGTAAGCCGGGCTGGACCCTCGCGGCGGACTTGACGTTGGCGTATGTGAGGAAATAGTTCGGGTTGGCGCCCGTCACAGCCTTGTAGAACTGCATGTACGTTCGCTCGATGGAATTGCCCACGCAACGCGTATGAGATACCTCATAATACCAGTAAAATATTTCCAGGACAACGTCGGCGACCGAACCGTATCCAGTTTGGCCGACGCACCCATCCGTGTCGCGTTCGCGGAAGGATGTCGGGCGCCTCGGTCGCGTCAGTCCCCGGGAGCCTCGGGGGCGTGCGAACGAAGCCATCGAACCGCGCCGTCGATCGCGGCGGCGGAAGATCCTCGCGCCGGGCCGGCCGTCGCGGCGACGCGTGCGTGAGGGAAGCGGGCGCGTTCACGAAGCTGATCGAGATCCCGTTTGCGCGCGGCATCGCGCGCGCGGCGGTGGCGCCCGCGAAGAAATTCTTCCTGGACGGCGAGCGACGGGGCGAGCGCGAGTTCGCCAACGTCACCGTGCGAGCGCCGGATGCGGACGTCGAGGCGTACGAGCGCGCGCCGATGCAAGCGCTCAGCGGGTACGACGTCGGCGAGGTTCCCTTCGTGATGCAGGCGGTGTGCTACTACGAGGAGACGCTCGACGTGGGGGTGCTGGAGCGGGGTTTGAGCGCGACGCTGGCCAAGTACCCGATGCTCGCGGGACGGCTGGACCTGCGCACGCCGGGGTGGGAGAACAAGGGCGCGAAGCTGACGAACGACGGAGTGCCCCTGAGGGTCGTGCGCGACGACGATCTCAGGTTTGAGAATCTGCCGCAGGATTACGCGGGGGAGACGCGGAGGTTCCTGGATTTCTCGCCGTGGATCGACGTGATGCTGGGGGACGCGCCGCTGTTCACGGCGAAGGTGACGCAGTGCGCGGGGGGCGGGAGCGTCCTGGGGGTTTGCATGTCGCACGCGGTGAGCGACGGTCAGGGGTTCATCGAGTTTTTGGTCGCGTGGGCGAGAGCCGCGGGCGGCGAGGCTCACCCCTGGGGCGATCCGGTGTTCGATCGATCGCTGATCCCGCAGCCGCCCGCGGCGATGTCCGTGGACGAGATGCGCGACATGTTATCAGCGGAGGGCTTCGACAACGTGCCGTCGGTGCCCATGCTCGGCGGGGCGCTCCTCGCGGGGCGCACGCTGGTGCCGGATTTTCTTCGATTTCCCGCCGGGAATCGGATGATGGTGAGCGTCAACGAGGGCAACATGCGCGTCCTGCGCGAGGCGTCCGGGGCGTCGAACGATAACGAGGCGCTGAGCGCTCACGCGTGGCTCGCGCTGGCGGATCTGTGCGAGCTTCCGGTCGGGACGCCGCTGGAGCACGTGACGGTGGTGAGCGGACGGGGCGGGCGGACCGGACTTCCCGACATGTACTTTGGCAACGCGGCGATCGGCGTGTGCACCGGTCGCGTCAGGGTGGGTGATTACTCGACTCTGGCGCAGACGCGCGACGGGCTCCGCCCGGGATTCACCAAGGCTATGATGCGACGCAACAAGTACCTGACGCTCACCGAGGCGGCGTTTCGCTCGGGCGTCAACGGTTTTGACTTTGACATCATGGCGTTCATGCAGGGCCGGATGGTGTGGTGCAACAACCTGGTGGAGATCTACAAGAAGCTGTACGACCTGGACTTCGGCGGCGGCGGACCCACTCTGGCGCTCCCGCCGGAGCTCAACGACATTGTTCAGATCCAGTGCTCGCGACCGGATAGGAAAACGGGCGCCCCCGCGGGCGCAAACGGCGTGGAGATGTTCATAAACCTGCCGCCGGCGATGATGGAACGGATGCGTCGGCCCGAGGCGATCGAGCGCCTGGCGGGTGCGCGGGGGATCAGATGACCTCGGAGAGATGTCGGACTCTGGCGCGGATGAGAGACTCTGACGCGATGATAACTTTTATTATTTGAGGCGTGTTACACACTCAACCGGCGGTATTAGTAGAAGGGCGGGAGGAGCTTGAACGGGCGCTTGAACCCCGGGAAGAGCTTCCTGAGCCTCCTGTGCTTGGCGTTCGCCCACTCCGCCATCTGCGCGGCGCCGCAGGCGATGAAAATCCAGCCCATCGCGCTCTGCGTGGCGACGTTGAAACCGACCCACTGGTAAATCTCGCAGCAGTAGTTTGCGCACGTCACCACCTTGAACAGCCCACCCTTGGGCTCCTTGTACGCCTTGCTCCCGTCGGACCTGAGCGATGCCTGATAGATGTGGCAGTGCAGGTTACCCAGCTGCATCAGCGCGCTGATGCCGAAGCCCGCCATCATCTGCGTCTCGCCAACCGGGGTGTAATCCGGGTGGTTGATGAAGTAGGAGATGAAAGACGCGAAGCCCCAGTAGTACCCGCAGTTGCGGAACAGGTTGAAGATGGGCATCGTGTCGTTGGAGAAGTGGTGCACGAAGATCGTCTCGAGGATGCGCTTGAGGTAGTGCGCGGTGTGAAACGCGCACGCGAGCTGCTGAGAGACGTGCGCGGGCTCGTCCGCTCCCTTCATGCCCAGGAAACCGCCGTAGATCTCTCGGCGCATGAAAAAGAACGGAAGGTAGCACAGCATGGGGCCCGCGTACTCGGCGAGGAACACCACGGCGTAAGGCACCTGGGGACCGAGATCTTTGAACACCACGGTGGATCCGTCGGCGAGGCCGTAATCCTTGCTGAGCGATTTGCCCGCGGTGAGCGGGGTGCCCCTCGTCTTGGGGGGAGCGCCGGGTGGGACCTGGAGCGTGAACCTCTGGCGCGTGGGGTAGTACTTGCGCTTGATCTTGTGGAACGCGGCCTTCAGGTCATCGGTGGTGGCCTGCGGACGCGAGGGGAGCGGACGCGGGGACGGACGTCAGGAGATCGACGAGGCTTGTTTGGATTGCCCGAAGGTGCCAATCCCTATCCCGGCTCGGATTTCGCGGGGTTGGGCGCGCGAGTTCGACGGGCGCGCACCGAGTCCTTGACCTCCAGCCCGTCGGGAAAGAGAACCTTGCCGGAGCGAGAGACAACCTTGAGCTTCATGGTATCGTGCGTCGGTGTCGGTAGACGAGAGCGCGCGAAGCAGTGACGGGAGAGGCGCGACCCATCGATCTCGGGAGTTGAGCGGTTGCAAATTGGGCGATGGCCACCACAGCGCTCACATGTCAGTGGGATGAAATTCTTGACGTTGAACTCCTCCTAGCTCTACATGGGTGGGTCGACTCAGATCTTCACCGCCGACGCGAGCCACGCCAGGTTGCTCATGGTATCGTGGAAGTAGTCCGCCAGCACCTCCGCCGGGTCCGCCTTGTCCCCGTCCTCCTCCATGTCCGGCGCCTGACCGCCGGCGACGCCCCGGCACATGACAAACTCCCGATCGTCGCGCCCCTGCGCGTGGTTGTACACCCTCTTGCTCCCGGCGTCCCTCCTCGCGTCGCTGCAGTGCAGCGCCTTGAGCCTCCTGATGACCAGCTCCTGAAACGCCGCCGCCGCGGGGGAGTCATCGGGCGCGCCCGCCTTCTTGGCGGTCATGTACAGCAGAGCCTCCCAGCACCGAGCCGCCTGCGGCGCGCAAATCTTGAGCTCGTCCCGCGCGTACTTCGCCGCCGCTCGCGGCATCTCGAGCACAGCTGTGCCCTTCCCTTCGTCGCTTTCCTTCATGCCCCCGGGTATATCTGGCACAGGTGCTCGGGGCAGCGCCGCCGCGGCCATCGCGCACGTCCGCACCGCGGCCATCACCTCCGGCGCGTTCGTCATCGCCCTGACGTCGGCGGCGTCCCTCAGCCGCTGCAGCTGCGGCGTCGGATCCTCGACGGTGAAATCGGCGAAACCGTTCAATACGCAGTAGTCGCGCACCGCGCCGAGCATCTCGCTTCCCAAACCCGCGCGCTGGAACGGGGGCAGCACCACGATCTGCGACAGCCTCGCGCGCGTCGAGGACGGGTAGACGAAGAACTCGTACACCGTCGCGAACGACACGAGCGACCACGACTCGTTCGTTTGGCAATCCGCTCGGGTTCTTATCACGGCGAAGAGGAGCCACCTGGTATCCTCGCTGTCCACCGCGGAGGCGCCGTCGATGTAGAACAGGATCATCGGCTCGAACCGCGCGTGCCACGGGTATATCTCCGGGTCGGAGAGCCTGAACACGCGCGCGGTGTCGACGTAGTCCACGCCGTTTATAGTCGTTTTCCAAGTCTTCACGACGACGCCGCCGCCCCCCGGGATGGGCGCAGCGGCGTCCTTCCGGAGCGTCTCGATGAACAGAGCGCGGTCGGTGAAGATGTCGTCGCCGAGGTGTGCCTTGAGCATCGCCATGATGTCGTCCGCGGGGTTGAGCACGCTCTTGACCTTCTCGGCGTAGGAGATCTCCACGAGCGTCTTGAAGAGGTTCGCGGACATGAAGATCTTGATCTCGAGGTCCCTGTATCCGAAGACGGTCTCGTCGTCGCGGAAGACCTGGTGGGTGAACTCGGGCTCGAAGACCTCCGCGGCGTCCATGTCGGCCTCGGTGCGAACGAGGCGGAACTGCACGACGTCGTTGGCGTCGCACACGAAGGGCGAGCGCGTCTGTTCCTCGGACGCGTCCGCGGCGGTGGGCGCGGAAGAAGTCGGGGTCGGTGCGACGGCTGGAAGGTTGGGCATCTTCGCGGGCCTGGCGGCCTGGGGCGGCGGTGCGCCGCCCATCTTGGCCTCGAGAGCCTCGAGCTTGCGCCGCTTGGCTTCCTGCTGCTCGTCCATGGTCGTCATCGAGGAGGACCACGCGAAGTGTGGGCTCGTCGGGCCACCTTTCAAAATTTTTGAACTTTTCGCTCTTGGCGCCGGGCCCTGACTGCGCCGCGCGCTGAGATTAACCCTCCGCGGCGCGTGTCTCTCCAGTGCTACCGTTTCGCGTCGCTCCCTCCGACGCGTCGCGGCAGTCCGTCGCGCCCCCGCTCGGACAAATGAGCACCGCCGTCGCGCCCATCCGCGCGTTCGTCCGCGCAACCACCACCCCCACGACGCCATCCGCGCGTGTCTCCCGCGCCTCGCGCCTCCCCATCCGCGCGGCCGCCTCCACCATGAGCGCGCCGATGAGCGCGGGCGAGGCGGCCGCGCTGCCCTACACGATCGCGCCCCCCGCGCATCCCACGTACAGCATCGCCGACGCGATCAAGCTCGCGCTCGAGGAGGACATCGCGGACGTGGGCGACATCTCGTCCCTCAGCACGTGAGTGTTTCGCCCGACCCCGCGAGGACCTCCAGCCGGGAAGCATTCCCCGAAACGACGGCACCCGGCCGCCGCCCCAGATCTTCGTCGCTCCCGGCACCCGCGCGCTGACCTTCGCCCCCGACCTCACCGCCCCGCAGGATCCCCGAGGCCACCGTGAGCACCGCGACTCTCCTGGCCAAGGCGGACGGCGTGCTCGCGGGCCAGGCGCTGTGCAACCAGATCCTCGCCGCGGTCGACCCCGACGTCACCGTGTCCTGGTCCAAGCTCGACGGCGACGTCATCAGGAGAGGGGACATCTTCTGCGAGATGACGGGCAAGGCGCACTCCATCCTCCGCGGCGAGCGCGTCCTCCTCAACTTCATGCAGCGGATGAGCGGCATCGCGACCCTCACGAAGGCCATGGCGGACGCCGCGGCTCCCGCGTACATGCTCGAGACGCGCAAGACCGTCCCGGGCCTCAGGCTCCCCGACAAGTGGGCGGTGCTCATCGGCGGCGGCAAGAACCACCGCATGGGTCTCTTCGACATGATCATGATCAAGGACAACCACATCGCGGCGTCCGGCGGCATCGACAAGGCGGTCGCCAACGCGCAAAACTTCTTAAAGGAGAAGGGCATGGACGGCGTCAAGATCGAGGTGGAGACCAGGACCATGGACGAGGTGAGGCAGGTGGTGCAACTCCTCGACGATGACGACGTCGTCACGAGCGCGGTGAGCCGGGTGATGCTGGACAACATGTCGCTGGACGACATGAAGGAGGCGGTGGTGCTCATCGGCGGGAGGGTGGAAACCGAGGCGAGCGGGAACGTGACGCTGGAGACGGTGCACGCGATCGGTCAGACCGGGGTGACGTTCATCAGCTCGGGCGCGCTGACGCACTCCGTCGTCGCGTGCGACATCTCGCTCAACATCGGCACGTGAGAGCGAGAACGAACGACCGGATCGCTGAAACGCAGCGCACAGGCCGTGCTCGATTTAATGTCTTCTACTATTACTTTACACGACGATAGTCTCGAGGAAAATAATCGTTTAGTCCGCCTTGCCGTTGTTCTCCGGCTTTGCCGCCGAGAAGGTGTACATGGCATCCTCCCCGGAGTTTGCCTCCGCTTTCCCGCCCTTCCTCTTGCTCCCGCCGCCGAGCCCGAGCGCCTTGGTGATCATGATCCTGAACCAGTGCCCGTTCAGCGCGGCTCCCGCGAAGATGATACCGAGCACCGTGTACCTCGGCCACGGCGGCACGTTCGCCAGGTCGCCCGCGATGAGGTGCAATGAGAGGTGCGTGAGACCGGCGCCGTACGCGCACACCCTCACGACGAAAAAGACGGCGACGAAGATCTCGGACACCTTGTACTCGATCGCTGAGGCGGCCTCGTAGGTGGACTCCAGGGCCTTGCCCTTGAAGCCCAGCTTCCTCGCCCACTCGATCGGGCGCTTGGATTGCCCGAGGCCGGACTGGCGGAGGAACCACTTGACGGTGAGCAGCGGCGTGGAGAGCTCGCCGATGAGCAGCCACGAAAAGGGAAAGACGAAGATCTGGGCGTATCCCGCGAGGATGGAGCACACGATGAAGACGAGGTGGTGGGCCACCATGTCCATCTTACCCAGCTTCGGGTACCTGGCCAACACGTGCGCCAGGTCGTCCATCATGTACCCGAAGAACACCCAGTTGGTGCGCTCGATGACGTCCACGATCTTGAGCGTCTGGGGCGGGGTGGCGTCGTTGATGAAGAACTTGTCGTGAAGCGGGCAATCCCACAGGCCAGATAAGACCAAGATGCCGAGACCCCCCACCACGATGGCGTGGACGAAAGACATCACGTAGGACGGCGCGCACGACGTGAACTCCTCGTTCGCCTTGCCGTCCTTGCCGCCCCATCGCCTGCGAAAGAACCAGCCGGACAGGAAACGCGGCACCTCCCACAGCATCACGTACTGCAGCAGGCACATCGAGAACTGCGCGGGGTTGCCGAGGTCCATGCTGTACGGGCCATCGTAGCGGATCCTCGCCGGGAGAACCGATTTAGCGGACGGCATCGCGCCAGTTTCCAACCGCGCCTATCCAATGGCGCCGGCCTGTTATCCAACCAATGGATAGAAGAAACCCCCGATCGAAGAGTCGCGCGAAGCGACGGGTTCCAGGCAGGAGGAACGGCTCGTGCGACAACAATTCGGACGTTAAAAACGCAGTCCAGCTGCACTCACCACTACTGCTTATGCCTCTCGAGCGCCGAAAACTCGAACACCTTCACCCGCGGCCCGGGCGGTTCCTGAACGACGGCGCCCGCGTGCCACCTTCCTTTGCTCTCGACGACGGGCGACGCCACCCGCGCCGGGTCCTTCCCACCCTTCTTCCCCGTCGCGTTCTCCTTGTCGTCCCCGTCGCTGTCCGAGTCTGACGAACCCGAACCCGACGACGACGAGGAGGCGTCTGACGAGTCGTCAGAGTCGGAGTCGGAACCCGATCCCGCCGATCCGTCCCCAGAAACTTTCGCGTTCTTCGCCTGTTCTCTCTTCGCGATCCTCGCGCGCCTCGCCGTCCTCTCCTTCTCCTCGTTCGCGTCGTGTCTCCGCTTCTCCTCCTCCACCCGCTCCTCTTGCGCCCTCGCTGCCTCCGCCTTTTGCTCCTCGCGGCGTCGCCTCTCGCGCTCCGAGAAGAGCCCCTCGCGCTCGCCCCTCGTCCGTTCAAGCGAATACGACTGGGTCTCCTCGAGGTCGGCGAGGAGCTTGGCGCACGTCTCGGACGCGGCGAGTAACCTGCGCCTGCACTCCTCCGCCGCCTTCTCCATGTCCAGCTTTTTCCGCGGGTTGACCCGGTTATCCCCGTCGTCTACGCCGGCGAGGTACTCCTCCAGGTTGGCCACCGCCGCGCGATAGGGCGCCGTGGCGTCGTGCACCGCGAGCCTCGCGTCCGCGAGCGCCTTCTCCCGCTCGTCGTCGATGACGAGGCCGAGGTCAGCCTCGAGCGCGT
>Ga0181571_10001929_pt1 | contig 15190 bp, 9 predicted proteins | sample 101ome_17_FD_132440 | JGI IMG/M metagenome (GOLD analysis project Ga0181571, IMG submission 132440) | Coastal salt marsh microbial communities from the Groves Creek Marsh, Skidaway Island, Georgia - 101407AT metaG (megahit assembly) | ecosystem: Environmental > Aquatic > Marine > Intertidal zone... | reverse complement strand
GTGGCGCCCCCTTCCTTGCGAGGGGATCCACCCCGCAGCGCCTCCATCACCGAGAACACCACCGCGGGCGCCGCGACGAGGATGTCGCGGATGATCCTCCTGCGAATGCGGCTCAGGCGGTGCTTGCGCCTGGGCGAGTCCTCGTCAACCGCAACCTCCGCCTCCATCCCCTCGTCACGCCCGGGCGTCGACGGCCCGCCCACCCCGGCGACGTCGTCGTTCGTCGTCGTCGACGCCTCGCTGTTCTCCGAGTTCGTCCGCCCCCTTCGCGCCGCGGGTCGGCGCGGCGAGAAGAACTCGTCCCACGAGTCCTCGTCGTCGTCCGCAATCGACGGCGACGTCTGCACCCCCTTGCTCGGGGAGAGGACCGCGCGTCTCGCCGTCTGCACCGACTTGGACGGCGAGACCCCAATTGGACCGCGGTGGTATCCATGGTTGTCGTGTGCCCCCCCGTGTGTCGGGGATCGGGCGTTCATGGTCGGCGACGCGACGCCGTACGCCCTCGCCCTTCGAGCCGCCTGCTCGCGGAGGTACTCCTCGACGACGTCCTCGGCTCGCGACCTGCCGAGGGCTCTGCGGCGTAGCCTGCGCTCGTCGTCCTCCTCGTCGCTCATATCGTCGGCGATCATGTCCGCGAGGGTGTTGTGGAGCACCGCGCGGCGCATCTGCGACGCGCGCTCCTGCGTCGACGCGAGCCTCTCGCGCCGGCGTCGGGTCTCGTCCAGGGACCAGTCCAGCCGGCGCCGCACCTCCTTGGCCTCGGCGATCGCGGCGGCGCCGTCCGCGCCGGCGCCGCCCTCGACGCCGCGCACGTCCTCGTCGATGGCGTTGAGGATGGCGTCCGCCGCGTTGGACGCGTTGGACGCGTGCGCGAACTGCCTGCGCTCGGCGGCGATCGCGAGCTCCGACCTGTCGCGCTCGAGTTTCGCGTGGTAGCCCATGAGGCCGTCGAACACGATCTTGGCCTCCTGCTCGGGCTCCTCGCCGGTGGTCAGGTTCTCCGCTTGCCTGGCGAGCGCGTTGAGCTCGGAGACGTCGGCCTCGGGGTTGCCCGCCAGCGCCGCGTGCTCCTCGCCGGCCTCCTCCGCCAGGCGCAGCAGGTTGGTCAGCGACTCCGGGACGGAAGCGGAATCGGAGGAGGTCTCCCAGGCGAGCGCGCGGTCAACCTCGGAGCTCATGGCGCCGCGAGGGATCGCGACCCGCGTTGGACGCGTCGAGTGGCTTGGAAAGAAACGCGCGCTCGATCGAGCGGTCGCGTCGTCTGAGGCGCGGTGTGCTGCCCTCGTAATGGGCGCGCCGCAGATCATCTTGCGAGATAATTCCCGCCCAAAATAAAATCTTCCTGTCCTCGCGGAGTGCAGGGCCGCTGCCAGCTGCGGGGAGTGGCTCCAGCCAGATCCGCTTGTTGGGACCTTGTTGATGTTTTTTTTGTTCTCACGAGCCACTGCGGGGGTCGCGATGGCGGAGGAAGCGGCCGCCGAGGACCAGGAGACGCGGACGAAGATCGTTTTTAACCTCGGCGAGGCGCTCGAGGACCCATCGCCGCTGTTCGACCTGGCCCGCGCGGTCGAGCAGGCGCTCTTCGTCAGGAAAGGGAGCGACTCGAAGGATCCGTCCTACAGGAGCGCGGCACGTGCACTCGCGGCGAACATTCGTCGAAATGGACCCTTGCGAAGGAGGGTGTTGGACGGTGAGCTGAGCCCCCGGGCGCTGTGCGAGCTGTCGCCGGACGAGCTCGCGACCGATGAGATGAAGCGGAAGCGGGAGAAGATGGAGGAGCGGTCGTACAAGCGGCGCACGAGGACCACCACCGACACCCTCACGGACACGACGAAATACCACTGCAAAGACTGCGACTCGAACGAATGCGCGTACGCGGACCTTAAGGGGCACAGGGACATACGCAAGAACGAGACGTGGGGTTCGAACGAAAGCGCGGACGATGCGAGGGTGATGGTGGTGTGCAAACAATGCGGCGCGGAGTGGAACGAGACGGTGCTGTAGCGGGTTCCGACCATGGTACGCGCCATTTAGACACATAGGACTAATTAGCAGAAATAGGCGACAATTTAGCGGTTCACATCAGCTGAACACATGATTCTTAGTCACATCAATTTGCGTTCAAATTCGCCCACACGCCACACATAAACAGTATGATTCAACTCAATTTTAACACCAATTGCAAAAGCGTGTGATTTTGGAGGGCCCGTTCCCCGAGGAAGAGGCCGCGGCCTTTTCTTCTCGTGGGAGCCCCGGGTCAGCGCGCGCCACTGGGAAACCGCGCGACGTCGCGCGGGGTCGAAGGGAGGTCTCGGAGATGACGGGTCACGTTTCCTTCAGGAGCACTGGGTCCACATTGGGCGACAACGTCGGCCTCGTCGCCGCGCTCATCGCGGTAGTGGTGGCGCAGGTGCTCAAGCCGTTCAGCGAATGGGCCATTACGGGGCGATTCAAGGCTTCGCTCATGGTGGGAAGCGGCGGGTTCCCTTCGTCGCACTCGTCCCTGGTCACCGCGCTGGCCACAGGCACAGCGTGCCAGGCGGGACTCGGGGACCCCGCGTTCGCGACGGCGCTCGTGCTCGCTCTCGTGGTGCGTCCTCCCTCCGTCAACACCCTTTTTCTTTGTACCGTTGCCATCCGCCCCTTCGCCCGTGACGCGCGACAGACGCCGACTGAACGCCGATTCGACCGCGATATCGTGACAGGTGATGTACGACGCCATGGGGGTGCGAAGGCAGGCTGGTATGCACGCCACCGCCATCAATAACCTGGTCACGGCGTTCCCGTCGGACCACAACTTCAGGAGCCGGGGGCACCGCGGAGGCGAGGACGCGGCGGCGCCGCTCGAGGCCGGACTCATGGGAAGCACGGGGGGGTACGCCGAGCGCGGAGCGGCGGACGAGGCGGATGGGCTGCTCGGGGGCAGGGGCGGCAGGAGCAACGAGGCAAACGCCGGCGAAAGCATTCAGGACAGCCTCCAGAGGGGGTTCCAGGATTTCCTCGACCAGATCCAGGCGAGGCCGCTGCGCGAGCACATCGGTCACACCCCCGTGCAGGTGCTGGCGGGTGCGATACTCGGTGTTGTCGTTGGGGCGACGTACGCGTGGGCGCTCGGAGACGACGTCCTCGCAGCCGTATGAAGAGGAAGCGATGCGATCCTCGACGCTAGTACATATTCATTCATTCATCAACGCAAGACGTTGAGCTCTCGCGGGTCGCCCCCCTTACCTTCACTCGCTCCCCACCTTCGACTCGTCCTCGTCCCTCCACGCCTTGGGCAGCTCCAACCCTTCCCCAGTTAACAGCGCGAAGATCCGCTTCTTATCCCTGAGGTCTCCGTGCCGCAGCGAGAGCACGTGCTGATGCGACCCAACCACGTCCAGCGGCACGAACATCTGCGCCGCCATCTCCCCGAGCGCCTCCGCGGGCAGATCCCTCAGCGGCGGTACCACGTCCTCGGGGTCAAAGTCCTTGTCCACCCTGTGCCCCCAGAAGTCCATCGTGCTGATCCTGACCCGCGTCCTGTGGTTCGCGCCGTGCTTGGTACCCCGGGCGCGGATCATGCTGAGCTCCCCCACGTACCTGCTCGCGTAGTACTGCAGCGCCAGGGAGCACGTGCCCGCGCCGCCCACCACCGCAGCGACCGCCGCCGTCGTCGTCGCCGCCACGGGCTCGTTGTTGAACACCGCGGTGAGGGGCACGACGAGGGAGGACACGCCCATCAGCTGAAACACCTTGAATCGGACGAGGGTGCGAAACGTCAACAGCCACGGGCCGCGATACAGGACGTGCTTGGCGATCGCGCCGTCCCCGCGCGCGTCGTCGCGCGCATTAGGCGCGCCGGACATGGACCGAGACGGCGGAGGGGACGCGAACGGCGCCGACGCCGCGAACCCGCGCGCGGTACAGGGGTGACCAACGCGGCCGAGTGCGACCGCGGTAATCGACAATGGTTGGATGCCCCCGAGCGCCGCCGACGGCACGCGCGAGAGGGTGGTGGGCGCGACGTACGCCGACGAGCCCGCAACCGTCGCGAGCCTCGCGAGCACACTCGCCCCTCGTCTCGACATCCGCTCGCCTCCCAGGTCAGCTCTGCTCGGTGAAGAATGGAAGTCAGGAGGAACACATCAACTGGCACACCATGGCCGCCACGTTGGCGGCTGCGGCCGCTCCGCTCGCCAGCCAGCCGCGAGTGTTTGGATATCGTCGCGCGAGGGTAGTGCGTCCGTCGTGGCGGATCATCGCGAGAGGCGCCCTTGGAATCGAGGTTACCGGGGAGGATGACGGAGAGGACCTCTCCATGGAATTCGCTAACATCCATGAGGGAGAGTCGCGGCGCAGGTCGTGCGCCGCGGACGTCGTTCGCGTGGCGCTGCACGGCCAGCGGACCGAAAGAGACGACGCGATCGAGCAATGCCTCAAGCGTCTGCCGCTTCCGGACCTGCAGGTTCCGAAATCGCTCCTCAACCTCGCCTCACCCGGGTCCTCCTCACCTTCGCACGCGCTGCGGAGCTCGCTGCACCCTCGGAAACTGAGAGTACCCGACGTCGAGGACGCGCTCGTGTGCGGATGCGAGCTCACCCCGGGCCCTCGCAGGGACGGCGCGAGACGGATGCGGTGCAGGAGGGCGAACGAGTACCTCGCGGAGCTGTTCCTCCTCGCGGGGTTGCACCTGGAGGGACCGACCCGGCCGAACCCTCTGAGCCGCTTCGACCTCTTCCACGCGCACCTCTGGACAGGCGAGACGTCGTGCGAGGGCCGCGTCGTTCCGGTGGTTGGGTTGCTGATGCACGCGATGGAATACCCCCGCGCGGACCCGAACGCGGGGTTCGATCTGGACCTGGGTCGATGCCACTCGCGCAGTTCGTGCGCGTACGACCCGGCGGCGATGGCGGCGAGAAATCTTCTCTGGTGCGCATCCGCGGATGAGGGATGGGCCGAGTTCTGCGCGCTCGATACCTCGGAGGGGATGGCGCTCGGCGAGAGGGGGTTGTGCGTCGTGCCCGAGCTGCACACGACGTTCGAAGGGGATTTCGGGGAGGTGGCGGGGGATGTGTTGTATCTTCACGCTCCTCGAGACAGGCGACCCCGGGAAAAGGTCTTTGCCTTTCCTCGATAGACTAGCTAGCTAGAACGTAGAGAGATAAAGTGATAGGAACCGAGCCTGTGGCTGTTATGAATCATTTCAAACCGAAACAATCGATGGTACTACAATGTCATGCCTCCGAGCCAACGGCGCGGAGGAGGAACTCGAACGCCGGGTTGGACGCGAGAGTCTCCGGGACCTGAATGGCGTTGAGGTCAATCTGCGACATGGTCCCCGAGATGTCGTCAATGGTGAAGTGGATGGAGCTGTCGTCGTCCAGGAGGAAAGAGTTGGACATGTTCGTGTTCTGGTCCTTCATCATGAGCTCTTTCATCGCCACCAGCACCTCCTGGGACACCGTCTCGGTGCCGTACTTGTCGTCCCAGTACATGGTGGATATCCTGTACAGCTGCTGGATGGACAGCACCGGGCACAGCTCGAGGGTGATCTCGTTGAGCGTCTTCTTGGGTTTCTGGTGGATCACCAGGAGCTGCACAGCCTGACGGATGTACCGCAGCTCCTCCCACGCGTTACCCGTCCAGTCCTTGTACTCGATGAGCCAGTTCTCGAGCTCGGCGAGGCCGGTCTTGATGTACTCGCCGTTGCTGAATGAGCAGCACTCGCGGCGAAGCAGGAGTGCGTTGAAGAGCTGGACGTTGATGAAGCAGAAAATCTGGGTGAAGAACTTTCGAACCAGGAACACGGGCACGTGGTTAGCGCGCATGACCGTGAGCAGGGTGTCGAGGCAGTCGAGAATGGTGCGCCAGTGCGTGCCGAGCTGCTGGCCGAGCTGACTTCCTGACGCGCTCGGGGACTTGAGGCTGTTGACGCCACCGCCCCTCCTGCCACCGGTGTCGCCACCCCTCTGCCTGGGCGCCTGGATGCACGAGCCGAGTTGTGGGGTGATCTCCTTCTTCATGTTATCCCGTAGGAACCCGTAGATCTTCTCGACGAACGCCGTGAGCTGCTGCTTGAACAGGAACGCGGGGTACTTGGCGTCCACCTGCCGCACGCCCGGGATGCCGGGCGTCTCCGAGTCGCCCTCCTTCTTCGTCGGCGTGCGACTGGCGAGCAGCCTGGAGTTGAAGCGCTCGAAGATGCTACCGCCTCCGGTGCGCTTGGCCCTCCCGCCGGCGCCGCCCGAGCTCGTCTTGAGCGTGCGCTGCAGCAGGTGCAGGAGCGTGAAGGTGTTGGACAGCCAGTAGGTGAGCTGCGCGTTGTTATCGGTGTTGTTCTCAACCGCGACGGACATCTGGCCCATGATGCGGTCGAAAAGCCCCGTGCGCTCGAGCTCAAACACCCGCCAGTGCAGCAGCGAGCGGAACGTGACGCACGCCAGGATGGGCTGTCCGCCGCTGAACCCAATCTCCCCGCCCTTTTCGATGGTGGCGAGGAGAACCTCGTGGTCCGCCTGCGCCCGCGCGTTGGCGAGCGACGCGCGCTTGGCGTCAAGCTCCGCCGCCTGCTGCCTCTCCAGGTCGTCGTCGCCCTTGTGACCCGGGGTTGATACGAACGAATCGGGCGTGCCGGGTGAGAGCGCGCCGCGGGAGGGGGAGAGGACGTGCTTGGACGCAGCCTTCGCGACGACGTTCTCCTTGGCCATCTGCTTGAGTCGGGTGTTCTCCGCCTCGAGCATCATGACGCGCTCGCTGAGTTCCTTGACCTGGTCCCCGAGCTCCTTGTTCTCGGTAGCAGCCTCCATGAGCTGGGCCTCGAGCTCGGCAACCTTCGCCTGCTCAGCCTCGAGCGCGGTCTTGGCTTCGGCTTGGATTCGGCCCGCCTCCTCTTGCATGGCTGCCTCCTTCGCACGCAGCGCCTCGAGCTCCCTCGCCTGCGCCGCCGCCGCAGCCGCCTTTCGTTCCTCTTCAGCCTTCCTCTCGGCCGCCTCGCGGGCGATCTTCTCCTTCTCGGCCTGCTCGGCCGCCAGCCTGGCAGCCTCGGCCGCCGCCTCCTGCCTCTGCCTCTCCATCTCAGCCTGCATGGCAGCCATCTTGGCCGCCATCTCAGCCTGCTCCTTGGCGCGTTGAGCCTCAGCCTCAACCTGCTTTCGCCTCTCAATTTCAGCCCTTGTGCGCTCGAGCTCGAGCTTCTTCTCGAGCTCGCTCTTCGCCTTGAGCAGCTCGCCAGCTTCCTGAGCTTCGCGTTTCTTCTTGGCGAAGGCCCTCCTTGCCATCTTACAGCGCCACGCGCACTGGAAAGCCACCGCGGCTCTTCTGCCGGAGAGATACTCCGCCCGGGCTCTACACATGCGCACGTGGGACTGGATCAAAATGGCTGCTCTCTCCTTCCTCATGGCGAGGTACCTGGCCCTCGCCGCGATGCCCCTCGCCACCGCTTGGATACGAATCGTCGCGGACTTAACCTTGTGGAACTGACGCGTCGCCATCGCGCACCTCGCCCTCGCCTGGCACCTGATTGCGGCGCGCTCGAGGCGCATAGCCTTGGCCAGCCTCCTCGCGAGCATGCCCCTGGTCCACCTGCTGACCATCAGAGCCGCAGCCTTGGTGGCCTCGTATTGCTTGACGTGCTGCGCGCGTCGGACAAACTTTTGGATGCTGGTCGCTGCCGCGTCGAGCTTCTTGTGCCTCAGCACGTCGAGCACCGCCATCTGACCCGCTCGAAGGAAAACCTTCGTCTTGCCCATCTGCCAAGTCTCCAAGCCGGCGCTGTCGAGGATCTGCTTGATGACCTTGCCCTCCTCGCCAGGCTTGAACAGCGCGTCTTTGTCCGCCGCGAGCAGACCGAACCTGTCTAGGAACTCGTCAATCGGCTTGCGGCTCGGGTAGCCGGCGCAGCTGATTCGCACAGCCTCGAGCACGCCGCCACACCGCAGCTGGTGGAGCACATTGGCGCCCTCAAAGTTACTCGGCACGTTCAGGCCGTTGGGCTTGATGCAACGGATGTAGTGCGGCGCAGTCTCGTTGAGCTTGGTCATGAGCGACGCGAGCTGGCCCTTGAACGACGCGGCGATTGAGGTGAACTTCATGGCGGACCTGCCGCCCTTCTTGTTGGAATCGTCGGGTTCAGGCTTGGCCTCGAACACGGCGGCGAGGAGCTCAAGCGTGGACGCGGCGAGAAGCTGCTGGTGCTCGGCGACGACGAAGTCCTTGTTCTTGTCCAAGAAAAAGTCGCTCTCATACGTCACCTCGCCCGCGTAGTGGGTCAGGGTGAACGCCGTCTGCGAGCGCTTGGGTTTGGCGAACCTGGGGTGCTTGCCGTCGAGCGCCTGGAAGAGCTTCTGTGCGAATTGCTCGTGGGTGGTGGCCGGGAACATGCATGCCTCGTCGAGCAGGGAGATAATGCCGGTGTTCTTCTTCTCAATCAGGTCCAGCACGTCCTGGTTGTCGACGAACTCGATGTAGGACCAGTCGATGGCCTCGCGCTCGTACTCCTCCTGCTCCTGTTTGAACACGTGTTGGTTGAAGTGCTGCTGGAGCTTCTCGTTGGCGAGGTTGATGCAAAACTGCTCAAAGGAATTCGTCTTGAACGACTCGAATCCGTAGATGTCGAGGACTCCGATGAATGTCTGACTCTCAGCGTCCTGACCGATACTCTCGTTGATCTTGGCGACGAGCCAGTCGAACAGTCGGGAATAGAGCGTCTTGGCGAGCGAGTCCCTGCTGTTTGCGGCAGCAGCGGCGTCGAGAGGCTTCTCAATGCTCCCGTCCCTCGTCACGATGGTGCGCGTCTTGAGCGCCTTGGCGAGTCGCTCCGCGTCAATCATCATGACCGCCGCGGCGTCGTTTAGCGCAGCCTTCGACGCATCATCCGCGAGCTCGCAGCCGTCGTCGGCGTCTTCTGATCCCTTGAACGCGACGTTGCCGAGGTGGAGGATACCCGCCACAACCCGCATCACGCTTTCCTGATCGTGCTTGGAGATGCCCACGACGTCCATGGCGTGCCTCGTCGCCGCGTACTCCTCCGCGTTGTCCACGCCTTTAAGCGTGTAACAGGAGGATTGGTTGGTGTAGCGGTAGTCCGCGGGTGTCTTCAACCGAAGCTCCTTGCGCTCATCCGGGGAGGCTCCGTCGCAGAGCTGGTAGAAGATGTGGAAGTTTCTCTCCGGGTCGTTGATGTTGACAATGCGGCTGCGCTCGAGGAGGTAGGTCCTGATTGCCGCGCCGCTTATCCTGTTCTTCTTATCGAACTGAATCTCCACGAACTTGCCAAATCTCGACGAGTTGTCGTTGCGCACCGTCTTCGCGTTGCCGAAAGCCTCCAGCAGCGGGTTGGACTCCAGCACCTGCTGCTCCACAGGCCTGGCGCTCTCCAGCGCCGCCTGGTCCGGGTGGTGTTCGACGCCGTCGGAGCTGCCGCCCATGTGAGCGAGGTAGTGCATGATCTGCTTGGTCGTCTCCGTCTTGCCCGCGCCGGACTCGCCAGACACGAGGATGGACTGCGAGTGCGACTCCTTCACCATTGTGCGAAACGCCGCCTCAGCAATTGCGAACACGTGGGGGCTCAACTCGCCGAGCTGCATGCCCTGGTACTGGTCCATCATGTGGTGGTCGTACAGGTGGGGTAGCCGCTGGAATGGGTTCACCTGCGGATGGGAAGTGGCGTGTACGGGGCGCGGTTCGGGGTCACTACCGGTCGATTGGTTTTTGGGAACGTTGATTCGACACGGGGGTTACGTTCGACACGGAGGGATATGGTGGAAGGGCTCGGGGGCGGGGATCTGTCGTGGACTCACCGCGATGAGGATGGAACCGGTGTAGGTGTAGATCTCATCGAGTCCGTAGCGCGACTGCAGGTTGTTTAGCACGCCAGGTTCGTGGAGGTAGTTGAGCTTCACCATGTCCTCCTGGGTGGCCTTCTCGCAGAGGCTGCAGTCGGCAGCGGGGACCACCTTGTCCCCCGCTCCCGGGATCCGCACCGTGACCTTGTCGCCGTCGATGGAGGTGACCTCCCCGGAGATGTAGGCATCATCACCTGTATCGGGAAGCCATACCTTGACGCCCACGGCGATGGCATTCACCTCCGCCACCGCGTCGGTCGCGCCCATGGTTGACTCACGCTGACGCTGAAAGGAACGAGCCGTTGGGTGGCTAGTGCGGCAAGATTCCGAGAGCAGAGACCCTCGCTGCGGAGTGGTGACCCTCCCTGCTTACGTCCCAGCCGAGCGGTGTCACACGCGCCACTCGATCGGTCGCGCGATGTGTCGCACCCGCTAGGGATGTCGCCTGGTGCTTCTGTCGCTCGCGATCTCCCCGGGGGGTCCCTTCGCTTTTCATTTATTTGTTCCTCGGGCCGGGCACGCACGCCTGTAATTTTCGCCACCTGTAATTTTTTAGGAGGAGGCGTGTGCCGCCCAGACCGAAGCGACGCGGAGAGTTCCAGGAGCGCGTGTCCGACGAGGCGCCGGGTAGACGTGATCTAAACGGTGATCGGGTTAGCGCGATAGTGAGCAAAGCGGCGGGGGCGTGTCTACACTGGGAGGGGACGCGGTGCCTAATCTGAGTACCTTGAGGGGAAATACTGAAGGGCGCCGAGGATGACGACGTCCACGTCCGGAGCGCACCTCGGAGCGTATCGGAACCTGACTGACAAGTTCATCAGGTTCCGCGATCAGGCGCGAGGTAACTATGGCTTCGCGACCAATCGCCAGAGCGAGGCGGCGTCTACCAGGCTGCTCGAGGCTGCGCTCGGCAGCAGCAGCAGCATGGGCCTTGGGCAGGGAGACGAGGGCTCGGGGCTGGAGGGCCTGTCCGCCACCCTGCCTCCAGCGTGGGTGGATTTCAGCGAGGAGGTCAGCGCGGACGTTAACAGGATCAAGAGTAAGCTCAAGGAGCTGGCAGCCGCGCACCACAAGGCGCTGCTGCCCAACTTCGACGATATGGGCAACGACAAGGACGACCACGTCGTGGAGATTGTCACCCAGGACATCACGAGGCTGTTCAAGCGGTGCGAGACTCGGCTACGGGCGCTCAATGACGCGAGGGGCGGGGCGCATGAGATGGTGATCATCAAGAACGTTCAGCGTAAGCTCGCCACGGAGCTGCAGAAGCTGTCCCAGGAATTTCGCAAGATGCAGAAGGACTATCTGCAGCGGCTCAAACAGCAGGAGGGGCGGGGACCCGGAGCGAGCGGCGTTGATGACATCTTCGGGTGGGACGCGACCACTGGCGGCGGTGGCGGGCAGGGGCTCGCGGATCCAGGCTTCAGCCAGAGTCAGATGCAACGACTGGATCGGTCGGAGGCGGTGACGATCGAGCGCGACCAGGAGGTGACGAAGATTCTGCAGTCTGTAAACGATCTGGCGGGGGTGATGAAGGACCTGAGTGTCCTCGTGATCGATCAGGGCACGATCCTGGACCGCATTGACTACAACTGCGAGCAAGTGGAAATCACGGTGGATGAGGGGAGGAAGCAGCTGGTCAAGGCAGAAACGCACCAGAAGAGCACGAGGATGATCACGTGCATCTATTTCCTCATGGTCATGATCTGCCTGATGACCTTGGTGGTGATATTCCAGAAAATGTAAGCGCAACCTGGTCGAGGAGGATGTTACTAGCCCGTCGAGAATACCAAAGACATTATATACATTACAATCTGATACGAAGGTACGAAGGTACCTTCGAAGGTAAGAATAATATGGCACCGTACTCGTCGTAATACGAAGTATGAATCGCCTCCCCTTTCACATCTCTGAGGTGCGCCGTTGACCCAAAAACCATCATCTCGCGCCTTGATCTTCCCTCTGGGCATCCCCGAACGGATCAAGGACGCTTCCCGCGGAAAGCCGTTCAGATTTCATTCCACTCGACCCTCTGCTGCCATCGGTGCCATTGGACTCCGGTATGGCGATGGCTACATCTTTGTCGGTCATCGCATCGTGCTGATAGCGCACATTGTCCCAGTATCCGTATCCCGGTGCGCTTTGCCGACCGCGAGACCCCCCGTGTCGGTTGGGGCTCTGGTCTCGACTGCTGCCGCCGCCGCCGTCGCTCGAGGAAGCGATGCCCCTCCCGTTGGACTCGTTGTCTTCCTTGAAGGCGTACGCCATGTTTCTGTCCGCCCTCGATGAGCGGTTCATGGCAAGCCCAGCAGAGTCACTGCTATTATGCGTGGATCCCTCCATCACCTCGCTAAGGGCCATCGCAAACTTAGCCGCGTCGCCCGCGCGAACCCTCATCTCCATGGAGTGCTGCGCGCCGTCCCTCGTCTTGAACGTGAACACGGTGGTCTGGAACTCCGTGTAAGACCTGCCACCGTGTTGAGACGCGTCGATACCCTTCATCTCGTCGTTGAGGTTCACCCTTAGCGTGTGCATAGACCACTGGATGGCGTATATTGTCAGCGAGCAAATGAGGCTGACCCACAGCACGAGCGCAAGCAGCAAGAGCAGATTGGCTCCCAGTAGGTTCCCGAAGTTATCGCAACCCATGAACAACCCGCAAGGCGCCTTGTACTCCTTGCCCTCGTATATCTCGGTCCTCGGGAAATTCGGGTACTTGAGCAGGTAAGAACTCTTGGTCATAAAGAGTGCCGGCGCGATTGTTCCCCAGATGCCTCCAAAGAGGTGGATGGGGACGGCGTCCACCACATCGTCCACCCTGAAGATGACGAGCATCTTGGAGGCCCCGACGTACACCATCCCAGCCACGAAACCGATTATGAGACTTACCCACACGTCGATCATTCCCGCGCAGCCTGAGATGGACACGAGACCGCACAGCACGCCGTTGTTCATCCTTCGTGGCTCCATCTTCTGATTTGGCATCAGGTGGTCCAGGAGCATGACCGTCGCCCCACTTGTTGCAGCACTCAGAGTGGTCGTCACGACACTCTTTGCGGCGAGAACGGTGGACCCGCCCGAAAGCGTCATCGTCGCCACGCTGTTGAAACCGTACCAGCTGAACCACATAAATAGGGTTCCGATTGTTTGGAACACGGGTGACTGCATCGGCATCTCCATCACGATGTTGCGGTTGTACCTGCCCACCCTAGGACCGACCGCCACGCAGGCGATGAGGGCCGCGAGTCCTCCGGTTACATGTACAACGCCCGATCCCGCGTAGTCCACCGCACCCACGCCCAACAGTAGCTGGTGTGGTGCTGTCAGGGGCGACGCCCAGCCTTTCTTGGACCAGCACCAGTGCGCCACCACCGGATACACCAAGGCGGTGATGACCATGGAGTACATGGCGTATGCCTTGAACTTGAAGCGCTCCGCGACCGCACCAGAGACAATGGTGGTGCTTGTGGCCGCAAAGGCGAAGGAGTAGAACCACTTGGAGTACTCGTAAGCCTGCATGTTGAGCGCATCTATGTCGTCAACATTATTCCTTGTGAAAACCTTCGTGCCGAGCGCAAAGTCGCTCGTGCCGATGAATTCGCCCTCCCTGCCGTGCAGAAAGGCAAAGCCGAAGAAGAAAAACGCGATCGCACTGCAGCACACGTCGAGCAGATTCTTGAAGAGCGTGTTTTTGGTGTTGCGAATCGAGACTGCGCGAGTGAAGGGGGGAGGGTAGACGGTGAGGGGGAGGGCGGAGAAAAGAGAGAGCAAAGTATTCCTTGTATGCATGTTTGTCGGTCGTCGGGTAGAACAGGGGTACGCGCGGCGCGGGAACGAGACTCACCTGAGCCGACCTCGAGCAGGGCGAACCCGGTCTGCATGAAAAAGACCATGGTCGCGCCATATATCAGGAAGAACACGTCATATGGCTCCTGCGACGTCGACGAGGGAACGAGGTGAGTCGGCGTAGGTTTTGCGGCGCAACGCCCAACAAACACGAGGCAGGGTACCAGCATCTTGTTTGTCGCCGTCGGGACAACCAGTGGTGGAACAGGCGCGAGGTGTACTTACGTTAGAGTGGGGCGAAGCCATGGTGTCGTCAAGGAGCGACAACGTCACTCTCCTGGCGATAGAACGCGAGCGTCAGGATGGCGCGTCGTGCTCTAAGCCGCCAATCCGCGAGTTCGTTAGTTATTTACTTCGGTTGTCTCACGTTATTCTTTACAAAAAGTGACCTGGCTGGCTGGATGACAAGGGAACTTTCCAAGGCCTGTCGACCAGAACAGCTGGCCCGAAAAGGATCAAACCGTCGAACAAAGGTTCACGGTTCGCTTTCACAGCCGATTCTCGAAATTTGCTCTCCACGGTTGGCGGCCAGGCAAACGTTGAGAAATTGTGTTTTTATTTTCAAAACCCTATACTGTTTGCTCTATGTTGTCCGGATAATTTTTCGTGGTGCGGGAAATGAAAATATCTCGAGGTGACGCCATTCGAAGCTTCTCGACGAACAGATCACGGTGGAGCGCAAATACTCATATCCCGCAGAACTCTTAGTCTATTATGAGTAATAAATTCACAGCTCCCCATCGGACGCACCCCGACTCGGTCCCTGCCTTCCGACCGTCGACCAGTCCAACGAGTTGCCCGAGATGTCCATGTGTTCCAGTGTGGACGCGGTGACGAGAGCGACAGGCACGGGACCGTCCAGCTCGTTGCCGCTGAGGTCGAGGTGCGTGAGGCTGCGCAGCATGCCGAGCTCGGGCGGTATGGAGCCGCGCAGTCTGTTGCCCCGCAGGTTCAGCCGCTCAAGGCGCGTTGCGTCCGCCCAGTTATCCCCGGATAGCGTCCCGTTCAGCTCGTTGTTCGACAAATCCAGAACCCTGAGGTTGGGTAGCCCGACGAGGGCTGGGGGCAGCGGCCCGGTGAGCGCGTTTGACGACGCGTCAAACTCCATCAGCGCTCGCATCACGCGAATGTCAACGACGCCCTCGTGCGGTATCTCCCCGGATACGTCCCCGTTTCCACTGATGTTGATGTGCCTGACCTGGGTCAGGGACATCAGCGTGTCGGGGAGGGTGCCGTTGAGCGCGTTTCCAGACAGGTCCAGGCGTCTAAGCTGCAGTTTCGGCGTGAACATCTCGGCGGGCACGGCGCCCGTCAGCCGGTTGTCCGATGCGGCGAAAATACGAAGACTCTCCGGCGGCGTCGACTTCGGAAGCGAGCCCCTCATCGAGTTCTTCGAGACGTCCCAGATGAGCAACTCGGGCGCGTCGGGAGGCACCGCGGGCGGCGCGCCGGAGAAATCATTCTCACTCGCGTCGAACAGTCGAAGCGTCGACCTTCTCCCGGCGAACCCGAGCGCCGCG
>Ga0181571_10001924_pt1 | contig 15206 bp, 13 predicted proteins | sample 101ome_17_FD_132440 | JGI IMG/M metagenome (GOLD analysis project Ga0181571, IMG submission 132440) | Coastal salt marsh microbial communities from the Groves Creek Marsh, Skidaway Island, Georgia - 101407AT metaG (megahit assembly) | ecosystem: Environmental > Aquatic > Marine > Intertidal... | reverse complement strand
TATAAGGTTAAGGCCAAATATGTCGTTATTGCCACAGGATCAGCGCCATTCATGCCGCCCGTTCCGGGCTTGGCAGATACCCCTCATTATACCAATGAGACGATCTTCAGTCTGGATGAGGTGCCTCAACATCTCATTATCATGGGTGGTGGACCTATTGGGATTGAAATGGCGCAGGCGTGGCGGCGGCTTGGGGCAGAGGTTTCGGTGGTTGAGGCGGCAAGCATCCTTAGCAAAGATGAACCCGAATTGGTCGATCATCTGCGAAAGCGCCTGAAAGCAGAGGGGATAAACCTGTTGGAAGGCATGGCGGCGGCAAGCGTAAACGGCAAGGCTGGGGCTATTGAGGTTTCGTTATCTCCGCTTCGCCAAAATACTTCTGGTGATCAGGCATCGCCCTCTGCCGCATCAGATAATGACGCCAAAGCCCATATGGTCACGGGATCACATCTCTTGGTGGCGGTGGGTCGGCGGCCACAACTCGCAGGTCTTGATTTGGAAAAAGCCGGCATTGCCTTTTCGCCGCGTGGGATCGAAACGGATCGCCGCTTGCGCACCACTAATCGCCGGGTTTTTGCTATCGGGGATGTGGCAGGTCGGCATCAGTTTACCCATATGGCCGGCTATCATGCTGGCATTGTGATCCGCAATATGCTGTTTAGGATACCAGCGCGCATTGATAATCATCAGGTGCCATGGGTGACTTATGCTGATCCTGAATTGGCGCATGTTGGTATGACCATGGCAATGGCCAAAGAGGCAGGCTATGACCCGATTGCGCTCACCGCATCGCTAGAGGATAATGATCGCGCGCGCGCGGAACACCGAACCGAAGGGATGGTGATGGCCGTAATCACAAAGAAAGGGCGCATTCTGGGCGCAAGCATTCTGGCCCCTCACGCCGGTGAGATGATTGGGGCTTGGTCCATTGCTATGGAAACTGGCGCATCAATAAAAACCATGGCATCGCATATCTCGCCTTACCCCACTTACGGTGAGGCTAGCAAACGCGCCGCCGGATCATTTTATACCCCAAAGCTGTTTTCACCAAGGGTTCAGCGGATTGTTCGCTTTCTCTTTAAATGGTTTTAAGGGGGCAAGGATGACCAAATTGCTGGTAAGCGGGTGACTAGGGTTTGGCCTTGCATAATAGCAATCTTGCTGATAGAAAAGCGCCAACGCTGCTGTAGCTCAGTGGTAGAGCACTCCCTTGGTAAGGGAGAGGTCGGAAGTTCAAGTCTTCTCAGCAGCACCATTTCCTCTTTTGTTATGTGATGACCTATGTGGAGCAGGATTTCGCCTGTTATCCTAATGCTATGTTGAGGGTGGCTGGCGCGGTTGATCAGAACCTGCTGATACGAGTTTTGATTTGTCAGATAGGTTGTTATGGACTTAATATGATCTATAATTTTTCAAATGTTCAATCAACAGGATAGCGCAAGCATGACCAAAAAGGCCACACCATCAGCGGATGCGCCAGTACTTGAGGTCAGGGGGCTACATAAGAAATACCATGATCTTGAAGTCCTAAAAGGGGTTAGCTTTTCTGCCCCTCGCGGTAAGGTGGTGACATTTATTGGCTCGTCCGGATCTGGAAAATCAACGCTCTTGCGCTGTTGCAACCTCTTAGAGTTAAGCCATGCTGGAGATATCTTTTTCCAAGGGGAAGCGGTCGCGTGGAAGGGTGATGGCATCCGCCGCCAACCTGCCAGCAAAGCGCAAGTTATTGCCATGCGCACTAACCTTTCGATGGTTTTTCAGCAATTCAATTTATGGTCTCATATGACCGTTTTAGATAATGTGATTGAGGCGCCGGTGACGGTGCTTGGTCATCCGCGTGAGGAGATGCGCACCAAAGGGCTTCATCTGCTTGATAAGGTTGGTATCGCTGATAAGGCTGACGCATGGCCATCACAATTATCAGGCGGTCAGCAACAACGCGCGGCTATTGCCCGTGCTTTGGCGATGGAGCCAATGGCGATACTATTTGATGAACCTACTTCGGCCCTTGATCCTGAGCTGGAACAAGAGGTTGTTCGTGTGATTAAGGCTCTGGCCGAAGAGGGCAGAACCATGCTCTTGGTAACGCATGATATGCGATTGGCTCGTGATCTATCCGATCAGGTGATCTTTTTGCACGAAGGCAGAATTGAGGAGGAAGGAGCGCCAGAAATCTTGCTGGAGCATCCCAAATCCAAAAGGTTACAGCAATTTTTGAGCGCAGGTGCTGTAACATAACACTAAGGATGCGCATTTATCGGAGGTTACGATGAAAAAAATAATTTTGGCTACAATCTTTGCTGGTGTTCTTGCTGGCCCTGCTTTGGCAGAAACCGTCCGCATGGGTACCGAAGGGGCTTACCCTCCCTACAACTTTATCAACGATAAAAACGAAGTCGATGGCTTTGAGCGTGAACTTGGCGATGAGCTATGCCGCCGGGCGAATTTGGATTGCGTCTGGGTCGTGAATGACTGGGATTCGATTATTCCTAATCTGGTGTCTGGCAACTATGACACCATCATTGCCGGTATGTCGATCACCGCTGAGCGTGATGAAGTGATTGATTTCACCCATGAATACTACCCACCTAGCCCATCAATGTATGTGGCTCTCTCTGGCAATAATGTTGATGTTAATACCGCTGTGGTTGCTGCCCAAACAGGGACGATTCAGGCTGGCCATGTGGCGTCTTCAGGCGCGACATTGGTTGAGTTCGCTTCACCTGATGAAACGATCGCCGCTGTCCGTAACGGTGAGGCGGATGCCGTTTTTGCTGATGGAGATTATCTCATGCCAATCGTTGAAGAATCCGGAAACGAGTTGGCGGTCATTGGTGAAATTGGTATCGGCGGCGGTGTTGGAATGGGCTTGCGCGAATCTGATGGCGCCCTCAAGGCAAAAATGAATACCGCTATCGATTCCATGAAAGCCGATGGATCATTGAACACCTTGATCAAAAAATGGTTTGGGGACGGCGCCCAGACCTTTTAACGAAGAAAACTTATCCTGATCGGGATGGGGTTCTGTCTCGATCAGGGTGAGTTTATTTTTCAGGAATAGCCAAATGCTGTCTTGCGTTAATCCGGATCAGATAAGTGGTCTTGCGTGGCTAGGATGCTATCTGAGCACCGCCAAGCATATGGCGTTTTATCAGTCTTTTTTGATTGTGTTGTTGTTGATTGCGGCGGTTGCGCCTCTGGCCATTTTGCTAGGGCTTCTTAGTGCGTCGGCAAGCAGAGCGCGTTTCTTTTTGATCCGGCTTCCCGGTACGCTTTATATCGCTATGGTTCGCGGTATTCCGGATATTGTGTTTTTTCTCTTTGTCCCTCTTGCACTTGATCAAGGCATTGAATATTTGCGTCACCGCAATTTGTGTTCTGATCAGACCGGTTCGGTCTGGCAAGGTAATGATTTTGTCGTCTGTGATATCGCCAAGATGCCGTTATCTAGTGCCAGCCAATGGGTGCATGATTTTTATGGGTTCGCCCTAGCCGTTGTTGCTTTTGCCTTGGTGTTTGGGGCATTTGCCGGAAATGTTATTGCTGGTGCTATGGCCGCGGTGCCTAAAGCCCAATTAGAAACAGCAGAGGCCTATGGCATGACACGGCGGCAAGTCTATTGGCGCATCATGTTTCGCCAGATGTGGATTTATGCTTTGCCGGGGTTATCAAATTTATGGATGATCTTGATTAAGGCGACGCCATTGCTGTTTTTGCTCGGCATACAAGATATTGTCTATTGGGCGCGTGAATTGGGCGGGGCAAAAACCTCGGCATTCACTTATCCACATCCAGATTGGCGGATATGGTATTTTCTTGGCCTCTTGGTATTTTATCTGATGATGACATGGGTGAGTGAGCGTGGCTTTACTTATCTCAATAAGCAGTTTTCACGTGGGCAGTCCATGGCCATCAATCCGCAAAAAGAGGGGGCATAACAGCCATGAGCGCGTCTTGTCTTGCCTCATTTCAAGATTATGGTCTTCGTGCCATCGGCTATGGTCAGAGGATACTCCCAAAATCAGACATCACCCTTTGTGATCAATTTGCCCTCATAGGGTCAGGCTTGATATGGAATGTGTTTTTTGGGGTGCTAGCGGTCTGCCTTGGTTATTGGTTTGCCATGGCGCTTGCCGTGGGTAAGGCATCGGAAAGAGGAATTTATCGGCGGTTTTCTTCGGGATTTATTTTCCTGTTTCGCGGCTCGCCCCTATTTATTCAATTCTTTTTTGCTTATGAGCTTTTTGTTCTTTTGCCCAAAGTCGGGGTCACGCTTGATTTATGGATCGCGGTCATTGATTTGGAAACACGATGGCTGACCCGAGCGTGGTTAGGGGCATTATTGGTCTTGATCTGTAACACCACTGCCTATTCAGCAGAGATTTTTTATGGGGCACTTCGGGCATCCCCACGCGGCGAGATTGAGGCAGCTAATGCCTATGGTATGACACCATGGCAAATGTTTTGGAAGGTGCAATGGCCAAATATGATGCGGTTGGCGTGGCCATCCTACACGAATGAGGCCATTTTTCTGTTTCATGCAACAACGCTAGTATTCTTTTCGGGCTTTCCGGCGTGGCGGCAATCTGGTGATGCGCTATATTATGCCAATTACTTTGCGGATAAGACTTTTAATCCGTTTGTTCCATATCCGATCATTGCCTTTTATTTTATTGTCCTGACGCTTTTGATAATTTTAATTTTTGGCTTGGTGAACCGGCGGCTCAACAGGCATTTGCCCGATGCTAGGCGTTCGCGGCTTATGATACGGCCTAATCTGATCCGATAGACCATGAAAGGAACAGATCATGATGAAAGAAACCCATCAGATTGCTGGTGACAGTGCAGGCACCAACCATGAATTGACCATAATCCGTTTTCGTCCAGATCACACCACAGCAAAAATCTATCTTCAAGCCGCGCTTCATGCGGATGAACAGCCGGGAATGTTGGTGCTGCATCATCTGATTGTGCGACTGGAAGAGGCAGAACAGAAAGGCCTCTTAAAGGCAGAAATTGTTATTCTGCCCCTAGCCAATCCGCTTGGTATGACGCATCTGACTTTTGGTACTCATCGGGGGCGTTATCATCCGGTTAATGCCATGAACTATAATCGTCATTGGCCTGATCTAGAGGCGTTGATACATCAAGATGGTGATGATTTATCCCATAATTTCACCGATGATCCGGCAGAAAATCAGCGTATCATCAGAAAAATTGTAAAATCAAAACTAGAAGCCCAGACGCCTGTCACGGCGTTGGAACGCTTGCGGCATATCGTGATGATGGAGGCGCATGACGCCGATATGGTGCTTGATCTGCATTGTGACGATGATGCCCTTAATCATATCTATATTGTGCCCCAGCTTATGCCGGACTATCAGGATTTATCAGATTGGATGGGTTCGGCGGCAACAATGACGGCTGAGGATTCCGGCGGCGGATCTTTTGATGAGGTTTGGCCGGGGTTATGGATCAAATTGGCGCGCCGGTATCCGCATACGGCGTGGCCAAAGCCTGTGTTATCCGCCACGCTGGAATACCGAGGTCTTGATCAGGTGGCGGATGAAATGAACAAACAAGATGCGGATCATCTTTATCAGTTCTTGGTTGGGCGTGGGATGATTGATGATCGTCGCCTTACGCCGCCTTCGGCGCCGCCTGCTCTACCCTTAACCGCATTGGAATATCTTCGTGCTGAACGCCCTTGCTTGATGATCTATCATTTGCCTTTAGGCGCAACCGTCCAAAAAGGTGATGTGATTGCCGAGATGCTGGATATTGAGGGTGAAGGCGCCTTTGTCACAAGGCGACCGCTCAAGGCTGGAACCGATGGGGTATTGTTTGCGCTCAATCTCACCAAACTGGCATGGCCTGATCATATTGTGGCAAAAATTGCTGGCAGCCAGCCTCTAGACGGCAAGGGCGTTAATCTTCTTAGCGATTAATCATTGGCCTAACCCAAATGGGCAAAACATAGCCTTGGATCACTGGCCAAACGTCAGTCCACCAAAGCGTCGCCCCTTAGCCCAGCGCGTTCTAGATGGATAGGCAGAACCCGGCCATAAAGTTGGCGCGTGCGTTCTGGCGCGCCTACCATATCCGGCTGATCAACATAAGAAAAAATAGCCACATAGCGAGGGCGCCGCCCTTTAAGAGGGGTAACACGGTGAAGCGAATATCGGCCCTTAAACAATTGCAAATCCCCGGGTTCAAGGTTCAATCTCACCACCCGGTCGGAAGTGCCATCCAATACCTTTGTGACCTCATCAAAGTTTTCAGTTTCTTTTCGGATATCGGGGGCATATTCAAACGCTCCGCCATGTTCCGCGTTTTGTATTGCTAGCGTGATGGTGAAAGGGTTGGTATCAAAATGCCATGGAAAGCCTTCGCCCTCCTCGGCCATATTCACTATGACATCTGCCAAAGGGTCAGCGTAGCGATAGAAATCTTTTTGCTGAAGGCAGTCTTTGATAAACGGGTCAAACGCCGGAAAATCATGAACTTGTCTTAATGCGCCTTGGGATAAGAAGTTATCAGCAGGAATAAAAGCATTAGAGCGTTCAAAAAACCGCCGCCTTGGATCAGACGAGTCTAGTGTGGGATCATCCGCGGTAAAATAGGCATTGGTTCGATTAAAGGATTTATGCGCGTGATGGGCAACACCCTCGGCCTCTGCAGTGATCTGTTCAATAGCTTTGGGGGTTAAAAACCCTTTGCACACCGCGCATCCTGTTTCTGCTAATTGGGCGCGAATATGCGCTATCATCTGTTGGCGTTCTGGCCCATCTTGATGGATGGGGTAGCGCGAGAGGTTTATCAGATCGGTTGTCATTTGTTCAGCCATGCCTAATTCCTCTTCAAGACAAAGATTTTTGACTTCAATCCAATTCCTGGCAGGTGATCGCCATAGTCCTCAAAAAGAATGGATATAGTTTTGCTGTCCACTAGAGCGTGGAGATGGGCTTCGAAATTGGGGTTTTCTAGGGTGTGATCATTTAGCGAGAACACCATAAAACCGCCATGGTCTAGCAGACTGACTAATCGTGGGATCGTCTCTGGCGGCATATGGCCAGTGGCGATAACGCCAATCGCGGCAAGAAAATGATAAGTGCCAACCTCAAAGGGAAAGGGCTGTTTCAAATCCGCCTGCCAGAGGTTTCGATAAACCCCTTTGGTCTTTGCTTTATCCAGCATGGCTTGGGATAGATCAGACCCATCAATGGTGGTAAAACCTGCGTCAGCCATGGCAAGCCCAGAAATGCCAGTGCCGCAACCAATATCTAGCATAGGGCAAGTCTGATCATCAGCGATCTCAGCAAGCGCACGCGCGCATCGCACCGGCGTCAGATAGCCATTTGTCGAAATCTCATCATCATAGGAGTCTGCCCAAGCGTCATAGAAAGCCCGGGCATCATCGGTGGTGCTGATCTGATAGGCGCCATCAAGAAAGGCTTTCTTTTTGGCAGCGCTTTGACTTTTGCCCTTATGCTCATCTTTTGTCATTGGCTATGACCCTGTCACAAGCTTAATGAAAAAAGGCTACCTTAAAATCAAAAGACTGATCAAGAGTTTTATCCTAGGTGCATCCCCTATTCTTGCGCTAAGGATAATGGTATGATTTTTTAGTTTTTATCTGACTCAAAGCTGTTGCCATGACCTATGCTATCAATCCTGATATTCATCATTTGACCGCCCCGCCAGTAGCATTGGTGCAGGAATGGATATCGCAATATCACGGCACTGCGCCAATGATTGATTTGTCTCAGGCTGTGCCCGGATATCCGCCTCATCATGATATGATGACGGCCCTTGCCGAAGAAGCGGCGAGGTGGGATGTGCTTGGCTATGGCGCGATTGAGGGGGAACCCGAATTGCGTGCCGCTTACGCCGCGCATCTTAGCGAGGTTTATAGAGCAAGCGTGGCACCGGATCAGGTGCTGATCTCATCGGGATGCAATCAGGCTTTTATCATCACCGCCATGGTGCTGGCTCAGGCAGGTGATAATGTATTGTTACCTGAACCGAGTTATTTTAACCATTCTTCTAGCCTTGCTATGCTTGGGGTTGAGGCCATCGGCATCAAGGGTGATCCGCAACAGGCATTCTTGCCTGATGTGACCGCATTTCGTGATGCCATCACCCCATCTACCCGGGCGATTGCCTTGGTAAGTCCGAACAATCCCACAGGGCTTCGTTATCCTGATGATTTGCTGTTTGATCTGTTGGCGTTATGCCGCCAGCATGGATTGGCGTTAATTCTAGATGAAACTTATCGGGATTTTTTAGATTTAGACATCAGCCGGCCGCATGGATTAGGGGATGATCCGGCATGGCTGGATACGGTTATTCAGCTTTATAGTTTTTCCAAAGCCTATTGCGTTCCCGGCTATCGGTTGGGCGCAGTGACCGCGTCTGCGCAAGTGATTGCCGAAATGGCAAAGATCACCGACAATATTCAGATTTGCGCCCCACGCATTGGGCAAAGGGCGTTGATCAAGGCAATACCAGCCTTGGCAGAATGGCGCGAAAGCAATCGTCAGGAAATCGCAGCAAGGCGGCACATCTTCAAAGACGCTATCGCCGCCGCTAAGAGTTGGTCAATTTCTGCCTGTGGGGGGTATTTTGGTTTTGTGCGTCATCCCTATCCATCTTACCTAAGCGGTGAGGTGTCGGCGGAATTGATGCGGCAAACAGGCGTGCTTACGATCCCCGGTGGGTTTTTCGGGTCTGATTATGAAGACCATTTGCGTTTTGCCTTTGCGAATGCGGATCAGGCGGCGATTGCTGATCTGCCAGAGCGCTTTCATCGCTTTGCCTTATCTTGATCTATGGCGGCGCAAGCGAACACCAGTGTGAATACGGCAACCCCGACAACGCCATCCCACGCACAGATTTTCCTTAGCTTTCTATGGCTTGGCTTGACCAGTTTTGGGGGGCCAGTCGCGCATATTGGATATTTCCGTGTCGCTTTTGTTGATCGCAACAGATGGATCACTGCCATAGGCTTTCAGCATCTTCTTGCCCTTTGCCATATGCTTCCGGGGCCAAGCTCTAGCCAGCTTGGATTTGCGCTTGGGGTGTCATGGCGTGGGCTTGGTGGCGGTGTGTTGGCTTTTGTTGGCTTTACTTTGCCATCAGCCCTGATGATGATCGGTTTTGGGTATGGCTTAGTTACGCTGAGCGTCAATTTCTCATCGCTGATCATGGCGTTGAAATTGGTGACGGCGGCGGTGGTGTTGCACGCGGTTATAGGGATGGCTAAGGGTTTCGCCCTTGGCGTTGAAAAAGCGGCGATTGCCATCGCTATGGCGGCGGTAGTGTTGTGGGTGGATATGCCGTTTTTAACGCCTCTTCTTATTCTTGGCTGTGGCGGCTTGGGGTTGCTTTTGATCCATCCGGATCAAGGTGAGGCAGGCGTACAGGTATCAGGTCATGGCCGCAACTGGTCTTCTTTTGCCTTAGTGCTGTTTGTGGAAGCGCTGGCGGGGTTGCTTTTGCTGGCGCATCTGTTGCCCGAAAGCGGATGGTTTGCCTTAAGCCAGTTTTTTTTAGCTGGAACATTGGTCTTTGGCGGCGGTCATGTGGTGTTGCCTCTCTTAGAGGCATCGGTGGTAGATACAGGTCTGGTTTCGCTCACCGATTTTCTCGCAGGTTATGGCATGGCACAGGTGATGCCCGGTCCGTTATTCACCTTTGGCGGATTTCTAGGGGCAGTCATGGGCGAGGGGGCTATGGCGCCATTATGGGGCGCGGTGGTAATGCTAGTTTTGTTTCTGCCCTCATTTTTGCTGTTGCTAGGGGTTTTACCCTATTGGCAGAAATGGATGCTGTCATCCCGTCTTCGTGCCGCTTTGGCAGGGATTAACGCAGGGGTGGTGGGCTTGCTGGCGGCGGTACTGATCAACCCCGTGCTGTTAACCGCGATCCGCACCCCTCAAGATGGCGTGCTTGTTGCGACTGGATTGGCGTTGCTGTTATGGGGGCGCATAAATCCGATAGTGGTGATCTTGGCTATGCTGGCGGCAGGATGGGGGCTTGGCCTTTTTGGTGCAGGATAAAGGGCTTCGCTCTGCTCTTGATTTAGGGGCTAGATTAGCGTTGCTGATGTTGCCAGTCCTCAGGCGCAAAAGGGGTCAGGTTCACTGGTGCAAGGGGCGTCTTACCCAAGATATGATCTGAAGCCTTTTCCCCAACCATGATCGAAGGCGCGTTGAGATTGCCATTGGTGATACGCGGAAAGACCGAGCTATCCGCCACACGCAGGCCATCAACACCGATCACCCGACATTCCGGATCAACCACCGCCATAGGGTCATTTGCCTTGCCCATGCGCATGGTGCCGCAAGGGTGATAGGCACTTTCGGCGTGTTCACGAATAAAATCATCTATGGCATCGTCACTGGTGACATGATTGCCGGGTTGAATTTCATCGCCTCTAAACGCATCCATGGCTGGCTGATTGAGAATCTCACGCGCCAGCCTGACACAACGGCGAAACTCTGCCCAGTCATCAGGATGTGACATATAGTTAAAGCGGATTTCTGGTGCCTCATTAGCCTGATCAGACCGAATATGAACATGACCGCGTGATTTTGAACGCATCGGCCCGATATGCATCTGAAAGCCATGACTTTTAGCGGCAGACTTGCCATCATATCGCACCGCCGCAGGTAAAAAATGAAACTGCAAATCAGGGTAAGAAACGCCCTTATCGGTGCGAATAAATCCAAGGGTTTCAAATTGGTTGCTGCTGCCTAACCCGCCCCCTGTTAACAGCCAACGCAACCCGATTAGCCCTTTGGAAAACAGGTTGAGATGCTGGTTAAGGGTAATAGGCTGAAGGCAATTGACCTGAAAATATACCTCAAGATGATCTTGCAGATTTGCGCCTACCCCGGCACGGTCTTGTATGACCTCAACCCCGGCCTGTTGCAGAACGCGACCTGGCCCAATGCCTGAACGCTGAAGGATTTGTGGGCTGTTAATGGCTCCGGCAGAGAGAATCACCTCGCGCTTGGCATGGGCGGTGATGGTGTGACCGCCACGGGTAAAAACAACGCCATCAGCGCGGCCATCGCGAAAGGTGATGCGATCCACCAACGCCCCTTTGATCAGCCGCACACCGTTTTTCTTTATGGCAGGTTTCAAATAGGCATTCGCCGCAGACCAGCGTTGGCCTTTCCAGACGGTCATATCCGCTGGCCCAAAACCCTCTTGGCGAAAGCCGTTATAATCAGGGGTGGCGACATAGCCGGCCTGTTCTGCGGCGGCAACAAAGGCATGATGCAGGGGGTTTTTGCGGCTTCCCCTTGTGATATGCAAAGGCCCGTTTGTGCCACGAAATCCGGGGTCTTCAAATCCTGCGCTATGCCCCCCTTCGTGCCAGTGTTCCATCCGCCGGAAATAGGGCAAGACATCCGCATAGCCCCACCCCTCGGCGCCGCTTTCCTGCCAATGGGCATAATCTTCGGCGTGGCCACGAACATAAATCATGCCATTGATGGACGATGATCCGCCAATCACCTTGCCTCTAGGACAGACCAGCCTACGGTTGTTAAGCGTGGGTTCCGGTTCGGCCAGATAGCCCCAATCATAGCGTTTCATGTTCATGGGCATAGATAACGCCGCAGGCATTTGAATAAAGGGGCCGATATCCGTACCGCCATATTCCAGCACCAGAACGGAATATTTCCGCCCCTCAGACAGCCGCCACGCCAGCGCGGAACCTGCTGATCCAGACCCGATAATGATATAATCTGCGGTTTCTGTCGTGGACATGATTTAGGTTAATCGGGCGGCGTGCCAATCCACATGATCTGACATGAAACTAGCAACAAAATAATAGGAATGGTCATAGCCCTCATGCTGACGCAGGGTCAGGGGGATACCAGCGGCTTCGGCGGCGGCGGCCAACAAATGAGGTTTCAAATGCGCCTCCAGAAAGGCATCGGCAAGCCCCTGATCCACCAGAATATCGCCTTTCCACCCTCGGCTAGCCATGACTTTTGTGGCGTCATGATCATGATAAGCGGCGGTATCCGCGCCCAAATAGGCAGGCAGAACATCTTGCCCCCAGCCGCTTTCCATAGCCGCGGAAATTGGCGCAAAGGCGGACACAGAGGTGAACAGATCAGGGGTTTTCATCGCTAGGGTAAGCGCCCCATGCCCACCCATGGAATGCCCTGTTACCCCAAGCGGTGGCAGGCTCTGGCCTAACACCTCGGCGATCAGCTCTGGCATTTCCTCGGTGATATACCGGTCCATGGCAAAATGCGGCGCCCACGGCGCCTCGGTGGCGGTCAGGTAAAACCCTGCGCCTTGCCCCAGAAAATAATCATTGGCATTGGCCACGCCCTCACCTCGGGGGGAGGTATCAGGAAACACCACCGCCATATTGTGACGGGCGGCGGCGGCTTGGGCGCCGGCCTTGGTGGCGGCGTTTTCCCATGTACAGGTTAACCCTGATAAAAACATCAGGCAGGCGTCTGGCTTGCCGCCTTCAGGGGTGAAAATCGCCCATTCCATTGGGCATGTGGTGACGCGGCTGTCATGACGGATAACACGATGCGTGCCGCCCATATGGCGTGTTTCGGTGATGGTTTGCATGGCTAATCTTGGGTAAGGGTTAATCTCTGACGCTCACCCTATCAGGTGTCTGACACAGGCTCAAGCAGGGATTGGATGTAGGGGGGTAAAGTTAACGCGAGGAAGAAAACGGTTCCCCCTCGCGTCAACTTATCAGATCAGATATGGTCAGATTTAGTATATCACCACAGAACGGATGCTTTCGCCCGAATGCATCAGATCAAAGGCCTTATTGATATCTTCTAGCGGCATGGTATGGGTGATCATGGGGTCAATATCAATCTTGCCATCCATGTACCAATCGACAATTTTCGGCACATCGGTTCGGCCTCTGGCGCCGCCAAACGCGGTGCCGCGCCATGATCTGCCAGTGACCAGTTGGAACGGACGGGTGCTAATCTCTTTGCCTGCGCCAGCGACGCCAATAATAATCGACTCACCCCAGCCCTTATGGCAACATTCCAGCGCGGTGCGCATCACATCCGTGTTGCCGATACATTCAAAACTGTAATCCGCGCCGCCGCCGGTTAGCTCAACCAGATGCGAGACCAGATCGCCCTTTACTTCTGACGGGTTAACAAAATGGGTCATGCCGAATTTCTCACCCCAGCTTTTCTTGTCGTTGTTCAAATCAACACCAACAATCATATTCGCGCCAGCCAGCCGAAGACCTTGAATCACATTCAACCCAATGCCGCCAAGGCCAAAAACAACGCCGTTTGATCCGGGTTCAACCTTTGCTGTGTTGATCACCGCGCCAATGCCTGTGGTCACGCCGCAACCGATATAACAGACCTTATCAAAAGGGGCGGCAGGGTTAATCTTGGCCAGTGCGATTTCTGGCAAAACCGTATGATTGGCAAAGGTTGATGTGCCCATGTAATGAAAAATAGGCTGACCTTTGAGGGAAAACCGCGAGGTGCCATCAGGCATAAGCCCTTGGCCTTGGGTGGTGCGAATGGCCTGACACAGATTGGTTTTTGGGTGCAGACAATAATCACATTCGCGGCATTCAGGGGTATAAAGAGGAATGACATGATCCCCCGGCTTGAGCGAGGTCACGCCTGCGCCAACCTCAAGCACGACACCAGCGCCTTCATGCCCCAAAATCGCAGGAAAAATGCCCTCAGGGTCAGCACCAGATAAAGTGAACTCATCCGTGTGGCAGATGCCTGTGGCCTTGATTTCAACTAGCACTTCACCAGCCTTTGGGCCTTCGAGATCCACTTCCATGATCTCAAGCGGTTTGCCAGCTTCCATGGCGACGGCGGCGCGTGTTTTCATTTTTCCCTCCCTAAAACAAAATTTATTTCAAAAGACTATATAGGCTTGCCTATTGTTGCAAGTCTCAAGATGATAAGGCGGTATTGCCTATCCCTTGAGGAACTCTGTCCATGCTGTCTTTACATGATTGGCTGATTCTGACCTTAACCTGTCTGGCAGGGGCGGCTAGCCCCGGGCCTAGCGTGATCCTGTTGATCCGCAGTGTGACAAGCCAAGGGGTGTTGGCTGGGCTGATCTTTGGCATCAGCCATGGGGTTGGCATTTTTATTTATGCCGGTTTGGTGTCGCTGGGTTTGGCCTCGTTGCTGGTGCTGATGCCAGCCGTGTTTGTCACGGTTCAGATCGCAGGCGTGGTGTTTTTGCTGTGGATTGGCTTTGGCATGATGCGCGACGGGCTGGCTGGGCATGCGCCGGTCATGGATCAGGGGATAGTCGCTGGCGGATTATGGCGACATGGGCGTGACGGGTTTTTGATTGCCTTTCTGAATCCTAAGGTGGCGGTTTTCTTCACGGCGGTCTTTAGCCAATTTCTCGCCCCTGATCAGCCGCTATTGATGCGCGTTCAGATGACAGCAACCGCATGGGCGGTGGATAGCCTGTGGTATATGCTTCTGGCGGTGGTGTTTGGCATCCCTTGGGTTTTTAAGGGGTTTCGGCAGCACTCGCCTCGCCTTCATCTTTTCATGGGTGGGGGGTTGATGCTTTTGGCGGTCACGATTGGTGTGGCCTTGATGGTGGATTTTACAGGTTAAAAACCGCATCATGAGATGATGAAAAATCTTTTGTTTTCGCCTTGCCTCGGTTATTGATGAAACCTAATTTTGAAACGACAAACAAAGGAATCCGCCGATGACCTTTAAAGCCCTGCTTCTGACCCGTGAAGACAAATCCCCTGTTGAGGCCAATATCGTTGATCTTGATGATTCGGATTTGCCCCAAGACGGCGATGTTCTGGTGGATGTGACCTATTCTGGGCTGAATTATAAAGATGGGCTGGCGCTTTCTGGTAAGGGCGGCATTGTCCGAAACTATCCGCATATTGGCGGTGTTGATTTTGCTGGCACGGTCAGGGAATCCGCTAGTGACCGGTTTCAGCCTGGCGATCAGGTGATCTTAACCGGTTGGCGAGTGGGTGAGGCATGGTGGGGTGGATATGCCCAAGCGGCACGGGTGAAATCTGACTGGCTCTTGCCTTTGCCTAAAGGGTTTAGCCTAAAAACCGCGATGGCTATTGGTACGGCAGGGGTGACGGCGATGCTTGGCATCATGGCGCTCGAAGATCATCAGATCACCCCGGAAAGCGGCACGGTTCTGGTCACTGGCGCGACAGGCGG
>Ga0181571_10001921_pt1 | contig 15209 bp, 10 predicted proteins | sample 101ome_17_FD_132440 | JGI IMG/M metagenome (GOLD analysis project Ga0181571, IMG submission 132440) | Coastal salt marsh microbial communities from the Groves Creek Marsh, Skidaway Island, Georgia - 101407AT metaG (megahit assembly) | ecosystem: Environmental > Aquatic > Marine > Intertidal... | reverse complement strand
CTTCCACTGATTGAAGTCGTTCCCACCGAAGACCGAAAATTAGTGGCGGAAGCATTCAGCGGGATCGCCACCTACGAATGGATTATTTTTACAAGTTCCAATGGAGCCCGTGAATTTATGCGTCTTTTCTTTTTGGCGTTTAAAGACATCCGCAGTTTTGGTCCGATGAGAATTGCCTGCGTGGGAGAGGCAACCGCTTCCATTTTTAGAGCATATAACTTGGAGGTTGAACTAGTACCAAAAGTGTCCACAGCTGAAAATTTGGCTCAGGAATTAGTAGCTACTGACTCATTAGATAGTGCCAATGTTTTGGTCATCACCGGAAACCGCAACCGGGAAGTTCTGGTTAATATGCTTGAGACTGTGGGGCATGCAATTGTGGATGTGCTTCCACTCTATGAGACAGACTTTGCAGATATTACTCATGCAAAGGACTTAGCTGATTTTAAGGAGCATGGAGCGGATGCCATTATTTTCAGCAGTTCATCAACGGCCTTATCCTACATCGAGCAAGAAGAAGATATGTCCCTGTCCCCAACTGCCCAAAAACCAATTTTATGCAGTTTTGGCCCGGAAACTTCCAAGACATTGATTGAAAATGATCTATCACCTGATTTGCAGTCAGATCACCCAAGTATGGATTCCATGATTTCCGCCCTTATTGGGAAGTTTAGTTGAACGAAAAAGTATGAGCCTGCATCCAAAAATTAAGATTTGTGGAATCACAAATCTAGCCGACGCAGAAAAGTCGATTTTATTGGGTGCAGATTTTTTAGGATTTATTCAGTATTCCAAATCTCCCCGATACGTGAAACCTAGTCATACAACTAAAATGCTGGAGCAGTTGAATGAGTTTGATTGTCAAAAAGTATTGGTGGATGTTAAACCCGAACCTTCAACGCTTGCAGGCTACAAAGAGCAAGGGTTTGATTACTTTCAACTACATTTCCCCTGTGACCTACCCACTCGATACCTGGAAGAATGGAAAGAGGTTGTTGGAATTGATAAACTTTGGCTGGCTCCGAAACTTCCTCCCAAAACAAAATTTCCTGCATATTTGACCGATTATGCAAGTCATTTCGTGATCGATACATTCAGTGAGCACGGTTTTGGTGGAACCGGAAAACAATCTGATTGGAATGAATTTTTAAGCTGTAAGCAAAAATACCCATCCCCCCAATGGGTTTTAGCTGGTGGTCTTGGTTTGGATAACTTTCGCAAAGCGATGGAAATTTTAAATCCTGATATCATGGATTTCAACAGTGCGTTGGAATCCGAACCTGGAAAAAAAAATCATGTACTGTTATCGGAGCTATTTGCCGGTTTGAAATCTTAATCTTATCAAGTATTCTGTTTTACTTGAAAACCTACCAATAAAATTCATTACTATTTCTTTTACCATCATAACCTTACATTGTTAAGTATTAATCCGAGCTAAATCCTATGCAAAATCAAAACTCTAATGGGGGTTGTCCCTTTAATCATAGTGCTCCTGAAGCACCTGTTACAAATGCTAGCAAGTGCCCCATAAACCATTCGGCTGGCGGAGGAACTACAAACGAAGACTGGTGGCCTAATCAGCTCAAAGTTGATATACTTCATCAACATGATGCTCCATCCAACCCAATGGGACCTGATTTTGATTATGCCAGGGAGTTTAATTCCTTAGACTACAATGCATTAAAAGCGGACCTGAATAATTTAATGACTGACTCACAGGATTGGTGGCCTGCTGATTTTGGGCATTATGGGCCTTTCTTTATCCGAATGGCTTGGCACGCTGCCGGGACTTACCGTACAGCGGACGGAAGAGGGGGTGGAGGAACTGGAGCCCAGAGGTTTGCTCCTTTGAATAGTTGGCCTGATAACGGAAATTTAGACAAAGCACGCCGTCTTCTTTGGCCGATCAAGCAGAAATATGGACAGAAGATTTCTTGGGCAGACCTATTCATTCTGACGGGTAATGTCGCCCTTGAATCCATGGGCTTCAAAACATTCGGCTTTGGTGGGGGGCGTGAAGACATTTGGGAAACAGAAGACGATATTTATTGGGGTGCAGAGGGAACTTGGCTTGAAGATAAGCGTTATTCAGCTGAGAGAGACCTGGAGAATCCATTGGCAGCGGTGCAAATGGGATTAATCTATGTCAACCCAGAAGGGCCTAATGGAAACCCTGACCCCATTGCCGCCGCCAAGGATATTCGGGAAACCTTTGGGCGTATGGCGATGAACGATGAAGAAACAGTTGCCTTGATAGCAGGGGGGCACACTTTTGGGAAGACCCACGGTGCAGCAGATCCAATGCATGTTGGTCCCGAACCAGAAGCTGCTAATATTGAGGAACAAGGTTTTGGGTGGACAAGTACATACGGCTCAGGACATGGCTCCGATACGATTACTGCGGGCCCTGAGGTAACATGGACTACAACTCCAACGAAATGGGGTGTGAATTACCTTGAGAATTTATTTGCGTATGAGTGGGAATTAACCACGAGTCCCGCGGGAGCCAAGCAGTGGGTTGCAAAAGATGCACCCGACATAATTCCTGATGCATACGACCCAAATACCAAGAAAAAACCGACAATGTTGACAACGGACCTTTCATTGAGATTTGACCCCTCTTACGAGGCGATTTCTCGTCGGTTTTTGGAAAACCCTGATCAATACGCGGATGCATTTGCAAGAGCTTGGTTTAAGCTTACCCATCGTGATATGGGACCTAAGTCTAGATACCTTGGCCCTGAGGTACCAACAGAGGAACTAATCTGGCAGGACCCTATTCCAACCCTCGATCATGACTTGATTGGAGAACCGGAGATTGCGGAGCTCAAAGCAAAAATTTTGGATTCCGGCCTGTCGGTTTCTGATCTGATCTCTACAGCCTGGGCTTCTGCTTCCACCTATCGGGGTTCTGATATGAGAGGTGGTGCCAATGGTGCGAGAGTTCGGTTACTACCCCAAAAAAATTGGGAAGTTAATCAGCCCACCCAACTTGCCAGAGTGCTCGAGACGCTCGAAGCTATCTGTAGCAGCTTTTGTTCTTCTGGTAAAAAAATATCACTTGCAGACCTCATTGTTCTAGGAGGATGTGCTGCCCTTGAAAAAGCTGCTGAAAATGCTGGTCAGCCTGTGAAAGTCCCATTTACTCCGGGTAGAATGGATGCCAGTCAGGCTCAAACAGATGTGGATTCTTTTAGTGTAATGGAGCCCGTGGCGGATGGTTTCAGGAATTATCTCAAAAAGAGGTACAGCGTCTCCACTGAGGCGTTACTTCTCGACCGTGCTCAGTTGCTGACTTTGACAGGCCCAGAGATGACTGCACTCATTGGTGGACTTCGTGTACTAGGTGCAAATTATAACCAATCCAAGCTCGGCGTTTTGACTGACAAAAAAGATACTTTATCCAATGATTTCTTCGTGAATTTGTTGGACATGAAAACAAAATGGTCTCCAATTAACGAAGAAGCGGAGGAATTTGTGGGGCATGACCGTTCAACCGGAAAAGAAAGATGGACAGCTAGTCGGGTAGATTTAGTTTTTGGATCAAATTCGAGACTTCGAGCTTACGCAGAGGTGTATGCTTGTTCGGATTCAATGGAAAAATTCGTGAATGATTTCGTTTTTGCTTGGAACAAAGTTATGAATCTCGATCTCCCTTAAGTGGATCGTGGATTCCTAACTTTAAAACTAGTCCCAACCTTTTTTACCTAAATTGCTTCGCCAGTTTGGCGAGCTCTTTGGGGTCCATATTACTCATATCTGGCATTCCGCCCCCACCACCTCCAAATGCATTCATCATTTTTTGCATTTTGCCCCCCTTCATTTTTTTCATCATTTTCTGCATTTGGGAAAATTGCTTGATGAGGAGGTTGACATCCCGTATCTGAACTCCTGAGCCATCTGCGATTCTTTTTCTTCTGGAGGGAGCAAGAATACGCGGCAGGTGTCGTTCTTCTTTGGTCATCGAAAGAATAATAGCTTCGTGTTTGGCTAATGCCTGTTCTTCTTTGTCCCCGACCTGAACATTTCCCATGCCGGGAAGCATTTTGGCGATGGAACCCATGGATCCAAGTTTTTTCATTTGCCTCATTTGACTAAGAAAGTCTTCAAAATTAAAATCGGCTTTGAGCATCTTTTCCGCCATGCGGATGGATTCTTCTTCATCGAGATTCTCCTGGGCTTTTTCAACCAGGGAAACCACATCTCCCATGCCCAAGATTCGGGAGGCAAGACGATCAGGGTGAAAAACTTCAAATTCTTCAATTTTTTCGCCAACCCCCATAAATTTGATGGGAGCCCCAGTGACTTTTTTCATGGATAGGGCTGCTCCCCCTCGAGCATCTCCGTCCACTTTGGTAAGCACGATACCTGTGAGGTTTAGCCTTTCATGAAATGTTTTGGCGACATTAACCGCTTCCTGACCAAGGGCGGCATCGGCAACAAGCAGTATTTCATGCGGGTCTACTTTTTGCTTAAGGGTTTCTAATTCACCAACCAGTTCGTCATCTATTTGAAGCCTTCCTGCGGTATCAAAGATAACCACATCGGAGCCATTGCTTTTAGACTCTTCCCACCCGGCACGGGCAATAGAGGGAACATCTTTGCTTTGCCTGTCTAGGTAACATTTGAAATCTTCCTGCTTGGCAAGAAATTCAAGTTGGTCGATGGCCGCAGGTCGATAAACATCGCAGGCTACAAGCATGGGTTTGCGGCCATCCTTGGCCAGCCGTTTAGCCAGCTTTGCGGAAGTCGTGGTCTTTCCCGCTCCATGGAGACCAACCATCAAAATACGTAAGGGACGGTCTTGCTTGAGCTCGGTGGTTCCTTCTCCCAGCAGTTTGACAAGTTCATCATTAATGATTTTTACAACTTGTTGCCCGGGGGATACACTTTTTAAGACCTCTTGCCCAAGGCAGGCTTGCTTGACTTCATCCACAAATTCACGAGCCGTTTTGAAATGAACATCGGCTGACAAAAGTGCTTTCCTTACTTCAGCCAAAGCATCACTTATATTGTCTTCGCTGAGTTTGCCAACACCTCGAAGGTTTCGAAGAGTTTTACTTAATTTTTCGGTGAGAGATTCAAACATAATAAACCATGATCATGTCATGGGGGAGGGAGATGGTGAAGCTAAAATTAAGCTCTTCTTTACCGGTTGCCATTCACTGAAAAATAACCATGATTATGTCCTTTTCCCCAATTCAATTATGAAGATTTTAGTTGCGGACCGTATATCTCCCCTTGGCGTGGAATTTTTGCAAAAGCAAGATGGCTTTGAAGTCATTGAAGCCTATGGCTCAACTCCTGAGCAGATGCTTGAGCTATCTCAGGATGTATCTGCTATCATTGTAAGGAGTGATACCAAAGTATCCAAGGAGGTCATCGCTGTGGCATCGAAATTAAAAGCCGTCGGCCGTGCTGGTGTGGGAGTGGATAATATTGATATTCCGGCTGCCACCGAAAAGGGTGTGATTGTAATGAATACTCCGGGTGGAAACACCATAGCCACCGCAGAACTTACCTTTACTCATATGCTCTGTGGTACCCGCCCGATTGTTAGGGGTGCCTCCGGTATGCGTGAAGGGAAATGGGAGCGTAAGTTACTCAAAGGGGCTGAGCTTCGAGGGAAGACACTGACCGTTCTTGGGTTGGGCCGTATAGGTGCCGAGGTTGCCAAGCGTGCACTGGCTTTTGATATGAAAGTCATTGCCTATGACCCTTACCTCACCGAAGACCGGGCGAAGGAACTGGATTTGATCAAAGTGGACCTGGACGAAGCTTTTTCACAGGCAGATTATTTAACCGTTCATATGCCACTTACCGATGAAACCAGAAACATTGTCGACGAAGAGGCCTTTGCTAAAATGAAAGATGGTGTGCGTGTTTTTAATTGTGCCCGGGGTGGGATTATCAAGGAAAGCGCATTGGCTGAAGCCCTAAAGAGTGGAAAGGTAGCGACCGCTGGTCTCGATGTCTATGAGCAAGAACCTTTACCTGAAGACCACGAGTTCCGAAGGATCGAAAACCTAAATTTAACTCCTCACCTTGGAGCTTCCACCGCAGAAGCTCAGGAAAGTGTTGGGGTTGAGATTGCGGAAGCAATTGCCGAGGTTTTGCAGGGCGGTCGTATTCGGAATGCGATTAATATGCCATCTATTGACCCGAAAGACTTGGAATCTCTTAGCCCTTATCTTGACCTTTGTCAGAGGCTGGGTGCTTTTGCCCGTCAGGCGGCAAAAGGCTCTGTGGAAGCCATACATATATCTTATTTTGGAGGGATTGCTGATTTTGATTGTGTTCCACTTACCCGGGCTGTCCAAAAAGGCTGGCTTGCGGGAGTAACGGGTGATGACGGGGTCAATGATGTGAATGCTCCTTATAAAATAAAGGACCTCGGTATCAGTGTAGAGAGTACCAAATCCTCAACGGCGGTTGATTACAGTGAGTTGATTGAGGTAAAAACCATTTCTCAGGATAAATCTGAAGGTACGGTCCGTGGTACTTTGCTTGGCAAGGGGAATGATCCGCGGATTGTGGAAGTCGACGGGCAGGCCATTGAGGTTCGCCCGGTGGATAAGTTGTTAGTTGTGCGAAACCTCGATAAGCCAGGGATCGTTGGCAAACTGGGGACCACTCTTGGCAATTGCGGTGTAAATATTGCCAATATGTCCTTAAGTCGTGCACAAGATGGAGAGTGGGCCCTGACCATTTGTGAATTGGACGAAGAACCTCCCGCATCGGCTTTACAGGCACTGGTTGACGATCCTGACATCCAGGAGGCCCGGGTATCGAGCCAAGGGTAAACCTGTACAATTTTTTCCTGAGCTATGTCGGTTGAAGCCATTGCAGTCTCACTGATCGGATATCTCCTCGGATCCATTCCCTTTGGTGTGTTGGTGGCCAAGAGATATGGGGTAGATATTTATAAGGTGGGGAGTGGAAACCCCGGAGCCACCAATGTATTGCGTGAGATCGGTAAGCCTGCAGGGTATTTGGTTTTCTTTTTTGATTTTCTCAAAGGCCTCGTGGCCACGGTATGGTTTTTACTGCCAGTCTTCTCTGTCTCAGGCGATGTTACTCTCGGTTTATGGGGGTTGCCTGCTGCGGTACTTGGGCATACCTATCCATTGTTTGCCAAATTTAAGGGTGGTAAGGGGGTGGCCACTGCTATGGGTGGGTTACTTGGGGTTATGCCTCAGTGTTTGCTTATTGGTCTCGTTAGTTGGGTTGTTATTTTTTACTCCACCCGCTATGTGGCGGTTGCTTCGATTGGGTTTGGTGTGAGTTTGCCGGTTTGTGCCTTGATTGGAATGGTGGGGAGTGATTCCGGAGTGGGGGAAGCGGGTAAAGTACTGTTAGCTTTTGTGGTGATGGGTTGGATTGTCTGGAGACATCGAGAAAATTTGGCCCGGTTAAAAGCGGGAACCGAAAATCGTTTTGAAAAAAAGAAAAAGCCCTAAAAAGCACCAAACAAATACAGCACCATGAATGATATACCCACCATTCGAGTAGGAATCTTAGGATTTGGCACAGTCGGCCAGGGCACCTGGAAACACTTGCATGAAAATGCGGAATTTTGGCAGAAAATCCTGGGAGTCCGCTTAGTGGCCACGAGGGCGTCGGTGAAAAATCTTGCCAAAACGAGAAAGATTGAAATTTCGCCCGATGCCTTAACGGACGATTCCTTATCTATCGTAAATGACCCTGAAATTGATATAATTTGTGAATTGATAGGAGGGGTTGAGGAAGCAAAGAAATTAACTTTGCAGGCTTTTTCCAAAGGGAAATCGGTCATAACCGCAAATAAAGCTTTGATTTGTGAACACGGGGATGAACTTTTTAAAGCTGCGGAAGCAGCCGGTGTGCATTATGCATTCGAAGCCAGTGTTGCCGGTGGTATTCCCATTATCAAGGTGCTTCGGGAAAGCCTGGTTGCCAACGAATTTCCCCTTATTTATGGGATTTTAAATGGCACATCAAATTACATCCTCACTCGCATGGAAACTGAAGGTGCGAGTTTCGATAAGGTGCTGCATGATGCCCGCGAATTAGGCTATGTCGAGGCGGATGAATCCCTTGATTTGGATGGGGTGGATGCAGCCCACAAGGCGGTTATCCTTGCTTATTTGGCTCATGGCCTATGGGTAGATTTAAAAGATATAACGGTTGAAGGAATCAGTAAAATTTCCAATGAGGACTTGGAAGCCGCTCATAAACTTGGCTGCAAGATCAAGCTTATTGGGGTGATACGCAGAAATTTTGACAATAATCATGTATCGGTTGCGGTTTACCCCGCTCTTGTCCCGATGGCCGAGATTATAGCCAAAACAGATGGTGTTTTTAATGGAATTAGCCTTACAGGGTCAGTTGTGGGCACGGTGGTGCTGACCGGTAGGGGAGCTGGCCAAGATCCCACAGCCGGTTCGGTTATCAGCGATTTGGTCGATGTGGTTAAGGGAATGAAAGGCATGCAGTCCAAAGGTAAACTTCTTCATGTTTCACCCACTCAGTGCGAGCCCGCTTCAGCGATTGAAATCAAGGGATGTTACTACTTGCGGTTATCTGTGGATGACCGCCCGGGCCAGTTGGCGAAAGTAGCCGAATGTTTGTCTGACCATGAAATAAGTTTAGCCACGGTATCTCAAACTCCCCAAGGAGATCATTCACCCGCGAGCTTGATTTTAACAACTCATGAAACCAACGAGCATTCCATCGCTGAAGCGATTGCTTGTTTGGAAAAACTTCCCGGCGTCAAAGAAACTCCCGTTCTTTTCCGCATGTTTGACCCAAATTCAAAAGAAGAATGAATATTATTGTGAAAAAATTTGGTGGCACCTCAGTTGGGGATGTCGACCGAATCAAAAAAGTCGCAAGACGTGTTAAAAAAACCCAATCGGATGGGCACGCCGTGGTGGTGGTCGTCTCGGCTCGGGCAGGAGTCACCAACTCTCTCATCGAGCGGGCGAAGGCGATCCAAAAGAATCCAGTGGACCGTGAACTGGATGTGCTCATGACTTGTGGGGAGCAGGAAACAATTGCCTTGCTTTGTATGGCTTTAGACGCAATCGGGGTGGAAGCTGTTTCCCGGACGGGATGGCAAGCGGGCATCCTGACCGATGGATTGCACGCAAAATCTAGGATTCGTGAAGTATCCGGTGGCGATATTCGCAAGCAGTTAAGAGCCGGTAAAGTTGTGGTGGTTGCGGGATTTCAAGGAGTGAATGATAGCGGAGACTTAACCACCTTTGGCCGTGGTGGATCGGACCTGAGTGCGATTGCTTTGGCGGGTGCCTTGCGGGCCAAAGGCTGTCAGATTTTTACGGATGTGGAGGGGGTTTTTACCGCTGACCCTAGAATTGTCCCCAATGCAAGAAAGATTGAAGCCATTAATTATGAGGAAATGCTGGAATTAGCCAGCAGCGGCTCCAAAGTTATGCAGACACGGGCTGTGGAGTTTGCCCAAAAACACAACATCCCCTTTGAAGTTCGTTCAACCTTTTCAACCAAATCTGGAACCAACGTGAAGAAAAAAGTAAAGTCCCTAGAAGATACCCTCGTGAGTGGTGTCGCCATCGATAAAAACCAAGTTCGTGTAAGCATCACTGATCTACCCGATCGTCCCGGTGCCGCTGCGGCCATTTTTAAAGTTATGGCAGACTCCGGAGTCATCGTGGATATGATCGTTCAAAATGTGGCTCGCAATGGCAAAGCCAACCTTACTTTCACCGTTCCTTCTGAGGATGCCTTTCGTGCGGAGAAGGCGTTGAAAGAGCATTTTTCGGATGGAGTGAGTGGTAAATTAGGCAAAAGCACAAACATTGCTAAAGTATCGGTTGTTGGGGTGGGGATGCGCTCCCACTCCGGTGTCGCTTCCACTTTCTTTGAAGCTCTTGCCAATGCCGGAATCAATATGCTGATGATCAGTACATCTGAGATCAAAATTTCAGTGGCCGTAAGTCCCGACCAGGGAGATGAGGCAACCCGGGTTGCCCATGTTGCTTTCGAGTTGGGGAAGTAGTTTCCTACTGTCATTTTGTTCGCATGGAATTCATCAGCACCCGGGGCTTTTCGGATTCTGTAAGTTTTACGGAAGCAGTATCCCAGGGGCTCGCTCCAGATGGTGGGCTTTACCTGCCCCTTGAGTTTCCAGATCTCACCCCCTTTTTAGGCACCTGGGAGAATCTTCCTTATGAGCAGCTTTGCTTTGAGTTCTTTAAGTTGTTTGCCACTGACATGGACCCATCGATCCTGCAGGACTGTATCGAGCGTGCCTACCGGAAGTTTTCAGTGCCAGAAGTTGCCCCACTCATGCCAATTACCGAGAAATGGAAGGTTTTGGAACTTTTTCATGGGCCAACTCTTGCCTTTAAAGACTTTGCCCTTCAGTTGCTTGGTAATCTTTATGAGGCTCAAATTGCCCGAGACGGGAAAAACCTGACCATTCTTGGTGCCACCTCCGGTGACACAGGTGCTGCGGCTATATCGGGACTTGTTGGGAAGAAGGGGGTCGAGGTATTCATTCTTTACCCGAACGGAAAAGTTTCTCCGCTGCAGGAGCGGCAGATGACATGCACCGAAGCGAGCAATGTTTATCCCTTGGCGATTGAGGGAACATTTGATGATGCCCAAAAAACGGTGAAGGAGATATTTGCTGATTTATCTTTTCGTGAAGAAGTTGGTTTATCCGCGGTTAATTCGATCAACCTTGCTCGAATTTTAGCCCAGAGTGTTTATTACCTCTATGCCTGGCTTCGCTTGGGTCCTGATTTAAGGGAATCCACTTCTTTCGTCGTCCCAACTGGAAATTTTGGAAATGTATTTGCTGGTTGGTTGCTGACAAAGATGAATGTACCCGTTCATGAATTTCGGGTCGCCACCAATCAGAACGATGTTCTGCACAGGTTATTTAATTCGGGTGAATATTCTTTGTCTGAAGTGAGCCCAAGCCTTGCCCCGTCCATGGATATCCAGGTGGCTTCAAATTTCGAACGCCTGCTTTATTTTATGGTGAACAAGGATTCGGTAGAGGTGCGTGAGATCATGGACACCTTTCGGCAACATGGTAGGTATTGCTTTGAGGATTTTACTGCGGGAGGTTTTTCGAGTTGCCGGGCAACGGATGTAGAGATTTCGGAGCTTATCCACAAAGTATGGAAAAACCATAACTACCTCGTGGACCCCCATACCGCTTGTGCATTCAAAGATTTAGACCCCTCTCAAGATAGTGTTATTCTGGCAACCGCCCATCCGGCTAAGTTTCCATCTGTGTATGAAAAAGTACAAATGGAGATACCCAAATCTACCATTCTTGAATCCTTGCTCTCAATTGAGCCCACTAAATATGAGGTAGGGGTGGATACTGATTCAGTACGATCTTTCATCTTGGATAAATTAGCAAAGTAGGCGGACCGTAAGACTAAATTTAAGGTGTGAATCTATCTTCAACCGAGGCTGAAGTTGTTATTGTTCGTGGCGGAGGCTTGGGTGATTTTTTGCTAACCTTGCCTTTGCTGTATAAAGCGGTAAAGCGGTATGATACTGTCCACCTGTTTACTAGAACCCCGTATTTTCAATTGCTTGGGGAAGAGATTAAAAAAAGAGTTCAGCTCTATGATCTTGATGCTTGCGTAACAGAATTGAAAGCAATGAGTGAAGGACGAGATGTAGTTAGCTTTTGGAATGATTCTGCATGGATTAAGGAGCTGGAGGAAGCAGGTGCAAACAAAATCAAAGCCTTAAACCCAAGACCGCAAAATTCAGAGCATTTTGTTTCGGGTTATTTCAACGAGTTACAATGGAGGGCGGATCGCCATGTTTTTAATCATTCATGGTTGGGTGACCGGTGGAACCCAAAGAATCAAACCTTATGGGTTCATCCCGGCAGTGGCAGCAGGGAAAAAAATGCCCCCGTCGACTGCTTTCTTGAACGGGCAAGTACTTGGCTGGAAAAAAAGCAATCCCATCGGGTGGTTTTTTCTTTTGGTGAGGCAGATCTTGTTTTGATGTCCGAGATTAAAAGTTCGCCGATTGCTGAACAAGCAAGATGCACTTGCTATGAGATTTCCTGCCTGAAGGAATTCCTGGATTCTCTGGCGAATGAAGCTGGCTGTTTTGTAGGAAACGATTCCGGACCCACTCATATGGCTGCTATGTTGGGCATTCCCACAGAAGTCATTTTCGTTTCCACTGACGCAAGAATCTGGAAGCCCCTAGGCCCCCGGGTGAAACTACTCGGAGGCGAGTAAGATTTTATAAGATACGGAGTCAACCAAGGCTTCCCAGCTGGCGGTAATTACATTATCACTCACCCCGATCGTTCCCCAAGTCTTTTCCCCATCGGTGGATTCGATGTGCACGCGGGTGATAGCATCTGTCCCCAGGTTACTTTCTAAAATCCGAACCTTAAAGTCCACGAGACGGACCTGGCCAATGTATGGAAAATCTTTTTCTAACGCTTGCCGTAAGGCATGATCCAGTGCGGAGACCGGGCCGTTTCCTTCGGCCACGGTGTGCCGGATTTCATCTTTAATTTTGAGCTTCACCGTTGCTTCGGATGAAGTTTCGCCCGTGCCTTCTCCATTGCCTACGCCAACATGGTAGCGAAGGACATCGAAGGCAAAATTTTCACCCCTTAAAAACCTACGGAGTAGCAGGTCAAAAGAAGCATCAGCAGATTCATATTCATAGCCTTTAAACTCGAGCTGTTTTAATTCCTCCAGGAATGATTTCATCTCAGGGGAGCGTCCATCCACATCCATGCCCATTTCCTTTGCCTTCATCATGATACTGCTTCTGCCTGACATATCAGACACCAGTACCCGGGTACGATTCCCTACAATTGCCGGATCTATGTGTTCATAGCTACGGGTTGACTTGGCGGCAGCATCTGCATGCACTCCACCTTTATGAGCAAAGGACGCAGCTCCCACATAAGGGGCACGAATGTCGGCACGCAAATTTGTGGCATCGTCTACAAAAAGGGAAAGGTCGCGAAGCTTTGACAAATGATTTTTGGAGTTCGTATGCTTACCCATCTTTATTTCAAGATTGGGGATGATGGTGGTCAGGTTGGCGTTTCCGTTTCTTTCTCCATACCCATTCATTGTCCCCTGTACCATAACGGCACCGGCCTCTACGCCAGCTAAACTGACAGCCACTCCTACTCCTGCGTCGTTGTGACAGTGTACGCCAATTTTTGAGTTAGGGAATCTGGCCACGACCGCAGAGGTGATTTCTGAAAAGGGGGTAACTAATTTCCCACCGTTTGTTTCACACAATGTTAAATAATCGGCTCCTCCTTTCTCGGCAGCCTCAAGTGTGGACATTGCATACTCAGGGTTGTCGAGAAATCCGTCAAAAAAATGTTCGGCATCATAAATCACCTCTTTGCCTTGTTCTTTAAGGTACCGAACGGTGTCTTCAATCATGGCAAGATTCTCTTCCGGCGTAGTGCGAAGGACATCGGTTACATGAAGCAGCCAAGTCTTTCCAAAAATCGTAACCACAGGAGTATCCGCTTCAAGAAGTAGCTTAACTTGGGGATCATCCTCAACATTCACAGAGGCTCTACGGGTGGAGCCAAAGGCGGCAATTTTGGAATGCTTGAGGTTGAGGCTACCGGCTTTTTCGAAAAAAGCCATATCCCTGGGATTGCTTCCCGGCCAACCTCCTTCGATGTAGTCCACTCCAAATTGGTCCAGTTTTTCAGCTACTCGGAGTTTAGCGGCTACCGTAAAGGAAACGCCCTCAGCTTGTGATCCATCCCGGAGGGTGGTGTCATAAATTATGATGTGATTTTCTTTCATGTTCAAAAAATGGTTAAGGAGTTTTTTTGATCCAGCCTTATAATCGGCAAGTGATCAGGGAAAGCCCGCTGCTCGCAATGTGGATCGCGCGCGTCGGGCTACCAAATTCGTAAATTGGAGTTGCTATAAAGAGCCAATGAACTGAGGATTCTTGAAAACATACACTTACACTATGAGCTCGCTTCGCCTTGGCAATGGCAAACCCCCATGGGTATTAACCGTAAAGTAATGAAACCGGAATTGAACCTTAGCTTGGAATTAATTAGAGCTCTCAAACGAAATTTTTTCCGACCTGTGTTGATTGACTATGGTTTACCCAAGGTGGTTCAGGTAAGCAGGGGGACATTACTTGTCCTAGCATTGGAGTTGTCCAAAGAATTACGGGATCATACGGTAGATAAAAGGGTAGGGGTGGTTCTTCCTCCGGGGTTAGGAGGCGTACTTGCCAATGTGGCTCTTTTTCTCGCCGGTAAAATTCCCGTAAATTTAAATTTCACACTAGGCTCGGAAAGCCTGAGCTATGCCTTGGAGAAAGCAGAGATTGAGACGATCATATCGGCCGAAGTGCTCAAGACTAAACTCCCAAGCTTTCCATGGGTCGATGATTTCTTTGATATTTCAAAATGGGTCCAGGCTAAGAGAAAGAGGAAGGGATATTTAATTTGGCGGCACTTTGTTACTTTTTTTAGCCCGTTATCTTGGCTGCTACCCAAATCAGCCAAAGCTTGTAAGTTCGAGGAAGAGGCAGCCTTACTTTTCACATCCGGCAGTTCCGGAAATCCCAAGGGCGTACCCTTAAGTCATAGAAATTTGATTTCCAATTGTGAGCAAATTCAACAGCTTGGGTTATTCGAACCTCAGACTAAAATTTTGGCAAACTTGCCCTTGTTCCATTCCTTTGGTTTTACAGTTTCCACTCTTTATCCCTTACTTTTTGAACTACAGATGGTCTGTGTGCCTTCTCCCTTGGATGTAAAGTTGAGCTTACAGGCCATTGAAAATGAAAAAATCAAAGTTCTTTTAGGTACGCCCACTTTTTTGCGAGGTTATCTGCGGAAAGCAGAAAGAGATCAGGTAAGAAGTATTGGTTATGTTATAGCAGGTGCGGAAAAAACGCCTGCGGGGTTCAAGGAGAAATGGGAATCCATGTGCGTCTGCCATTACTTGGAAGGCTATGGCTTAACCGAAGCGTCGCCCGCCATTTCCTTTAATTTGCCGAATCAAAAGAGCCATGCAAATTCTGTGGGTCGCCTGCTCCCTGAGATTAAATGCAGGGTTATCTCTCCCGACTCATCTAACGAATTAGATGTTGGGCAAACTGGCCTACTTTGCTTTCAGGGGCCGAATATATTTGCCGGATATCTGGGTGAACCGGAGCTAAACAAAAAAATCTTTGACCAAGAT
>Ga0181571_10001913_pt1 | contig 15248 bp, 10 predicted proteins | sample 101ome_17_FD_132440 | JGI IMG/M metagenome (GOLD analysis project Ga0181571, IMG submission 132440) | Coastal salt marsh microbial communities from the Groves Creek Marsh, Skidaway Island, Georgia - 101407AT metaG (megahit assembly) | ecosystem: Environmental > Aquatic > Marine > Intertidal... | reverse complement strand
GAGGGTCGAACGGGGGGCGGGCGTCAGATGGGACCGAACATGTTCCGGACGTACACGAGGTTCGTCAACACCATGCGCGCGCCGCTGGGCGGCGAGGTGGTGCACGCGCAGGGAGTCAGCCAGAAGAAGAGGTGAACGAGGGACGAGGAGGACGCGACGCGAGGAAAAGAGTCGATCTACGTATGTTGATAGCGACGAACGGACGATGCACGGAAAGGCACGACACTTGATTATCGTACAATTGTGATGTGATGAAAAGACTTGCTGCACCGCTCAGTTACAATTCGCTCGCCGACGAAGAAGACGTCGTCGTCGCTAAATAATCGCACATAGAAAACACCGCTCGATGAGCTCTGATTTGTTTCATCCCATCTGCGTCGTGAACGTCACGACTGACCCGTCGTTCATCGCCGCCGACCCATCCGTCGTCGCCGCCCGCGGTCTCATCATCTCGCGAAGAGCACGGCGCGCCGGGCGGCGAACGCCCTGAGCGACGCCGACGCCGCGTGGGAGGAACCCCTCGCCGCGGCTCGGCGGGCGGCGATGCCCGGGTTGCCGCGAATGACCTTCGCGCGCGTCTTCGACTCGCGAAGGGCGGGCGGTCCGTGCGTCCTTCGCTCCCCACCGGTCGCCTGCCACGCGTACTTGCGACCCTCCCTGTTCGACCCAACGCCGTCGCCGAGTTGGGAGTTCGCCAGGCGTTCCTCCATCACCGGCGCCGGATCTCGGCCCAGCGACGCGAGCACCCGTCGCGGCGCCTCGCCGTCGACAAACGTCTCCCTCGCGTGCATCACCTGCAGGTTATTGATCAGCATGACGTCGCCCACCCTCCACTGGACCGACACGCTCTCCTCGCGGAAGATGCGTTCCATGGCGTCGAGCATGTCCTGGCGCATCGGGGTGCCGTCGCCGAGGACGACGGACGCGCCCGGCGCGTTGAGCTCGTCTCTCCAACCCGCGTGCGCGGCGAGAATTTGGTTAAAAAACCTCGGCCTTCGTTCCGGGTCGTGCGGGTCGACGAGCACGGCGGGACGCACGTCGGTGTAGTGGCGGACGGGGTACCTGTCGCCGTCGACCCCGAGGTGCGACAGGGACACGCCGAGCCACTCGAGCTTGTCCCCGGTCGACGCGAGCTTCGCCTCGAGCTCCTGCGGGGTCGAGACGCCGAAGGTGTCGGACCACCCGCGGCCGATGGCGGAGTGCGGCCTGTCGTCCACGGTCATCACGCGCGTGTATCGCACGCCTTTCTTCTGGAGCTCGGCGAGGCCGTCGGGGAACTCGTCGCGCAGACGGGCGTACGCGTTGCCGGAGTCGAGGAGCGGCGTGGCTCCGCCCCTCATGGCGGGATTCTCGCAAAAAAACGCAACCCGGTGCGGGTACCTCGTCGTCTGCGCGAGCTCGTGGTGGAAGGGTATCACCTTATCCGGCGGGGACTCGTTCGCGGTGAACACGCGGTCGCCGACGACGTTCCTGCGCACGGCGTTGCCGCCCGACGCCTCGTAGCCAAAGTTCGGCCATCCGAGCGCCTCCGTGAGATGGGCGAAATCTTGCGGGTTTCGGATGGGGAAGCCTCGGAGGAGCAGGGCGCCGTAGCGGCACAGGTGCCGTTCGATGGTCTCGCTCGAGTCCTGCGCCCAGTGGAGGGCCGCGATGGTGTCGGAGGCGACTTCCTGCGTGCAAGGCTCGAGGGCGACCGGGAAATCGTAGGTTCCGGAGAGATCGTCCAGCAACCTCGACCGCGCCTCGGGCAAGGGGAATGACACGCATATGATGTTGTTCATCGCGCCCGAGCTCTCGTCGAGAACGTCGAGGCCGCCGCTGTCGTCGTACTGCTTGAGCAGCTGCTCGAAAGCGCCACCGGGGGTGGGCGAGTCGTAGTCGGGGATCGGCCCTTCGAAGCCCTGCGCGCGCGGAGGCGGAGGAGAGGAGGAGCGACGACTAGGTCAATTCGGGGACGAAACGCCGTGTTTCTTGGGTTGCTGACCCTTGTTGTTAGCGAAAATCGTTCCGGAACTCGGGGGGCGGCGCACGCGGTCGCGGTGGGGGAGAGGCGCGCGGGGTTCGGACGCGGGATGACGCACCATCTCGGTCGGTCGTATAGGTTGCTCGGGTCGCGTCGGCGGGTCCACGGGTCCACGGGCGCGTGCGGTGGTGTCCACGCGCGCGAGTGGGCAAAGTGCGCGCCCCTCCTCCGGGAGATACTTTTGGGTGAGAAAAAGTGACTCAGCATTGCACTTTTGACCCGCGTCGATCTCCGAAACGTCGGGCTCTCGGGGGGGGGAAATATTTGCCTCATGTCGCTGCGGACCAGCGCCATCTTGTCGGGCGCCATGTCCGCAAGCGCCGCGCGCATCGGCCCTCAGCTCACGAACAGGCTCGCCCTCGACCGTCGCCCGTCGCGTCGTTGCAGGACCTCCGCGACGATACGCGCGGTGATGACCCCGCCCGATAAATTGGGCGCCAAGCCCACGGGCCACAACGCGCCCAATCCCGGCGTGGCCGAGCGCGCGATCCTTCGCACGGGTTCACGCATGCCCCTCCTCGGTCTCGGGACCTGGAAGATCCCCAAGGAGCAGACGCCGGCGCTCGTGGAGACGGCCATCCGGAAGGGGTGGAGGCACCTTGACTGCGCGTGCGACTACGGCAACGAGCGCGAGGTTGGCGCCGGCATCAGAGCCGCGCTGACGGAGGACCCGACCATCTCCCGCGACGACCTTTGGGTGACGAGCAAGCTGTGGAACACCTATCACCGTCACGAACACGTGCGGGACGCGTGCCTCCGAACCCTGGACGACCTCGGCCTCGAGTACCTCGACCTCTACCTCGTGCACTTCCCAATCTCCCTCAAGTTTGTCCCGTTTGAGACCCGGTACCCGCCCGAGTGGGTGCACGATCCGGACGCGTCCGATCCCGCCGACCGGGTCATGGTCCACGACCCGGTGCCGATCGCCGAGACCTGGCGCGCCATGGAGCAGCTCGTGGACGAGGGCCTCGTCAAGAACATCGGCGTCTGCAACTTCAACGTGTCGCTGCTCGCCGACTTGCTCGCCACCGCGCGGGTCAAACCGGCGGTGCTGCAGATCGAGTCGCACCCGTACCTTTCCCAGACGCACCTGGTGAACTACGCGCGGTCCAAGCAGGTGCACGTCACCGCCTTCTCCCCACTCGGCAGCGCGGGGTACGTCGAGATGGGCTGGACGAAGCCCACGGAGGGCGCGATCAACGAGGCGTGCGTCAAAGCCGCGGCGACGGCGCGCGGGGTTTCCCCCGGTCAGGTGCTGCTCCGGTGGGCGCTGCAGCGGGGAACCTCCGCGATTCCCAAGACGACAAAGGTAGCCCGGCTCGACGAGAACATCGACGTGTTCGGCTGGACGCTCAGCGACGCCGAGATGTCCGCGATCGACGCGCTGAACAGGAACAAGAGGTACAACGACCCGGCGGAGTTTTGCGTCGGCATGGGCGGGCCCTGCCCCATCTACGACTGACCGTTCGTTCGACGTCCACGAGTTACCTTCGAAGGTATGAGTTAAGCGTTACTCGTAACTTCTTTTACACGAGAGACGTTCATTCTATCGTATCATACACGAGAGGCGAGACTCGACGTTCCAAAAACCTTCCTTCACCCGCCGATTCGGTCCAACCCGAACCACGCCCGGAGAAACGCGCACCCGAGGGCGTACTCCTTCGCGTCTTCCCACGTCACCGCCCCGACCCAGTCCGTGTCGTGCGTGGCGAACAGATCGTCCACCAGCGCGTCCGCGTACGATTCGATCGACGTCACCGTACGTGTTCGAATCGCGGTCGAAACGTCAGCGCCGGATCGCGACGTCAGCCTCGGCGCGACGACGCAACCGCCCCCGGCGCACGTCAGCGTCGCGACGTTTGGGTTTTGGCTTTGGTTTTGGCTTTGGTTTTGGCTTTGGCTTTGGTTTCGCGCGTCGCCCCCGTTCGCGTCGCCGTTCGGGTCGACGTTTTCGTCGTTCTCGTCGGACCCGGGGTTGAGGGGCGCGTGCGCGAACACCGCCGCCGCCGCCGCGACGACGGCGCCGCGAAACATGGTCCGAAGCCGGCGCTTGGAGAGGACGCGCGGTCGCGCGTCTGGGTTTTGGTTTTGGCTTTGGTTTTGGCTCTGGACGTCGTCGTCGTCGCACGCGTCGAAGGCGACGCGCATACGCGCCGTCGGGTCCGTCGGCGACGCGCACAGCGCCGAGGCGGCGGCGATCAGGTCCGCGACGTCGACGGCGCCGACGCCTTCCGCGTCGACGGCGGCGAAGAGCGAGGACACCGCGGCGGCGGAGGCGCGCGACGCGGGCGGAACGATCCTGCACGACACACGGGTGCGTGTTAACTATAATTAGCCCCAAAAACATACGCTGTTTGTGCATATGAGGGCATGTATCATGTGGGAAAATAAAATCCTCTCACCTGTGGAGGCACGCGTTGAGCCGCGCGATGGACACCTTCCCGTCGGTGCACTCCATCGACTCGGCCCGAAGAGCGTCGCGGAGGGCGACGAGGTCCACGCCGCGCAGCGCGGAGGGTCGATCCGGGTCGGAGTCAAACGCGGCGGATACGCCCCCACCCGAGGCGGACGCCACCAGCACCCACCCGCCGGCCGTTTTCTCGGAGTCCGTCGTGAATCGCACCTCGGCTCGCGCGCCGAACCGCGCCCGCGCCGGGGGCGCCGGGCGCGTCGGCAGCCGCGACGCCGTCATCGGGCGTCGATCGGGCGTCCTCGGCGACGCGCTCTCGCCGATGCCAACGCGCGTCGCGGGCGGCGTCGGGGACGGCACCTGGGAGGACTCGAGGAGCTCGTCCGAGATGAACGAGACGCACGATTGGAACGACGTCTCCGAGTCGAACGAGGCGTGCGGCGACGACGACGACGACGGGACGTGCCGGCGCCTGAACGCGTGTCTCTCGCCGGGGTGCCCGTCGGAAACGGGCGGCGGCGCGGGCTTCGTCGGCATCGGATGCGGGTCTGGACGTGCGGGAACCGAGACGCCGCACCCCATGTCTGCGGACGACCGAAAACGTTGACCAAAACCCGCGCCCGTTTCTGATTTCTTTCGTGAATCAAATCCACCCTGACTGGACTGCCCGGCTGCGCGAAGGCGTCCCCGGCTGAACGCTCGCGGTCGTCAGACGTCCTTAATTAAACCGGTCTTCAGCCGCGCGCTGAGCTCCTCCAGCTCGAACGCGTGGTTCCACCCGATCTTCCGGACGTACCTCCACCCCTTACCCGCGAGCCACTCCCTGGTGACGTCAAACGGCGTCGGGTTGTGCATCGACTCGTACAGTATCCATCGAGGCCGATGCCCCGCGACGATCCACTCGCGGAGCACGGAATCCCCCACGCCCTCCGCGTCCACGGAGAGGAGCGCGAAGTCCTTGGGAACGTCGCATCGCTTCGCCACCTCGGACGCGGGAAGCACGTCGACCTCGATGACCTCCCCGCCGTTCTCGTCCGTGATCCCGGTCCCGTCGCCCAACTTTTGCAGCCGCGCCAACTTTTGCTCCCTCGAGTCGTCGCCCCGCCCGTTCTTGCCCACGCCGCCGACGCTCGCGCCCCCACTCGCGCCCCCGCCGACGTCCACGAGCGACGATTCCATCGCCACGACGTCCCCGCCCACCTTCAGTTTCATCGTCGTCGCCGCCTCCACCCCCGCCATCCCCGCGTTGACGTAACAGCTCCTTTGCGTTCCCTCGCGGTACGGGTCGATCATCGGCTCCTGCGCCTCTCTGGCGAGGGCGAGCATGGCGGGATTGGGTTCGACGAGGACGGTGGAGAAACCCCAACGCGCGAGGTTGTACGAGTTGGAGCTGAGGAAGCCGTCGTTGGCGCCGACGTCGACGACGAGGGGCGCGAAGCCGGGGTCGCGAGCCGCGCTCGATCGTGCCGACTCGTCGCCGTCCCTCTTCCCTTGGGATGATCGGAGCGCCTGCTGGTACCGCCGGTACACCCACGTCGCCTCGCCGCTGTGGCTCACGTCCACGCCGACGGACATCGCCTCGTCGTCCACGACGTGAAGCCTGCCGACCACGTCCCTCTCCAGCCGCGCGAGCGCCCCCGACGCGACGACGGAACGCACCGCCTCTCGGATCCCCGGGCGCTCCGCGAGATCGGTGAGGTCCCCGACGTCGCGGAGGTAGCCCGACGCGGCGGTGACGCGCGAGGTGAGCCAGCCCGCGAGGGTGAGCGCGTGCCACACCAGCGCTAGGCACGCGAGCGAGAGGCACAGACCCAGCGCCGACCGCGCGGGAGACCTGCGCATGGCTGAACCCGGCGCGCAGTCGCCTCGCGAAGTGGCGACGGGGTCGGGCGGCGATTCTTTAACAACGAACCGGATTGTTAATCGCCCCCGCACTCGCGGGGCGCGTCGGGGGAGGCGTCATGAATCCACCGCAGGGCGCGGGGTTCCTACCCCACGGTCCTCACGGGCAGGGAAACCAACCCCACGCGCGAACCCCCGCGGGCGCGTACCAGATGATGTACGTGCCCGTGGTGCAGTACCCCGGGCAGCAGCAGCAGCAGCAGCATTGGACGCCCCACGGCGGAGGCACCGTGCCGATGATGATGGCGCAGGGGCAGGTGATGATGGCGGTGCCGCAGGGCGCGTGGGGCGCGCCCGCGGCCGCGGGTTGGGCGGCGCAGATGCAGCAGCACTACGGCCAGCAGCAGCAGCAGCCGCCCCAGCAGCCCCAGCCGCCCCAGCAGCAGCAGCAGCAGCAGCAGCAGTGGTTCGGCACCGTGGGCGGCGGACCGCCGCCCCCGCCGCCGCCCCCGCCCGCCGCCGACGTCCACCCGGCGCCCTCCTCGCCCTCCAAAAACCCACCCGGCGGCAAGAGGAACAGGAACCGCGGCAAGAACAGGGGCCGGGGGGCCAAGCCCGCGGACCCGACCTCGCGATCCCGTCCCGACGCCGACGAGGGCCCCGCCCCACCCGGGCGGGATTCCCTTCCCGCAAAGTTACCGGAATCGCCTCAACCGGCGTTTAAACGGGAGAAGGGAGTCACGTTCCCCACCGTGGACGAGATCCCGGCGGTGAAACCAGTCGACGTCGCCTCGTTACCCGAGGACGTCCGGCGGTACAGGGAAGAACGCGCCAAGAACTGGCCCTCCCGTACAACCGTGGAACGGAGGCGAAGGGAAGCGGAGGAACGGTGCGAACGCGGGGAGCTGTCGGAGAAACACACGGCGGATGACGACGCCGCTAAAACCGCGCGTCGCGCCGCGCTCAGGGAGATCCTCGCGAGGCAGAGGGAGCTCGGACACTTCGAGGCGTCGGAGGAGATCGGCGAGGAGCTCGGACACCTCGGAGGTATTACCGGGGACGAGGAAGAGGGGGGCGGGGACGGGAATCGAAAAGGTAAAGGTCGCGGCGTCGGGAGGGAGCGCGACGATTCGGCGCCGGCGAAGCGCCAAAGGAGAGACGCGGGCGGCGGCGCGGGCGGAAGGCAAGGGACGAGGCCGTGCAGGTACTGGCAGCTGGGTAAGTGCCGCAGGGGCGACGCGTGCGACTTTGTCCACGCGGGCGACGCCAGGGGAAACCGGGCCGGAATTTGTTCGACGGGTGCCGAAAATTGTCCGACGGATTGTCCGACAAATGCCGCGACGAACGCCGCGACGCCGTGCAGGTTCTTCCTTCGCGGGCGGTGCAAATCGGGCCGCCGGTGCGCGTTCGCGCACGACGAGTCCGCCCGGGAGAAGGCGAAGGCGGATAAGAAGGCGAAGGCTTCGACGTCGATCGATCCAAACGGGGGCGGAAACCGGGCGACGAGTTTCACGCTGCTGAGGAAACTTCTCGCGAGGGAAGTTCGCGCGGACAGGTCGCGGCTGCTCCAGGTGTTTCGATTCCTGGTCAACAACGACTTTCTCCGGGGACACGACCCGTCCCGCCCCGGAAACCTGTGGATGTTCCCGTGGGTGGACGACCCGGTGCGGAGCCCGAAGGAGACGCTGAGGGCGCTCGCGGCGGAGGCGGAGCGCGGGGCGGAAAGGGACGGGGAGGAACCGTCGCTGGAGGAGGAGGAGGAAACGGACGGGGAGGCGGAGGTGAACGAGGGGGTGAACGAGGAGGAAGACGTTTAGAAAGTGACGCGCCGCGCTCGCCGTTTGAAAACCAGAGCGCCGCTAAAAGTTACGATATCGTCGGCGACTAACACTTACTCGTCCTCCTCCCCCTCCTCCTCCCCGTCGGCTTCACCCTCCCCGTCGGCTTCACCCTCCTCCCCGTCGGCTTCACCCTCCTCCCCGTCGGCTTCGCCGCCCTCCTCCGCCTCGGGCTCGGTCGCCTCCTTCGACGCGTCCTCGCCCCCCGTCTCCATCGCCGCCGGCCCGCCCTCCCCGTCCCCTTCGGGCTCCGCCCCATCCGTCTCCGTCGGTCTCCCGGGGGGCTCCACGCCCAGCATCGCGGGCACCACCGTCTCCATGTCCTCCGCGCCCAGCCGCTGGAACGCGCCCATGTCCGCCTTGGCGATGAGTCGCAGAGCCTTCCACACGTACGTCTTGTCGTTTTTGCTCTTGTACGCCTCCTCGATCTGAGCCTCGGGGTCCATGTCGTCGACGACGTTTTGTAGGTACGCCTCCGCGGCGGGCGCCGCGTCCCTCTTATCCCTCAGCGCGGACGCGTTGTCCTCGCTGAGGTTCCACAGCCGGTCCAGCTCGGGGTTACCGAGCCTGACGCGCTTCTCGGGGGGAACCGCGGGCGCAGCCGCGCCCGCCCGCGGCCGCCGACGCATCACCGGGGCCGCGGGCGGCGGGGCCCGGGGCGCCTCGGGCTCGCGCTCAAAGTCCTTGCAGTTATCGCGCTTCCACAGCACCCAACCCTCCTCGCGGCGCAGCGCCAGGGCGACGGCGGCGGCGAACTCCTCGCCGTGCGGCGGGGTGTGGCGAATAGCCTCCATCACCCGCTTCTTGGCGTCGAGCGCTCCCTTGGCGTCGACACCCTTGTACAAACACGGGGCGGTGCAAAAACCCAGAAACACCGCGCACTGCACCAGAAAGTGCCGTCGGAACGCGGGGTCCCTCAGCTGCAGGTGCAGCAGGGGCGCGGCGGTGAGGTACTTCGTCCCGGCGGTCGTCCCCTCGATGTTCGCCGCCGCCGTACCGCGATGTTCGTCCCCGCCTCCCGTAACGGTCGTAACGGTCGTAACGGCTCGCCCCGCCGACGTCTTATCCAGCCGGTGCGTCTCGAAGTTGTCCAGCACCGACCCGAGGGCTCGAGCGAAGGTTTTCCACCCGCCCGTCGGCTCGAGCGCCGCGGGGGGGTTGGAGAAGAACTTCTGGAGACTCCAGAACGTTTCGTAAAAGGCGCGGTCCACGACGACGCCCTCCGCTTCTGCGTTTGCGTCTGACGCTTGCGTTCCCGCCTGCGCCTGCGCGTCGTCGCCCTCGGCGTCTCGGCCGTCCAGCTCGGTGACGTTCCCCGCGTTGTAGTTGCCGCCCAGGTTCAGCGCCGACCGCTCGGACAGCGGGTACAGCGACGACAGCAGGAGCAAAACCCTGCCGCGGAGCACCGTGTCCGCCGTCTTGCTCAGCCGTCTCTGCAGCTCGTTGCACGTGCGGAGCATCACCAGCTTGCCCCGTCTCCACAGCGCGTCCGCGCTCAGCCGTCCCCGCCGCGCCTCCACCCACGTGAACACGTCCTCGCAGTCCGCGATCGTGCACGTCTCCAGCAGCTGTTCCAGCGCGTTGAACACGCACGCGGGTTCGACGACGCCCGTCTCGCTCAGCGTCAGCGCGAGATCCAGCAGCCGCGGCATGGAGGGCTCGTTGGCGGCATTCGTCGCGCCAGCCTTCTTGTCCGTCGCCGCCTTCTTCGCGCCGCCGCCGGACGCGACGTGGGACATGACCGCGGTGGCGCGCGCGGAGGCGTCCTCGATCAGCCCGAACATGACGCGGCACAGCGCGTGCTCGAGGAGGGTCTTGTCGTCCGCGCTCGGGGGATCGACCGGCGCGCCGGCGTCGTCGAGTCTCAGCGAGCCGACCGCGCCGTCGAGGGAGGCGCGCGCGAGGGCGGCGACGTCGCCGGGGGCGCGCACGATCGCCCCGAGTCGGTCCTGGTCGAGACGGAGCGGAACGAAAAGACGGGTGAGACGGGTCGGGAGGTTCGGGTCACGGGGCGACGACGCGGGTGGCGGAGACGGGACGGGGCAGGATCGATTCGCGGATCGTTCGCGCAAGATTTCTTTCTTAGGTTTGGAGGCTCGAGCGATGCGCGGGGGTGGGGGAAATCGGATTCGGGGTGGTCCGCGCCGGGGTCCGGAGCGCGGCGGCGGGCGTACCTCGGCGGTGGCGCGCTGTCTCTCGAAATCGGACGCCATCTCTTCACCGGTCCGGCTGCGCACCCGCGCGAGTTGGATGTGGCGAAATTAAAGGTGCGCTCAAGAAAACGTAAGATTACTCGTAGTCTAAACGCTAAACTTGAACAAAATACGAACTGTTTGACCGTTGAAGAGCGCTCCAGAAGGGCTATTTCGTGCCGTCTTCCACCACCCGGGGAAGTGCGCACGCGCCGAAGAATAGACACTGAGCACACGGCAGGCCAGGCTGGATATGGCGCCAATATTCCTGTCGGTCGAGCCACTCTTTGCGCCCGCGAGCGCGCCCGTCGTGGTGTCGGGTCCAGCGCGAGAACCTCGCGATGGCGCCCTCCGAGGATGACATCAAAACATGCATCGAGAAGCTGCGGGACGAGGACCGTGAGTGTTCCCACCGGCGCGCGTCCCCAGCCCCAGTCTTCCTCGAGAATCTCAAAGCGGGGCCGCAGAGTCGGACCCGCTCATCTCCGCCCCCGAGACCACCTGATCTGACCATCCCTCACCCTTCAAACTGCGACAGTGTGGATGGAGGCGACCGAGGAGCTCACGGAGATGACCGGCGACAAGGACGACGAGGAGACACGCCTCGCCGTCGCCAGGGAGGACGCCTGCCCGTGGCTGGGGCGCATCCTCGCCACGTTCATCGAGCTGCGATTCGGCGACGACGCGCCGGGCAGCCCGAAGCGCTCTTCGCTCGACAAGCGATCGTCGCTCGATGCCATCGACGAGGACGGTAATAACGACGACGACGTGCGCTCGGACGGCGCGCTGTCTATGATGTCTTCCGAGGCCCGGATGCAGGAGCTCGAGCAGGTGGTGATCAACACCCTCCAGTGCCTCATCAACCTGTCCAGATCGAAAAAGAACAGGAAGGAGATCGCCGACGCCGGGTGCGTCGCGCCCGCGTGCACACTCCTCGACCTCACGCTGCGACGCGAGATCCACGACCGCGCGGTCATGCTCCTCATCAACTGCTGCACCGGGCCCATCCAGTACACCGGGCCGGTGCACGACATCGTCGAGGACAGCGAAGGGGTGCAAAAGCTGGTGGAGATGATCAAGCTCGGCCCCGACCACCCCACCGCGCACAGGGCGGTGCAGGTGCTCTCCCTGGTCTCCGTGGACCCGGAGATCAAGGACATATTTCGGGATAAGTGCATGGGGGGATTCGAGGCGCTGAGGGCGATGTTGGAGAGACCCGGCGGGGGTCTATTCCTGAAGCACGCCGCGCTGACGGTGAACCACCTCTGCGATGAAAACGTCCCCAACAAGATCGCCTTCATGGAGTCGGGCGGCGTGCCCGCCATGATGCGATTGATGGGCCGCCCGCCCGACGATCCCCTCACCGCGATCGCGCTCGATGCGGTGACCATCCTGGCGGAGGACAACGACGAGGTCGACGAGGCCGTCGCGGTGACGGGCGTCCTGCCGAGGGTGGTGGAGATGATCTCAAACCCAGAGAACCCGAAGCTGACCCAAGCCGCCGTCACCGCCGTCATGCACATGGCGAGGGACTACAAGGACGCCAAGCGGATGCTCACCTCCGCGGGCGTGATATCCAAGCTAAAGCGCATCATCGACGAGTGCGCCATCGAGGAATCTCCCGAGAGCGTCCACCTGGCGCAGATGTGCGTATCGTCGCTGACCAACATCGCGATTGATACCGAGTACTGGGGTCAGGCGGAGCTCGCCGAGGAGAACGTCTTGACGAACGTTCGGTCGGTGTTTCAGTCGGCGCCGGCGGAGTCCAAGATGGCGCAGGTGTGCGTCGCGTTCGTCTACGCGTACACGGCTGGAAACTCGGACAACGGTTGGACCGTGCGGGAAGCCGGTTTGCTCCCCGTGGTGGCGTTTCATCACCTGCGCGGCCGCGATAAGAAGACGCGCGAGTCGAAGGAGGCGCTCGTCTCCCTCGGCGCCGCCGTCGACGACGACGAGGAGTCGCAGGACTTGATCACCTCGCTGTTCGGTGAGACGGTGCTCCGCGAGTGCCTCAAGGTTGGCGCCGCCAAGGGTACCTACGTTCCCCTGGAGAACAGGGACGAGAAGACCCGCGCGAGGGAGAAGCACACGCTCTCCGAGGTTTGCAAGATCGCCGGACAGGCCATGAACGGAGCCGACTTTGCCGCCAAGGCTAAGAAGGCGTACGAGGACCGCAAGGCTAAGTTCACCCAGGACATCTTCGACGCGGAGGCTGCGCTCGAGCGCAAACTCGTCGAGCAGCTCGCGGCGAGGGAGAAGGAGCTCAAGGAGGCGGAGAACGCTCGACGGGAGCTTCGAAGGGCGCAGGCGGACGCCGCCAACTCACGCGCGGACGCCAAGAAGGAGATCAACGAGGCGAAAGCCGCCAGGTTCGAGTACGACGCCGCGCTCAGGGCGCTCAACGCCAAGCAGGGGACGCTGATCAAGGAGAAGGAGGAGGCGCGGCGGATGATTGATGAAAAGATTGAGACGTATCGGTCAGAGTCGGGCAAGCTGCGGAACATGATCGGCGTCTACGAGGAGACCGCGGCGGAGGCATCCGGCGACGCCAAGAAGGAGATCGAGCGAAAGATCAAGACAGCGAAGACCGCGATGGGCGAGTACGACAAACGGCTCAAACCGGGCGGATGCAACATCGTCAAGGGCCTCGAGGCTCAGATCGCGGAGCTGGAGAAGAGGCTCAAAGACCCGGCCATCGACTCGCTCACGGAGCTCGTGAAGGAGAAGGAGGAGATCTGGAAGATCGAGCAGGCCGAAGCTGACGAGGCCGAGAGGGTGCTCAAGGAGAAGGAGCAGGCGGAGGCGTGGGCGAGGGCAAACGCGGAAAGAGAAGAAAGGGAGGCGAAGGAGAAGAAGGAGAGGGAGGAGAAGGAAAAACGGCGGCTCGCGAAGGAGAAGAACAAGAAGAAGAAGAAGAAGAAGAAGAAGGAGGAGGAGGAGGAGGAGGAGGAGGAGGAGGAGGTGGAGGCTGGGGCGGCGGCGGCGGCGAGGACGAGGACGACGAACGGGGACGCCAAATATGAGGATGTCGAGGACGGCCCCAAGGTCATCATGGTCGAGGACGAGGGCGAGGAGCCCAAGAAGAAAGCGTGCTGCGTCGTCATGTAATTTTCGAGGCCGAGCTGCCGAGTCGTAACGCACGTCCCCGACAGTTTCTTATCTTCGCCCGATTTATGTGTCATACATCACTGCTTCACTCGAGATGAGCGCCCTGCTGACCTCCCCGTGCCCGTATCCCCGCGCCGCGCCGCGCGCGCGTCCCCTTAACCGCCGTTCGATCCCCGCTCGCGCGCTGCCCGAGACCGAACGCGTCGGAATGGTGCCAGAGTACGGCGACCCGCTCTTCGACGCCAAGACGCTCGAAATGTTCGCCTCGGGGGCGGAATGCGTCGCTGACGTGGAGCAGTCCCGCGTCCTCTGGGACCACGGGTACGACGTCTTGGACGTCAGGGACGGTCACGAGATTGACTTCTTCGGCGATTTCCCAAACCCGCCCCCGGGGACGATCGGCGGGGTGTTCGAGACGATCGTGGTGTCGGGTCCGAACAAGGTGCGAGCAATTCCGATTGTGCAAACCACTGGGTATCGCTTCGACTCCGAGGCTGGAGGGAAGGTGTTCGCCAACAAGACCCGCAACCGCGGGTTCGAGGAGGCCGTCGTCGCCGCGTTCCCGAACAAGGACGACGCCAAGATAATCGTCAGCTGCAGCGACGGGCGGCAGCGCGCGGTCGCCGCGCTGGAGGCGCTGGAGCAACTCGGGTACAAAAATCTCGTCCTGCTCAAGGGCGGCTTCAACCTGTACAACCGCCACTGGACCAAGAAGCTGGGGCGGAGGCTGCCGAACGGGACGTTCAGGGCCAACAACATGGCCCCCGGGGACGTGCAGGGGTACGGCCACATGCCCGAGATGAACAACGCCAATGACGCCATCGAATTCGGTCCCTGGAAAGACGCCACCGACTGGAAAACCGCCCTCGGGTGCGCGTCGGCGTCGGAGGAGCGCTGCGAGGCTTCGTTCGCGTGAACGGGGGGGGATTTAGGGTTACTCTATCAGGGTATTCGCCGCATCCACGCTGTGTACGATGACGATACCCCGGCGGCGCCGTCGTCCGTCGAGAATGAATCTTCCGTTTTGTTGTAAAAATAGACTAATAGTCCACCGACACCCGTCACCCGAGTCGCCGTCACTGCGCCCCCGCCGCCAGCCTCGCCGCGCGCTGCCTCTCGTCCCCGACCAGATCCAGCCGCGTGCTCGCCACCCTGTGGAACACGTCCGCCACCTCCTCGGGCATCTCGCGCACCCTATCCGACAGCCGCGTCCTCGGCTCGGACAACACCGCCGCGAACTTTGCTCTCGTCTTCTCGGCGTCTTGGCACCCCGGGACGTTCGCCGGCGGCGCGCGCATCGTCAGACCCGGCCGCGCCAGCGCCGTTGACGTCCCCCCCGTGGGCACCGACATGTTGAGCACGAGCAGCGGGCGTCTCGCGTTCGGTTCGTGTCCGCCGAATCGAAGCGCATCCGGCCCGAAGGCTTTCGCCATTGCGATCGCGTCGGAGTAATCGACGCCGAGGCGTCTGGCCGCCTCGCACAGCGCCAGGCCCTCGCCCGCGACGTCCAGCACCCTGCCGTCGATCTCGAGCCACGCGTGCGCCCTGGCGTAACCCCCGACGGAGACGTACCCGGCCACCGCGCGCACCGAGTCGCCGAAGCCGTTGGCGATCATCGCCTCGCGGATGCCCAGCGTCACCGCGAGCGACGCGCCGTCCAGGCCCGTCTCGCACAGCGCCTGGACCGCCTCCGCGGCGATGGCGCACGCCGCGCGGTCTCGAAGGGACAGCGGATTGTCCAGCGATACCTTCCACACGGCGTCCGCGAGGGAGAGCCGGGACGTGGACGCCGGCGAGGTGCTCGGCGGGGCGCTCCGGATCTCCGCCTCGATCTG
>Ga0181571_10001910_pt1 | contig 15260 bp, 9 predicted proteins | sample 101ome_17_FD_132440 | JGI IMG/M metagenome (GOLD analysis project Ga0181571, IMG submission 132440) | Coastal salt marsh microbial communities from the Groves Creek Marsh, Skidaway Island, Georgia - 101407AT metaG (megahit assembly) | ecosystem: Environmental > Aquatic > Marine > Intertidal zone... | reverse complement strand
GATCCACTTGGAGGGCGGCAGCATCCTGGGTTCGTCCCGCGGTGGGAGCGACACGAGCGACATCGTGGACGCCATCGCTGAGATGCAGCTGGACTTTCTGTTCGTCATCGGCGGCAACGGGTCGCACGCGGGCGCGCTCGCCATCGATAACGTGTGCCGCGAGCGGAACATGCCAACCGCGGTCATCGGCATACCCAAGACGATTGATAACGACATCCTCCTTCTCGACCGAACCTTCGGGTTCCAGACAGCCGTGGACGAGGCGATCAAGGCGATCAGGTCCGCCGCCATCGAGGCTCGGTCCGCGTTCAACGGCGTCGGCCTCGTTCGCGTCATGGGTCGACAGTCGGGGTTCATCGCCATGCACGCCGCTCTCGCGTCGGGCGAGGTGGACGTCTGCCTGATTCCCGAGATTGACACCACCCTGGAGGGCGAAGGGGGCGTGCTGGCGCACGTGCGGAGGGTGCTGACCCGAAAAGAGCACTGCGTCATGCTCGTGGCGGAGGGCGCCGGGCAGGAGATCCTCGGTAAGATGGGGGAGACGGACGCGAGCGGCAACCCGGTTTTACAAAATTTCGCCAAGTTTCTCCAGAAGGAGATGAAGGAGAAACTCGCCGACATCTCCCCGGATATCAAGTACATCGACCCGACGTACATGGTGCGCGCGTGTCCGACGAACGGGAGCGACGCGGTGTACTGTTCGCTGCTGGGTCAGAACGCCGTGCACGCCGCGTTTGCGGGTCTCTCGGGCGTCACCGTCGGAATGTGCAACGGTCACTACGTGTACCTCCCGATCCCGCCGATCATCTCGCGAGCGCGGGAGGTTGATCCGAACGGGCGGATGTGGGAGAGGCTCAAGTTGGCGATCCGGCAGCCGGTGTTCTCGGCGAGCAATAAGTGATGGCGCGTCGGTAGTTTGGCTTGTAAAGTTAACTTTTGGTTTCCAAAACGGTGTCGACGCGTGAAGTTGGTGAATAAGCGCGGTTGTTATTACAATACCCAGCACCCACAGGTAGTACAGATAATAAAAAGAAAAGAATGATGGCAATGTGAAAATAAGATCATGTCCATGATGATGAGTGGTGTCAACATGTTAATAGAAGTCAACGTCGCCTGTAGGTCGAATTCCAATTCGACCTCGCAGCAGCTTTGGCGAGCACACAAATAATGTGATTATGTACTCGAGGAACGGCACCGCACCGCCCTCGTAACCCCCATGTACAGCAGCGGCATATGTGTGTACATATGTGCAGAGGCGCGCGTGCGTTTCGGCGCGTGGTTTCACGCCGACAGTCAACGACACTCACGCCCCGTAGAATTGGTCTTCGCCCAGCACCCCCTCGATCATGCCGAGGTGCTGAAAGGACGAGACCCGCGGCGGGCGGGCCGGCGACCCCGGCGCGTTGGGACCCTTTATCCCAGCCCCGTTGAGGTGCCCAGCCCCGTTGAGGTGCCCAGCCCCGTTGTGATCCACGGTGGGCACCCACTGCGGCTTGGCCGGGGGCGGCGGAGCCGGCGCGACGGCGTTGGGCGGCTCAAACGTCCCAGAGCCGTCGCCAGAGCCGTCGCGTCCGCCGTTGCCAAAGGCGTTGAAGCCCGCCGCGGCGGCGGCGGCGGCGGCGGTCGGCGTGAGCCCAGGGGATATCGGCGTCTGCGGCGGGGAGGGGGTGTACTGCCGCGGATGCGCGTTGAGGTGCCCAGCCCCGTTGAGGTGACCAGCCCCGTTGAGGTACCCGTTGACGCCGTTGACGCCGTTCAAGGGGTTCACCATCCCCGGGGGGACGGATGGGGCGTGCCCGTTGAGGAGCATCTGGAGAGCGGCGGCGTTCTTCGCCGTCTGAGCGCCGGCGCCGAACGCGATACCTCCGTTTGGACCAGCCGCAGTTGGACCCATCCAAAAGTTGGACCCAGCGGCGCCGTTCCTCCCCGGCGGCTGTCCCATCGCGGATCCCTCGGAGATGCGGGGTTGGCGAGGCGCGACGCCGTTCTGGTCCAAACCGAGGCTCGACATCCCCGCGAGCAGCGACATGGAGTCGCCCCTAAACGCGGAGTCGAAGGACCTTCGCTGCACCATACCGCCGCCGTGGACCTCCTGGCCGCGAAGCAAAGCCGCCGCGGCGGACGCGGCGGAGAATTGCGCATGGATGGAGTGAAAGTTGGGAGGTTCCCTCGCGCCGCCAGCTGTGCCGTCGCCGCCGCCGGTGTTGCCGCTGCTCCCGGTGCCCCCGCCGTCGTCGGAGCCCCTCGCGCTCCGCCCGCCGTCGTCGGAGCCCCTCGCGCTCCGCCCGCCGACTCCCTCCCTGGGCGAACCCCCCGGGGAGTTGCTCCCGCCGCTCCCGCCCGAGCTGCCGTTGGAGCCGCCGTTAGTGGAGCCGCCGTTAGTGGAGCCGCCGTTAGTGGAGCCGCCGTTGGAGCCGCCGCCGCCCGCGTGCCCGTGCCCGAGCCCGAGCCCACCGCCAGAGTTGACGTGCACGCCGGGGACGGGCACCGTCTGGCAGTAAGACGCGCCGCCGTGCCCGCCGCTCATGCCCTCAACCGCGCCCCTGTTACCGCCGCCGCCGGCGAGCACGTTGCCAAAGGCATCCGTCGGTGGCCTCAGCTGGTGCGACGCGTGCGCAAAGAAGCACGCGCGGCGGGCGCACTGCAAGCCGTCCTTGCACAGCTGCGTCCTGTACCGGCTCGGGTGGAGCCAGCACTCGAAGACGCCGTGCGCAAACTCGCAGGCGTCCCCCCTCGGGCACGACCCTTTCCGAAACTCGGGGCACGCCGTGCCGCAGTAGTTGAACCGCCTCGGGTCCCTCCGCCTCGCCTTCTCGCCGGGGTGGGTGAACGGGCATTCGGTCCAGTCGTGCGCGCGGGTCCGGGAGCACCGCCGAACCTTGAACTCGTACATGCGAAAATCGTCCGACAGGCGAGTCTCCGCGTCCGGCTCGTTGCTCAAGTTGCCCGTCTGGGTCTGTTTGGGCCCGTTCATCCCGCCGTTGAACGACATCCCGCCGTTCATCATCCCGTCGTCGCCGTGGCCGAGGGAGTCGTCGCTGCTGTGGTTGCCGCCCCGGCCGTTGTACTCGTTGGGCGGGGAGGTTCCCTCGGACGAACCCCCCGAGGCTGACGAGTTGCCGCCGCGCGAGCCGCTTCCGCTCCCGGGACCGGGCTCGCCGCCGTTCTGACCCACGCCGAGGAACGAGGACCTGCCGCTCATACCGCCGCCCGCGGACCCGTTCTGACCCGCGCCGACGCCGGGAAGGACGTCCACGGGCAACCGCCCGTGCGCGTCAGCCGCGGTCCTGTCCGCGCCGAAGAGCAGCAGCAGGCGGATAGCCTCGGCGCTCATGGCGGATCCCCCGGATGCGGCGCAGTGCATCGCGGTGCATCGCTCGGAATCCTCCGACCGCGCGTTGGGATCCGCGCCGGCGCGGAGCAGGTAGGACAACACCTCGAGTCCCCCGTGCGACGCCGCGACCATCAGCGGCGTGCGCCGCGTCCGCTCCAGCTGTCTCCCGTCGACCCCGGACTTGACGCCGCTCGAGTCGGGCACGAGCCAATCCGCGGAGCAGTCCACCGGGACGGACTCCCGCTCCACGAGCCAGCGCACGGTGTGCAGGTCGTTGCTCGCGGCGGCGGCGAGGATGGGGGACGTGGACAGGGACATGGTCGCACACGCGCGAGTGAGCGCCGGTCAACGTCGCCTCGCCGCCGCAGTTAAAAAGTTTTTATCCGAGGATGAGTAGCGCGCGAGGTGACAACTGAGCACGTCTGCGGGGGGATCGGGGTAAACGGCGACCGTCAGGGACGTGATCCGGGTGCGTGCGGGAAGTGTTCGCGGGGCTATCTCGAGGACGTGGACAGTAGGGATGATCGCGGGTGAAGCACGGGTGAGGGACGCGCCGCGCGAGACGGGCGCGCGCGTCCCGGCGCCGCGGGTCGACGGCTGGAAAATTCCCCGAGCCGAAAAAGTACGCGCCAACGTGGAATGCAGGTGGAGCCCCGGCGGAGCACCCTCCCGCGGAAAACGCGCAAAGGAGCGTGACCCGATGCGGGGCGCCCGGGTGCGGCCGGCGTGGCGGTTTCACGACACAGGTCGGAAGCGATCTCGCCGCCTGGCGCGGACGCTCCGTGGTCACCGGCCGGCACTCGACGCCCTTTCGGCGCGCTTCCCGGGGAGGGGAAAATGTCGCTCCGAGGTGCGAATGAGTGCTCCCCGGCCCGAAAGCCGCCGCGCCGGAAGCGCCGATGGCGCGCATTCACGCCCGATACTCCCTCGAAAAAACCGTACGGGGCTACGAACGCACCTGTGCACGACTCGAATCGACCGAACGAACCGCCAACGCGCGACGGTATCCCCCGCGCCCGCCTGCTTTCGCGGTGCCGGCGCCTCGCAACTTTTCCCGCACCGCTCGCAAAGAAACGCCGCCCTCCGACGCCGGGACCCGGTCCCGTTTCCCGCGCCGCCGCGCCCTCTCGCGCGCGCTTTCGCCCGCGCTTCGCCCTTCACGGCCTAGAAAAGCCTCGCGACAAGCCAACCGGGCGGTGAGTTCGGCGTCCCTACGCTCGAACGACCCCCCGCGGTCAGCTTCGCCGCGCCTAAATGGTTCAGCGGTTAGGTGGCGCAAACGACGACTTCGCCAGCGAGGTGAATGTCATTCTGCAAAACCGAAACCTGACATTTCGCGTGCATCGTATGACGATCCAGTTAGGGTGAGAGGTCCATTACCGTTTGGCGTCGCCGAAATCGATTGCGCGGGATTCTGCCGAGATCGACTCGAAAAGAGATATTTTGTGAAATCGAAAACGCACGTGATTGGTCGCAAGCGCCGGTCTGCCGTCAGGTACGTGGCGCGGGTTCTTTAACTCGTCGATCGGGGGTTTATTTGTGGTCACTTTTCTGGAAAAAATCTAACTGATGCGGTGGCAATTCTCCTCTTTTCCTACCTCAGGAATTCCGAACTGGCGTATCTGTGACGCGATCCCCTGCCAGCGCGAGCTGTGCGGGATTGCGGTGAAAGTTCCGTCGGGTTTTTTTTGCGGCGGTTCGAGCCGGTCGTCGGCTCGCGGCTCGATCGGCACTCGCCCTTCGCCTGCTCGGGAACTTTTGTGGATAGAGTGACGGAGGAGTGGGGACCCGACACACCGGAGAGACGCACCGTCCGTGTCGGGACCAACGACACACGAGTGAGAGATGTCGGCGATGATGTCGACGACGATGTCCGGCGCTCGCCTCGCGCCGGTGCCCCACCGCCGACGCGCGCCCGTGCCCGCCGGGACGAATGCGCCTCGCGTGGTGCGCACGGTGCGCGTGCGCGCGGCGACGACGGAGACGGAGGTGCCTTTGGGGCGGCAGATCGAGGACGCGCTACTTTCGGCGTTCCCCCCCAAGTGAGTGACACGACCACCCCCCGCGTCCTTCGCCGCGGTCCCCCGACCCGCCCCGCGTCACCCCGCGCGCACCACCCGAACCCCCGTTTCCAAAAAACCCTCAAACTCACCCCACGCGACAACGCCGACAACCGCAGCACCGTCGACCGCGTGCGCGACTCGCTTCGGTTCACGCTCGCCGACGGCGTGCACAGGGTTAACCACGAGGGCAAGGGCGTCCAGGAGGCCAGCTCCTACATCGCCGGTCTCACCGCCACGCCCTACTGGGACGTGCACGGCGGGTCCTTCCCGTGGATGGTGGAGCTCGAGAAAAACTTCGAGATCATCAGGGACGAGCTCGAGGCTGGGCTGGCCAACCCGGATCTCGAGAGGCTGGGTAACAGCGTGTGGGTGGCGGCGGTGAGGGACGATGCGGAGGGGTACGGCCCGGACTGGCGCACCCTCGTGCTGCAGGACCGCGGCGAGTGGGAGCCGACCAACTGCGCTCTGTTTCCCAAAACGGCGGCGCTGGTGAAAGCCGCCAACGCGCCGTCGGTGGAGGTTTTCTTCGCGAAGCAGGCGCCCAAGACTGGCATCAAGCCGCACACCGACTTTACCAACTTCATCATGACCTCGCACCTCGGCCTGGACGTGCCCCCCGCGCCGCAGTCGTGGATGAAGGTTGGAGAGGAGACGCAGTACTGGGAAAACGGAAAAGGGATGTGCGCCGACACGTCCTTCATTCACAGCACGCACAACGAGAGCGAGACCCAGGACAGGTACGTGCTCATCATCCGCTTCTGGCACCCGGAGCTCACGGACCACGAACGCAACGGCGTCCAGTTCCTCTTCGACGCCTTCGATGACCTCTCGCCCGGGGGACTGGCCGCCGCGACGGCGAAAGCGAGGGAGCGATTGAAACTGTACGACGGCAGTCAGACGGGTGCTGACGTGGCGAACGACTTCAAGGCTTCGGTGCGGGCCAAGGTGAACGCCGGGACGGGGCTGGGCGCGGACCTGACGCTGGGAGATGCCCCCGCGGCGACCCCCGCGGCGACCCCCGCGCCCGCAAAGGCGCCGAAGGCGAGCAAGGCGGCCAAGGGCGTCGCGGCTATGATCGCCGAGTCCAAGGCTGCGTCGGTCGACGCCGCGGGGGGTAAGAAGACGAAGAAGAACAAGCGAAACAAGCGAAAGGGCGCGGGGGGCGGCGAAGGCCTCGGCCTCCTGGCCAAGGGCATGAAGTGACGGGGCAAACGACGGGCTTCCCCCAATCGTCGAATCAAGATTCTTTCATCGCGACAAATCCCGCCTCCGATTCGTCCGCCCCTCGAACCCTACACCGACCACACGCGCCAGGACGCGTCGTGCGACGCGGTCACGACCGACTTGGCGTCCGGCGACCACGCCACGTCGAACACCGTGTCCACGTGGCCCGCCAGCGTGGCGATCCGCTCCCACGTGGACGCGTCCACGACCGCGCACGTCCCATCTGCGCCCCCCGCGGCGAGCATGGCGCCGCTCGGCGAAAAAGCGATCCGCTTCGCCTCCCGCCCCCCGTGCAGCGTCAGCGTCGTCACGGCGCCGCCGTTCGACGTGCCCCGCAGGTCCCAGACGCGAACGGTGCCGTCGTCGGATCCCGTGGCGAGCACGCGCGGATCGCGCGGGTGGAAGCAGACGCCGACCGCGTCGTCGTCGTGACCCGTCAGCGTCCTCGCGCAAACCGCGCCGGATCCGTCCTCGGCGGATCCCCGCGCGTTACCGCACCGCACGTCCCACAGCTTGCACGTCCTGTCGAACGAGACGGTGGCCAACACGTCGTCGGCGCTCCATCCCACCCCGTACACCTCCGCGCCGTGTCCCGAGCAGTGCGCCACCGGAACGTACCCGCCGGAGACGTTTCCAGAGACGTTTCCGGAGACGTCCCAGACGACGACCGTCCCGTCGTCGGACGCCGTCGCCAAAAGCGGTTTATGGGTCGCGAACGCGAGCCCGTTGACCTCGTCGCGATGGCCCTCCAGCACCCCGACGCATTCGTACGTCAGTTTTCCGTGCGAAACGTCGGTCCAGAGTCGGCACGTGCCGTCGCCGGAGACGGTTCCGAGGAGTCCCGGCGCGAGGGACGAAAACTCGCAAGCGTAGAGCCCCGTGGAGTGCCCCCGGCACGTCGACGCCGTCCGTATCGTCGCCCCGGCCGAGTCGCCGCGTCGAGTCACCGTGTGCACCTTGGCCACGCCGTCCCAAGACGCGGTGACGCACACGAACGACCCACTCGCGACGTCTTCGGTCGCATCCGCCGGCGCCGGTCGAATCGCCGCCGCGTGGATCGGCTGAGACGTCTGAGAGTCGTGGACGTTCACCGTCACGACGGGGGGTTTCGGGGCACGCGGGTCGCTCCGGGATCGCCACAGGCCGGCGACGGCATCCTCCACGCGCGACGCGGCGGTCGCCACGAGCTGCGGGTCACTCACGAGCTGCGGGTCACTCACGAGCTGCGGGTCCCTCACGAGCTGTGGGTCCCTCGGCGCCGCCCCGGTTTGATCCGCCGCCGGTTCCATCCCGCCGGTTCGATCGAAGCGTTCGGCGTGTCGCACCGCCGTCGTCGTCCCGCCGGCGCGCAGCGTGTCATTCTCCACTCGCACAGCCCTCAACGCCTCGCGCAGGTACCCGCACTCCTCCCCCAGCCGGTTCACGTCCAATCGTAACCGCGCGTTCTCCGCCGACTCGCGCCGCCACCTGGCGGAGAGCTGCTCGAGCAGGTCGTCGACGCTCGGCGGTGACTCACCGGACGGTGACTCACCGGACGGTGACTCACCGGACGGTGACTCACCGGGCGGAGGAACCGCGGCTGGTCCCGCGCGGGCGTCGCCGCCGGTCGTGGGGACGTCGTCTTCGGTTGGGTCGACGGCGGGTGGTGACTCGCCGGCGGGTGGTGACTCACCGGGCGGGCGCGTCTCGGCGTCCGAGCCGGCGTCCTCGTTCGGCGCGAGATCGTCCTCTTCCAGCACGAGATCGTCCTCCACCGGCGCGGCGTGCGTCGCCTCCTCCCTCACGGCCGGCGCCTCCCCCTTCTCCCGTTCCTCCTTCGGCTCGTCGTCATCCTTCCCCGGGGCTTCGATCTCGCGAAGACCGTCGGGGATGCCCACGCACCTGGCGGAACACACGGGGCACTTGGTCTCCGTCGCGAACCAGAGCTCGGCACAATCACCGCAGAGGTGGTGGCCGCACGCGGTGACGCGCGGGGGTTTGTTCGTCGAGTCCCGCAGCGCCTCCACGCCGTCGAGGCAGATGCTGTTTTATTGGATGTGGGGCGAGAGTGGCGCGAAGGGTCAGTGACCGTGGGGTGGTGGACGGGGGGCGCGGGGGATGCACGGGGCGAGGCGCGGGGGGGTACGAGGCGATGACACGTCACTCGGGGACGCACTTGCACGCTATGACCATGCTCGATACTTCACAGGCCCGGGTCAGGCGGGCAAGGCGCGCGCGGCGCTGTGGTAGCTTTTTTGGCCGCCCCGTGCTTCTCGTTTGAACTGTCCCAGAGGAGTTCAAATGAGTGCACCCCCCTCGAGGCCAGATCTACTGGCGCCGGGCCGCCGATCCGCCGATTAGATCGCCTCTCGCGCCGCCGCCACAGCGATAGGCATGTCGGACGGCAAATCCGAGCCTCTGGCGGACGTCAGCAACGCCTCGTCAACCCCCGCGGCCGCGGCCGCACCCGCCAAGGCAGTTATGACTGAGGTTCCCCCGGCTCCCGCGTCAGATCAACCGAGGCCCACCGACGGGTCCCCGCCCGCGAGCAAGCGCGCCAAGAAGGCCGCCGCCAACGTCGAGGATGCTCCAAAGCCCCTCAGCAAACCCTTACCGGAGTCCCTCGGAGATTGGAAGGAGTACGCGGAGAGCGAGCTGAGGCAGCTTCACGCGTTTCGTCGCCAGAACCTGCTCGACTGGTTCCACGTCAAGGGCGCCATCAACTGCTGCGTGGTGTCGTGCCCGGTGGCCAAGTTACGCTCGGAGATTCGCGCGCTGAGGGACAACGGCGTGTACGGTAGCAGCATGGTGCCGTATTTACAGATATTGCGGACGATATTCGACACCGCGGAGAACCACGTGGACGAGGTTGAGGCTGAGCCCGTGGAGCTCTTCTCGGAATCCGACGATGAGAGCGACGATGAGAGCGATGAGAGCGACGACGACTCGGACGACGAGACGAGCGACGAGACGAGCGACGCCGATGACGATAGCGATGACGACCTGGGCAGCGACGAGGACGAGGAGGGCGCGGGGAAGGTGGAGGCGATCGGAGCCCCGTCGGCGGCGAGGCGGACCCAAACCCAAGCCCAAACCCAGCAGGCGGCCAAACCCAGGAAGGGGCACAGCGGCGGCGGACCCAAGGAGCACGGCGAGCCGTCCGCGTACCAGGTGGAGATGCGCAAGCGGTACAACCAGTTCGCCAGGTTTCTCGGATCCTACTTCGCGTCCGAGCGCGTCGAGCAGGCGTCGGTGAGTGCGCTCCTGCGACACGACGGCGCGGCGGAGTTCAAAGACGAGGAGGTGGTCGCGTTCCTCGACATGATGACGCGGGAGAACAAGGTGATGCTGTCGGACGGGACGGTCTGGATCATATAGGATCATGCAGGCGCGGCACAACCCGGGGTTGTGTATCGACAGCGTCAGTCTTCACGTGGTGTATCAACAGCGTCAGTCGTCAACTCGCGACTCGCCGACGACGTCTCGCCAAAAAATCCGCCTTTGGTCACTCCGCCTTTGCCTCCTTCTTCGCAGCCTTTCTCTTCTCCGCCTCCCTGTGCGCCTCCCAGTCCGTCCGCCGCTTGAAATCGTCCCACGTCTCCCCGCGGCGCGGCACCCCCAATCGCTCGGCGACCAGGTCTGTCAGCGTCAGCGCCGCGGTGCCCGCGATGAGGCCGGTGAAGAACAGCGCGACGCACGCGGCGCTGTGATCGAATATCGCCCCCCTCAGGTCGTCTCGCATGTACATGATGAACATCAGGGCTCGGTCCATGTGTTCCCTGTGCCACGGCTTGGGCGACAGCCCGACGGTGACGTGCTCGCCGTCGTACGCGTCCAGCGAGGTGACAAACTCCCTCGACGGGTACTGTGCGAAATCCCTCTCCGCAAACGCCACGAACGCCCTGGACGTCCTGTCTTTCCCCGCGTGCGTGAACACCTTCCCCTTGTAGAACATCGCGACGTGCGGGTACGCCTTGATCTCGAGGTCCTCGAACAGCTTGCGCGCGCCGGTGGACGCCTCGGCGACGGACGCGACGACGAACTTGTTGGTGCCCGCGTTGACGCCGCGGGTCAAACGGTCCGCGGCCGCGTCGAAGTCACCGGACATCTGCCGGCACTTCGAGCACCACGGCGCGTAAAACTTGACGAGGTGCGGCACGACGTCGGCTCCGCTGTGGATGCTGCCGGCGAGCTCGTCGCCGGTCATCTCCGTCGCGCCCGACGACGACGGGGGCGGGGCTGATGACGGAGGGCCGTCATCGTAATCTGCGCCGAACTCGTCTTCCTCGGCGCGGACAGAGGTTGAGGCGGTGCATACGAGCGCGATGATCGCGACGAGGACCATCGCGCGGCCGCGTTTGCGCGTCGCCATGGTCGACGTGTGCGTGTGGGAAGACCAAGGTGTGGTCAGCAGCGATCGCAGGTCGTTGTTGACACCAGATCAGAGGCTCTTGAAATCGAAAAAAGGACAAAAATAACCTCTTCGAGCCCGGTTCGAACTGAAACCTCATACACGATCGTAACGGTAAACAAAACAACCCCTGTGTCGACGTTTGTTTACAGATCGCGCAGAAAATATCTGGCGGGAGAATATCAGGCGTGGCCGCTCCACCAATGAGCACCGAGATTTGGTGAATCTCGCAGCTGTCCTACGAGGCAAAAGTGCAGGGGGTTCAGGCGCCATTACCTCCCGCACGACCGCGCAGGATCGACTAACGATCGAACAAACATGATCGCCGCGACCCAGATGAACGTCCACATCGCGCCCGCGTGCGCCAGGCGCGCCACCCCCGTCCGCGCCCCTAGCAAGGCCGTCTCCGTCCGCGGCAAGGCGAAGATCCCGACGAAGAAAACATCCGCGACGGTCTCGGGAGGACGCGCGCGCCGAGGATGCGTCTCCACGCGCGCCGCGGGCGACGACGACGGCGCGGAGGCGTCCACGTCCGAGAAACAGGAGGATAAGTTCGATCTCGAGCTCGCGTTCGCCAACCTCGCGGCGAGGTACGACTGGCTCAGCGCGGGCATCGGCGCGCTCATGGGGACGAGCTACGGCGTGGTGCGAGGTCAGCCCGTGTCGCAGGCGCTGGGGATCACGGTTTGCGCCACGGTGGTGGCTCTCGCCATCGATGAGATGCTCAAGGACAACAACATCTAAATTTTAAGTCGACGAGTCGGGTTGCGATGCGAGGCATCCAACCCCGGGGGAGCGGTCCCTCGCGTTCTATTAGTTCAGTTAGTCTCAGTTAAAAACAGGAACCTTCGGTTCATCAGTCAACCTCGAGCTGTCGGACTCCCTCACTTCTTCTTCTTCGCCGGGGCCTCCTCCTCGCCGCCGTTGGCCTCCTTCTTGAGCGCCTTCTCCAGCTTCACGCGCGCGGGCAGCTTGGACGTCCAGTCCTTCATCTTCGCCTCATCCAGCTCGGATACCTTGTCGAGTAACTGAATCTTGTCCAGCAGCTCATCTACGGTGAGCTCCTCGCCAGCCTTGACCAGCCTCGCGACGCGCGCGGGGGTGAGCGCAGCCCTGCAGGCCATGTCGATCGCGCCGGACGGGTACCCGACGGTGCAGGCGCAGAGCATGTACATGTCGAAGTCGCGGGGGAGCGAATACGGCCGGACAATCTCCGGCTCGGCATCCGGATCCTCGGCGGCGTCCGCCTCGGCTGGCGCGTCCTCGGCTGCGGCCGGCGCGGCCTCGGCCTCACCCTCGGCGTCGGCCGCGGGCTCACCCTCGATGTCGGGCTCAACCTCGCCCTCCTCGCCTTCCTCGGCGGGTGGCGCGTCCGGTGACTCACCGGGGGGAGCGGCGGGGGCGCCGTCGTCTCCGGTTGTCGTCTCCGCCGGGACGTCACCCGCCTCCTCCACGGGAGGCTCCTCGGCGCTCCCGTCAGCATCCGCGGCGTCAGCCTCCCGCTCTGCGTCCTCGGCGGGCTCGGGCCACACGAGCCCGGCGGCGACGGTCTCGGCGACCCTCCGTTCCACGCACTTCTCCCAAACGCGCCTTCTCGACAAATCGTCGGGCACCGGGCAGTACACGAATCGGCTCACCTCCTTCATGAAACCCCTCTGGTCCTTCTTGACGCACAGGTACGGCTCCGAGGAGCACCCGACGATCATCACCCGCTCACCCTTCTTCATGCCCTTGACCTCCTTCAGCAGATCCTTCTTGATCCGGTTGAACAGCTCCTTGCTCTTGTACTCCCTGAGCTTCTTCTTGTCGGAGAGGAAAACCTTCTCGAGCTCGTCGACGTAAATCACCGCGGGTTGCATCGTCCGCGCAACCTTAAACACCATGTGGATCATCAACGTCGTCTCCTTCTTGCCGGGGTATTTGCCGTCGGTGTTTCGGGGTGAAAGGTTGAAGAATATGGCGCCGGTGTGGTTGGCGATGGCGTGCGCCAACGCCGTTTTGCCCGTGTCCTTGCAGCCGTACAGCAGCAGGGTCTTGCAGTGGCCCGGTATGGCGGAGTGCACCGTCTCACCGCTCGCACCCAGGGGTAAAACGGCGAGCTCGGTCACCATCTGACGCACCTGCGCCATGGACGGATCCGGGAAGTACTTGTTCCGCTCGAGAGTGGCGCCCATGATGTTGATATCCCCCGCGTACGCATCCAGCGTGTGCTCGGGAGGCACCGGCTGCACTATGCCCAGCTCCACCAGCTCGGCGTAGAGGCTCTCGATTGTTCGATCCGCGGTGAGATCCTTTCCTTTCTTGCCACCCGCCTTGCCCCCCGCCTTGCCACCGCCGCCGCCGCCGCCCTTCTCCTTCTTCTTACCGTCGCCGCCCTTCTTCTTGTCGCCCTTCCCACCCTTGCCTCCCTTCTTTCCCTTGCCCTTCTTGGCGGGACCAGCCTTGGCGGCGCGTTCAGCCGCCACCATCTCGCGAAGGTTCTCCAACAGCAGCCTCATCTCCTCGTCAACCTCCTTCCGCACCTCCTCGAACACCACCGGCTTGAGCTCCTCCTCCACCACGGATGATATGAACCGTTGGTCGAAGTTGCCGCCCTCCAGCCCCGTGTCGCGAACATTGGACCAGGTGCGGTTGAACGAGTCGACGGCGTCGCGCAGGGGGTTGATGAACTTGGCCGGGCACTTGGGCTTTGGTTTGTCGTCCCCGTCCTTGCCCTTCTTCTTGGCCGCCTCCTTCTTTTTCTTCTCCTCCTCCGCCTTTTTCTTCTTCTCGGCGTCGGCCTTGGCCTTCGCAGCCTTGGGGTCGAGGTCAGCGTCGTCCTCCTCCTTTGGCGGTGGGTTGAGAATGTCCCTGCTGCCGCCGGATTCAACGTCGGGGAAATCCGGGAACTCGCCAGTCTCCGGGTCCCTGTTCTCCAGGAACCACGAGTTGATCTTATCCTGGACCTCCTCCCGCATCTCCTGACCGTGCCTCTCCTTCACCCGGTCCTTCAAGTTTTCGTACGCGGCGAGGTACTCGGCGTGGTTGGCGTATTGCATCTTTTTGCGCATGACGTTGTTGGCCAGGTCTCTGAGGATGGGGTCATCGCGCGGGTCCTCCGGCCGTGGCGCGGGTTTCATGCCCAAAAACACGAGCTCCTCGTCCATCAATCGGTCGTACTCGCGCCGCGCCAGCCACCCCCTGGTGTACTTTTGTATGATGGTCGCAATCTGGTCCTTGGTCTTTGTCGCCGCCAAGATGTTGACCCTCTCCTCCAAATCGCTCCTGTACTCCTCGGCGATGCGCTCGTCTTCTATGCGCTTCGCCTCGGCCTCCTCCGCGGACAGCGGGGGCGGAGCGAACACATCGCGGGTGAGGTACTCGGGCACCGGTTTGGTCCAGTTGACCCTCCCCACGAAGACGTTGGGTTTGCCGAGCTCTGGCTTTGTCGTCTCAAACTTGTGGATCAGAGCCTCGAGGAACTTGGCGCGCGCGCCGAGCTCGTGCCGCCTGTCGTCCACGAAGTACCTGGGTACCGGTATCTCCATCGCGTTGTACGGCAGGTTCATCTCCTGCAGCACCTCGTCCAACGACACGTGGTCCAACTCTCGCGCGAACTTCTTCATGACCCAGTGCCTGAGCTCGAGGCATCGGCCGATGGTCGCCTCGAGAGCCTTCTTGACCTCGACGCGCTTCTGCGGGTGGCTCATCTGGTCGTACGCGCGCTCCAGCCTTCGGAAGATCTGGACGTACTGCACGTACCCCCGCACCCACTCCGTCGGTTCGCGCTCCGGGAGCGTCGGGGGCAGTTCCTCGCCGGTCTCCTCATCGTACTCCGGGCCTGGGGGCGGGGGCTGGTCGGGCAGGGGTTCGCCGTCGGCGTCCACCACGGGTTCGGGCGGGGGTTGCTCCCACTCCAGCATGTACGCGATGTCCCTCATGCACAGGCGCCAGTCGGCGTCGTACGAGCTGTTGACGGGGAGCGAGGGCGGGGGAAGGGGGTCAGCGACCGGGTGCTCATTTTGGATTCCCCGCTCGGGGATCGAGCGATTGCCGGCGAGAGCAATGCCGTGGAGGGCGGGTTTCGGGTGGTCGATCGGCGGAGCGGAGGTTTGGACTCACGCGTTCGACATGGCGCGCGGCTTGGTCTACCTCTCGCCGCGTCGCCTTCTCGCGTCCTCTCAACGCCGGGCGTTCGCGCGCCGGCTCTCTCTGCCCGCTCTAAGCTAGGTCTCCTAAATTGGGCTCATCTCGATACTTGTAGGGGCAG
>Ga0181571_10001902_pt1 | contig 15298 bp, 5 predicted proteins | sample 101ome_17_FD_132440 | JGI IMG/M metagenome (GOLD analysis project Ga0181571, IMG submission 132440) | Coastal salt marsh microbial communities from the Groves Creek Marsh, Skidaway Island, Georgia - 101407AT metaG (megahit assembly) | ecosystem: Environmental > Aquatic > Marine > Intertidal zone... | reverse complement strand
GTGGGGCGCTCGATCTCGCGCGCGGTCGGGCGCTCGCCGCGCGCGGTTCGCCATGGAGGCGGACGCGCTGCGCGAGCTCCACGCGGAGCTTCGTTCGGACAAGACGACGAAGCGCAAGGCGGCGCTGAAGCAGCTCGATGCGGCGCTCGCGTCCGCGGACTTGGTTCGTTCGCTCGACGCCACGACCGCGGACATGGACGGCGGCCGAGGCGGCGACGTCAAGCGTTCTTGGGCGGGTCTCTGCGGCTCCCTCATGGTGTGCGTCGCCGCCGAGATCGCCGCGGGCGCCGGCCGCAAGGGCCCCGCGAACAAGCTCACGGGCGGCATCCTCCGCCGCTTCGTCGCCGTCGCGGAGGACGCCAAGCGCAAGGCACGATCGGGCGTGGTCGCGCCGCTCCGGCGCCGCGCCGGGAAGCTCTTCGCGCACATCCTCGAGGTCCTGCGCGAGGGACCGCCCGAGTACGCGTCGGAGTACACGCAGCTCCTGCGCGCGCACGTCTTACCCGAGCCCGCGTACTGCGCCAGGGCCAAGGCGACGACGTACGAGGCCATCGTCGCCGCGTACGTGGAGCGCCTCGAGCCCATGCTGGCCCGAGACCGGTCGGACGATGACGACGCCGACGCGCGCGGCGGCGCGCTTCACGGGGACGACGCCAACCGATGCGCGCAGACGCTCCTGCAGCTCCTGAGATCGTGCCCGCACGATCTCTCCCCCGCGGGGGCCCTTCCGGACGTCGTCTCCTTCCTGGGCGACGCCCTGCGCGGGCTGGCGGAGACGGAGCGCGCCGCGAAGCTCCCCGCGACGCTCCTGACAGCGCTGAACGCGTGTCTCGCGAGGGGCGGGCTGGACCTCTCCCCGGCGACCTCGCTCGCGCGACTGTACCGCGACACCGCCCCGATCGTCGCGAAGGCGCTGAAGGGCGACGGCGCGAACCGCGCGGCGAATGGCGGCGGATATCTCCGGGGCGACGACCGACGACCGATCGGCGGCGGCGGCGGCGGCGAGAGGGGCGGCCGGGCGGCGGACGAGCGCCTGAGGTCCGCGGCGACGACGCACGCGCGCCTTCTCCTCGCACTCGGCGCGGTTCGCGCGGTTCCCGGCGCGGTGGACGACCTCGCGGCGACGATCGAGCGCGCGGTGCCTTCGCGCGCGGCGGACGCGCTCGCGGGACCGAGCGGGGGCGCCGGCGGCGGCGGCAGCGCGCCCCCCGATTTCGCCCTCTCCGCCTCGCACGCCGCCGCGTGCGCGCTCGCCGCCGACGTCTTCGTCGCGCAGTGCCAATCCCCCGGGGTGGACGGGCGGTGGCGCCCCGACGTGGTGACGATGCGCCCCGGGGATGGCGTGAGCCGAGCGGGGCGTAAGCGCGACCGCGAGGACGCCGCGATCGACGACGACGACGACGACGACGACGACGGGGAGGGGACGGCGGCGCGGGGGGCACGGCGGCGGCGCGAGGGCGCGGGCTCCTTCGGGTTCATCGAGCGTTCCTTCGCTCGCGACAGCGCTCGCGACGGCGCTCGCGACGGTCGCGCGGCTCGCCCCGCGCTCGCGCGGCTTGGCGCGCTCGCGGCGGGGCCTCTGGCGTCGTCGTGGGCGCCCGTGCTCTGCGCGGCGCTCGCTCGGCACGGCGCGTCGCTCCCCCCCGCGCTCACGCGCGCGTGGTTCCGCGCGTTAGCGCCCGCGCTCGCGTCCCTGTTCGGGTCGGGCGCGGGCGGCGACGCGTCCGTCGCCGCGCGCCTCGCGTGGATCGCGAGGGCGCTTCGGGAGCTGTGCGTCGTGGAGTCCGCGCGGGGGGCTTCGAAGGCTTCGACGCGCGCGGGCGGGTTCGAGTCGGCGCGCGGCGACGACGATCACCCCGGGTCCCCGGCGGCGGGCGACGGGGGCGGTCGGGGCGACGGGGGCGGGGGCGGGGGCGGGGGCGGGGGCTGGGGCGAGGCGATCGCGGACGCGGGATCGGTCGGGGCGGCGGGTGATGACCTCGAGTCCCCGGACGCGTCCGGCGCGTCTTGGGACGGCGTTCGGCGGTGCGTCTCGCAGTGGCTCCCTACGTGCGCGGCGAGCGCGACGCTGACTTCGGACGCGCTTCGGCTTCTCGCCGCCGTCGCGGCGTCGAGCGACGACCTGGGCGTGCCCCGGTGCGCGCCCTCGAGCAAGTTCTGGAAACTCCGGGCGATGTCGCCGAGCGAGGCGGACGAGCGCGGGGACCGCGTCGCGCCTTCGCTCGCGGCGCTCGAGGCGGCGGCGGCGTGCGCGGGATTCGATCGGGGCGGGGTTCGGGACCGGGACGCGTCGGGCAATCGATCGGGATCGGGGCCCGATCGGCCGCGGCGCGAGGGGTGGCACGCCGCGCGCGTGCGCTGGATCCTGCTCCGCCTCCGCCCGCCGCCCGCGGACGAGCGCGTGTCCATGTACCATCGGCGCGGCGGCGGCGCGGCGGACCTCGGCGCGGCTCCCGCGGCGACCGCCGCTGTGTGCGCGGCGCTGCGGGGCGCGCTCCTCGGGGACGCGCGCGGCGCGCCGGCGTTCGGCGCGTCGAGCGACGATCGACGCGCGTGGGCGGAGAGGCCCGAGCCGGGGTCGGACGAGTGGTGCCTCGAGCGGGACCTCGCCGAGATGGGCGCGAGGGGCGCGCCGGAGATGCTCGCGTTCGAGGTCGGGGACGAGGCGGGGTTCGGCGCGGGTTCGGCGGTGGGCGACGAAAACGTTTGTTCACGCGACGCCGCGCGACGCCGAGACGCGGCGCGGCCCGGGGCGGGGGCGGGTCCCCGGGGCGGGGGCGGGGGCGGGGGCGAGCGCGACAGGGCGCTTCGGGAGGGCGCGGACGTCCTGCTCGAGATGCTCCGCCTCGCCCCCGGCGGTGGAACCGTGGGGGCGCTTCGGATCGCCGCGGCGGCGGCGGACGCCGCCGCCGCCGTCGCCGAGTCGCGCGGCGGCGACGCGGGCGCGGGGGCCGACCCCACGCGAGCGGCGGGCGACGCGAGCGGCGGGGGCCCCGACCCGTGGTCACCCTCCGGCGGCGTCGCCGCCGCGGTCGCGGAGACGATCGTCGCGGTGTCCTCGTCGCTTCGCGAGGCGGCCGAGGCGGCGTTCCGCGACGACGACGGGGGCGGCGGCGCGGCCGGGAGGGAGCGGGCCGGCGCGAACCTCGCGGGCGTCGACGACGCCGCTCGGCTCGCGGGGGCGCTGCCCGGGGCGGCCAGGGCGGGGCTCCTGGACCGCACGGGGCACGGCACGCTGCACGACGCCGTGCGCGAGCTCATCGGCGCGCTCTTAGCGGTCGCGTCTGAGGCGGCGGAGGCGACGACGACGGCGGCGAGGGACTCCGCGGGGGCCGCCGGGGCGGCGGACCTCGGCGGCGACGACATGCTCGACGACGAGCTCGACGCCGCGCCGCTCCAGTCGGCGCGCGGGCGCGGCGCGGGTGCGGCCACGCAGGCGAGCGGGGCGTTCGCGCAGGGCGTGCCGACGCAGTATCTCACGCAGGCGGGGGGTTCGTTGCCCACTCAGGACGCCGGGCTCGGGCTCGGGAGTTTCGGCGGCGGCGCGGGCGGCGCAGGCGGCGCGGGCGGCGCGGGCGGGTTCTTCGGGTTCGGCGCCGGGGGATCCGGGTCCTTTTCGGTCGGCCTCGGCGGCGGGGACGCGGCGTCCCCCGCCGAGGCGACCGCGCGCGCCGCCGTCGGCGCCATCTCGGCTCTCGGCGAGACGTTCTCGGCGGCGGCGGCGGCGGCGCTCGCGTGTTTCCTCGCGCGAATCACCGTCCCCGTGGATCCCGCCGAGGGCGACGACGCGGAGGGCGGCCCCGGCGTGGCGGTCCTCCCCGGGGCGGAGGGCGCGGCGGACGCGGCGGTGAGCGCGCTCTGCGCCCTCTCGGGCGTGGACGCGTCCGACGAGACGTACGAGGACGGCGACCGCGGCCCCGGCGTGGCGGCGATCGCGGCGTACACCATCGCGGGTCTCGAGGCGGCGTTGGTCGGTCCCGGCGGCGACGGGGACGACGCGTCCACGGGCGGCGCGTCGGAGAGCCGCCGCGCGTGGTTGCTCGCGCACGCCGCCCAACTCGCGGAGGGGCTCACTCGGCGCCGAAACGCGCGGAAGCGCGCGGAGCAGGACGACGAGGACGAGGACGAGGACGACGACCGCGCGGACCGCCGCGCGGCGGCGGCGGCGCGGCGGGAAGGACGCGGGCTCCGCGACGTCGCGACGGCGGCGACGGAGTCCGCGGAGATGGCGGCGCTGTACCCGCGGCTGCGGTACCTCATCGAGGACATCGCGGGGCTGACCGACTGCGTCGCGCTCGAGAGGGCGCGCGAGACGGACGCGGCGAAGTACGCGCCCGCGTCGCTCCGGTCGCCGCGGTCGCGCGCGGCGTTTTCGCGAGCGCTGCGCGCGCACCTCGAGCTCGACCCGGACTTTTTCCAGCCGCCGCTCGGGGGCGCGCTCGTCGCCTTGCTCCAGGACAGCTCAGGGCTCGTTCGGCGCGCCGCGGGGCGCGACATCGCGCGCGTGCTCACGGTCTTCGAGCGCGAAGACCAACCCGCGGTGATGCGCGCGAAAATCCTCGACCGGCTCTCCCTCGGCGCCGCGCTCCCCGACGAGGATGATCCGGGGCCGTCCTCGTCGCGCGCCGACGAGACCGACGCCCCCGCCGACGCGAGAGAGGCGGCGGGCGCGGAAGACGACCCACCGGGCGGGTCCGACGCGCGGGGAGACGGCGGCGAAGAGGATCCATCCGACGAGGAGCGAGGAGCGTGCAAGCCGGGCGCGCGTCGCACGTTCGAGCCGCCCCTGCGCGGCGGCGCGGCGGCGTCGGCGTCGGCGGCGGCGTGCGCGGAGGAGACGGCGATGCTGACTCTGGGCCACCTCGCGGCGGCGTCCGGCGCGGTGGAGGCGCGGTGCGCGTATTTACTCATCGCGCACGCCGCGTCCAAGTCCGAGGTGGCGTCGGAGAATTCCTGCGGCTCGCCGCGAGCGCACGCGTCGGCGCAGGCGGCGGATATTCTGTCGCGGCTCGCTCGATCGCTCGGGTACGCGTCGCGGCGAGCCTTCGTCGCGCGACACCGACGCGCGATCGGCGCGCTGTGGATTCGCGCGGGCATCTCCGTGACGCGCCTGTTCGCGGTCCCCGAGCTCACCGCGACGAGCGACGCGGACGCGGAGAGTCCGAGAGCGTTGGCGCGTTCGTGGACCGCCGCGCTGCTTCCGCCCGCGGTGCTCGCGAACAACGAAGACGCCGCGCGACGCGTCGCCGACGCGCGGGGGGAAAGCGCGGAGGCGCTCCTGCGCGAGAACGTCGCGTGCGTCTTCGCGCAGCTGTTCCCGGCGTCGCTCTCCACCTCGGAGGCGCGGCGAAGGGTCGCGGCGGCGGCGAAGGCGGCGCTTCGCGGCGACCTCATGATTCGCGCCGCGGGGTCCGCCGCCGCGTCGCACGTCGACGCGCTCTTCTTTCGCCACCTCACCGCCGCGGCGTGCGAGATGCTCGCGCTCGCGGAGCCCGGCGGCGCGGAGTCCCGGGGCGACGGCGGGGCGGACGACGACGCGGCGATCAGGGCGCTGACGCCGCCGCACTTCACCCCAGCGGAGTTGAAGCGCGCGGGCGCGGCGCTTCCGGACGTGTTCGTGAAGAACACGGCTCGCCGAGCGTCCGAGGGCGGCGACGAGTCCAAGACGGCGGCGGGGAAAGGAAAGTGGTCGATGTGGACGGGCGATCGGCCGTTCCGGTGTTTGCTCGCGGCGCACCGCGAGCTGGACGACGCGCGCCACCCCCGCCACCTCAGGCGAGCCCTCGCCGGGCTGGGCGTCCTGATCGATCTCCTCGGCGACGAGGCGCTGCGCCCGTCGACGTGTCGCCACGCGATCCACGTGCTGCTGCCGCGCGTCGGCGACGCCGCCGTCGGCGCCGAGGCGACGCGCCTGTTGGAACGCGTCGCGGCGAGGCCGCTCGCGCGCGGGGACTGGCGCGGCGTCCCCGGCGGCGCGGACGGGCTCAGCGCGGAGGCGTTGGCGGACGTCCTACAGCCCGTGGCGTCCACGCTCGTGGCGGCGGCGGAGGCGCGCGACGGTCGTTCGCGCCGCGCCGCCGACGCGGCGGCGAAGGCGCTGTCGCGCGTGCTCGCCGGCGCCGGCGCGGCGTCGCAGTCGCGCCGCGTGCGCGCCGCCGCCGCCGCGCTCACGCCGCCGCCCCGGGACGTCCCTCGCCTCGACGCCGCGGTGGAGGCGCACGCGCGCGCGACCCGCGGGGTTCCCATGCCCGAGAGGCTGGGGGCGTTCGTGGCGAAGGCGCCGGGGCTTCCCCCGAGCCTCCGGCGCGCGGCGATTCGCGCGGGCGTGCGCGAGGCGTTGGAGCGCGCGCGGGAAATTCGCGAAGGCGGCGACGCCGCCGCGCGAGACGCGTGGCGCCTCGCCGCGCTCGCGACGGCGTCCGGGGACGAAACCCAGATGGCGCGCGCCGGGGAGCTCCTGGCCGCGATCGGTCCGCTCTCGTTCGGCCACGACGATTCGGTCGTTCGAAGCGGACTCCCGGGCGCGCCGTTCGCCGAACCCTCCGGCGGCGGCGGCGGCTCTGCGCTCGCCGCCGCCGCCGCGCCGGACGCCGAGGACCCCGCGTTCGCCGCCGCGGCGCTCCGCATCCTCTCCGGTTTGCTCTGCGACTCGTCCTCCGCGACCGTCCAGCTCGCCGCCTCCACCACGCGCCTCGTCCTCGCGTCGCGCGCGGCGCGATCGGCGTGGGACAAGCACCTCTCCCCCCTCGAGCGCGCGTTCCTCGCCCCGCTCGCGCCCGCGGACGACGCCGACCCCGAGGAGGCGGAGCGCGACGCGCTTCGAAAGAGCGAGGCGGCGGCGTCGCGCGACGAAACGCATTCGCCCGCGCCGCGACCGATGGACGCCGGCGAATACGACGCGTGGGTCCCGGTCCCACCGACCGGCGCTCGATCCGCGGCGTCGGGCGGTTTAGGTTCGCGGTCCTCCCCGGACGACGCGGCGCGGTATTACGACGCGTGGGTTCGCGGCGTCGCCGCCGCGCTCCTCGCCGAGTGCGAGTGGCCTCTGCTTCGGCTCGCGCGACCCGTCGCCGCGCGCCACGCGCCCCTCGCGGAGCTCCTCCTCCCCGCCGCGCTCGCGGACCTCGCCGCGCACAGACCCGAGGGCGGAGACGTCCACGCGAAGGTCTCCGCGGGGATCGCTCGGTGCTTAGCCGCGGACGGGGGCGGGTGCGCGCGGGTCGCGAGGGCGACCCTGGCGGCGCTCGACGCGATGCGCGCGAGGCGCACCGCCGCGACGACGCGACCGGGGTCGTTCGCGAACGGGCGGTTCGAAAAATCCGAACCCACCAAGGGGGCGTCCGGGTCCGGGCGCGCGAGCGCGGGGGGCGCGAAGGGCGCGGGCGGGGGGTCCGCGGACGGCCGCGGCGCCACTCGCGGGGGTGGCCGCGGGCGGTCGGTGAGCGGCGGCGGCGGCGGCGGCGGGTCCGGCGGCGGCGGATCCGGCGGCGGCGGCGACAAGGGCGGCTTCGCGACGCCTCCGGACCGGTGGGCGCGGCTGTATTGGGTGGACGTGGATTACCTCGCCGCCGCCGCCGCGGCGCTCCGCGCGCGCGTGCCGCTCACCGCCGCTCTGCTCGTCGAGGCGTGGCTCGAGGCGGAGCACGGGACGGTTTCCCTGGACGACGCGGACGCCGCGGCGCGCGAGCGAGAGGCTCAGGCTCAGGCTCAGGCTCAGGCTCGGGCTCAGGCTCAGGGTCAGGCTCGCGCGCCGTCGGGGTTGGGATCGGGCGACGGCGCGTCGGAGAGCCTCGGGGTGCCGGCGCACGTGCGCCTGCTTCTCGAGGCGCACGCGGGGACGTCCGAGCCAGACGGGATCTACGGCCTCCTGCGTTCGCACGCGCTCCCGATGCGGCTCCGCGCGTTCGAGCACGAGGGGGCGTGGGGCCAGGCGCTCGTCGGGCACGACTTCGCGCTCACGCACGGGGCGGGCGGCGGAGACGCGCGCGACTCGCGGGCGCGGCTCGCGGACACCCTGCGCCGCATGGGGTGCCTCCACGTCCTCGACGTGTACGTCCGGTCGCTTCCTCCGGCGGAGGCGGCGGCGCCGGAGGTGGCGGAGGCGCGCTTCGAGGCGGCGTGGCGCGCCGGGCGGTGGGACCTCGGCGCGGCGGCGCTCGACCTCGACGCGAAGAAGGGCGGCGGCGGCGACGGGGGGGGGGCGCGCGCGGCGCTCGAGGCCGCGCGCGCGAGTTCCCCGGCGGGTTCCGACGCGGACGCGGCGGGGTTCCACCGGGGTCTGCACGCGGCGCTCGCGACGCTCCGCTCGGGCGACGTCGCCGACGCGTCCTCGGGCCTGGACCCGATCCGCGCGGCGCTCGTTCGCCGCGCCGTCGTCGAGGGCGCCGAGGCGGAGGAGGTGGCGCGAACGGCGACGGTGCGCCTGCAGATGCTCGACGACGTCGCCGACGCCGCGCGGCTGTGGAACGCGTTCCGGGGCGGGAGCGGGAGCGGGAGCGGCGGCGGCGCGGAACGAGGTTTTCTCGTCGAGGTACATTTCGGGGGGGACGAGGGAGGCGCCTCCCTCGACGACCGATCGCGCGCCGCGGCGGTGTCTCGGGCGAAAATCGCGGCGCAGGCGGCGGCGAGTTTCCGCGACGCGTGGCGGCGCAGGATCGGGACGATGGCGTCGCGGCACTACCGCCTCGCGGAGCCGCTCCTGGCGCTCCACGGGGTGATCCTCCGGGAGCTCGGGGAGGAGGAGGCGCTCGCCGCGCACCTCGCGGAGACGGCGTCGGCGGCGCGCAAGGCGGGCGAACCCGCGGAGGGTCTTCGCGCGATCCACCAGGCGCGCGCCTTGGCCGCCGCGAAGCCGCCGCTCGCGGGGCCGCCGCCGCCGAGGGAGGCGCGCGAGGCGGTCGTCGACGCCTCGGGCGACGAGGACGTGAGGTGGCAGAGGCACCCGATGTGTTCGCCGGCGGCGCGCTGGCGCCTGGAGGAGGCGAAGCTTCTCTGGGCGTCGGACCGCGCGCAGATGGCCATCGGGCTCGGGCGGAACCTGATGGAGACCATGGCGCCGGGGGCGGCGGAGCGGCTGGCGGCCGCCGAGGGCGACCCCAAGAAGATCGCCGAGCTCCACCGACTCGCCGCGGAGGGCCCCGAGGGCCGCGAGGGGCGCAAGAGGAGCGCGAGCGGCGGCGAGTCTCACCGCGCGAGTCTCGGCGTGCCGATGCAGGACCCGAGCTTTTACGAGACGATGTGCCTCGTGAGCAAGTGGCAGGGCGTCACGCGCACGGAGTCGAGCCGGAGGATTTTCAACCAGCACATGGCGGAGGTTCACGGGGTCAACGCCGTGTACCGCGCGACGCGCGAGCCGAACTCGCGGTTCGTCCCGCCCTTCCCGGCGTCCCACGGGCGGAACCTCGACCCCGCCTCCTCCCTCAAACTCCTGCGGCGCGTGCACTTCCGCCTCGCGCAGTTCTCCGACCGCCTGTACGCGCAGACGGAGGAGAGGCTGCGCTCGCCGGAGTGGGAGCAGAGCGAAAAGCTCCGCGCGCGGAACGAGGAGGAGCTCGCGACGCTCAAGCACGAGAAGGCGGAGAAGAGCGCGAGGCTCCGCCGAGCCGCGGGGTCGCTCTCGAGGGAGGAGACGACGGCGCTCGAGAACGAGACGCGCATGCTGCACCGCCGGATCTTCCCGCTCGAGAAACAGGTCCTGATGGACCGCGAAGAGACGCAGGCGATGGCGCTGGAGCGCGGAAGGTGGCTCGTCACCGCGTTGCAGGCGTACCGCCGGTGCCTGGAGGCCGGGACGCACGCGAGCGCGGACCAGCGCGTCGTGTTCCGCGTGATCGCCATCTGGTTCGAGATCTGCGGCGGCGTGGACGCGTTCGCGTCCCAGAGAAAGCGCCTCTCCCGCGATCACTTCGGCGTCGCCAACGCCGCCGACGACGCCGCGCTCCTGCGAAACGTCAACGACGAAATATCCAAGCTCGCGTCGCGTCCCACCGTCCCGAGCGCGAAGTTCTTGGACCTGAGCTACCAGATCTGCGGCCGGCTCGGCACCCAGTGCGCGGAGGGGAACGACTTCCCGCGGGTCCTGCGCCAGTTCGTCGACCGCATGTGCGCCGAGCACCCGTACCACGCGCTCTACCACGTCCACGCGCTCCTCCGCGGCGACCAGACGGGCGGGTCGGGCCACCACTACTCCGCGCCGCGGGAAAAGATCGAAGCCGCGCGGGAGGTGCTGGAAGCGTTCAGGGGACGATCGAGCCAGTGCGCGACGATCGTGCGCCAGATGGACCGCATGATCGAGGCGTACATCGCCCTCGCGCGGCACCCCGTGGACGCCCAGCGCGGGGCGCCGAACGGGTACCAGATCCCGTCGAGCTGCAAGAAGCGCTCGCTCTCGGACCTCGACCTCGTCCCCGTGATCACCGCCTCCCTCCCCGTGGACCCGACGATGCGGTACGACCCGAGCTCGTTCCCGAGCTTCCGCCACTTCGGGGACACGTGTAAACTCGTGGGCGGGATCAACTGCCCGAAACTCGTGGAGGCGCACGGCTCGGACGGGGCGGCGTACAAGCAGCTCGCGAAAGCCGGCAACGACGACCTCCGCCAAGACGCCGTCATGCAGCAGCTCTTCGGCGTCGTCAACCGCCTGCTCGAGGCGAACCCGGGGACGCGCCAGAGGCGCCTGAGGGTCGGCACGTACAGGGTCGTCCCGTTCACCCCCGCCGCGGGCGTCCTCGAGTGGGTCGACAACACCACGCTGCTGAGCGAATACCTGCTCGGCGGCGGGGCGCCCGGAGGCGGCGGCGGGGAGCCTCGCAGAGGCGCGCACGAGAGATACCGCCCGCGAGACTGGAAGAGCCGCGAGTGCAGAGATAAGCTCGCGGCGGCGCAGACGAGGGAGGAGCTCCGGGCGACGTACGACCGGGTGTGCGCGCGATTCAAGCCCGTGCTGCACCACTTCTTCCTGGAGAACTTCCCCACGCCGCACGTGTGGTGGGAGCGGCGGCTGACGTACACGCGGTCGGTGGCGGCCAACTCCGCCGTCGGGTACGTCGTCGGCTTGGGCGACCGGCACAGCTCGAACATCCTGCTCGATAAGACGTCCGCGGAGATGATCCACATCGACCTGGGCGTGGCGTTCGAGCAGGGGAAGTGCCTGAAGACGCCCGAGCAGGTGCCGTTCCGCCTCACGCGCGACGTCGTGGACGGAATGGGCGCGTGCGGCGTCGAGGGGACGATGCGGCGGTGCTGCGAGGAGACCATGCGCGTGCTCCGCGAAAACAAAGACGCGCTCACGACCATCGTCGCCGTGCTCGTGCACGACCCGATCCTGAAGTGGGCCGTCTCCCCGGAGCGCGGGCGGGAGAAGGAGTCGCGGGAGGAGGGGGGCGAGGGACCCGGGGGCGACGCGGGCGGCGCGGAGGAGAGGCCGCCGGCGGAGGGGAACCTCGACGCGTCGAGGGCGCTGCACCGCGTCGCGCAGAAACTCGACGGGTACGAGGGGGGGGAGCTGAGAAGCGTCGAGGGGCAGGTGCAGCAGCTGCTTCAGGACGCGAGGGACCCGGAGAAGCTGTGCGCCATGTACCCGGGGTGGGCGCCATGGCTCTGAGGATCCCCAGGAGCGGAGAACGAACGGAGACGAGACGCGAGAGGGAGAGGGACGAAGCGAACCACGGAAGGCCGGGAAATGTAGTGCTAAACGACGAGACAAACTCGTATCGAATCCCGTCCCGACCCGCCGGTCGCCGCGCGCGGCGCGCGCGCAAGGCGTCGTCACTGGCTGCCCTGGCTCAGTGTTGAGTACATCTGGCGCGAAAAATATCGCGTCGAACCGTCGCACGCCGCCCACTCCCGCGCGCGCTCGATGGGTGCACGTTCGCGGGCGCGCCCGGCGCTCGAGCCCGTGGCGCTGGGGGCGCTGTGGGTCGGGCTCGCCGCGTGCGCGTGTCATTGGCTCCCGGTTGAGCGCGCGATCTCGGCTCAGGAGGAGCTGTTCGCGACGGGCGTCATGGATCTGAGAAACGAGTCTTCGCGCGACGTGGGCGCGCTCGAGGCGTCCAGCGCCGCGAACGCGAGCGAATTCGGACCGGTGGACGCCGCCATCGTGCTGGGGTACTCGTTGCAGGACGGCGGCGTGCCCACGCTCCCCCTGGTGGCCCGCGTGCACCTCGGGGTGCAGCTCTTCTGCTCCGGACGCGCTCGGAATCTCATCTTCTCGGGCGCGGCCGGCAAGGACGCGTCCCCGCTCATGACGGAAGCGGACGCGATGGCGAAGCTCGCGGTGACGCTCATCGAGACCGGGTGGACGACCGGCCCGTGCCGAAGAAGGGGCCTGCCTCTAGGGGCGCCGAGGAGGGTCGGTCTGAGCGCCGTCGACCGAAGTCCGGACGCGACGCGAGATCGGTACGGGGACCCGCTGCGATCGCGCGAGCTCTCCGGGGGCGGGTGGGTGGACACGGAGGACGACACCGCGACGGTCGCGCCGAGGTTCAAGTGGGTCCTGGAGGAGTCGAGCACGTCCACGCGCGAGAACGCGATGTTCTCGCTCGAAATATGTCGCGACAGGGGGTGGCGAACGGCGGCGGTGGTGACGAATCGATTCCACCAATATCGTGCGGGGGCGACTTTCGAGACCTTGGCGAAGGATTTCGACGTCCGGGTGGCCGTCGCGAAGATGCCGGAGGACCTCGAGACGTCCACGCAGTACCCTCCGCGAGAGTACGGCCTCGTCCGGCGCGCCTCGGCGCTTCTACGGGGGCAGTGGAACGTGCTTCGGGAGTGCGCCGCCATCGCGCTGTATTTCGTTCGAGGGTGGTTGTGACGGAGCGCTCTTTCGTCGACTATCATTTCCCTCCCCCCCCTTTGCTCACCTCGCGCTCCGGGTTGAACCGCGACATTCGCGCCTCGGTCACGGAGGCGAACCACATGCACTCCGGCGCGCTCGCGTCCGTTCCCGCGGGACAGTCCACCGTCGCGGCGACGAGGGTTTTGTTCACCTGCACGCACAGCCTCGACACCGCCTGCACCTCGGTCCATCGCCGCAGACCCATGGGCTCCTCCTCCCCCTCCGCCCCCTCCTCCCCGTCCTCCCCGTCCTCCCACCTCCTCGTACCACCCGCGAGTAGTATCCTCGTCGCTTCCGCCGCGGCCTTCCTCATCCCCGGCCCCGGGCGCAGCACCACGCAGTAGTCGGAGTGGACGAGACTCGGGTGGTTCTGGTACAGCACGAGGTCGGCGCCGTACTGCAGCCCCGATCTCGGCAACCACCCGGCGCGGCGGAAGTGCACGTGGGCGGCGCACCGCACGTAGAAATACGACGCCTCCGCGCCCTCCGCGCCGAGACGGAAGAGCGCGCGCCACAGCTCCGAGGTGGAGAGGCGCACGAGCCTCGCCGCCGCGTCCGCCTCCTCCCCGAGGGGCGTCCCGCGCTCCGCCTCCGCGTGGACGGTGAGGCAGTCCAGGGTGTGCGCCATGTAGAACGCCTCCTCCGGGGAGAGCCGCACGACCACCGGGGTCTCGGCGTCGCCGTCGCCCCCCCCCGTGGCGTCGTCCCCGAGGACGTTTCGAAACACGGGCACGCCCGCGGCGGCGGCGCGCGGGGTCTTGCGTCCGAGGCACACGCGCTCGAGGAAGTACGCGAGCTGGCGCGTGCACGCCATCCACACCGCGCCGCGAGCGAGGACGCCGCGCAGGTCGCTCGCGGCGAGCCAGTCCACGCACTGCTGGGGCGCGGGCTGCCTCGCGGCGGCGCGGCGCTTGCCCTTCTTGAACTTCGTACGCTTAACGGGGGGCATGTTCCTCCTCCTCCTCCGCTCGCTTCGCGCGATGACCCTCCGGGAGCTTAGCACGGAGGATCGATTCCTCAGCCTGAAGCTGGAACAAACGCGTGAAGAGGTACCGGCGAAGCTCGACGAGGGACTTCTCCTGGACCTCCAAACCGGCGAGAACGTTCTCGGGCGCGGGATCCGTCTGATGCTCGGGCGGGTCGTTCGCGCCCGCGTCGCTCGACATCCTCCGCGCCGCCGCGCAATATGGCGTGGGAGGGCAGGATTCGGCGCACTGAAAATCTAGAGTCACTCGAGCGGGCGGCGGGCGCAAAAAAAAAAGTTTCGTCGAGGACAAGTTTTCTGCTTCACGTCGGTGGTAGGCTCTTCTCTCCTCGCCCTCCGATCGGGTTTCGTCCCGGCCCTCTCGTCCCGATCACACGACGTTGATCTTCCCCCTCGGGGCCTGTCCGCCGGACCCCTCGAGCCTCCTGCGCCGCGCCTCCATTCGCGCCTGGTGCCTCCTCCTCTCGATGTCGATTTTGGTCTGCGGGTTCAAGCTGCCGCCGGGGCGGCGGTACTCCCAGAGCGCCCACGCGCCGGCGACGAGCAAGATGACGAGCCCCGCGGTACTGGGGCTGCCCTCACCGCCGGGCTCCCACCCGTCGTCGCCGTCGTCGCCGTCGTCCGGGGGGAGGCCGTCGCCGCCGTAGCCGAACTTGCGCTGGTCGCCCGTCTCCATGCGGAGGGGCGCCGCGCCGGGGCCGCGGCTGCTGCTGGAACCGCCGCCGCTGCGCGCGGGTGGAAAGAAGAGGAAGAGACGGCGGTGTCGGTGTCAGAGGAAGAACGACGGGCGCGGATTAACGAACGGCGGGCGGGTGAGCCGAGGAGGACGACGGAACGCGCGGCGACGGCGCGGACGGTGGGAGGGGACGGAGGGGGGGATGGGATGTCTCGGATCGTCTCGGAGGAACCCTAACGCGCGGCGCGCGCCTCGCCACGCGAGCGTTCGCCGCCGTCCGAGCCCGGAGGCGGGGTGAGGGAGACCGTCGGGATCGAGGCGGGCGTCGTCGCGATCGCCGACCGGGGGGCGCTTCGCCGAAGGCGCTCGCGCACCTGGGGAACCCGCGGGGCTTGTCGTCGTCGTCTCGAGGTTTCTTGCCGGCACCCGCCATGCCGACGGGAGCGACGACTCGCGCGCGGTGGCGGCGCGTGGGCGCCGCCGAGGTTCTGAGGGCGGTGCCGCGCACGGCGACGTTGGATGCGACGATCACGGACATGGCGTCGCTGTTTGTTCGTTCGGTGTCCGCAGCGGGCGCGCGGCGAGAATGTGGGGGCAATCACTCGCGCGTGGACGCGGATAAGTCGCCAGGCAGCGTGACTGTTTGCGCATACGGACGGGTGCGGCTTGAGAGATGTAATTCGAGCCCGATTGCCCCGGGACCATTTGTGACCAAATACCTATACGTTGACATGATATGTACGAAGGAAATCACGTTTCTGTCACAAATCGCATACGCGCGTTTGCGATTTTGTTTCCG
>Ga0181571_10001899_pt1 | contig 15309 bp, 7 predicted proteins | sample 101ome_17_FD_132440 | JGI IMG/M metagenome (GOLD analysis project Ga0181571, IMG submission 132440) | Coastal salt marsh microbial communities from the Groves Creek Marsh, Skidaway Island, Georgia - 101407AT metaG (megahit assembly) | ecosystem: Environmental > Aquatic > Marine > Intertidal zone... | reverse complement strand
TGCGACGCGTCTACCCCACCTACGAATGGCGGCAACGGCACCTGCACCGAAAACTTAGCGTCTGGCTCATCGTGTCAACCGACATGTGACACTGGCTACACCGTTTCGGGTACATCGTCGTGCGAAGCGGGTCAACTAACTCCAGCGACATGTGAACCGGATTCATGCGAAGCAGTGGATAGCACGATAAATGTCAAAAACGCTAATCACATTTATTGCGGCAACGGCGGCGTTGCTGGAGGAGTCGCTGGCAGTTGTACATGTACCTGCCAATCGCCGTTTTATGACAGTTCAAATGGATGTTCGTCCGAGTGCACGTGCGCGCACGGCGGAACACCATCGTACAATGAAACGGGCGAAAATGGACAGTGCGAATGTGAGTGCTTGGATCATACGAGTGGGTTGGAGTGCGAAACATGCCTAGACATTGAAATTGGCGGATGCGATAACCCGTACCAAACGAACGCATTGCCACCCTACTCGTTTGGAACCGTTGCTAGTGTTGGAAACCAATGCGTGTGCAACTGCAACCAAGCAGGTTATACTCATGATGCTGAGGGTCGGTGTACTATTTACAATGGCCAAAACAACACTTGTCCAAGTTATGAATTGTCCCAAGTGGGATTGCCAGATGCATCCATTGATGATGCAAACACGTGTCACGACTTTATGGTGCAAGCAAACGCCAACTCTCCCGACCCAATATATGCCTGGTATGACGCCTCTGCTATCCCAGATGCACGGTGCGGATGCGTTGTTTACAATGATACCTTTGTTTACTTTGGCGGACCGATGCAGTTGAACCCAGCCGATCTTCATACGTACAGCTGTTCGATGGACGATTACGATTCATCCCACAAAGGCGTATCGTGTGTTCTACCTCCGGTGTGCTCCAATTACAGCACTGAGGGCGACTGTGTTGCGGAAACGGCGTGCGAGTGGTCGACTGACAACAAAGGTGTATCTTCGTGCACGGATAGTTCCTAATAAAATTCGTAATATATTACTATATAATATAATTATAGGTAAGTATCATACATGTTTCAATATTGTGTATGGTACAGTCTCCATCGAGATCATTTGCTCTACAAATTAGTCGGCACTCTCAGCAATCTTCTCAACACGACCTATTTTCATGCACACATTACATTAGCATCTCGTCTGTCCGTACACGACGCAGAACGCATCTACAAAGAACGCTGCAACATGACAAAACCATGGTTTAGTATAGTGGGAACTCCCTATCAAACCAAAACCGATCAATTCTATGCCGTTGAACAAAAGTGTCTCATGTACGGTATCAAAGGGTTGGGTGATTTTCACGTATCGCTCGCCTACCGAAACAATGAAGAGTTTACTGACAAAGAAGTACAGCAAATTGCAGAACTAGTGCCGGTCGATTGCATGTATGGCCACAATTTGTACCTCAGTTTAAATGACTGCCGTAGCACCATGCCCCTTCATTGGAGACAACTCAAACGTAATGAGAAAGAATGATTTAATTTTTGTCATCTATATAAGTATGAGCGTAGTGCTTTAGCGTAGTCGGTAAAAATGCATGCATCGTTTATTTTAATGATATTATTCTCTGTGTTCAAATACTCCTTCGCGGGTTGCTGGATTACACCAGAATCAAAGGGTCACGTGAGTGCTGAAAGTATTGTTGAAAAGTTAGACGGCTCGACCGATATACCACGATATGCATTTAATAGATGCAAGAGTCTAAAATCTGTTCAAATACCTTCAACAGTCATAACCATAAGTGATTTGGCATTTTATTCGACTAATTTAGTTTCTGTCGATTTTAGTCAGGCGACAAACTTATTAAACATTAAACGAAATGCATTTGCATACAATAATAAATTAAAACGGGTGACCATTCCAGACTCGGTGAGAGATGTAGAATATGGTGCTTTTAGAGGCCACAAATTATCACATCTTGTACTTGGTCGCGGCTTGCGCTATTTCGGTACTTTCGCGTTTTTACCTTCTTCCAGACATACAATAAATCGCGTGATTATACGGACCCCTATTACTAGCTATACTTGGTTTTCTGATTTGTTATTCGGGCGGAAAACGTTATTTACAACAATTTCGAACCTGTGTGGTAATGACATTGGTTTAAAATATGTTAACAACGGTGGTATAAGTCCAGATTGCAACTTATTTTGTAATTCAGAAGATAGCCAAATAGGATTTCCACACTACAGAAAATTACATTGCACCGAGAAAAAAACATCATGCGAAGCACATCATGTTTTTAAAGAATCGACCGAGTATGGCTTCGACAATACATGCACGGCATGTCCTGACGGTCGAGTGACATTGTCGAGTACGTCAACTACGTGCGTTGACGTGAACCATACATGCGATGCTGGCTTCTTTGTCGCCACTGAAGGCTACGAATTCGCATGTCAGCAATGCCCGGAAAAACATTACCAAAGTCAGTCCAATTCAAGTTCACTATCTTGCACCCCATGGCCTACTAATTGCCCGCAAGGTTATTTTATGGGGATTGGAAATACAACATTTGATGGATGCCAAGCATGTCCTCAGGGAAGCTTTAATAACTTTAAAACAAATACCTACGTTTACGACGGGAACAAATATTGTTTTGATACCCGTACTAATTGGCTTAAAAGGTTTAACGCACGTCAAAAGTTTGATAGGGACAGTGCGGTCAATTCTTGTTCTGCATTATGTGATAACATCTCTTCGTGTACTGGATTTGCATTGTGGAAAGAAGAGTATTGTATTTTGTGCAATGGCAATGAATTTCAGTTATTGACTGGAACAACTTACAAATTTTACGACAATCGTCAATATAATCGTACGGAATGCCCTACTCACCGTGTTCAGTCGTGTAGCCCAGGCTATTTCTTCACACCCGGTACTGCATTAACAGATGGAAAATGCACACCATGTCCAAGTAAAACGTTTCAACCTAACGATAATTCAACAAATGAAAACTGCACGCCATGGAAAACGTGTGACACTGGATATTATTATCGACCAGGCAATTCTACGTTTGATGCACAATGTTTTCCGTGTGAATCTGGATTTTATCAACCCAATAGTAACTCGGTAGTGACCACGTGCGCAGAATGGGAGAATTATTGTGCTAACACTGGATTTGAGTTGAGATTGTCGGATGCGAACGCGACCCACGGACCATGTTTTGAATGTCCTTTCGGCAAATATAATGATTTACGTGCACGTGAAGAGCCTTTTTTTTTGAGAAGGGAAGATGTTACAAACCCACCGTTGTGTCAAGGAATATTGTCTAGTTTTAAGATAGATGGGGGAAAAAGTCAGGATTGGGATAAGGCCTTGAAGCAAGGACTGGATTTATGTAAGAAAAACAAGCTGTGTTTTGGAGTCACTATACACAAATTAAAAATTCAATACAGCATATATTCTTCCGGTAAGCTTTACAAGTTTACGGATTACACAAATCATGTATTTCTGTGTTCTTCCTATGGTATATCGCACATTAGAAAGGCACGCAATGCAGATTTTGGAGAGAAAGCAATAAAAATTCTTTCCAATGAAAACCCGCAATGGTATCAATGGCACCTGGTGCGGGACAGTAGTCGCCACCGTTTGTACACGGTTAACCAACAAATTATTAATTCTTGCTCAAACTGGACTGTTTGTGCAGGTGGCGAATATTTACAACACCATTCGATTCATAACGATGGAATATGTTCCCCGTGTCCTGATGGAACATATCGAACAGAAGATGATCCATACTCACAGTGTCTACCATGCAGCAATGGGTCATTTACAAACAACGAAACGGGAAAGGTCACGTGTGTTCCATGGAGTAATATTGCCGCTTGTCCTCGTGGGCGCAAGTACGTCCCGGGTACAAATATATCCGACGATCGCTGCGAACATTGTCCAAATGGTATGCATCAGCCAATTGATGAAAGTCTTGTACAAGAATGTCTCCCATGCAACCCAGGTACGTTTACAAACGAAGACGTGGACTGGGACAACTGCCGACCGTGGACTAATAATGTTGTTTGCACATATGGTCATTATTTTGTACATGGTACAAATGGGTCAGATCACCAATGCATGAAATGTCCAGACGGAACGTATCAACCAAATGCAAATATTGAATCTTCGATAGAATCATGTATACCGTGCGATAACGGTACGTACACAGACGCCACTTCAAACAAACAAATGTGCTTGCCCATGCGCACCGAGTGTGATAAAGGGCATTATTTCGTCGCTGGATCATCTGCGTCAAATTCATTATGTATTCCATGTCCGCATGGGTCATTTCAGCCGGATGACATCACCGCGGAAGATAACGTAACAAGTTGCCGTCCGTGGAAAACAAGCTGCAACAATGATGATAATGTACTGTCAGGCGGATCTGCTGTGTCGGACAGGACATGTATAAAAGGATATAATAAAATTCGTCACGTTTGCGAAGATACTTGTGACAATGCAGTTGGTCCAACACCTGAAGGATATTCGGAAGGTTTTAACATGGGCGTATGCAACGACGGTAGAACACATCGCTTACCAAATATTCGTTCGGATGGCCTTTACAACCAGTGTGAACGGGGTACCGATTGCTATGATTGCGGCGCAGGCGAGATTAAGGAAGTGATCCCAGCAGAAGACTCATGTCGATTGGCCACTCTCACGCTCACCGGTAAAATTGAGTCAAATGACGCTGCATATTACGACTCTGGATTATTGCGACCGGTATGGAACGGCAACAAAGATGCGCGCATATTAATTAGCGAAACAAATGCAAATAAGCTTTTGGAAAATGTGCATTACTGGACTGGCCATGTACCAGAGAAAGGTTCTCCAAATCATGAAGGCATACACTCTGGGCTTGCTTTTAACCAGGAGTGTAGACGAGACGAAAATGGAAATTCAAAAATTTACTACACAAAGTGGATTGACGTTACATGTCCATTTGGTGAGGCGACTGTTGGAAGTAAAAGTTGCTGTAGATTTGGGTTGTCTTTGCAACGAGACGATAACAATTGCGGTCACATAATATGTCCATTTGGAATGGAAGACGGTTGCTGTTTAGGGTGGGTGACTGGTGAAATTGATTATGACAACTGCGATCGATTTGAAGATCGAGAGCAAATGTGTTCGGATTTTTTTGGTCATTACAAATGCCACGAAGATGGTCGCGTATGCAAAGGAGCTAAGTGGACTCCACCAACTGGTTATAGCGAGAAAGGATATCGCATCTCTAATATTAATGGACATCGATATTTAGCCCTTGGAGGGCAATTTTATGACGATGGTAAACACAAAAGCATTTACGAGGTTTTCAATGAATATTTACGCCCATCTAGTTTTGTATTATTTTCTAAGCCCAAAAACAAAATGCAGTACCAAGTATCTGGATTTCCACGATACGGTGGTGGTATGGGTGGTCATGAATATATGTATGGTCACGGAAGTCCATTGTTATCCTTTGAAAATAAAACAAGAATAAATACACGCAAGTATGGCAATTTTTATCATTGGGATATTTTAAATTCATATGACAACCATGTCTGGGAGGAAATACACGGTCAAAACTCATGGTTCGAACGGTATGCTGGTACAGATATAAGAGAAACGGAAGAGCCAGATGTGGATTTAAAACTTCAAGGAAGTGAAGGATTCATGAGGGGACCTGGATATGTGCTGCAACATCATGAATTATTTCATAATGCACAAGCATTAAATGAGCTGCGGTCTCCGCATGTTGGTGCAACGTCGCTTGAAAAGTGGACTAGTACGTGTGCGATAGCGTGTGCAAATCATGCTACGTGTCGCAGCATTCGTGTTGGTACTCGACCCGATCGGTTTGAAACTACTTACTTGCCAGACAAATATCCCGCTGGAAAAACATACTGTGACTTTTGCAAAGAAAAAAAGTACACGACTCATATCGGCGACATGCCAGAATTATATGGTGGCAGTTGTGGAGAAAAGTGTTTTAATGATGTTCCACCGTATGGGTGGTCGAGCGTCGTCGGTTATGAACACTCAAAGGTAATGCAACTCTACAAAAAGTATGGAAATCTGAAGAATTCAAGTATGTATCATCATGTTTTTGATTATTTTGACGATGGGTTGAGAGAATTTGTAAACAAGACTGGTAAAGATGGGTCAAAGTTTGACATTTCGTTCTACAACAATATGTTCTGTTCTAAATTGTATCGAGACCCAACTGACCCAATATTTCGAAACATACCAAATTCTCCGGACATAAAATCAACCGAAGCATGCTGTGCAGCGGCAAATTGCAGTGGGTATAGTCTATGGCATGTGGATAACAAAGAGAAGGTATCTTTCTTCCCACACGGCGTAAAAATGTTCCCAGGGTCGTCTTTTTCACGCACCGATTTTGTCGAAGGTGACCGATACTGTTATTTTTCCGATCATACCGTGTCCAGTGATGACGTTAGTGGGCCCAAGTGGAAAAATCATCATTCAAAAGTGTACAACGTCATGCCAGATCTAGTTGAAGGTGCGAGCGTCCACCCTAATGTGAACACCTTGTACCATAAATCTTTTAAAAATCATCATGTAGCGGAGAATAAACAATTTCAAGATATTCTTGAGGATACAAAGAACATATTGTACACGTGCAATAGTACACAGACTTGCGAAGTTCCTGTGCTGGGAATGATATCGTCTGTCAAAGGAATTACAATATCAACGCCTCCTGGATGTACACATTGTCCAGCAGGGTACGCAGTCAATTCAACCATCAACGGTTGCACAGTTTGCCCGGCCGGAAAATTCAGTCGCGTATGGTGGAACAACGTAGATTCGCACAAATCAATGGGTCATTGTGAGACATGTCCGCAGGGAAAAGTTGCAGCAAACAAGGATGGTGAAAATGTAGACGAAGGAGCAACACATTGCGCAGAATGCAAACCTGGTACGTTCACCGACATAATTAACGGCAAAACTGCGTGTGTCGATTGTGCACCTGGTAAGTTCACGTTTCGTTTTGGGTCACAGATGTGTCTAGACTGTGCCGAAGGTCGGTACGCTTCTGGCTTTGCGTCTACAAAATGTACGACTTGTTCTTCTGGCACGTATCAGGACGAAGAAGGCCAAGTGCAATGCAAAAATCACAAGAACTGCGAAGGTAAGTTTATGGTACGCGAAGGCACAAAAAGATCCGACCATTACTGTCTAGATTTTAATCCATCCTGTTTAGACGAGACGGACTGTGAAGGAGATCTTCCATATTGTACCACGTCGTCGCTAATTGAAGATACCACGCTAAAACCGATTGAAGTTGCTCTTTTCCCGGATTGTTACGAGACAAGTCAGAGGATTGGGGCCGATTTTCGGATAGCGTACGATGTTAATAAACCGTTGGGATGTTACGTAGAAGAAGAAGGCGAAGATATTGTGGCATACTACAATGAATATGCACAATACGTTGATTTTAAAATTGAAAACAGTGTCGACACTCACATTAGGTATAACTATTGCAAAAATATTGCGCCCCCTGGATTTTTCGTGGATACTAGCATATCAAATCCTAACGCGCCAAAAGGATGCATACGAGACGTCACCACCGGCTTGTTTTACTTCAACTCGAACACTGGGATTAGCTGCGACAGCAGCGATGAATATGATTGCGTTCACAATAACATTGGGGTTGAATTTGTCACGTCGGGTGCACCAGATCTTTCGTTAGACATAATGGCATGCAAGTCATACGCACTAGAGATGGGGGCTACGTTCACAAGTGGTAGCCAGTATGGAACGACCCAAACAACGTATGAAAATCATCCTAACGGATGCATAAAGTTGGCGGGTGGTGCATGGTCTTATAATCAGTGCCAGGAATTTATACATTTTGTGGGGAATGTCCCTTGCTATACTCCTCCGCCGTGCAGCTCATCTATACCATGTGTTCAAGCAACGGAGGTGCTCGAGCATATTGCATATGCCGGAGAAAATGTTGCAACTTGCTCGATGAACACACGTTGCCTAATTCCAGCTGTAACTACTCTCATTGTGGACAAACAACATCGTGACGATAGCGTGACCGAAGACGAATGCAAGCAACTGCCTGGATTTGCGTACGAATTGACTCAACAAATGTATGATCAAATTGACCCGCGGGTCAAGCCACCGCATGGATGCTACACATATCATTGGAACGCCAACTACAACACTTCCATAAAAACGTTTTATGTCAATGGAATACCTTATTTTGAACCACGGACGTTGGAATACGGATCTTTAGCGAGTAATAATCTAATTTTTTGGAACGGGTTTGCAGGATACAAATGCCATTATCATTCTGACAATGGAATGCCGATAACGTCCGATTACGCATGTTTGCGTAGTAAACCAAACCAAGTATGCTCATCCGATTGGACATACATCAAGCGATGGAAATGCGCGTCGCCAAGTTCAAGTGGAAGTTATTTTGTTCATGCCAACTGTACATTGACTCAAACAATAGTTTTAAATGGCGATCTATTTTTGCGTGGAAACAACATTAAGATGCCAGTATTCACGTCAACAAGTCGCATGTTTGAAACATCGTCAAACAATGTTCTGAAGATTCAATCATTGGTCATACGAATTACATCCGACGTTGAAGGGTCGTTTATATATTCAAATAGCGCCAACGGTGCCGTTAGTATCATTGATAGTCTGGTTGAAGGAGGGACCATTCACGCAATCGGGTTACAGTCGATTCTGATAAACAATACGGTCGTGGAAAACATACAATATACAAATGGAGCAGCCATATACGTGAACGGTGCCAGCGATGTAGACATAAACTTTGTCACATTTTCCAATGTTGTGTCTACATACGTAATTGAAACGGAAGGAGCAGTTAGTACGACGTTGCGTTACACGCAATTTATCAACACCGACGCACATTTTCATTCTCGCGGCACGGCAGACACTCTGTTTCACATAAATTCAAACGTGTCAAATATTACGTTTCAGAATAGTCTGTCAACGGTGCATACAAATACGTCCCTATTGTGCCGAGACGTACCGACGCTTGACCATTTTCTATACGACGGCAATCAGACGACAAATGGAGAATATGGTGTATTTTGTGGAGTGGGATACGATAAAATGAATTGTTCCAGCAAACATGTTATTCCACATCCGACCATTGAGATGCCACTTCCGATCGAGTGCGTCAGATTGCCATTTTGTCCCAAAGGGACGCGCAAGGCAGATGATGGTACGTGTTTACCGTGCACAGGAACCACATATTCTGACATTGAAGACTCAGACGCCTGCTATGAGTGGTCTACATGCGAACCGGGCACGTACATGGTATCGAACGGCACAAATTCGGCGGATCGAAAATGCGAGAAGTGTGGCAACAGCACATTTAATGCAAACAAGACGAATGCGTTGGAATGTGACACTAAAACAATCAACGCAGACAATTTTATGTCTTTATGTAATAATAAGGGCAAGTACACATCCGGTAGCTCAACGGAAGATAATGCTTGCTCGTCATGTGACGATGAATTTTACACAACAAACGCGGTACCAGCCAATTTTGACAACGACTTTACTAGTTGCCATGAGTTTACAATAAATGACGGTGAGCTATTCAAATCCCGCGGTACGGTATCCAGTAACCATGTATTTGAGCCCATTGAATTATATGCAATACGAACGATAGATCATGGATGGACTACAGATGTAAACGAGATTAAGTCGTTCTGTCAGCAATTTTCACATTGTTCTGGGCAAGGACAAGATAACGAACGTTTCAAAAATTCTGCAAAAAAATGCGACGAAGGTTTGATATGTTTTGACGATGGAGACACTTTAGACTGTCCTGTCGGGTTTGTGCGGGTTGAAGAAGGCAAATGTTCTTCGTCAAAAGATGCATTTTCTACATCCTTTCAAAAGTTTAAGATTCATTGCAATCAGTTTAAAAAGATACCAGTATCGAGCGAACTGTATTAGGATGGAACGTCGAGTCCCGTATAAAAATAGCCTACCATTATGTCATATGAAATATTTATTTGTATCGAATTACCCTTTGGTCGGCCACACGCCGTCCAATTATCAGATTGACAAGCTGCCGGTCGATTCTAGAATATGGACCACAGGCATGGTACCACCAGAACGGTTTGTGGTGGATTCGTACGGATTCGACGAGTTTATTTTTTTCCTTAAATTTAAGGAGTTGAGTCAACTTAAAGCATGGGATCTGTTCAATCATCGTTGTCATGTTGTCGTGGCGGAATGCACCGACAAATCGCAGGCGTTGTACATGTTGAACGCGGATGTTCTGTTAAACGTCCACGTGTATTTCTGCGACTTCCCAGACATACAATTAGGTCATTTGCGGCCGTTTGTAATGGGCTGGCATGCGTGGGATATGTTTGGACGTATAAAAGATCGTCCCGTGCATGCAAACAGACATGCCGAAGAAACAAACGTACAAGCAAATGATGGCCGCCATTCTTCAGTCAAAGAACAAGACGTCTGAGAGTGACAAAATTCGAAAAGTGACGGGAGGTGGCAAGGCAGAGAAAGTGGTGAAGATTTAGCGTATGCGTATTAAATTGATATTATTCACAAATACCTGTATTCGTATTGCATGTTTTCTCTGCACAGGACGCAATGCAGTTCCCGGAACCAGGCAAGGTGGCCAAGAAGGAGCCGTCGTTGGTGTTTTGGCACCCAACCATCATGATGCCTGGGCATGTTTTGCATTGTTCCCCGTAAAAGTCACCGGAGTGGCATCGATCGCACTTGGATCCACCCCATCCACCCAATCCATCAAAAGTGATGTCTACATCGCAGGTGCACGTACCGTTTCCGACGAGGCCGTCGTCGCATTTTCCGTGACGATTGCACTGGCTGATGCCAACCCCGCCAGGGCACGCCTTGCATTCGTCACCAAAGTGACCGTCACTGCATTGAATGCACGGGCTGTCCAAGTTACTTTTCAGACATCCGCACGTGTGTCCGGACCAGGTGGGGAACGGATCGGTGCCTTGCGGCGCACACTCGCACTGCAAGTGACTGAAGGTTTCTCCGGCATATGCTTCTGCACAGGTCCCATGTCCACCGCAGACGGAGCTGGAGTAGATGCCATCAAAGCCGGGGCATTCACTGCAGTACGGCCCCAAGTATCCGGATCGTCCACAGTCGCAGGTTCCGTCGCCATATTTGGGTTCGGCGCAGCAGTTTTTGAACTGACAGGTTCCAAAGAGGCAGTCGTTGTCTGTTTCGCAGACTTGTCCATCGGAGACGCTGCCTTCGGTGCACTGTCCTTTGCAATTGTAGCTGCTGCAGTCGTCTTCGGTGTCGCACGTTTGGGACGTCACCGTGCAGACGTCGTACTGGTAGACGTTTTGATTATGGTAGTTGTTGTCTTTGCAGACGGCAAGCGAGTCGTGTGCGTCGCATGTGGGGCAGTCTTGACAGCTCCGTCCCCACGTTCCTGGTTTGCACTGACGGCATAGTGTCCCGAGCGCGTCTGTTTCAGGGACCCAGTTGGGCAAGCACACGTCGCATTGGGACCCTCCGTATCCGATGTCGCACTGCGAACAGTCGGGTCCGGCCCATCCTCGCTTGCAACGGTCGCAGTCGTCTCCATCGAACGTGGGCGCGCACAGGGTGCATGTGACACCGCCGTATCCGGTCTTGCACAAGCATTCACCGGTCCCTTGGGCGTCGTCGTCGCACCCGATGCTGCGTACGGGATCGCACGCGGGGCAGGGCAAGCATTCGGGTCCATAAAAGTTGTTGTCGCAGGGGCACGGCGTGAGTTCCAATGGATACCGGACAACATTTCGAACGCCGATAAACAGAAGGAACGTGCCGACTGTGACGGCGATGACCCAGAGAAGTTTTTTCTTGTTCACGGTACACCACGCCAGTCCCCCGGTCGCGCAGAGTGCGGTGCCGACGTCTATGAAGACGAGCCCGATGATCCAACCCGCGGGGATGGGCGGATGAACGTACATGCTGTCGCTGATCATAAACACGCCGATGGCGGCCGCGGCGAACGCGGCGAGCAGGCATGTGACCGCGACAGGTTTGATCATTTGTGACGGTGCGTACCGAATTTATACATGGTTTTCTTTATTCGGATGTATATATCCAGAATGCGATTACCTACGATAACATGATATCGATCGACCAATGCCAACACGTGATTGCGTACCATTTTTCGCGCATGGTCTCGCGTAATCCCCCGCCGGTCATTCAGCCGGTTCAGCGCGATTGTGTGTACTTCAATCGTTTGCGTGGCGAGATATGCGCCAAGGTGTCGACCGACAAGCGTTTCACGAACATTTTGCAGTACATCCACACATCGACCCGAGTGGAGCAAGTGAACTCGGTCCCGGTCGGATCGTCTTGCGTTATTGATGGAAAGAAGATCCAGCGTCCCACTGCGGGCGTGCAAGTGTTAATATATGGGAAGCAGTCCATGCAACACGTGTGCATACAAAAAAAGTACCAAAAAATATGCCATGCGTACTTTAAGCTACGTCACTTTACGGATTTCATCGATCGTTACATTAAGAACTGGTTGTTAGAACAGGATTGGTACATTCCTCATATGTTTACGACGGGGAAGTTGTTGGAAAAGGTCTTGTCGAGCACGGTTCCGGTGGCATTATACACGCATTTTGTCGAGACGGTGGAAACGCTCGACACGAGTTAATCGTACCGTATTGTGGGCACGGTCACCGTCGAGGACATGAAATCTTCTGCATTGCGTCGCATGTCGTCTCCAAAAGAGCAGCTGTCCGTTTCGGCACCTTTGCATTTGGTGCTGTGGCATTTGATTCGATATTCCATTTTATTCAAGTTGATAATCGCGTAGAGTGTGTTTTTGGTATGGACGCGTTTAAGAAACGGACAGAGTTTGGACCGCAAGTTGCACGCGAACGTGAGCGACAATGGAAATGCGTGAACGCGTGTGACCTTTGTGTCGTGTACGGACTCGATTTCGCGCAGGATGGGTTTCAGACAATCGGGTATGAACCCGGTCACCCCTTGGCTGGAATTCGTGTACGACACTTTCATGCCGGTCGTTTCCATGTCTATTAATTCTTCCGTCGTGTGCAACGGCTGCACTTTGCACTGTTCCCAGCGTTCTTTCGTGAGCGGTTCGTTGTCATTTAGGACGCGGTCCGTGTTGTACTTGCAGCATCCGAGCATGCGAAATTGTCGGTTGCGCGTGTAGATTCCCATGTCGACGAATCCTTTTTCAAAGACACAGTCCAGTGCCCGATCGTGTTGGTTTACATATTCTCGCAACGATTGCATGAATGCTCCTACGTGCGCGTTGTTCTTGAAAAGGTATCCGTCGATGTTGTATATGATATGCATCGACCCTTTGCTGGCGTTGGTCGAGTGCATGATCCGTTTGGTAATGTCTTTAGGAGGTATGCGCATGGCAAAGTCGAATATTTGATCAATGTGTTTTTCGATGTCCATCCATATCTGTTCGACGGCAATGTTGGGGTATTCTTCACGATTGACGTCCAAGTCGATGTACAGGTGACACGGCGCATTTTCGCGTATGATTTCATATCCGTATAGTCTGCCCTTGTTCAAATAATTGTCCCAATAGTATTGATTTGAACAGGAAAGAAAGACGCGTTTCCGTGGATTGACCTCGTACGCGAAGAAATGGTCGCCAACTTTTGCATTGGCGAAGGCGTCGGCTTGCTTTGCAAACTCCATCGTGTCTTTGCTACACTGTGTCGATGGCCTTTATACGGTCCGCCGGGTCTTGGGTGGAGAGGATGTTGCGCTCGACGTGCGTGCACGTAATATTAAAATAAAGGTAATAATAATACAAATTTATGTACTTAATTGTCCTATATAATATATGGTTTAAATCAATGTGACGTGCCACATGATTGCGGTCGTCCAGACGCGCACGTATTTAAAGTTTGCCTAAACGCTTCTGTTACAAAACGACATGCAGTGTCTTTTGTTTTCGGACCTTCACTACTCGCACGAAACACGCGAGCAATGTTTTCAAGTGTTGCAGTTCATTCATGCGACGGCCATCCAAAAAGGTCTCCGTGTCTTGTTTTTAGGCGATTTTTGGGACCATGTGTACAGGAGAGGAACACTACCGGTTGACTTGCTTAATGAAATGATACGCTTTTTTAAGGAAACATGGACGGTAGACACCATCATGATACCAGGTAATCACGATTACTTTGATTCGGCCGAGAATGAGTCTGGACTGGAAGCATTTAAGGACATCAACAACATACGCGTGTACAACGACCCGCAGTTGCTCGACGGCGCACTCTTTTTACCCTATCGAAAAGACTACGAAATCATTAAAAAAACGATCCAAGAGACGGACAAGCAGCGTCTAAAAGTGATCTTTGGTCATTTGGACACGGTGGGGGCCAGCATGAACAACCACCGCCTCTCCTCGCGCGGGTGTTCCAAAGAAGACTACCCCGTACCTACTTACAGTGGTCACTATCACACTGCGTCGTCGTACGGCAATATCACGTACATTGGGTCGCCGTACCAAGTGCATTTGAACGAAGCGGGCGACGAGAAGAGCCTGTGCGTGGTCGATTGCGGCGATGGATCGTTGGTCGAGCGCATACCGATCGACGTGGGCAGAAAGCAGTACAAAGTCACGCATGATGTGACGGACTTGAGCTTTCTCTTGGAGAAACCGTTGAAAAAAGGCGACCGTGTCGTGATTGAGACAGTCGAAGGAGTCCATGTCGGGACTTTGTCGCGGTTGCAAGAGTTGGGCGTGGTCGTGGACGTGAAGAAGTTTATTCCACCGTGCGACGTGGCGCCACGATTGGAGAATGTCGACGACGACCCGGTGGAATTGTGGAAGCGGTACTTGCACGCGGTGAACCAGTATGCAATGTTGGACATGTCGATGAAGCATTTGTTTTCGCACGATGCCGTCCGCACGTACAAGCCTCCCCTAAGGGACGTCACCAAAGTGACGTTCGACCGGATGAAAATCGGCAATTTTGGACCGTTCGTCGGCGAGCACAACATTGCACTGGAGGATGGAATGACGCTGATCACGGGTTCATACCATGGCAAAGACGGTACGGATTCGAACGGCGTGGGAAAATCTTTGTACACGAGCGGCGCGTTCCTGTGGGTGTGCACGGGTCATACGGACCCTCGTTTCGGCGCGAATGCGAAGGTGACGAACGGGATCATCTCGTACGAAAAGTCGTCGACATTTGTGATCTTGAACGGCACGGTGAACGGCATTGAGTTTACCATATCAAGGAACATGACGTTGGACGGTACGAAGGGAACGCACACGTTGATGTT
>Ga0181571_10001897_pt1 | contig 15316 bp, 9 predicted proteins | sample 101ome_17_FD_132440 | JGI IMG/M metagenome (GOLD analysis project Ga0181571, IMG submission 132440) | Coastal salt marsh microbial communities from the Groves Creek Marsh, Skidaway Island, Georgia - 101407AT metaG (megahit assembly) | ecosystem: Environmental > Aquatic > Marine > Intertidal zone... | reverse complement strand
GTCGGTGCGAGACACGATGGCGCCCAAGCGCGCCGTCGCGCGCTGGTTCTCGTCGAGAACATCGCGGAGCTTCTTCGCGCGCGCGGCCGCCATCGCGCCCGGCGGGCGCGCGGGACGAACTGAGATCACACCTCATGAAAAGGGTTTCCGCGTAACAATCTCGTTCAGCGACGACGCGCGCGCGACACGCAGTGCTTCCACGCCGTGCACTGCTGCACGCATCAGCAGCAGTGTTTTTTTACTGCTGCAGAAAGGTGCCGCCCACTCGACGACGCTCCGGGGAAGCGGGTCGCCGTGTCGCCCCCCCCTCGGCGCTCCGGCGCGCTCGTCCACTCGCGCCGCGACGATGCGACCGCCGTCTCGCGCCCCCTCGCGCGACTCCCTCGGCGCGCACACTCCGCGAACGAGCCCGTCTCGCGCGGTGGACGAGCCGACGTCCTCCTCGTCGCGTCTTCGTCGCCGCGCGAGCGCGCCGGCGGGTCGACACCGACGCCGCGCGTCGGAGACGGACGCGCGCGCGCTCCTCGGCGAGAGCGCGATGGGGCGCATCCTTCCCTCGCTCGAGTCCATGCCCTCTCCTCGACACCCCGCCCCCGGCGGTGACTCGCCGAGCGGGCCCGTCCGCCGCTCGAGAACCGCGGCGGGAAAACTCCAGCCCCGGCGTGCCTCCTGGCTCGACGAGCTCGACTCCCCGTCCCCTCCTCCGCGCGCGCGCGCCCGACGACCCCGCACCTCGCGGCCCCTCGACGACGCCGCCGACGAAGACGACGCGACGCGACCGCTCCTCGCGTCACCGCGCCGGGGCTCCCCGACGTCTCGGGGCGTCTCGGAACCCGAAGACGACGCGTCTCTCGAACCGTCGCCCGCCAGCTGTGTCGCGCGAGACGACGCGTCGGACGACTCGAACGCCGCCTCCGAGTCAGACGCGCTCGAGGAGGAGGAGCGCCTGGCGCTCGAAGGGTTCGCGCGGCTCCTCCGTCTGGCGTGCGTCGTCCCCCCGAGGGATCTTCGCGTCGCGGGCGACGTCCTCTTATTGGTCCCCGCGGCGGCGCTCGGCTTCGTCCTACCGGCGCTCGCGTTCTTTTACCGACGGCGACGCTTTCGCGACGAGGAGACGAACGACGCTTCGCCCGCCGAGACTCGCTCGGAGGTTTTTTCCGCGCTCGCGGCGTCCGTCGCCTGGTACGTCCTTCAGCTGCGACACTGCGCGCGGAAGGACGGGCGGGACGTCCTTTTCTTCGTCCCCCCCGGGAGAGCTCCGAGTTTCGCGGATCCCGGCTCGAGCGGAGAGGCGACGCGCGCGCGACGCCTCCGCCGCGCGCGCGCTCTGTACGCGCGCCTCGTTCGACGCCGAGCCGCGGCGGAGACGGGAATGTTCCTCGCGCCGTTCTTCGCCGTCCGGGTCGCGGTGGCGGCGTGGCACCTGTGCTCCCCGTGGCCCCCGTGGCACCTCACCGTTCGCTCCGTCTCGTGGTCGTCGTTCACCGCCGCCCTCGCGCTCGAGGCCGTCTCCGTCGCCTCCGAGACGTACCGCGCCGCCGTGTTCCTCGTCGCGTCCGCGTCCTACCGGCTCGCGTGCGCGCTCCTTCTTCTCCGGCTCGAGGCCTTCCTCACCCTCTTCGAAACCCTCGGGGACGCGCGGAACAACAGCTGGAACGACAGGTCGGCGGCGTACGCGGCGGCGGCGACGCTCGAGGAGCACGCGCGGCTGCACGACCTCTCCCGCCGACTGAGCCACCGCCACCGGCTCTTCCTCGTGCTCACCGCGCTTCTCGCGTTCGCGGAGACGGCGCGGTCGGCGTACGACGGCGCGGCGGCGTGCCTCGGCGTCCCGGGGTCGGGGATGCGGGGCGCGACCGTCGCGATCGTCGCCTCCGGCGCGGCGCTCCGAGCCGTCTCCGCGGGGCTCAACGTCCGCGCGGCGACGCTCATCACGCATCGCATGCAGCGCGTCGTCGGGTTCGCGTCCAGGCGCCACGCCGAGCTCGCGGCGGCGGAGGCGGCGGCGGCGCCGCGGGGTACCGACCCGGAACGGGGACCGGGACGGGGGGGGGCGCCGGGCACGACACGGATCGATCGCGCTCGGTTCGCTCGCGGCGCGGCGTTGGGGGTGCTCAGGGACGCGCCGCTGGGGGTGAGGGTCTTCGGGTTCGCGTGCGACCGAGACCTCTTCCGGGGATTGCACATGGTCGCCTTCGCCACCGCGATATTCATCGCCACGAGGGCGCTCGACGCCGCGAACGAAACCGACGGCGGGTGACGACGCCCCGGTCGCGTCGCCGACGACGCGACGAACGACGCGACGCTCGCGAGTGAAGGTATCAGTACCTGGTGTTTCATTCATCTTCAAAGGCCCTTCGGCTCTCCCTCCGGGTGGTTTTCCACCAGCGCGTCGAGATCCTTCTGGATCGTCCCGAGAACCTCCGGCGTCATGCGGTCGTGGAACAGGACGCCGTCCAGGTGGTCGTACTCGTGCTGGAACACCCGCGCCTCGAAGCCGTCGAGGGTCATCTTGAACTTCTTCCCGCGCAAGTTCTGCGCCTCGATCTGCACGCCCATCGGTCGCTGAAAGGGAAAAGAGGGTCCAGAAGAAGGTTCAGGGTTTGGGGTGTTGGGTCGGGAGAGACGTCTCGCGATCGCGATCCCCGGGTCATTTGGACGGGCGGAAGCCTCGCGTGTGGTTTGCTCATCGCTTTTCGGCACCCGACGACGAGCGCCGCTGGGATTAGCGTATATTTGTTGTAGGCGCTCACCGGCTTCCGTTCCGTCCGGAGGGGGGGAAACAAAAACGCGCGCGGGCGCGGGGTGAAACGTTCGGGCGTCGTCTTGCGTCGTCGCACCTCCACCTCGGCGTATATCTTCGGAAACGAGAGGCACCCCTCCTCGAAGAGATCTTTCTGCTTGGCGAACTTGACGATTTTGGGATTGACGAGCGTCACCTCCTTCCCCTTCCCCGGCTCGCCCGCCTCGTTGTACACCATCATGCGGTAGTTCACGCCAACCTGAGGCGCCGCAAGACCGACGCCGTCGGTGTCGTACATAAGCTTGAACATGGCCTCGGACAGGCGCGCGAGCTCTTCGTCGAACACGCCCACGATCGCGTTCTTGTTCCTCAGGCTGACGTGGGGGTACTTCTGGATGGCCAGGGGCAGGGTGAACTCCACCGCGCTGCCCTCCTCCTCCTTCATCTCCTCCATCTCGGCCATGAAGCCCCCTTTCTTCGCCCCCGCGGTGAGGCTCGCGCCGCGCGAGCGCCCCGACGTCGCGGGCGCGGTGGCCCCGCGCCGACTCGCCGACTCGGCGGCGGAACCGGCGTGGCCGCGGGCCGCGCCGCGAGCGGCGGGGCGCAGCGCGCGCGTCGCCGCGGCGACCACCAGGCACGGCCGCGAGACGAGACCGATACCGCTGCTCATCGCGCGAGAACACGCGCCTCCTCCTGAGTCGGCGAACGCGCGGTGAGGTGTGCCCGGAGAGCGTCGAGACGCGCAGGGGATTATCCACCCGCGGAACGGCATCGTGGCGCGTCGAGGCCCGGGACGACGAATTGCGCGCATTTCGCAAACTGTCACCCGCAGATGCGGGTGGGTCGAATAAATATGAACGCTCACCCCGTCACCCACTTCCACGCCTCCCCGGCGGCTTTGGTCACCTTCGTGACGCCCTTTTTCCCCGCCCCCGGCTGCGGCCCCCCGCACTGCCTCCCGCGCTTGATCTGCCGCTCCACCCCCAGCATCGTCGCCCAGAACGCGTCCCCCAGGATGGGTTTCTTGTGGTACACGAAGAATCCGAGGACGCGCCTGAGGTTGTCGTGCATGGCGCGCCAATCCGCGTTCGCGATCACCTCCGGCAGCCGCGCGTACTCCGCCTCCGGGAGCCTGATCGAGAATTTATCCCAGTCCAGCAGCCACGAGAGCGGCAGGTCGTACCCGTCCGCGATGATCACGGGCACGCAGCCGAACATCATCACCTCGATGAGCCTCGGGCTCTGCACGCGCGTCCCGCGGACATGGAGGCAAAACTTCGAGTTGGCCATGAGGTCCATGTACGCGCCCGGGGTCACCTGCCCCTCCGCCTCGAGGTCCCAGTCCTCCCGCCCCAACTTTCGGTACTCGTCGAAAACCTTCGCCCGCAAGCTCCCGCGCGAGTTCCCGCGGAAGCTGACCGTGATCGGTCGGTGGTCCTCCGTCCGGCGCTCGTACCCCTCCGGCGCGCCGACGCTCAGAGGAACAACCGCGCGCATGGCCACCGCGTCTCTCGGAAGGTGGTACGACAGACTGCACACCGCGCTCACGTCCTTGCTCGGCTCGAAGCGGCTCTCGCAGCACGGGTGCCACCCGAGCATCTCGTCCTCATCGACGGCGCTGGAGTTGGAGTAATACAGATCCCTGGCTTTGTTCGCCTCCCCCGCGGGCGTGCCCTCGAGATCCTCGAGACTCGTGGAATCCGCGTTGGAAGCGATCACGACCGCCTTGTTCTTCACCGCGTCGCCCGTGTTCTTCGCGACGAGCGTCCCGGCGTCGTGCGAGGAGACCATCACGCGTTGACACCCGGGTTCGCTGAATTCCCACGCCTCCGGTTGCTCGATCTGGATCCGGCGCACGAGCCTCTCGGCGGCGGCGACCATGGCGTCGCGGCCTTGCTCGGGGTACGCCGCGACGCGGTCGAGGTAGGGGCGGACCGGGATCAAAAAAGCCGTCGCCTCCTTCGGGTCCGAGGTCGCGAACGGGGGCTCCTGCATGTTGTCGACGATGTGGCCCTCGACGTCGTACCCGCGGTTGAACGTCGGCGCGAGCTTCGCGAGGGAGTACCGCGCGGCTTCGGTTTTGCTCAGCGGGAAGGTGTAGACGCGCAAGCGCTCGGGGAGGCTCGCCATGCTCGCGCACAGATCCGCCGCGGTCTCGAACCCTAAGCCCGCGGTGCCGTCCGTGTCGTCGTGCGGCGACCTGAGGGGCCACTCCGGGTCCCGCCCGTGCGTCTCGAGCGCCTCGCAGTGCGCCGCGAAGGTGAGGTGGCCGTACTCGTCGCGATCGTCGCCCTCGAAGCTGTCCACGGGCAAAGAGCGGTACTGCGACGCCACCGCCGCGGCGTCCCACTGCACCTTCGCGCTCGCGGTGTTTACGAACACCTTGGAACCCGTGACGACCTTACTCTCGCGCCCGGTCACCCCGGACCACGTCGCGGCGATGATGAAGTAGAAGAAGAAGCAGCACACGCCCTGGTGGATCCACTGGAAAACGCCGATTTGTGCGCCATTCTTGGTGTACCAGTCCTTGTGCCACTCCCAGCAATCGCGCAACTGCGTCAACGGGTCCGTCGAGCGCACGTACTTCAGGAACTTACGCTCGGCGTGAGATAACTTATACACCATCGTGCCGGGAAGACGCGCGCGAGGGTCGCGGACCACGCGGTGCGTGCGGTCTTGACCTCGCGCCGCGCGATGCGACGAACGATCTGAGACGCGTGCATCCGCCGTTGTCCCCCTCGCGAGAAAATCGGAGATCCGCCAAAAAAGACGGGTGGGTCAATAAACGAGTTCCAAGGGTCGACACGTTCGATGGGCCAAAAGGCTGTTGCGGTCGAAAGGCCTTTGGACCGAAAGCATTTCATCGGGAACGGGCTCTCGGGTCGGACGGATCCTACCGGCCCCCGTTCACTGAACTTAACCTTTGAGTAACAAACCATGGGCGCGTTCTCACCGCCAACACACACGATGGCGGTCGGACGATTCAATCCAGTCCGCTACTGGCTCCAGTCGACACGTCGCTCACGTCGCGCGTGACGCGCGTACCTACGGCATTCCAACCCACGCGAGCCCAGCGAGGTCCCGCGAGGCTTAGATATAATGTCCGCTCTTTGCGCTGCGCGCGTCGTGGTGCCGGTCACCCCGGCGAAGGGGGGCGTTCGCGCCAAGCAGGTGCGTCACCGGCCAGCGCTCGGCGGGTTTATCCTGGATAAAAGCGCATCTCGTCGGTTCGCGTGGAGCAATGTTTCCCGACCTCCGCGCGGGATTCGACCTGCGACGCGGCGTCGACGTCGCCCGCGCGCCGCGAGCGTCGCGCGCGGCTCGCGCCACGGCACGTTCGTTGACGAAGCCATCCCCTCCTCCATCCCGCTCCTCGCAGTCTTCGGCGGCGTCCGCTTTCCACGGGGTTTCTCTTCCGTCGCAGAGTGTCAAGGTGCGCGAACCAGCCAACAGGGTTAGGGTTTGGGTATCGGGTCGTGGCGCGCGCGCGTCCGCGGCCCCCTGCGCCTCATGCGCCGTCCGCCGCGCCCCTCGCGCGCGTCCAGCCGCGAGCATCCCCCGCGCGGAGGCTGCGCGTGCGACGAGGGCGCGTCGACCGCCCGCAGCGCGCGCCCAGACTCGCGCGCGGGACCGCGTCACCCAGCCCCCCCCTCGCTTCGATTCGCGCGGTGCGCGTGAAGTGGCCACCCTCTGACCGATTGATTTCCCGCTCTCTCCCCACGTCGCGACTTCAGGTTGGCTCCTCCGCGTCCGGGCGCGGTGAGCTCTGCGTCCGCGCGGCGCGCGTGGCGGGTGTGGAAATCCCTAACAACAAGCGCGCCGAGACGTCCTTGACGTACGTCTACGGCATTGGGAACACCACCGCGAAGAAGATCATGGCGGCGACGGGTCTCGAGAACAAGCGCGTGCGCGAGTTTGAGGAGGAGGAGCTGACTACCCTTCGCGAGGAGGTGGACAAGTACTTGATCGAGGGTGACCTCCGCAGGTTCAACATGATGAACATCAAGCGCCTCAAGGAGATCCAGTGCTACCGCGGCAGGCGTCACATCCACGGCCTCCCCTTGCGCGGCCAGCGCACCAAGACCAACGCCCGCACGCGCAAGGGCAAGGTCAAGACCGTCGCCGGCAAGAAGAAGTGATCGATCCGTGCGTGTCGCGTAGCCAACTAATTCATTCCTAAGTACATTTTTTCTGCTCTCCGAGCCGTCCCCGACGGCGGCATCACATTCGCGTCGTGTTCGCCCTCGGGTTATTATGCCCCCCCCCTCTCCTTTGCTTGCTCCCCGGCCGCGGCGGCCCGCCCCGCCCCGGCCCCGCGGGCGGTTTCGGTTTTTTCAGCATCCAGTCGAGCACCGTCGCGCCGTCGTCCGCGTTGAGCGTCGCCGCGCCCGCGCCGAAGACGCCGCGCTCCTTCTCGCGCAGCTCCATCTGCATCTGCGCGCGGTGCGTCTCGGCCTCGGCGTTCTCGCGCTCCGCCTCGCTGATCTTCGCCCGCAGCGCCGCGATCGTCGCGAGGTCCTCCGCCCGGCTCTCCCTCGCGTCGAACCTCGACTGGACGTCGGCGTGGCGAGCGAGCAAACCCGCGTAGGAAGCCTCAGCCTCCGCGACGAGTTCCTCGCGCTCGCGCCGCGCCTCGCTCCGCACCCGCTCGAGCTCGGCGTCCGCCATCTCGCACGACGCCGAGAGCTCCGCGCGGAGCTCGCGCTCGAGCGCGTGGTGCGCCTCCGCGTGGCGCCGCGCCTCGCTCGCCGCGTCGCGCGTCGCTCGCTCGACGGCGCCTCCGAGCTCGGAAACCTCCGCCGCCAGACGCCTCGCCTCCGCGTCCGATCGAGCCTCGCGGTCGAGCGCGGCGCGCCCGTCGGCCTCGAGCGCGTCGATTCGCTCGCGAAGCGCCGCCTCCTTCGCGTCCGCCTCCTCCCTCGCCCGCGCGCGTTCCTCGGCGTGCTTCGCGACGAGCGCGTCCTCGGCGGCGGCGACGGCGTCGCGACGCGCCCGCGCCGCCTCCTCCTTCTCCGCCTCGTACCTCGCGAACGCGTCCGAGGCGGCGGCGTCCAGATCCGCCTTCGCCCGCGCCTCCGCCTCGCGCCGCCGCGCGTTCGCCTCCTCGACCGCCTCGCTCGCCTCCGCCCTCAGCCTCGACTCAGCCTCGGCGCGTTCCGAGCGAAGCGCCTCCGTCGCCTTGGCGTGGCGGACCTGCGCGTCGGACAGTCGCGCCGCAGCCTCGGCGCGCGCCGTCGCCACCGCCGCGGCGAGCCGCGCCTCGAGCTCGGCGACGACGGTACCCAGACGCGCGTCCGCCGCGCGCTCGGCGGAGTCGCGGCGGGTCTGCTCGGCTCGGACCTCGAGGCGCAGGTCTTCCTCGCGCTTCGCGAACCTCGCGTCGGAGGCGGCGATCGCCTCCGCCGTTTTCGCCGCCGCCGCCGCCTCCGCGTCGGCGAGCGCCGACGCGAGCGTCTCCGCGTGCGCCGCCTTCATCTCCGCGGCGAGTTCGTCCGCGCGTCGGTTCGAGCGCTCGGTCCACTCCTCGTCGCGGAGCTGGAGCGCGGTCGCGAGCGCCTCGGCGTGGAGTTGGGCTCGGAGTTGGGTCTGTTCGTTGAGCTCGGCGATTTCGGCGCGGAGGGCGTCGGCGACGGCGGAGATGCTGGCGCGCTCGCGCCGCGCCGTCTCCTCCGACGCGCGGAAACGCTCAGCCTTCTCCGCCAGGGCCTTCTCCTTCCGAGCGAACTCGAACATCGTCGCCGCCTGCTTCTCCTTCGCGTCCGACGCGGCGCGGTTCGCGCGCGCCGCCTCGTTCTCGAGCCGCGTCTTTTCCTCCGCCGACGCCGCGCGGAGGCGCTGCTCGTCCGAGAGCGACGCCATCAAATCGGCGATGCGAAGCTTGAGATCGTTGCGCGTCTTCTGCCCATCCTCCGCCGCCGACGCCACGCGCTTCTCCGCCGCCTGCGCCGCGCCGCGGAGGGCGTCGTCGTGCTCGCGCTTCGCCTCGGCCATCTTCGTGCGCAAGAGCTCCTCGGCGCACGCCAGCCTCTCCGCCGCGTCCGCCTTGGCCGCCGCCAACGCGCTCTCGAAATCGCGACGGAGAGCCTCCGCCGCGACGCCGTGCTCGCGGCGGAGCTTCTCGATCGTCGACGCGCTCAGCTCTTTCGCCGCCTTCTCCACCGCCCCGGGCGCGGCGATCGCCGCTCGAGACGCCGCGGCGGATGCCTCCTCGGCCTTCGCCTCGGCCGCGCGAACGCGCGACTCCGCGTCCGCCGCGTTCGCCGCCGCGTTCGCCGCCGCCGCCGCCGCCGCCTCCGCCGCTGCCGCCGCCTCGGCGGCGGCGTCGCGCCGCGCCGACTCGAGCTCGGCGCGAACCCGCGCCAGCTCCTCGCGAAGCGCCGCGGCGGCCGAGCTCGAAGCCTCGGACGACGCGCCCTCAGACGCCGCCGCGGATCGGAGCGCCTCGAGCGAGGCGTTGGACGCCTCGAGGGACGCGTTCGCCGCCTCGAGCTCGGCTCGCGTCGCCTCGAGCTCGGACCCGCTCGACGCGACGGAGGCGTTCGCGGCGACCAGTTCGGTCCGAGCGTCGGCGAGCTCGGTCTTGGCTTCGGCGAGCTTCGCATTGGCTTCGGCGAGCTCGCCCCGCGCCACGGCGAGCTCGGCCTTCGCCGAATCGCGCTCGGCCCCGGACGTCTCGCGCTCGCGGCGCGCGTCCTCCGCCTCCTCCCTCGCCCTCGCCGTCTCCGCCTCCGCCTTCCCCGCCTCCTCCCTCGCCCTCCCCGCCTCCGCCTCCGCGTCCGCCGCGCGTTTCCGCGCCGCCTCGAGGTCCGCCGCGGCCGTCGCCAGCGCGTCGCGGTACGTCGCGCACTTGGCCTCGAGCGCGGCGCCGTCCTCGAGCGCGGCGTCGCGGTCGGCGAGCGACGCCGCGGCGCTTCGCGCCTCCTCCCGCGCCGCCTCGAGCTCGGCGCGCACCTCCGCGTTTCTCTCCCGCCATCGAACCGCGTCTCTCAGCGCCTCCTCCAGCTTCGCGCCGCGCTCGTCCGCGTCTCGCCTCGCGACGTCCGCCTCGCGTTTCATCGCGTGCACGCGGCGCTCCGATTCCTTCACGAGGCGCCGAGTCTCCGCGTCCCGCGACGCCTCGAGCGTCGCCAGCGCCGACTCGGCCGACGCGACGTCGCGCTCGAGCGCGGCGACGGCGGATGCGCGATCCCTCTCCGCCGCCTCGAGAGCCGATCGCGCCTCCTCGCGAGCCTCCGCGGCGTCGGAGGCCTCCTTCTTCGCTTCCTGTGCGTCTTTGAGCGCTTTTTCGAGCGCGGCGAGAGACGCGGCGTCGCGGGTCTCCGCCGCGGCGCGAATTCGCGCGTCGGCGGCGGCGAGCTTCGCCTCCGCGTCGCGCTCGTACTCCGCGAAGCGTCGCGCCTCCGCGGCGCTCTGCGCCCTGAGCGCGTCGAGCTTCGCGTCGTACTGCGCCCTGAGCGCGTCACACGCGGCGGCGGTCTGGTTCGCCTCGGCCTTGGCGCGGATGGACTCCTGGAACGCCGCCACCTTGGCGGCGGCGTCGCGCAGGATCGCGTCCACCTCGTTCTCGTACCGCTCAGAGACGCCGACGAGGTTGGACCCGACGGACTCATCCTCGAAAGACGCCGAGCCGAGGTGCTGCATCACCTTTCCGAGCTGCGTGATCTTCTTACTCATGCGCGACTGCGAACGGCGGAGGGGTGGGGGGTGAGCGGGGACGTCGTTCAGAGGAGGGGAGATCGTGCGGTGACGACGACGCGAGTGACGCGTCGAGAGCCGGCGGACGACTCGGGGGACGACCACGCCGGAAGGGTTGACCGGGGCGCGCGGCGTCGGGACCGGACGCGGTCTCGCGCGAGAACGCGCGCGCGCGCGGGAAACGACGACGCACCTGAACGTCCGGGAGAACGACGACCTCGGGCTGCGACACCATCTGGCGCCCGCTGCCCGTGCCTCCCCCCATCGCGCGCCTCGACGACGGTCCGCGCGCGGCGTTTGTCTCGGAACCGTCGACGAATCCGGCGAGCCCCGGGGACGGGGGTGTCCGCGGGTTCGACCGGCGCCGAGCCGCCGCGGCTCGTCCCGCGACGCGCCTGGCCTTCCCCCGCGAGCTCGACCGCGCGTTCCCGCCGGCGCGTCGAGTCGTCCGCGAGGCGGACGGACGCGACGCGCGCGTGGGAGTGCAGTCGTCGTGCCTTCCGGAAACGGCAGAGCGGAGGGAACCGGGGCGGTTTGTTGTTCCCCCTGGGTGCATCAGCACACGCGGGTGTGCGCCGGCCCCGCCGACTCTGAGCGGTCAAATTCGACCGGTCGGCCGCGCCGCGCGGTCACTTTCGTTGACCCACCCGCGATGAGCTCCTCGTGAGGCCCGCCCCCCGCGTCCGGCAAGCAGGCATCCTGCGCGCCCGACGCGGCCGGCTCGTGAGGTCCGCCTCCGCGTCCGCCTCCGTCCGAGGACCGCGCGGACGCGTCCCCCGAGGGCGCTTCGGACGACGCTTCCTTCGAGCGGTCCTTGGACGCCGCGGTGGAGATCGTGAAGGTCCTGGCCACGCTCGGGGCGGCGTACTTCGCGTACCGCGCCATGGACCGGTGATCTCGCGCCCCACCCTTCGCCGGCGACGACGGTGATGTCGGAGCTCGGTCCTCAAGCGAACCCCCGGAGCGGGTTCGCCGGACCCCGACGGACGAGGACGAGAGGTCCACCCCGGCGACGCCGCCGCGTGTTCATCATCCTTCCCCTGAACAAGAGGATGCGCGCGCGGGGCGGGTCGGCGGCGGCGGACCGGTCGCCCCTCGACGCGCGCGAGAGCGAGACGCCCTTCGCGGCGCTCTCTCTCGCGCGCTCGAGACGACGCGAAGTGTGCGACGGGTCGCGCGACGGGTGTGTTTTCGACGACGACCTCTACGAGACGTACTCGGTGAAACGTTTCAGTCGCTCATGTCGTCGCCCCCCCCGCGGTGTTCCTCCCCCACCTCCTCGTTCCACTTTTCTTTCGACTCCTCGATCGCCAACCTGAGCTCCATGAGGTTCGCGTGCGTGGCCTCGTCCCCCCCCTGCCTCTCGTTCAGCTGCTCCGCGTGCGTCACGAGCTCCAGCGCGCGGTCGAAGTTGCACCCGCCGTGGTTGGCGAGCGCGAGGAGCTGCCACACGTCCACGACGTCGTCGCGCTCGTTGAGCAGTTCCTCCAGGACGCCCACCGCCTCGTCCACGCTCTCGTCCAACTCGAGCAGAAGCTTCGCAGTCTCGAACCGGAACTCGTACGACACCTCGTACTCGCCCAGGTGCTCGTCCGCGCGGTCCTCGTCCGCGTCATCGTCGAGATCCGTGTCGGGGTCGACGTCCCGCCCCCCGCGCCGCGACCGCCACGTCGCCACCGACCGCCGAAGCGCCTCCAAAGCCTCCTCCGCGCGGCCCTGCTGGCTCCGAAGACTCGCCAGCACCTGTAAAGGCTCCGCCGAGCGCGGGTCCGACTCCGCGGCGCGCCTCAAGAGCTGATCGCACTCGTCCTCCACCTCCGCGACGTCGTCCGCGGTGGCGAGGAGCTGCTCCGCGAGGGCGCAGCACGCGCCGCACACGCGATCCTCCGCCTCCTCGTCGCCCATCGCGGATTGGTAATCGATCACCGCCAAGCCTTGGCGCGTGCACGTCGCCGCGGCGACGCCGTCGTCCAAGAGTTGGCCGAGGTACATGAATTTCTCGTACCCCTCGTTCGGGCGCAGCTGATGCGAGGGGAAAAGCGCGAGCGAGGAATGACGCGAGAGGTGAGAGGAGAGCGCGAAGAGACGACCCGCGACGCGACGCGAACGAGGGGAGGAAGGGGACGGACGCGCGAGCGCTCCGGAGGCGGCGGTGGGTCGCGAGGGAACCCGAGACGCACCTGAGCGGCGCGCTTGAGGACGGAGATGGCCTCCTCGGCGTCGCCGTACTCCGCGAGAGCCATGCCGTACGCCTCCGCGGCGTCGGCGCTGTCTGGTGAGAGGTCGCGCGCGCGCTTCAGGTCGCGCAGGCCCTCCTCGATGCGCTCGCACGCGAGGTGCTCGTTCCCGGACTCGATGAGCGCGTCGATGGCGCTGCCGCCGCCGACGCCGCGCGAGGGACCGGCGGAGCCCCGCTTGCCCTTCTTGTCCTTCTTCTTGTTCTTCTTCTTGTGGCTTCCATGGGGCGGCATCGCGGGGCCCCGAGAAAGGCGCGAGCGAGAGCGCGAGGTGGTGTGGCGGCGGGCGCGCGGAGGCGGCGGCGAGGAGAAATCAACTGCCGCGGGAGTATTTTTGCAAATCTCGACGTGCCCGCCGTCCCTGACTGCACGCACGATCACACTCTCGAGGCGCGCGCCGCGATGACGACGCGTCCGCCTGAGCTCAGCATGGACGCGAAGTGGGAGGCGGCGATCGACCTCACTCTTCGCCGCCTAGTCTACGGCTCCCTGGCCGGCGGTGCCGCGGGCCTGATGCTGTTCCGTGCGTCGCCTCTCCCCGCGCCCCCGCGGCGCAGTCGCCCACGCGTCCGCCCCTCCCGAGCGAGCTGACCGAACGGACCACCCACCCACTCCTCCTCTCCTCTCAGGCGGCGCGGGAACTCGCTCGGCGAGCCTAGCCTTCGGAGCTGGCGCCGCGCTCGGCTCCGCCTACACCGGTGCGCGCTCGCGCCTCACCCACCGCGCGCCTTTCCTTCCCTCCCCGCCCCTCGCCGTCGCTCACCCATCCGTCCACCCCTCGCATCGCCGCAGACTGCTCGCGCCAGTTCGAGAGTCTGGGTCTGCCGAAGCTTCCCCCGAAAGAGTGACGCGGGGAACGCCGTGCGTCGACGCCGTGCATGTAGTCTACATTCTTGAAATGCCACCGAACCGAGCTCGCGCTCGCGCCCCCGCCTGATCACTCGCGCGCCCCATCGCGATGCCCGGCCGCGTCTCGTCGAGACCTCGCGGGCCCAGGTGGAGCTCGCCGCTGAAAGAAAGTCGACCAAAGCGAGAGACGGCCTTCGCACGCAGTTTTGCCACACGCCTGGCTGGTTCGTTCACGTTTTTTTCAACCGAAGCTCCTCCCCGCGCACAACTTGACGCGCTTCCGCGCGGAGCACACGCGCGATGGCGCACGCCGGAGATAACGTGGTCGTCCCCCGCAACTTCCGGTTGCTGGAGGAGCTTGAGAAGGGAGAGAAGGCGATCAGCAGCCTGGGATACCTGTCCTACGGCCTGGCCGATCTGGGTGCGGACCGCGCGCGCCCCTCTCTTTTCGTCGCGAGAATGCTTCGCGCCACGCCGTCGCGAGCGTCCGCGTTCCCACGCCGGACCCACCCCCCGGTCCCCGGGTTCTGACCCCTTCCCCCGTTCGCGTTCTCATCGCAGAGGAGGACGTGATGATGGTGCACTGGAACGGAACGATCATCGGCCCCAACAACACCCCCTTCGAAGGCCGCATCTACAGCTTGCAGATCGAGTGTGGGGAGTCCTACCCGGATCGCCCGCCCACGCTTAAGTTCCGCACGCGCGTCGCGCTGAGCTGCGTGGCGAAGGACACCGGCATGGTCGAGCCCCGTGGTCTGCCCATCCTGACCAACTGGCGGAGGAGCAACACCATCGAGGACTGCCTCAACGGGCTGTACACCCTCATGCAGCATCCCTCGAGCAGGCGAACGGCGCAGCCCCCGGAGACCGCACCCGACTTCCCTTAGCGCGAGCGAGCGCTCAGCGACGCCGGAGAGAGCAGAGGACGCTTCGCGAGCGGACGATCGAACGCGGCGCTGGTGGAGCGCGCGGCGAGGCGATGAAGACGATGGATGATGACTCGACTTTTGACGCGTTCGTTTGTGAATATAGTCGATCTGTCCTAGCTAGGGTCGCGTGCGCGCGATTCAAAACATGGCGCCGCTCCCCGGCGCCATGGCGATGGCGTTGAAGCTGACGCTCCCCTCGGCCATCTCCACGAACTTCTGAATCACGGGCACGGCGTCGCGCAACAGCGTCTCCTGCGTCGTGTTCCCGTGCCGAATCGCGCTCCGCTTCCTCCCGTCCAGTTCGTACAAGCCTCCGTCGACGTGCACGAGCGCGACGAAGTGCAGGTTAATCTGCTCGTCGATCGTCGGGCACGCCGTCTCGCCCGCGGCGACTGCGCTGCCGTGTGCGGCCTCGATGCCGTCGTCCCGCTCGATGTACGTCGCGCGCTCCTCGGGGCTCATCGCGGAGGTGGCCGCGAAGAACTTGGCAAAGTACGACTCGGGATCCATCTGTGGGTACTTGTCCAGATTGTTCCCCACCGCGTGCAGCACGCCGATCGTGCCGCACGCGTTCCCGATCGTCTGGCGCATGTAATACACGCCCTCGCTCACGTCGTTCACCGCGCCGGGCTTCGCGAGCGCCTCGGCTTCCTCGTCCTTCGCCTTCTCGCTCGTGGGCGTGATGGGGAAGAGCAGCAGGACCGCGTGCACGGGCTGCGGCACCATCGCGAGGAGGTCGGGGTCGAAGCCGAAGATGTCGTGGAAGCCCACGTCGGAGGGAAGGCCGAGGGTGTGCGCGAACGCGCTCATCACCTCGGGGTTCGATTCGAGGGGAAGCCACTTCTTACCCATCGCGGATGAGG
>Ga0181571_10001891_pt1 | contig 15356 bp, 10 predicted proteins | sample 101ome_17_FD_132440 | JGI IMG/M metagenome (GOLD analysis project Ga0181571, IMG submission 132440) | Coastal salt marsh microbial communities from the Groves Creek Marsh, Skidaway Island, Georgia - 101407AT metaG (megahit assembly) | ecosystem: Environmental > Aquatic > Marine > Intertidal... | reverse complement strand
GCCGCAACGTTGCGATGGTCACTCTCTCACGTCGCGTCCACTTCGCCCGACGCGGATTTCTTCTCAAACGCGACAGAAGGGGACGGGTCATCAAGCTTCGCGACGCCGCGCGCGTACGTCGAGATGTTTGTTCCGTCACTTCTCGCCGAGTTGAGGGCGCAAATCGCGAGTGAGCTGAAAAACGCAGAGGATGACCCGTCAGGATCTGAACATGCCTCAACGCGCGCGACGATTGAGTCCTTCTTCGAGGGATCACGCGAGGGCGGTCGCGGCGGGTCAAGCGCGTATAACGTTGGCGCGAGTTCGTCTGGTTCATCCTTCGATGAAATCGCCAAGTTCGCGCTCGCGGGTGGACGCCATGTTGATGCGTTCGCGGATCACGATTTTGTTCTCGTGCAAAAAGCTCCGGGTCCTGGTGCACCTCCGCCGAATACGGCGACGACCAGCGATCGTCCGCACGCGTTCGGCTGGGTGGAGACGATCGATCGCGGCGGCTCAGGAAGTGACCCGTCGGGTAGGAACGTTTCCGCCTCTGTGGGTTTGTCATCGTCCGGCGCCGGAACCCGCCTGCGCGTACGCCTTTGCCTTGCCGAGACGCCTTCGGCGACGACACGGTGGCTCACGGGCCACGGAGGAGGTCCGCTCGAAACCGCGGAGGAAAGGCATCGGCGCTCTGCCGTCGCGCAGTCACTCAGACGCCGCGACGCGGCTTTCACGCTCACGCGTATCACCGGCGTGACTCCAACGTTGCGCGAGCTCGCGGCGACCCTCGCCGTCGGGACGCTATCCGCGAAGTCCACCGTACTTTGTGACGCGAACGGCGCGAAGGATACATCGATAGCATCGACTCTCGATCGCTCGGTTCGCACTGACGTCGGCAAGGCGTCGTCCGAAGCTGCCTTGGCGCCTGCGCCACCGAAGAACGTTGACGTCCGCGCTTGGCGCGATGCGACGACGGGTTTGAACGGCCCCCAGCGCGGCGCTCTACGAGCCGTCGCTGAATCTATGCGACGAGGCGCGACGAACGTCGTGCTCGTGCAGGGCCCTCCAGGTACGGGTAAGACGCACACCATCGCCGCCGCCGTAGACATCATCGTCTCCGCGGCGACAAATCCAGCGCTGAGCAGCGGTGCTGCTCCGAGATCCCCCCGCGTCCTCGTGTGTGCACAGTCCAACTCGGCCGTCGATGAGCTCGTCGTTCGGCTTGCTCGCGGCGGTCGGAGGAAACTCACTCGTCTCGGGCGTGAAGAGGCAACTCGCGCGGACGCGGTTCCTTTTCTCGCGACGCGACTCGCAGCGGATGATTGCAGCCGCGACGACGCGCGCCCATCGACGGTCAAGGGGAAACACGCGACCGCGGCGCGGTCGTGCCTTGCCCGCCGGGACGAGCTCAACGCGAAGCTCACTGAGCTCGATGCAGCTCTCCTCGAGCAAAGCAAGAAGAGCGCGAGAGATCGCGGATGCGTCGACATCAGTCTGATCAACGCGCGCCGAGATGTCATCCAGGACGCGCAAAGGGAAAACGAGACTGAACTCGAAGGGCTGATGGGGAAACTCAGCGAGAAGGAACGCGAAGCTTTCAAACGCGCCACGGGCGGGAGCGAGGCGGATGCTTCGAGCGTCGACGTCATGAGTTATACCCCTTGGGCTCGCGTCGTCGCTGAAGCGGAGGTGGTTTGCGCAACTCTATCGGGCGCGGGTCAAATTGCGGCGGATCGCACGGGTTCGAAGTCGGGAGGGCAGGGCAAGAAGATGAAGGCGGGCAAGAAAGCCGCCGCCGGCATCGCTTCGCTTTCGTCATTCTCAGCTGGAGGCTCGACGACGTGCGTCGTGCCGCTTTTCGACGCCGTGGTGATCGACGAGGCGGCGCAAGCGACGGAGCCGGCGACGCTCATCCCTTTACGCTGGCTGAAACCCGGCGGGACGATCGTTCTCGTCGGGGACCCGAAGCAGCTCGCTCCGACGGTGCTTTGCCGGGGCGGACACGCCAAACGCCTTGCTCTCTCGCTTTTTGAGCGTCTGCAGAGGCGCGGCGCGGCGGTTCACTTGCTTTCCGTGCAGTACCGAATGCATCCGAGCATTCGAGAGTTTCCGAGTGAGCGTTTCTACGGCGGAAGGCTCACCGACGGCGAAAGCGCGTTCGGTCGTCGTGCATCGCCGCTCGGCGCGACGTACGCGTTCATCGACGTCTCGGACGGATTTGAGCGCCGACGCGGCGAAGGCGGGATCTCCAACCCGGTCGAGGCGGAGGCGGCGCTCGAGGCGTACGTGGAAATTCTCTCGAGAGCTGAGAAGGAAAACAGGTTGCAGGCGGAGGGGAGGGACGGGAGTGACGCTGCCGTGAAGAGACGGAAACAGTCTGCTTTCACCGTTGGTGTGGTCTCACCCTATCGGGATCAACTCGCGGAGCTCCGTCGGCGGTTCGCGCGCGTGGCGACGAGCCAGCGCGCCGTCGCTTACGCGCCGGTGGAGTTTGCTACCGTCGACGGTGTTCAGGGACGAGAATTCGACGTCGTCATCGTGAGCTGTGCGAGGCGCGCGCGGGGGGACGACTTGCGAGAGCAAGCCGAGCGCGCGAAGCGCGCGGGCGATGCTGAGATGGTCGCATTTTCGCGCCGAACCGTCGGGTTCCTGGCGGACGAGCGACGAATGAACGTGGCGCTGACGAGACCGAAGCTTGGTCTCGTCGTGTTTGGGCACGGCGACACGCTTCGGGCAGACGAAGCGTGGAACGCGCTTCTGAATGACGCAGATAGGAGGGGGTTGTTGGCGAGTGTCACGCGAGGCGGCGCAGGATTCGGGATTCGACGAGCCCTCGAGGCTGTATTTTCTCGCAGCAGCCAGAGAGTAAGCGACGGCGGAGCCGACCCGACGGGCGGCGGCGTCGTCATCGATCTGCTCTCGGATGACGACGAATTAGAACCAATCGGGACAAGTGTAGGAGGCAGGAAGCGAGGGCGTTGAACGGTTACGTTCGGATATAGAGATGAATACTCGACGGAAGCGTGATGACGTTCTTTCGCGCTCGCTCGTTCGTCCCGCTCGTGCGTCATATCTCACTTCGTCGTTTCGTCGCGCGTCGTTTGCCGGTTCGTCGCGATCGTCACCCGCGCGTTGGGTCGTTCGATCAGAATCCCGCGAAGTCTTGGTCCTCGGCCGCTGCCGCGGGCTCGTCGCGAGGCGGGCTGTCCCGTCTCGGGACGGGGGCGTACCCGTCGCGGCCCCTGTCGTCATCGGTCGTCACTCGAGGCGTGAAGCACTTGAAGCAGGACTCTTTGCTCGCGAAGACGATGCCGCAGCCGCGCGGGCAGTCCCAGTCCCCGGGGCGCTTCTCGTTCCGCGGGCACTCGCGGCTGAAGTGGCCCTGCTGCCCGCAGCGGAAGCACGCGTTCGCGCCGCCGCCGCCGTCGCCGCCGCGGTCGTACCCATAGCCACCCCCTCCGGTGCTGCGATCGAAGCCGTAGGAGGCCCCGCCGCTGCGATCGCCGGTCTCGCCGCGTTCGCTCCAACCGCGGTCGCCCTCGTTCCATCCTCCTCCGCCGCCTCCGCCGCCTCCGCCCCCTACGCCGCCGTCGTATCCGTACGAGGGGCGGCCGGCGTCGGAGCCCGCCGCGGTGTGGAGCCAGCGGCACTGGTCGCCGCGGTCGCACCGCCCGCGTTGGTTGTCCCTGCAGACCTCCCTGTCGAGAGGGGGACCGCCGCCGCCCTCGTGCGAGAAACGGCAGTGACTGCGGTGGCACATCCCCCTCCTGAAGTCGCGGCAGATATCCTCGGGGATGGGTTGCCAGGCCGTCTGAGGAGCCCTAGGAGGCGAATCGACGCGGCTCCTCTTCGTGTTGACCCCGTACCCATCGTCGAGATCCGGGGTGTGGTCCCGCTCGCGCCGCGCCGTCGGACCCGGGTTTGGGTTCAGGTACCCTCGCCGGGGCGGAGACGCGTACCCGCCTTGGTCCCGATCGTACATCCCTTCGTCGTCGTGGGGGTACCTCGGTCGGATCTCGATCTCGCTCGACGTCGTCCGTTTTGGGGTGCGCGCTGAGATGGAGACGGGGACGTCAGGCGCGCGGGGCGGTGGGGAGGGGACGTCGATGAACGCAGGAGCGGGCGAGGGTGGAACCTCGGTGTACCCGGCTCGCATGCGCCGAGGGGAAAGCGGGGAGGGGGAAGGGGGAGAGACGACGAGTCGCGTGCCGGAACGCGACGGTTCGGCTCGTCCGAGGGAATTCAAGTGAGTCCTTTCCGTTTCTTCGTCGACGTCGACGGGAAGACCTCGTGCCCTGCCCCGAAGGAATCGTCCGGCACCGCCGACCCCCTCGTCTCCCCACCCGGGAACGCGACGGGACGCGTGTTGCCGTTCGGGAGGTACTCCGCGCGGTCCGTTTCGAACGCGTACGTCACCGACCTCTCCGACCCCTTCGACCCCGCCTCGATGGCGTGCTCGAACGTCGCCGCCCTCGCCGCGCACCCCTCGTCGAGAAGAAGGGTGAAGCGCGCGAGGACGGATCCAGCCACGCCCCCCTTCGGCATTTTTCGTCGCCACTTCAACCCGCGCGCGTTTCGTTCGGGCTCCAGAGAGGCGACGCACGGCTTGATCGGCGTTCGATGCCCGCCCGCGCACTCGAACTCCACCTTCACGCCGACGAGCCAGGACCCGAACGGCGCGCCCGGGCCGTGCACGGAATCGACGCGGAGATCGAACGCGTCCGGTTCTTCCCCCGACGCCGACATCGCGTGCGAAACCAGCACCGCGTCGCGCCGGACGTACGGGTCGAGGGTCAAGCCGAGATTCTGAACGATGCGCGCCATCACGCCGTCCGTCTTCGCGTGAATGACCACCGTGGCTTTGGCGTCCTTGGGGGTCTTCTGGAGGTTGACGATGGCGAGCTCGCCCGGGGGCGGTCCCGGTTCCTCTCCCTCGGCTCCTCGCGGTTTCGGTCGCTTTCGAGTCGTCTTGAGCGGCAGATCGCACGACGGGCGGATCTGGAGGCTGGAGCCGAGGACGATCGCGAGCGGCGTCGTCCGCGAGTGGCGCTCCGCGAGCCTGAGCTCGTCGGGCGGGAGCGCGTCGTCCCAGTCGAGCACCTGGTCGCGAAGTCTTCCGCCGCACCCGCTCGGACCCGCGCACCGCCGCTTCGTGGGCTTGAACCCGACGCTCGGCATCTCGAAGTCCCGGATGTATTCGCGCCCGCACCGCTCGCACCGCTCGGCGAAGCAGTTCCCGTGGAGCTCCGCCAGCGCCGTGCGCGGCAAGCCGCTGCGCAGGTGCAAGGAGTCGACGTTGCAGCTGACGACGTACTTCACGTACCCACTGCGATGGAGCTGAACGAGCGCCGCGTGGGTGAAGCTCGGTCGGGCGCGGTCGAAGCGTACCGAGGCGGTCGGAAGCGGCGCGCCAGCCTTCTGCATCGTCCACACCCCGTTCGGACCGCGGAAGTCAGGGATGCCCGTGGACGTCGAGATACCAGCGCCCGTGTGCACGACCGCGCCACCCGACCGCGCCGCGCGCGTCATCATCTCCGAGAGCTGATCCACCTTCGCGCGCTCCTCCTCCGCGGAACGCTCTGTGAGCTCCGGGTCCCCGAGCTGTCCGCCGACGTCGTCTTTCCACGACAGCCTCTCGGCGTAGCCGAGCGACCCCGACATCGGTCGCGGGAAGGGAGGGCGGTGAGCGGCGCCGAGTGACGACGGAGCTCACCGCTCGGAGCCACTAACAACGAAACGACGCGCCACCCTGCGCAGAAAATAGTTGAACGGGGCGCGAAAGAAAACCGCTTTCGAATCGGTGTTCTCGATCGGTACTTTTCCACTTGAAAACGCGGGTGTGGCGCTTTGAAAGTGGTTTTCGGCTCGCCGGTTTCGGATGTTTCACGCGGGTCCGTTGACGCGTGGAAGGGTCGTCGGATCTGAGCTGCACTTCGCTCCTTCGCTCCCTTCCCTACCATTGTCTCTTCGCGTTCCCCAACATGGATCAGGAGTACGACGCGATCATCCTCGGCACGGGCCTGAAGGAGTGCCTCCTCGCGGGCCTCCTCTCCGTGGACGGGATGAAGGTCCTTCACATGGACCGCAACAACTACTACGGCGGGGAGTCGGCCTCCCTGAACCTCAAGCAGCTCTGGGAGAAGTTCCGCCCCGGGGAGGCGCACCCCGAGCAGTACGGGCGGTGGCAGGACTGGAATTTCGACATGGTCCCCAAGTTCATGATGGGCAACGGTTTGCTCGTCAAGACGCTCGTGCACACGGGCGTGCACAAGTACCTCGAGTTCAAGGCTGTGGACGGATCGTACGTCGTGAAAGCCGGGAAGCCGTACAAGGTGCCCGCGAGCGACATGGACGCGCTCAAGTCGAGCCTCATGGGCATGTTCGAGAAGCGCCGCGCCCGGCTCTTCTTCATCTACGTCCAGAACTACGCCGACAACGACCCGAGCACGCACAAGGGGTACAACTTGGACGTCACCACCTCGCGCGAGCTCTTCACCGCGTTCGGGTTGGAGGCGAACACGGTGGATTTCATCGGCCACGCGCTGGCGCTCAACACGGACGACGGGTACTTGGACCGCCCGGCGCGTAAGATGGTCATGGCCGTGAAGCTGTACAACGAGTCGCTCATGCGCTTCGACACGGGGAGTCCGTACCTGTATCCGCTGTACGGCTTGGGCGAGCTCCCGCAGGGGTTCGCGCGCCTGAGCGCGGTGTACGGAGGCACCTACATGCTCGCCAAGACGGACGCCGAGGTGGCGTACGACGAAACCGGGAAGGCGATCGGGGTCACCTCCGAGGGCGAGACGGCGCGGTCGAAGTTCGTGATCGGCGACCCGTCGTACTTCCCCGGGAAGGCCAAGCGCGTCGGGCAGGTGGTGCGCGCGGTGTGCATCCTCTCGCACCCGATCCCGGACGTCGGGGAGTCGCACTCGGTGCAGATCATCTTGCCGCAGAAGCAGACGGGGCGTATGACGGACATGTACGTCTTCGGGTGCTCGTTCGCGCACAACGTCTGCGCCAAGGGCAAGTACCTCGCGTTCGTCTCCACCACGGTCGAGACCGCGAACCCGCACCTCGAGATCGAGCCCGGACTCCGGCTCCTCGGGCACATCGACGAGAAGTTCATCAGCGTCAGCGACGTGATGGTGCCCGTGAACGACCCCGCGAGCGACGCGTGCTTCATCTCCAAGGGGTACGACGCCACCACGCACTTCGAGTCGACCGTCCTGGACGTCATCGACATGTACAAAAAAATCACCGGGAAAGATCTGGACCTCTCCGGAAAAGAATTGGGGGCCGAGGAGGAACAGTGACGGGACGACGCGAGGAGGAACGAGGCGAGCGACGGAACGAGGTTCTCTCTTTAACTAAAAACGAAGAAACCGTCGCCCGAGCCCGCTCGACGTCGCCGGCCCGATGGCTGGATCGGTGTCGTCGTCCTTCACGACGTCGTCCACCGGTTTGGCCCAGTACCTCCCCCGCCTCAATCCACCCGTCGATCCTTCCGCGTTCGTCCCCTCATCGGGCGCCGGGACCTCTTTCAGTCCGCCCCGGTACGCGCTCTTCCCGCGGTTTTTCTTGTGGTGTCTCTTGACGCTCGCTCGGAGCGCCGCCTGAATGGACGGGTCGTACGTCGGCTTCGAGTCGTTCGCGGGGTTGACCGTCTTTTTCCACTCGATCTCCTGGGACAGATCCGGGAGGGTCAGCGTGGGCCACTTCCATCCCGGCGCGCTCGCGTCGTCGACCTTCTTATCCCCCGCCTCGTCTTCCGCCTCCGTCTCCTTTTTGAAGACGGCGGTGACGTCGTCCCAAGTCTCGGCGTTGGCAATCTTGAGCTTCCCCTCGCGCGTCCTGAATCGCATGCGGATGATCGCGTCGCGCCTCTTGCGGATCCGCGCCGCGTGCGCCCTCGCCGCTTTGAGCCATTGCGGGAACAGCGCGACGAGCCAGAAGAGCTCCTCCTTCCGCCCGCCGCCTTCGTCGGGATGGAGCGCCTTTTCGAGCGACATGCGCAGGAACGCGGCGCCGAAAATCGCGCCGAACGCCTCGACGTCCCGCTCGAACAACCACGGCAACGTGCGCCAGGTGAGCTCCTCCACGATCGCGCTCTCCTTGTCCCGGTCGTACTTCGCCGGGTCGATCGATCGCGCCGAGCGCGGCGGCCGAACCCCGGTCCCGATCGGCGGCGCCGCGCAGTGCCCCAACATTTTCCACGTCGCCGGGGCGAAAAACGCCGCGAGGAGCGCCAACAGCGTCGCGGAGCTCGGCGTCTTGTCGTCCAAGAGGGACAGAGCGACCGTCGGCGGCGGCGTGTGTTCGTTCAACACCACCGCTCGAACGTCCAGATAGCCCTGCGCCTTGCGCTTCCACTTCCCGCGAGCCCACTCTCGCGTCTCGTGCTCGTCGAGATCCGACATGTCCTCCGAGTCGGAGTCCGCCGCGCCGCCTTTTCCGCCTCGTCCGCCTCTTCTCCCCTTCCGTCGCCGCCGCCGCGGGTCGCGCCGCGGGACGCAACACAACGCGCGGAAACACTCCCCGAGGAAGCTCCGACGGCGTCGCGGTTTCTTCTTTCCGTCGCCGTCGCCGTCGCTGTCGTCGTCCCAGTCGCTGTCTTCGTCGCAGCCCGCGAGGCACCCGCCTTCGCGCGCGCCCGTTTTTCGGTTCTCGGTCCCAAACAAACACCCGGTGAGGCACCCGCCTTTCCGCCGCCCCGTCTCGTCGTCCTCGTCGCCGATGCACGCGCTCAGGCATCCCGCCCGCCTCGCGCCCGTTTTCTGGTTCTTGAACCCCAGGCACACGTCCAGGCACCCGAGCAAGCACCCCGCGACGCACCCTTTCCCCGTCCTCGCGCCCGTCTCGGGATCCTCGTCGCCCAGACACGCGGACAAGCACCCGCCTCTGCGGTACCCGTCCGGGGGCGTCTCTTCCCCGAAACACATCGCCAGGCACCCGCCCTTGCGCGCCTTTCCGCCCTCGCCGTCCTCTTCGCCCAGGCACGCGGCCAAGCACCCGCCCCTCCGCGCTCCCGTCTCCGGGTCCTCCTCGCCGTACACGCACCCGGTCAGGCACCCGCCCCTGCGCCTCGGCGGCGGCCCCGGGTCTTCCTCCCCGAACAAGCACTCGTCCGTCCCGTTCAAGCACCCGCCCCGGCGCCGCCCGGTCTCCGGGTCCTCCGGACCGTACAAGCACGACGCGAGGCACCCGCCCGAGCGCCGCACGGGCGGTCCCTCGTCCGTCACTTCGCCCAAGAAACACGCCGCCGCGCGGTTCAGACATCCCCCCCGCCTCCGCCTCGTCGGGTCGCTCGGGTCGTCCTCGTCGCCCAGGCACGCGGCCAAGCACCCGCCTCGCCGCGCGCCCGTCTCCGGGTCCTCCTCGCCGTACAAACACCCGGTCAGGCACCCGCCCCGCCTCCGCCTCTCCCCGGTCTTCGGGTCGACCTCGATCGGCCCCGAGAGGCACGCGGCGAGACACCCCGCGCAGCCCCCCTCCTCGCCGGTCTCCTCGTCGGCGACGCACCCCGCCAGGCACCCGGTGCCTCCGCGCGGCCTCCGACGCCCGGTTTCGGGATCCTCCTCGCCGAGGCACGCGCCCACGCACCCGCCCTTGCCGCGGCGGCCCGTCTTCGGGTCCTTCGCGCCATCGATGCAGTCGACGACGCCGGCGAGGCATCCGCGCCGGCTCGGGCGCCCGGTCTCGGGGTCGATCTCCGGCACGCCGGACGCGACGCAACCGGCGAGGCACCCGGCGACGCACCCGGCGGGTTTTCCGCGCGATCGAGAAGAAGGGCGCAACTCGCCGGACTCGTCCTCGCTCCACTCCTCCTCGCACCCGGCGAAGCACCCGACCGGCTTCGCGATGGGTGGTTTCTCGCCCTGGCGCGATTCCTTGAGCATGTTCGCCGTCGCGAAGTCGAGGGAGGAGTCGGACGAGTCCTCGTCGGAGAAGTCGCGCGCGGGGCGGCATCGCGCGCCGCACCTCGCCCCAAACGCGGCGGTGGCGTCGCTGCGCGTCTGCGCGTCGTCGTCCTCGTCCCAAAACGCACTCCCCTCCCCGTACGAGTCTCCCGCGCGCCCGGCCTGGCCGTCGTGGCACGGGCCGCAATAGTCGGGGAGGCACGAGCAGTACCCGGGCTGCTTCGCGGGCGCGCGGAGCGTCGCGATGCCCGGGGGGTCCAACTCTCGAGGCTCACCGCGCGGCCTCCCGGGCATGCCGAGCACCCACAGCGTCGTGAGCTGCGCGCGCGTGTTCTCGCGTCCGTCCTGGTACCGCCCCCGCGGGCCGATGTGCTGCTCCAAGAACGTCGGGTTCACCACGACCACCTTCTTCGTCGGCGCGTCCAAGCCCGCGCCCAACGAGGCGTCGGGAGCGACGTCGGCCTCCTCGGGTCCCATCGCGTCGTCCCCGCGCGAGCCGAGGCTCTCGCTGTCGCTCACCGCCATCGGCGCGGGGGCGTCCCCGGAGCCGCCGAAAGGGTGCCGGCGGTCCATCGAGACGACGCCGAGCGCGCGACGCCGGGTCGAGAACGACCGCGCGCGCGTGTGCGAGAGCGCCGGGTCGAAGCGACCGGAGTCGTCGTTCACTACACGCTAAACGCTCTCCGTCGCCTCCGAATCGGTGACGACGGCGTTTGAAAGGGATGCAGGGTGAAGGCGCAGGGTCAACCTCTCAGAAACGAAACCGAGATTTTCCTTTCAGACGACCCTGAGAGACTTTCGTCGTGCCGACTCCCATTCACAGCGAACGTCAGTCGTCCACGCGCGCTCGCGCGGCGGCGTCTCGCGCGGCGCGTCTCGACGCGCCGGCGTGGATGTCATCGTACGTCGCCGTCGCGACCGCCGTGTATCGTCGATTCGCGAGGCAGATTCGCGCGCACCCGCGCCACCGCGTCAAGCTCGCGCTCGCGGAGGAGGTGCGTCGGGAGTTCGCACGACCGCCGAACCCAGACCCGGCCGTGCGCGCGCGCGCGATGGCGCGGTCCTTGCTCGCCCTGACGTGGCTTCGGCGAGCGGCGGCGGACGCAACGTCCACCGAGGGCGAGCTGCTGTACACGCTCATGGGACAGAGGGACAGCGTGATGCGTCGAGCCATGGTCGAGGCGAGCAGGCCCAAAAAGGTCAAGCTCCGTCGGAGCTCTGGGACTGGGGCGGCTGAGGAGGCGTTGTTGCGCGCGACGTACGGGCCGCTGACGGATCTCATCGGCGTCCGAGGCGTGGGGGGAGAGTATTGGTCCGATGAGTAGACGCGGGTGATGTGAGAGCCACACTCGTAGGGTCACGATAGAGCGGCGGAGGTGGGTAGAGTAGCAGTGCGAGGTGTGCGTCGGTCCGTCATGAGTGACGACCTGTTTGTCCTCGTCGTCGCACCTTCTTTCGTGCCCACGGTCCCCTCGCCGCCCTCAGTAGCCCCGCGCCGCGATGGTGAACTTCAAGCTCGCGCGGGGCCCGAACTCGCTCACCGGCGTCGCCGCCCCCCCGGCGGAGACCGAGGGCGCGTACGTCAACAAGAAGACCCTGCGCTCTCTCGCGGGCGCGGAGACCTTGCGCGTCGTCCCCTCGGAAAAGATCGCGGGCGCGTCCGGCGGCGACGTCGCGCTGCTCCACCCCGAGAGTTCGCTGTTGGCGCCGAACGCCGCGCATTCGCTCCTCGCGCTCGAGGCCGGAAGCGACTGCGTCCTTCGCGCCGTGGCGCACGAGGAGGTCCCTCCCGGATGCCTCGCTCTGTCGCACGAGCAGAGGTACAACGTCCACGTCGCGGAAGATCAGTCCGCGAGCTTCGCGCCCTTCGCGCCGAAAGACGGGGAAGCGTCCACCCTCGTGGACGTCGTGCTCGAAGTCAGACTCCTCCGAGGAGACGGGCGCGGCGCTCCCGAACGCGACGACGGGGCCGCGTCCTCGTCCGACGACTCGTCCGACGACTCGTCCTCGACGGACGACGACTCGTCCTCCGCGTCATCGTCATCCTCCGTCCTCCCCGCCGTCTCTCGCTCCGACCCGGAACGCGACCCGCCCACGATTGACGGCGCGGCGCTCTCCGCTCAACTCGCGGCGCGTCTCGCGAACCGGTGGGTGAGCGTCGGCGAGCTCTTCACCGCGCAGAGCGCGTGCGGCCGTCGCCTGCGCGTCCGCGTCGCTCGGTGCGACACCGAATCGTTCGGCGGCTCTTTACCCCGCGTCGGGTACCACTGCTTCCGCGGCGTCGTCGTCTCGGGAGAGACGGACGTTCACGTGCGCGCGGAGGGGACCGCGGACCCTACGAGCGACGGCGTGACGGTGGGAGGCGGCGTCAGGGTATCGGGTTCGAGCCCGGGCGGGGGTTCGGGGGGGCGGAATATCGCGAGGACGAACGCCGCGCCCGACGATTCGGTCGTCGAGGTGCTCACTTCCGACGGGGAATCGTTCCCGGTCAGGCGCGAGCTCGTCCGACCGTGCATCTCGCTCACGCGCGGCCTTCGAGGTAAGGCGCCGGGGGGTGATGCGCCGTTCGATTCGGTTTCGGTCGGCGAAGCCTCCCCCTCGCCTTCTTCTTCTTCGTCGTCGGTCTTGGCCCCGGTGGACAGCGCGGCGTTCGACCGCGTTTTGGTTTGGCTGGAGGCGGAGGCGCTGGGCGCCCCCCTCCCCGAGCACGACATCCGAACGACGGAGGCTCTGGCGGAGGCGGCGTCGAGGCTCGGCCTGCGTTCGCTCTCGGAACACTGCTCGGCGCGCATGGGTGCGCACCGGGCGAGGGCCAAGCGGCGGCGCTGGGCGGAGGTTTTGAGGCACAACGAGCTCGGCGGCGTCTGGCTCGTCGTGGACGGGATGATCCTGGACGTGAAGCGGTGGTTGCCCGAGCACCCGGGCGGGGATCGGATCATCCCCGCGCAGAGTTTGAACGCGGAGGCGGCGCGGCACTTCGAGCTGTACCACAGCTCGCGCGAATCGTTCCTGTACCTCAAGCACTTCTACGTCGGGGAGGTCAGGGCGGAGGACGTGGAGAAGATGCCGCTCGTCCCGGGCCCGCCGGCGAGCGAAGACTTCAAGAGGCAGCTGAGAGAATACACCGAGGATTTTCGCATCTCCAGCAAGGCGTCGCCGGAGGACGACGACGACGAGGGAGACGAGGGAGAGGGGGGGAAGGTCCACGTGCACCTCGGGGCGAAGGCGAGGTGAGTGGTGAAGTCTCGAAGTCTTGACTCTTCTATCGATAGCAATACAACCGGCGCGCCGGGCCGGCGAAGGTACACGTGGCGGCGCTTTTTCGCGCAAATTCCCCCCTTCCCCCCCCCCCGGAGAATCCCCTGTCTCGACCCCGTACCCCTCAGAGGCCCATGAGGCTTCTCCTCTGGATGGCGTCGAACCCCCCCAGGGACTGCCTCCTCCCGAGATCCGCGCTCGACCTGGCGCAGTTCTCCATGCTCGTCCTCCTCTTGGCGGCGTCTCCGCGCATCGTCGCGAGCGCCCTGTCCCAGCCGCCGGAGTCCATGGTCGCGCTCCTGAGCCTGGACGCCGCCTTGAACTTGTTGGGGCGGAGGCCGCCGTCGACGGAGGTGCGGCGCACCGCGGTCGCGAGCGCGGACTCGAGCGACGAGACGACGCGCTCCTGCGCCTGGAGCGCCTTCGCCACCTGCGCGTCCGCCTCCGCCTTCTGCGCGGCGAGCACGGCCTTCTCCGCCTCGGCCTTCTCCGCCGCCGCCTTCTCCGCCGCCGCGCGCGCCGCGCGCATCGCGGGAGGCACGTACGCGCCCGCCGACGCCTTCCCCGTCGATTCCTCGGCGCTCTTCCAGGACGCGCACCCGTCCGCGCGCCCGCCCGTGGTGCCCCACCTGGACGGCGATTCGGGGCTGTCGACGACGTCCGCGAGGTCGGACTCCTCGACGATGGCGGAGACGCGCCTGCGCGGGGCCTCCTCCTGGCGCGCGTGGCGCGCGGGCGCGGCGGCGCGGTTGGAGGCGGCGGTGGCCCAGAAGCTGGTGAACTCGATGGGCTTGACGTAGCGGTGCCCGAACACGAAGCGTCCGGAGGGGAGCGGCGTGAGCGCGATCGCGCCGGGGGCGTCGGGGAAGAGGTTCTCCTCCCTCAGCCCCGCGCACGCGACGAGGGCGCCGTCGGCGGTGAAGCCGTAGGCGAGAGGCGTCGAGCCCGCGGTGCGCGCCGCGAGGACGCGGCCGACGGCGGCGTCGTACGCCACCGCGGCGAACGCGCCCGAGGAGGTGTGCACGTCGCCGAGCGCGTCGCGGATGGCGTTGACGCGCGCGCGCGTGTCGCCGTTCGCCGAGCCCGCCGTCGCGTCGTAGGCGGCGACGAACTGCTCGAGGGTCACGCCGTCGGCGCGAAGCGCGAGGACGAGATCGTCGCGGCGGAACACCTGGACCGCGGCGGACGGGTCCGAGAGGACGTGCAGGGCGCCGCCGGGGACGGAGCACTGGCGCTCGGGGGCGCCCGCGCGCGCGAGGAGGGACTTCGCGGCGAAGCTGAAGGATTGGAGACGAACGGGGAAGGAGACGAGGGTCGGCGTCAGCGAGCGGCGCGGGGGTCCGGCTCGGCCGCGCGCGAAGCGTCGAAGCGTCGAAGCGTCGAACAAACGCCGCCTCGTTCGCCGCCGGAAACGCGCGCGCGCGCGACGCGCGGGGAGACGCGCGGCGTCCGAATCGGACGCGTCGCGCGAGGCACGTCAGTTCGCGTCGTGCGCGATCGTTTCGGCGCGCGCGAGCGACGCGCGCGGCGCTCGGTCGGGGTTCGGGACGCGCGCGATGCGCACCTGGCCTCCTTGTCGTCCGCGTCGAAACGCTTGGGCGGCGCGACGACGGCGAAGCTCACGGCGGGGGCGACGCGAGCGAGCGCGGCGCCAGAGCCGCGCGCGGCGCACGTCTGGGTGGTCTCGGGGATGCACATGATATCGGAGGGCGACGGGTGGCTGCCTCGGTGGGTGCTGAGCGTCGAGAGTTGTGACGGCACGACGCGACGCGACGTGCGCTTTTTTCCGACCGGTGAAGCTCGGGCGACGTGTCGACGTTTCCGCACTCGGTCGCGGAGATCTTTCCACGCATCGGCGCGTTTGACGGTTCGTTAGACTGGAACGCGCCACGCCCCAATCACCGCCCGGAACTCCCAACCAACCTGTTGGAAACCGGCGACGTGGCCGCACGCGGAGCGAGAATCGCGAGCCAGCGGGCAAACCGACCGCGTGCGAGAGATGAGGAAACAGAGCTGACTGTTTGCACACGTAAAAATGAGCCACCGTCGATCGTGATTCGTACGAGCATTTAGTGTCACTTTTTGTCGTGTTTTACAAAAAGGCAGGCCTCCCCCCGAACGCTCTCCTCCTCTCCTTCCCAGAAATGAGAGGGCAGATTCATTTCTCCCAGGTCTCACGCGTTTTCGTCTTGGGGGGCG
>Ga0181571_10001890_pt1 | contig 15356 bp, 9 predicted proteins | sample 101ome_17_FD_132440 | JGI IMG/M metagenome (GOLD analysis project Ga0181571, IMG submission 132440) | Coastal salt marsh microbial communities from the Groves Creek Marsh, Skidaway Island, Georgia - 101407AT metaG (megahit assembly) | ecosystem: Environmental > Aquatic > Marine > Intertidal zone... | reverse complement strand
TAAGGGCAGTCGGTTATTTGATGCGTTTCAATGATAAAAAAAGACGTCTTCAATACGCATCGGCTTCCACGATGCCCTCACCTGTGCCTCTGTAGAGAGATTTCAAAAACATCATATAGTCTATGATATTTTCGAAAGTACTTGCTTTCGAAAGTATCGATCATCATCATGTGATATCATACAAGTTACTAGACTAGTCGCTACCTTCGAAGGATAAATCTACCTTCGTATGATTTTACACGTGCGCTCATTAACGAAGATGATGCGGGACACGTGCTCCCCATCTTGCTCGCCCCCGCTGCTGAGGCAGCAGAGCGTGAAGCTGAGTGCGCTCAGAACATCAACCAGAGTTGCTCAAGGACTTTCTTTTTTCTCTCCGGTAGCGATGGAGCATGTGTTTTGTTCGGCGAGGATGGCGCATTCCTACCGAAGCAATATCGAGTTCACGGTATTTCGAAGCACCTTAAAAAATCTGGGAACGTCCCGGGTGACCTTGTGGATAGGCGTGTGCCAAGTATGCATACGAAGATAATTCATCATTTTCTATTATTGCACTCCTCGTACCCACCTTGGCATGCCACTGTTGCACGCAATCGCGACGCACAAGTGTATCCGATCAGCTCAAGCCCTTCACGTCGTTCGTCTAAATCGCAGCAAGGCTCAGGCCATGCGTACGTTGAAGCCTTGCGGTTCGTAGTGTTCTCCTGTCGAAGCGCTTCCTGCGCTTCAAGCACCGTTCTCTCAAAACCACGATATAGCAGACTAGATGCTCGCTTCACGAGAAATTCTGCATCACTGTCAGATTCAAAACCGTAACGTTCACGAACTGCTGCTATCTTCGCGTCAGATAGCCATTTAATGCACTTCGTGAACTTGTGTGGATATGACGTGCCAATCTTACCATCTGGGGCGTGACAACGATAATCTAACAGCACCTGCGGGTTGACGCTCTTTTGAGGTGGGGAGTTGCCGTGCACGTGCGCGTTACCAAAAAACGCGATAGTGTACTTCTCTGAACCGGGAATTAATACCGAGTCCACTGCACACCTGCGCCATCCCTGCCCGAATGCCTGATCACTGTCGATGAGTGTAATGTCAGCAGTGGTGTCGATGAATATATTTTGACCGTGTCTGTCGCACTGACCCGTCAAGACGTCAAAGAGTGCTGCGCGAACCAGCTTTGCAGAGTCGACTGCGTTGAGGACATCGTGAGTTAACTTACGCCATATCAGCGGTGGACTTCGCGGTATTCCGCTTTTGTGTACCACCTCCGGCACCTGGCTGGTCAGCTTTTCAACGGACACGCCGGCAGCAGTGTCCATGAAGAGTACATCGCTGTCAATTTTGTCTCCATTTTCCGGGTTTGAAGATCGAATATGCTCTCTCCAGTGTCGCACAGAAACATCCTCAATACCACACTCTTCAGCGAGTGTCTGCGTAGCTACCATTCGTGAAATTGCCAACGCATGTTTCCGCTTCGTCAAGGGGCTCTTGTCACAGTTTGGAGCATCGTACAACGAACCATCTTTGTGTCTCTTGATGAAGCAAAAAGTTTTCGCAATTCCCTGACCATCAACCGCCTTTGCAGACGTCGCATGAAACACAGATGCAGAGGATGCGCCTGCCTCATTCGTATATCGAAACGGGCCAAACTTGACATAAAGATTCTGCCGCTCCAATACTGCGGAGCATCCTGTGCAAATCTTGCACCGGGGTTTGAAATCGTCTGAATGGAAATCTGGAGATCCCTCATCAAGACTCACTGTCATCAGTAAACTACGTCCACGTCTAATCCCACCTTTGGTTACACCCTCATATTTAGAAGTTTCCTCGTCAGAAGCTGTCATGCGCAGCAACCGCCGCGACGCTTTTCGATGTTTTCCCCGATCTGTATAGTTCGTGGCAACCTCCCCTTTCGCAGTCATTCTCTTTCTGATCGTGATCGGTGCCAAACTCGTCGCATTCCACGATATGTTCGCACTGTCCACGACACAGGAATTGCACCAACCGCACTCGCTCCAATCGCGAGACTCACTATCTGTTGGCTCAGGCATCGAAGGGAAGAACGAACCCGACGTCGAAAGCGGATACGCTGCCTCGGCTGCATCTGGACTGTCATCGAACATTTGCTCGATGCTGAAAAATGATTTTTCAAGCGAAGTCTGTAACGCGAGAACTTTGCGCTCCTTAAGTTCTGCGGGCGTTGCCGCTGTCGTGTTGCTCTCCTCCAATGCTTCAGACTTCAAGTCCTCGTGCCGAAGAAGATCCAACTTTCGGTCCGATGTCCCAACGGTGTTGGCGGCTGTTTCAATTCCAGCGGTCGATTCGCTGTCAAACATGACGGTTGCGGGTTTTACATCGTGTTGTGCTGCAGGTGCAGCAGTGGCTGCAAAACTTGCGGCATCGATGGTACGTACCATCTCGGTGCCCCTGGAAGGGAGGCATCCTTCCTCCATGAGAGCAAGTTCTACACCTTTCCGACCGAACAGCACCTTGCCCTGATAAGCATGTATCCGCAATCGCCACACTTCTCTCTGGCAACGTCCGTTGAGAGCCACGCCAAAGTCGATCATCAAGGGCAGCACAATCGTCAACGTCACGACGAGCGCGGTGACCAGGGCCAAGAAGCGTCCGACACAACCTGGCGGAGTTTGCCGCGTGTTTGCGACGCGCTCCTCAAGAGTCGTCATACTGCTTCAAGCTCAAAAGTGGCACGAGCTTCGGACTCAAGGGGCCGAGAACGACGTGTTCGTCCTGTCGTACCGTTGCACCGCGCATCGAGCGGTCCGCGCAGACCGAATGACGCGCAGGGGTAGCTTCGTACGTCAACTGCGTGGAATACTCGCCCGCCTTCTCATCACCGGGGGGCGGCGCTTTGTAGAAATAGGACACGTTTCGAAGCAGTTCAAAGCAAGGTAGACATTAGACTCCGAAGGTATTACCAAGACAACGCACGATTATTTCACCGCCACAACTACACTCCCGTTAATTAGTACTTTCTAAACTAAATCATCTCTGGGTAATCTGGTGCACTTTAAAACTTGTACCAAAGTAATCTCGATCTCAGGAATTCTCGAAAAAATACCTTCGGAAAAAGACCTTCGTATAGTAACCTTCGAAGGGAACATTTTTTCGCCCCCGCCCGCGCTCGCGCACGCGCGCTTCCATCAGTCTCGTAAATTTCTCTCGTCGCTAAACTGTTTCCGCGCACAGATATGGCTGAGGATCATTTTCTTGTCTTGGCCCCAAAGCCGTTAGTCGCTCTTCTTTGCAACGTTGGTCACTCGGAAGGTCACGTTGGATCTCTCAACAACGACGTTTCTTTCGATGTAGACGAAGGTTCGCACGTTCAGAAGACCAATTTTTGACTCGGGCGCTCTTTGTTTCGAGTCGTACGGGTTGACTGACTTGCTTTTTGCGACAACACAGGTGGCGTGGGACGAAGTGACTATGGACCCAGAAAGGGACGTGTCAGACGTTTAGTAAATCACATGGAAACTTGGAAAACACACGACGATGTCAATTTTGTCAAGAGCGCGGACGTGACTCACTTCATAGATTTCGGGGACAAGCCCAGGGAGAGCTCTGAAGCTCTCAGACAAAATGATCTCTTGCGGTAAGCTACCTGATCAACGTGACAGCCAACTTTCTCCTCTGACATTTCAAATTGTTGTTTCAAAATTCGGTGTTATGCTTCGACTTTACCTTAAACGAAGCGTCCCTCTTAATTTTCGCCACCTTCAAACGCGACAATCCACGCAGCGCAAATGTAAGAGTTGGCCACCACAGCAAAGATACCGGGAGTAATTTATCTGCTCTATCTATATATTCCGGAGCAGAGGCGAGTTTGTCCCATAGATTTGCGCTCGAATATCACCCAATTATTATTATGTATCCTTGCTGATATCTTCTCACATTTGAAGTACATTTTTTGCTGATCAGGACGCGATAATGCACACTTTGACCCACGGAACGGCAAAGTGCACTACAACTGTGGCATTTCAGGAAAGTTTCGTGGATGTAGAGGATCACCGGCGCAAACATTGAACTTTTGGAATAGCTTGCGTGTGCGAACAAAACGTCTGATGCCTCGCTTTCTGCAGACTCGTGAAGTTGCGACAACTAAACTTACCTTCGACAAGCAGGCCCATCTTAGGTGATCGCACATACCCTCAGGATAGAAGTCGAATGATCCAGAGCTGTCAAAAAGTCACAATTTTTGTCCCTCAGCATGTGAAAAAATGTCTCACACGATTCAGTCTTGTCACAGTTGCACATCTGTTTGTTGAGCTGTCACTCTATCACCTGACATTACTGAATATGGGCAGTATTTATCAAGCTGTTGGACTGTATGGGGCCTTTGTAAAACGTGTTTGTCCAGATCTACTCCTCTCACCACTGGATTTCTCTTAAAACGAAATTAGACTATTCAGCCGTCTTTCATGGTTAATTTCCTCGACTGACGAATGTCTTCTAGCGGCGAGAACGAAATTGGTTCGAGCCCGTGCCACTTGAGGTCTCGTTTGGTGTTAGTCTTGTTAGTCTTGTTCTTTTGAAAGTAGGACACAAGTAGACTACTAACCTTCGTAAACGTGAAATAACAACGAGTTGCGGATATACACGGCAGTTTGCTCGTGGGGATGAGTCACTGACTGTGGTTTTTGACCCGGGCCTTGACCCTGGTTACATTACATCCTAAACGCCTAAATTTGTCCACATTCTACAAGTATGGACATCATGACTCAGGAGTACAAGTAAACCTTCGGACATGTTATCCCTTTCAAACTTTTAAGTTTCTGCGCTTTCTGCGACGGCCCCACGACCTCCCAAAAGTTGCATAAAGGAATTGTAAGAGTTTTCGATATCGAAGAGTAACTGTCGCACTTCATCGTCAGTTAGCTCATCACTGGCTCGCATTCCATCCAGGCGTTGCATCCATCGTCGGATGCATGCCTTACCTGCAAATTCTGCCGGAAGTTGGGGCACTTTGTGGAAGGTGACCAAGAGGTCTGAAAGACAAGGTGAAATCTGATCTTTGGCTGACATGTTCAGTTTCAACGTATCCATCGCGCCAATGTAATGGTGAACGCATTCCGCAACACTCACGGCAGCTGACGCATCACCCGGACGGTTCACACGGTGTTCAATAGTGGCGGGAAATCCCACTTGAAGGCGATGGCGGGCTGACACGCAGTGCATCGAGTACGTTGCCATGAAGTGTTGGATGTCTGGCACGGCATCGGAAAGCGTGTTGCGCAGTGTCTTGTACTTGGCTATGAGCTCTGCGCACGTTGTCTCATATTTATTGCTCGGCGCTGCACTGTTGACGTACGATTTCTCGAGTTTCTCGACTGTTTTGATTAGCGCGAAGAGGTTGGCGAAGTTGTCTGCAGAAGGGAAAAAGAGAACTGAACGCCGGTGAGTCGATGACTGCTCGGGATTGTTGAGCCGGTTGAGCACGTACGACCATGAAAGCGGCCGTAACATCGGCGTACCGTATTGCTTTTTTTCTTTTCTATTGCACCAGATTTTGACCTCGCTGAGAACCTCGTTCATGTCGCTTTTCGGAGTGTTGTCTCTCACTGAGGTCACCGTGTGTCTTTTACCACCACCGGCTTCACAGCTAGCACCTTAAAACAATACCTTCGTAAATTGTTTGACAAGCAAGCAAGGGTCAACCACACACCCAACTCAAATAAATGGGCAGTAATCTATAGTCTACTAGCTAGCTAGCTAGACTAGTCTAGTACTTTCAGTAAGGATTTAGTGCATGAAAAAAACTAAATTCGCACTAAATTCGCAATAAAAATAAAGAAAGATTCAGTAGACTATGATATTTCGCAATATTTTAGAGAATTCCTGAGATCGAGATTACAAGTTTTAAACCACACCAGATTACCTAGAGATGATTTAGTTTGACACTGCCTCATTTCTGGTGCATCTGGGGTTTAATGAAACCCGACCTTGCTTGGGACTTGTCGGGAGTGAAAGGTCTACGTATTTCCATATCGCTTGCACATCACCATATCATAAACACGTGCCGTGCCGTCTACGAGAATATCTTTCTCGAAGAAAAAGCAACACAGTAGCCGTTTCTCCTTCGCCACCCCAGTCAAGACTTGAACTCGATACGTGACGCGCTGATACTCTTGGCACTGCGATCTCAGTCTCCTTCCTCTTATTGAACCCAAAGATCAGTGTGGGCATGGGGGTAATCTCGCTATGCAGCTCTGCTCAGCGAATCCGACTGTGCGGTCGTCACTCTTCCAAAGCGGCAGAGGCACTCAGAAATGGAGCAAGGGTCAAGCCAAGGGCGTATACGCGTGCTTGTATCATCAAGGCATCGACATCGGCTCCCTCAGGTACGCACGTTTCGGTGAAGCAATTCGAGCGATCAGATGATGCGAAATTCTTCTGTCTGAGACTATGACAAGTGCGACATATCGCCGTTCGCGTTGATAGCTCTCGTATGTCTCACCACTAAAAGAACCTTTGTTCAATATACTCGTGGGGTGTGAACCAGTTGTCCATGAGAGCTTGCGCACGACTGTAAAATCCGCGTTTATCGAGGCGGTGAGCTTGGTCTTACCGACGGAGATGCACATCGATGTGAACGTCACAGAATGCTCCAATGCGAAGCTAGGTGACTATCAGGTGGGCATCAACGAGGGCTTCAGGTGCACTGGTTGAACTGTCGTGCTTGACACTTATGCTCTCTCATTTTTTCATACACCACAGTGCAATAGCGCGATGCAAATGTTCGCGGAGCTGAAAAAACAGGGAGACACGAAATACTCTAATCCTCGTTCACTCGCGGAAGCAATTGTTGAGGTAAATATAGACTGTGGACGCGCTTGCGCCACGACATTTTTTCCCTCCCACATTGGCGCTGATAATCTGAACTTATTGTCGTCATAGGCCTTGCCCGGAAAGGGGAACCTCTTCGCTTCCACTTCGGTCGCTGGTCCAGGTTTTATCAACGTGACTTTTAAGCCCTCACTTCTGGCTCAACGAGTTGGCGATGTGGTGCATAATGCAGTTGGTATGGTCGTTCGCCTGTCCCAACACATTTACGAGAACAACCTTTACATTTGTCCCAAATCCTATATCTATCTCTCATCACTTTCTAACTTCAACCAATCAGATGGAAAAGCTGCTTCGCCGAAACTGTCTTCTTTCGCTTCACGGCGTGCTATCGTCGACTATTCATCTCCTAACATTGCAAAGGTGCGAGTCTGGTTGCTGTGACCGTGTTTTTGCGAACACTCAATAACAATAAATCTTTTTTTGGGCAACAGGAGATGCACGTAGGTCACCTCAGAAGCACGATAATTGGAGAAACTATTTGTCGAGCCCTGGAGGCGATCGGTGTCGAAACCATACGGTACGCCACATCACACAATCGCTGCTCTTTGAAAGAAACGTGTCCAGGATTACTCAGGCAACAAGCTGAGCAGAGCACCCTTTGCACAATAGGCTAAACCACGTTGGTGATTGGGGAACCCAGTTTGGCATGCTTTTGACGCATCTTCATGACAAGACAGAGTCTGAATATGAAATACGTGATCTCCAAGAATTTTATAAGGTAGGGAAAACGTTCATGCCAGATTACATTGAAACATGCTGCTCACACACAGACATCTGTTGCAGGAGTCAAAGGTCCGGTTCGACAGTGAAGAAAATTTCAAGGTGCAGCTCCCACAGCCCTCATTGCTTCGAACTTCGTAGATCCTGACTGTATTTGTATTGACGTTTTCTACGTTTGCAGCTACGTTCGCAAGCAGCAGTTGTGCAGCTGCAAGCTGGTGACAAAGAAATGATTGATAAGTGGAAGGACATTTGCGAGGTAAGTCAATTTCCTTTCCGCCTCGGTCCTTTTTTTTTTTTTTTTGGAAAACTCCTGGGCCCGAAGTTAAAAGTTTCAAGCCGGGTTTACACCAGATCGCAAAAGTGGCGACTTAGTTTCAATTCCGCGTCTTTTTCTGGAAAAGATGCCCTTGCATGAATTTTGTTGAAAAGCAGCCTTTTTGGACAATCTGCTTTGTTTTGGAGAATCGCCCTCTTTTGTCAGATCGCTAAACTTCCATCACAAAACTGCTTTTGAACGCAGATAAGCCGCCGTGAGTTTGAGGAAATCTACGAGTTGCTTGGCATAAAAATTCTAGAAAGAGGTGAAAGCTTTTACAACCACATGATTCCCGATGTCCTCGACGATCTCATCAAGAAGGATATTGCTGTTGAGAGCGATGGCGCCCTTTGCATATTCCAGGGTAACGATGAACCGCCTCTTATTTGCAGGAAGAGTGATGGTGGATTCAACTACGCGTCAACTGACCTAGCGGCTATGCGCCAGAGAATTTCTGAGGAGCGAGCCGACTGGATTATCTACGTGACAGATATGGGCCAGAGCAGGCACTTCGAGGCAGTATTTGACGCGGCCAATCGTGCAGGATGGCTCAATGCTGATCAAGAAGGATTGCATGTTCGACTCAATCATGTTGGTTTTGGATTGGTCATGGGAGAGGACGGAAAACGATTTCGAACTCGATCAGGAGACACTGTTCCGTTAAAGTCTTTGTTAGTTGAAGCGCAGTCTAGGTGTCTCAAAAGCTTACGCGAAAGAGACAGTGCTCTCGACTCTGATGAGCTTGAGGAAGCATCTCGAATCATGGGAATCGGGGCGGTGAAGTATGCCGACCTACAAAACAATCGTTTGACAAACTACACATTTTCTTACGACCGCATGCTTGACTTGAAGGGAAACACTGCGGTGTACCTGCTTTACACACATGCTAGGATTTCTTCAATTCTTGAACGTGCTGGGGATCAAAGATACAAAACAGATATCCATGCAGATGATTTGCTTTTGTTGGAAGAGAAAGAGAGATTGCTCGCACTTGCGATCCTAAAATTCCCTGACTCAATAGAGTCCACCGTGCAGGAGCTTCTTCCCTCGCGACTCTGTGACTACACGTACCAACTTTGTGTTTCGTTCAACGAGTTTTACGGCACGTGCAAAGTCATTGGCACTGAGCAAGAAAAGTCTCGATTGATTCTTTGTCATGCCACTGCGCTTTCCTTGAGACAGTCATTTCACATTTTGGGCATCGAGCCGCTTTTTCGGCTGTAAGCATGCGAGTGAGCTGCAAGTGGTCTGTGGAAGGGAATGAGGCTTGAAAACCTCCGATCACAGAGAGCTGCGTTTCCATTATGAAAAAAGGAAGAGGTTCGTCGCGAGGTGGAAGTCGTCACGCTCGCCGTAGGCTCGCGCGGCCCCGAGAAAGGAAAGCCACTCAAGCTCGAAGAGCACCAGCCGCACGGCGGAGTGCCGGATCGTTCTCATCCATCGCCCGCGCACCTCCGCTGCCGCGCCGGCGAGTGTGTGTTTTCGCGGTGAGCTGCGCGACGGAGTGAAGGACCTCGCGTGGCAAATTCCTATCTATTCGGCTAAATATTAATATCAAAGGTATGACATATCTTCGTTGTTCGTGGAATAACACTACTAGCTAGTCTACGAAGGTAGACTAGACTATCTACTCTAGTCTACCTTCTAGAAGTCTACCTTCGAAGGTATAGGATGAGCGAAGAATAATGAAGGTAGACTAATATCTGGTACTTTCGATCATATGTGAAGCAAAGGTAATATTACCTGCTGGTATTCATGTATGGTGAACGAAGAAAGAAGCATGATATTATGATACCTTCGTACCTTCGAAGGTACCGACCTTCATTCGTACTTTCGAAAGTATTACTTTCGAAAGTATTCATCATCATGAGCGAGATAGACGTGCGTATATGTGATAGATCAATATCTATCTTCCATTAATATGATAATAAGATAGATGATATGCATGATATTATTATCATATTATATATATATATTAATTATATATATCATATATATATATATATACTCTACTTTCGAAAGTATCTTTTTACACTTATGATACGAAATATTATACTTATGATATCATACTTTCGAAAGTATTATTGCTGGCAGACTAAAGTTTGGAAAGTTGTTCTTCCTTTGCTGGCTTCGGGCGCAAGACAACTTGCGCGTAGCTCTTCCAGGGATCCCTGAAACGCGTCACGCAAGCAGGGACGGAGCTGAACGAAACAACATCTCCAAACCTGATCCTTCCTTGAACGCGAGAACTTTGCTCAAGAGCACTCTCTAGGACCATTGTCGAAGCAAGATAAGGCAAGGGCACTCAAGCATGCGGGCGATTGCTCTCGAGTCGGCGGGCTGGGGTTTGGGGGCGCCGATAAGCCCCACCCCACGGCCTGCGCACTCTCCACGTAGATCATCATCCTCGCAGGTCAAATCGAAAATGACGTTCACGCCGCGCCCATCCGAACCGTTGGACAACTCGAACGTGTGGGGAATTAGAGCTGGTCCAGGCAGGCGCGTCGCACGAAGCTTCTTTTCGTCTATGACAGCAATGACGTTCCCTGAGCGCGATATCGAATCGGACGCGCCATATTTCAATGATTCGTCCCATTGGTCTAACGCCAACAGCTCGATTCCCATCGAAATGACATTCAAATCGATGTTGTGCCACGTGCGATTAGTGCTTGCGCAGCTCCAGCTTCATCGGTTCTTCAAGAGCCACAAGCTGCAAGGCACGCGAGACGTAGCGGGGATGCCTGCCATGATGCTGAGTGGTCTTATCGGGACTGCATTGACGGATCTGAGCGGTAACCACGTGTTCATGAGCGCCTTCTGGGCTTGGCTCACAGCGCAGGTTATGAAATACTTCACTGCATTTTACCGCGAGGGAAGGTGGGACTGGCGAGTCATGTTTGACTCGGGGGGCATGCCTTCTTCACATACATCGCTCGTTGTTGGACTAACCACAGGGATAGCGTATCAGTATGGGCTTGGCTCTACATTGTTTCCCTTGAGCCTGGCATTCAGTCTCATTGTCATGTACGACGCTGCGGGTGTTCGCCGTCACGCTGGCAAGCAGGCCGAGGTTTTGAACAAAATCTTGGACGACATGTTTCATGGCGAATCCATAAGCGAGCGAAAGCTCAAAGAAGTTTTGGGACATTCGCCTTTACAGGTTCTTGCTGGCGCCGTTCTCGGAGTTTTTATCGGTGTGCTGTACATGTACAAGTTCAGTTCAGGGTACGGTGTCGGTGCGTAACGTAGCTTGAGCTGATCCTTGGGTTTTAACTGCGGCCTTCTGTTTTTGGTCTTCTTGGATAACTCGGCGAATCTATGGACATGATATACAATACATCTGGTGTAGCTTGACATAGGATTTCACCTTGCAGAACGATAGAGTGAGGTTCTTCATCAACACAAAATGTCATTTCTGTTCCTACATCCCTCGTCTCATGGAAACTTCATTGACCTGAGCCTTGAGTGCCCTCACCTCTGCAAACGCATTAGCTGCAACAGACTCGGCTTCCACAGCCCGTAATTTTGCACGCCTTTCTTCTTCGGCAAGCTCCTGAACCAACAGCCCAAGCTCCTTTGCAGCCAAGCTGCTGTTACTTTGAATGATGTGCGTCGTGCTTTGTATGCTCGATGCATTAAGAGAATCAGTATCTCGTCTTGCCAGTTCGCTGGCAAGCTCGCGTACCTTGACTTCTAGCCGTTGCTCTCTGACCTTTAAAAAATGAGTTGATACTCGTTCGCGCTCTAAGTCAGCACAAGCTTTCTTGGCCATAGATGCATGTCGATGAGCCTCATGCGCACGTGTCGTGAGCCTACAGCGTAACTCACGTGCCTCCACCTGCAACGAATCAGCACGACGGCGTGTTTCCCCCTCTCGTACAATGATTACTTCTTTCTCCCTCTCAAGCTGTTGTAAACGGCTGCGCGCAGCCGCGAGCTGTCTTCGTGTTTTGTGATTCACTTCCGCAAGTTCACACACATGTGTCTTCAGAGCGACATTCTGTTCTCGAGCAAACAATAGCTCAGATTCTGCATGAACGAGTGCATTCGCGTGGTCGACTGAATGTTGCTTTGCCTCAATCGCCGACTCAAGTGCACAACGCCTGTCGTCAACCAACTGCGCTAGTGCCACAGTCACCGCATCTTTCTCTCGGAGAAGTGATTCAAGTTCAGTGACAAACCCTTCAACACCGCGGCGCGTTGGTGCTTCCCGAGGAATCGCGAGAACATTCCAGGCGGATGACACATCTTGCTTTATTGTGTCAACTCTGGCATGTGCAGCTTCAGTGGCCTCCTCGGCAGACCTTTGCGCCGCGACAAGCTCAGTAAAATGCGCGAGAAGACAGCTCGCACCATATTTACTCGAGGTTTCTTTCTGAATCAAAGCCCAGATCTTCTGGTATTCGAATGATAGTTGCTCGTGAGAAAGCTTCGGTGTAAGAACCCTGTCATCATCTTCTGTATGTCCCATGTGCGTTTTTGTGTTATATTCCTGCGTTGACGACTGCAGGTTAAAAATCACAGGATCATCATCTGCCCACTCATCGGAAAAAATCAAGCTCTCAGCAGTGCTTGCCAAGCCATTCTTGGCTAATGAAGGGGGCTTCGGGACAAAAGTCAATGAAGTAGTAGAAGAGCACGCGTCCGTCGTCGAAAAAGCACCGCGTCTTACAATTTCATGAACCATGTTTACAGCTTCGTGAACACGATTGGTGTGAGTGCTCGTGTCGACGTGGGCAACTTTGTCCTCCTTGAGTGCCTTCTGCAGCTCGTGGAAAACAGTAAAAAACGCCTGTTCGGCTTCGTATTTCGCCTTTCGCGAGTGTAGCAGCTCCTCCGTGAAACTCTCGAGCTTCGCGAGTCCACTATGTGTCAACTCAAGTTGCTTCAAGCTATGCTTCTTCGTCGACACCTGGCTCTCCAGAGCTGCTCCGACGAGCTTCAAGGCGTAATGATACGTCGTATCCTTATCGTTTGTGAGCTTGAAATGAACGTCAGAAAGCATCACAATTTTGGTGGAGAAGGTGGCTTCGTTAGCTTTCAACAAATTTCGTACTAGCCAGAGTGAGATTGTCTCCCCTAAGTATGACCCGCCCAAGCGAGTGTCCCAGGTTCACCACATCTGCCACGGTCTGAAATAAAAACGCTCTGAGTTAAGTTAAGTAGATATTTCGAAAGTAATATATCCATAAATCAAGTATTCGTATGACAACTTATAGCTTGCGCATTATTGCTTTATTATATAGTACTTCTAAGTCTGTGCATGTCGAGCGCAAGGTTGAAATCAACGATAAATAAACACATACTGAAGGTACGAAAGGTTATTGATATCATAACATAACATCAAGGGAGCCCTTGCTCACACGGACGATGATAGCTGTCTTTAAAAGAACAAGTGGATCTTTACGAGGATTGACGTATCGCTCGCTGCCTAAATAAATAATGTGGACAAATACAATTCGACAGGTCACAGAGCCCAAGCACATAAAGCTGGTAGCAATCAAAACGAACTAACGTTCGCTCGGTAGGCAAACAAACATAGCACCTCACTCAAACCAGCTTCATGCCACTTCCCACGCACAAACGAGAATCGGTCTAATTTTACATCACCACCAACCGAAGTGTTGACCAGAAGGGGCTACTATCACGATGCCAAAAAATATTGTCGACACAGCAAAAACCTTAGTGGTGGTCTGCGATACTCTGGAGAGTGAGTTCGGCGTAGGGAATTTCCCGGCCCAAGGAGTCGAGATCCTCGCCTTGTGCCGGAGCAAGATGGCTTGTAGCGTTGCCTCATTCTCTGAGCCGTGTATGTGAGGTTTCTGATTGAGGACGGGTTGCACAGGATCGGGACCACAAGTTGGATCGTTGTTGAAACATGGAGATGTCTTGAAGTCGTGGTCTTTGAGTTTGAGATCCCTCGCCGCTTTGATGGGAGTGTTCTGTGAGCCTTGACGTTCGCGCCACATTTTTGCAGCTTCAAACCTCGCCTGCATGCCTGGTCCATACACATTATCCACGGCAACGTCTTCAGTGGACCCGTGTTTAAGAAGAAATTCGTAAGCTTCACGAAGCTCGCCGAAGTCACGACCATCTTCATGACGCACTCCTGCGGTGTCCGGGTGCAGTGTCTTTGCCTTTTCCCTGAACGCCCTCTTGATGTCCAGTTCTGAAGCTGAAGGTGAAACGTTGAGTAGAGCTGCGCATCTAAGACGTATCGCCGCGTGTGTCACTTTCGTCCTGCTCGTCATGTCGCCAGGTCACAACTCCCTGTGCACTCCCTGTACACTCTCCATCAGGAAGGAAATTTCCCAGGGACTGTTTACCCGTTTCGTAGTGTGACGCAAGGAAATGCCGTCTCAAGATGTTCTGAATAAGCTACGAATCGCTCCCGCTCCCCGGAGAACGGCCGTGCAGCGCTGCGTGGCGTAACCGGGAGACGTCTACGATTTCGTACGACTCGTCACCATAGGGCTTTTTCGTTAGACTGGCAAACGCACGTTTATTTGCAGCCAACAGTACCACCTATCCTAACCTAATTAAAATTAGGACTACTTTCCGAAGGCTCGCGTCGTGTCGAAAGCGAACTGGGCTGAAATCTACGGATTTAAGTATGGTGCTTTCGTACATGAAAAAAACGTGACGGACGCGCAGTACAAGTGGCCGGCGAGGGGGCTCCAGAAAGCCCTCTCCCACCTCGCGCACGCGCGCGCCTACAATGCCCTCCACAAGAAGTACATCGACACCGACGACCGCTTCGCGGCGGCGACACTCCTCTCTACCGCGGCCCCAGGCGCCATGGCCTGGGTCACTTTCAACGACCTCTCCCACAAGCCGGTCACCCTCTCCCGCGACAACTTCCGCACCGCGATGCGATTTTCCCTCGGAATCGACCTCCCGAATTTGACGGTCGCGGCGGAAAACCAAACCGCGTGCGGCCACTGCGGCTCCCCCTTCCCCTCCGCCAGACACTACCAGGTACACGCACTCTGCGAAGGGGGCGCCTCCGCGGGCGGGTCCAGGTACGGCTCACACAACTTCATCCTCAAAGCCGTCGAGAAAGCCGCGAACGACGCCGGCGTCGTATACTCCGTGGGCACGACCGGCCAAGGACGCCGCACCCAACTCGCGGACTGCCGTGTCGGCACCACCGCGGGGCCTGGCGGCGTCCGCCGCGACAGGTTCGCGGACATCGTCTTCCCCGACATGACCGCATGCGGGTACAGATCCCAGCGAGTGTACGGCGACGTCACCCTCCGGAACGTCATCGGGCTTGATCACAACGACATAACGGTGCGGAACCGCGCCTACTCGCGCGCCGGCGCGGCACTTCAACACGCTGTCGCGGAGAAGACGAAGATGTACAACGAGGCGATGCGCGGCCGACTGAACGAGGAGGTGGCGATCCTGGCCATCGAGACGGGAGGGCGCATGCACAGTCAGTTCCATC
>Ga0181571_10001886_pt1 | contig 15373 bp, 7 predicted proteins | sample 101ome_17_FD_132440 | JGI IMG/M metagenome (GOLD analysis project Ga0181571, IMG submission 132440) | Coastal salt marsh microbial communities from the Groves Creek Marsh, Skidaway Island, Georgia - 101407AT metaG (megahit assembly) | ecosystem: Environmental > Aquatic > Marine > Intertidal zone... | reverse complement strand
GGCGTCGTCCCTCTTCTCCTCCTCCGGCACGACGTACGCGGGCATGGTGATGTCGATCTTGGCGCTCGAGTCCTTCTCGCCGCTGAGGTACGCCCAGAGGTCCTTGCGGTCCAGCGTGGACACGTTGGCGAATTTGTCCGCGATTGTTTCCTTCATGTACTCGGCGTGCTTCTTGTCGGGATCGGCGGCGAACACGCGCGCGAACCTCCACACCGCCTCGACGGTGAGGTAGCCCCTCGCCGTCTTGTAGTTTGTCTGACCCTTGCGGTAGAACGACTGGTCGTCGATGTAGATGAACGTGTCATCGTTTGTCGATCTGTTGGCGGGGAAGGGGAGGTGGGGGCCGGGGGGTGAGTCCGGAGAGTCGAATCAGAATTTGAGGCAGGCGCGGGGGGGGATCGAGGTCGATGCGCGTATCGAGGGCGTCGAAAGGAAGGCACGAGGGCGGTGCGTGGACTCACTTTGCGATCGTCCCATTGACCACGTGGTCGCGGATTATCTTGATGGGATCCATGGTCCCTGACGGTGCCTCTCCCTCGCCTCGGAAGGCCGATGAAACCTAGGTTTAGGCTGGCGACGCGTGGCGCGTAGATCGCCCGTGCACAGCGCTCGACTCGCGGCCTTTCCACGCGTGCACGTTGCTTCGAACGCGCGTCGCCGGATTGTGTCTTCCCGCGCGATCGTCGCCGCGCTCGGACGCGTCCTGCTCGGGCAGATCGCAGTGCTCGTCCGCGCGCGCGAGGCCCAAGTTTTTTCGCACCGTTTGCCGCTCTCGTCGCTTCCCGCTCGTGTCTGGTTTTTGGAGCACCTGGGACCAAGTTTTTGGAGCGCGTTCGAACGACTCGCGTCTCGCTTACAACGCGGCTATCCGTCCGGTCATCGCGTCGTTGACCGAGGTTTATCACGGGCGCATCGCTACAGTCGATCCTGCTTCATCGCCTCCAGCTTCTCGCGCACGAACTGCGTCACCTCCTTTCCGACGTTCTTGACCCGCCACAGCTCCTCGCGCTCCTCGCCGAACTGCGACGGCTTGAGCTCCACCCACTCCGGCGCCGACTCCGCCAGCAGCCTCAGCCCTCCCTCCATCTCCTCCTCGCTCGTGTTTTGCCGCGTGGTGTGCGTCGTGATGAGCCCGAGCAGTTCCTGGAAGGGCATCACCCGCTTGCGCTTCCCCGTCGACAGGTTGCTCCTCACGCAGTCGAACAGCTCGGGCAACATATCCCGCAGGCGACGCTGCCGACGCTGCTCCACCGTCGCCGGGTCCTCCTCCAGCTCCGCGATCGCGCGCCTGTGCATCACCTCGGCGACGGCGCTGATGGGCAGCGTCTCCGCGTCCACGTGCCCCATCCGCCGTCGCTCCGCCTCCGCCTCCTCCGCGGTGACCGCTCGCTCCATCGCCGACTTGAGCTTCACGTCCTGCGTGTCCAGCTCGCGCCCGTCCCTGCCGGTGACGAGCCAGCTCGCGCGCAGCGCGGTGCCGTTACCGGAGGCGTTACCCGTCCCTAAAACCCCCGGGAGCGATACGGTGGCATCGTCCGTCCTCGCCCGTTTGTGCGCATCGCCGTCCGACGACGGCTGTGCGTTCGTCGACGACGGCTGCGTTACCCGCGGTCGCGAAACCGCCGCGAGGGCGGGATCGGGCACGTGCGCCGGGTCGTCCAGGTCGAAGCCCTCGTGCCACTCGAGCGCGACGCCCTTGGAGTTGACCTCCGGCGTGAACGCATCGCCGGCGCCGTCGGGCAGTCGGCGGAGGAACTCGGCGTGAGCGTCGGCGACAAAGTTGACCAAAATCTGTCGAAACGCGTCGTTGGCCGACGATCCCCCCGGCTGTCGGACCCCCACACCCCTGAACCCGGTGCCGTCGGGGAGGTCGACGCGCACGCGCCGTGGGTCCGACACCGCGTTTGCATCGTCGTCCCTGACCCCGGGCTTGAGCGAGAGCGACAGGGTTCCCGGCCGGAGCGCCTCGATGGCTCGGAGGGTCTCGACGGTGCATCGGCGCCTGGTGGCCTCTTCCACGCCGGCGCAGAGCTCCTCGGTGTTGCCGCCCTTGCCCCGCCTGCGCATCATCGGGAAGACCTGCTGGACCGCGACGAAGGCGTCGAAGAGGATCTGGTACTTGCGCGGGAGGGGCATGTTTCGGCTCCAGCGGAGGCCGCCGGGCGCGGGGTGCTCGTTCGCCTCGCCTTTCACGGGAACCTCCGAGCCCAGATCGGTGGAGGTTGCGGTCGGCGCGGGAGCGGGCGTGGGGTCCGAGGCCGGCGCGGGCGCGGGGTCCGAGGCGGCCGCGGGCTCGCCGGTAGGCTTAGATCCATCGGATGGGACCGCGGGGGGCATTTCGTTGACGCTCACGGTTCGCAGCTGCGGGAAAGGACGGGCAGGGAGGGTGAGCGGAGTGTCCGGCACTGCATAGATTTTCAAAATCTGGTGGCGAGAGGTTCGCTGTTCGCGTGCGGGTGGGGACAGATCACGCACCGGCTCGCCTCCTACGGCCGCCTGGGCCATCCTGGCCATCTTTTCTGCGCGCGCGCTCGGTCCGTGTGACATGTTTCACTCCTGTCGCGCAGAGAATAGTGCGCTCGTCGTGTTTTGGAAGATCGCGAAGAAAGGTGCCCAACGAGCTGTGGCAACGAAGCGATCGGAACCTGACTGGCAACTGGCTGACGAGAGTCTGGCTTTTCGGTGTTCGCGGTTGTCGTAAGGGTCTCGTGTTTCATCACTTTGTCCGATATAGAGGGCTCTCGCCTCCCCTCGTCGTGTCGCTCACTCCGCGGGCAGGGGCGCCTCGTCGAGCCTCCACTCCAGCTTCCCCCGGATTCGCGCGTTCGCCGGCTGCACCACCATCGGCGCCGCGATCTTTTTGCAGTGCTCCTGCCCGTACAGCTGCTCCACCAGGCAGAGCGCCCACTCCAGCGCCGTCCCCGGCCCGCGGCTCGTCACCACCGTCTTGTCCACGACAACCCTGCAGTCCGCGTAGATGTTCTTCTCGAGCAGCGACCCGCCGAGCTCGTCCACGAACGCCGGGTGAGCGGTGGCGGCGTATCCCTCCAGGAATCCCTTGGGCTCGAAGCAAATCGCGGGCGCCGCGCAGATGGCCGCCATCAACTTGCCGGCCATGAAGTGCTTCTTCAGCACGGCGTCGAACTTGATGTGGTCGGCGATGCGCTCGGCGCCCGGCATGCCGCCGGGGACGGCGATGAGGTCCCAGTCGTTCGGCGCGTTTCGTCCCGCGACATCCTTCACGTTGACGTCCGCCACGAGCTTAACCCCGCGGGAGCACGTGACCTCCACGCGGCCTTCGTCCTCGACGGAGCAGACGACGACCTCGGCGCCCGCGCGTCGGAGGACGTCGATGACGGTCACGGCCTCGATCTCCTCGGTGCCGTCGGCGACCGGGACGAGGACCTTCTTCTTCGGCGCGCCGTCGGCGGTCGCGGCGTTCGCGGCTGGGGAGGACATTCGCCGGGGCGACCTGATGGGGGCGGAGAAGAAGAGGGACTTGGAGACGGCCGATCCGACGGCGCGGCGATCGAGGTGTTTCAGGGGCACGCGATTGGCGAACGCGGGGACGCAGCCGTTGAGGGCGGTGCAAGTCATGGAGACGCGTCCGTGGTGCGCTGTTGTGTGTGAGCCGAGCCTTCGGAAGGGTTCGATGTTACCCGAGCTGTTTGGATAAATTGTCTTTTTGCGGGGAATTTTTATTAGTGTCATTGCTCATACGGGATACAAATGGTATTTTCCCGCACACGCGGGTCGGCGCCAAGCTGGCGTCCACCTGGCAGAACTTTCAAGATGCTCTATCGTCGTTCCCACTTCCGGGTCGCTCACCCCGACACACGAACATGATCAACGCCCTCGTCGCCCCGCAGACTGTCCGCGCACCTCTGGCCCTGCGCAAGTCTGCCAAGACTGGCTCCAAGACCCGCGCCGCGGCCGTCGCACCCAAGATCGTCACCGCCTCCTCCAATGCCCCGATCGGCGGTGACAAGAAGGCCGCGCGCGGCGAGGAGGCCTCCAGGCTCCAGGCGCTCGGCAAGAACCCCATCGTGAACGCCGCCGCGGGTGCCATGGACGTCATCCCCGGTGACTACCGCATCGGCGGAGTGCTCCTTGGCGTCGCCACCTTCCTCGGCCCCATCTGCCACTTGTGGACCCAGTTCGGCATCCACGGATTCCTCGGAGCCTTCCTCGCGTTTCAGGCGTCCAGGGTTCGCTTCCGCTTCAGCGACACCGACCTCGACGTCGTGTTCATTGAACCAGGCGCCGACGATTCCACCGCCATCGACGTCGACACCGAGAGCTCGGGCGACAACAAGCTCCAGGGCGGCGGCGCTAATAAGTGGTCTTTCGACTCCGTCACCAACTGGGAGTTCTGGTTCCCCGGCTTCCCTGTGCTCGTGTACTACAAGGAGAACCAGACCAGGCCTGAGGGCCAGCCGCACTTCTTCCCGATCATCATGGACGGCAAGAAGCTGTACGAGACGATGCTGGCGAAGATGCCCGAGAGCGTCAACAAGAAGCCGCCGGTGAGCGAGTGGAACCTGGACACAGCGTTTGAGTCCACCGCGCTGGGAAGGAAGATCAAGGAGAGCCTGAGCGAGGAGCAGCTGAAGCAGCTGAAGGAGACCACGGGCTTCCCCGGCCTCGACAAGTGAGGACGTCGGCCGTCGTGAGAAGACGATCGACGAACGTGATGCCCGCTCGCTGTATGTTTTAATATGAATAATGCCTCTTCGTGACGATTTCAGACCGGGTCTACCTCTTGGAGTACTGATTGCCCTCCAGCGCCAGCTTATCCTCCGCGACGAGCTGCCCGAGGAACGCCTCGAGCTGCTCCAGGCTCCTGTCGTACGGCGGGTCCTGCACGAACATCTTGAGCATGTTGTGGATCCGATCGGGCGGCAAACTCGGAAAGTTTGTCAGCATCCCGACGACGTACTGCTCGTAAACCTTCATCCCCGCCGCCGCCTGGTCCTCCGCGGATGCAACCGCGCCGCCGCCGCCGCCTTCGTCGTCCGCGGCCGCTGCGCCGAACGCGGCGCGACCGTCATCGCCCGTGGTGAGCCTGTACGAGGATCCGTCGCCCTCGTTCTTCTCCTCCACGAGCAAGCCCTGGTTGATCCAGACCACCGCCTTGCGACGGAGCGTCGCTCGGTTGATTCCCATCTCCGCCGCGAGTTCGTCCTGTCCCCACCGATCCTTGCGCTGGAAGTGCGACAGCACCGCGGCCTCCATGGTGGACACCGAGAGCTGCAACTCGAGTTCGCCGCGCATCACCTCCACCTCGACCATGCCGAGCGTGGGCCTCCACATGAGCTGCCGCGGCGCCTTGAGGTGGTGATACCGCTTGGAGTACGCGTCGATCATGTTTTTCATCTCAGCCGGGAGCTTAAAGTCGGGCGCCTCGTTGGCGAACGGCGGCCAGAACAACGCGCTGACGATGGTGGCGTCCAGCGGGGAGTCCTGGAGAATATTCGTGGACGCGGTGTCGCGAGCGGCTGGCGTGCCGGGCGCGGGCGGAGCCTTGACGTTGCCGTTGATTCGCTTGGAGTCGAGCACGTCCTTGAGCATGACCTCGCACTTGTGAAGGGACGCCTCGCCGAACCTGATCTTCAGCAGCTCGAGCGTGTGCATCTCCCTGGTGACGTCGTACCCAACCTTCGATAGGAGCCGTTCGGCGAGCATGTTGCGGTACTCGTTTATGAACAGCTCCTTCGAGCCGTAGATGTTGATCAGGTGACCGAGCTCGTCCTCGACGGGCCTTCGCCGGCCCCGCGACGACGCCGCCTCGCTCTCCACCGGCTCGGGTTCCCACGCGTCCCATCCCCGCCCCGTCGCGGCTCGGCGCCTCGGTGCACCCCCGTCGGCACCCCCGTCGGCACCCCCGTCGGCACCCCCATCGCCGCCGCCGCCGCCGCCGTCGGGACGACCGGCGCCGCCGTCCCTGCCGTCCTCGTCGACTTCAAACTCCGGGTCCCCCTCCCACTCCTCCGGCGCCGCCGCCGCCGACCCCGACCCGTCCCCGTCGCCAACGTCCATCGCGTCGTCCTCGTCCGCGCCGAGGAGTTCGTCGGCTCCGTCCCGTGCGCCCATCAGCATCGTCACCACGCAACGTATGGTGTCCTTCCTCTCCCGCAGGTACTCCTTGAGTGGCGCGGACACCACCGACAACACCACCCCCGACGGGTCGAGCGCTCGAAGCGCGCGAATCGTCAGCCGGTACTGCTCAATGATATCCGAGGTGGGGGCGCCGGGGATGAGCAGCCTGCGTTGCAGCGCGCCGCGCAGCGATGACGTGAGCCTGTCGTGCAGGGTCGTTCGGCGGAGGCACCGGCGCAGGTCGTCCACCGCGGGAAGCGAATCCGGAAACTCGACGATGACGTTGAAAAATTCATCGATTCGGAGCGACCCGAGGCGCTCGTATATGGCGTACTCGAGACGACCGCGCCACTCCGCGGTGCCCGCCTCGTCCAGACCGAGCGCGCACCTCGCAAACTGCAGCGGCGTCGCGTCCAGCCACCGAAGCAGCGACGGGAGCGCCTTTTTTTCAAAGTCATCCGCCGCGGCGTCCCTCACCCGCGTCCTCGCCGCCGTCTCCAGCGCCCTGTGCAGCGCAGCCTCCGCGACGTCGGAGGCGCCCCTTTCGCCGCCGCGCACCGCGCGCAAACCGGATGCGACGGAAGCGAGCGTCTGTGACCACCGCGTCCCCATGACGTCCTCGCACGAGGGGTGCCACGCGGGCATCGGCCGGCGCCTTCCTATCGGCTCGAGCGCGTCGTCGTTTATCACGACGCGATCGTCTTCGTCCTCTTCGGAGTCGTCGTCGTCTCCGAGGCCCCTGGCGCGTCTGGCGCGGCGCGAGAACTCCTTGAGCGCTCGCGCGTAGTACGCGGCGCACACGCCGGTCATCTCGCGCGGTCCCAGCGTGGTGGTCGCCGCGCCGACGGCGGCGCACAGCGAACGGTCCAGCGCTCGCGCCGCGTCGGCCCGGGAGTCGGGATCGGAGGGGTGCATGGCTGCCGCGAGCCGCGCGGCTCTCGTCCTTCGCTCGTCCACCGCGGCCGCGAGCTCCGCGACGCCCCTCGGCACGGCCTCGTCGACCCACGACCACTCGTTCTCGTCGTCCCCTTCTTTGTTGCCCACCTTCTCGGCAGCCGTGGAGAGCGTGCGCGAGATGCTCGCGGCGCCGTGGTTCTCGAGGAGAGCCTTGAGCCTCGGGAGGTGCACGGCTGCGAACTCGCGTTCGGCGGACTCCAGGAAGTGCGCGACGACGACGTCGCCGAGGCCGCGTCGGACCAGAAGCGCGCACTCGTCGCCGTAACCGCCTCGATCGGCGGCGGCGGCGGCGGCGACGTACGCCTTCCACGAGGCGACGGCGTCCGCGGCCATGACGATGGACGAGCCTCTCGGCTGTCGCGGATCTGGTTTGAACGGGGGGCGACCGGGCGGGTGACCGCGTCCTGAGCTCGACACCCGCGAGGTGCGACGGTCTCCCCGTCCGTGAGAACCACCCCGGCGAGATCCTTCGAGCGCGCGCGGAGCCTTCTCCTTCTTCCGCGGCCTCGGTTGTGTGCCCTTCCCTCGGAAGACGACGAACGGCACTTTGACCTTTGAAACGGGGCCGGCGCCAGCTGCTTTGGTTTCGAAGACATGTCCAAGAATCGGGCTCGGCTGTTCCGACGAAGATGAGCCCACAGCGCCATGCGCCTCCTCGCCTTGGCTCTGGCGCTCCTGGCGGCGTCTACCGCCCCGTCGGTGGACGCCGCCCGTCATCTCCGCTCATCGGACACCGCCGAGCACATCGGCAGAGCCGAGTTCGTCTCGTGTCCCGCGTGACGTCTCAACAAGTACCCGGACATGAAGAGTTTCCTCAAGGTGGAGGTTGAGAAGGAGCAGGCGTACCCGGGGGTGGGCGTCAAGTGGGAGCGTGGCCACCCGGTCACGCTGGTGCTCTACGACGAACTAGACAAGGAGGTGGAGCGACATAACATGGAGGGATGGGAGGTTGACAAGGTGCGCGACATGCTGCACGCGCGGGGGTTCCACAAGAAGGCCGCGGACAAGCTGCCCGGGGCGAAGATCGGCTTCAACTGGCTCGGGAGCAAGAGCGGCGAGGCCGACCGGTCCAATCACAGGACCCAGCCGCTGGCCACCGCGGGGCTCGCCACGGCACTCAAGGTGGGGTAACGGCGGCGCGAACGCGACGCACGACGCCGGGGAATGGACGAGTGACGGCCCTCTCTCCAAACGGATCAAACGGACATCCGAGGAGAGGCGCCCGATTGTCCACCTCGGCGTCCATGTTATCAATGCCGATAAGTAAGATGACACAGTCGCGCACACATACACGTCACAGCGCCAGCCCGCCGAAGTCCATGGACACGCCCGCGCTCCCGGACGACGCGCTGGGTCCGCCCCCCGCCCCGGCCCCCGCCGCCTGCGGGATGGAGCTCAGGACCGTCTGCAGGTTGCTCACCCCGTCGCTCAGCCCGTCCACCGGGTGCGCCTGGAGCGTCGCGGCGAGCGCCCCGAGGTCCGCGGCGGTCGCCCTTGACTGCAGCCAGTTCAGCAGAGCCCTCGCCTCCGACCCCGGCGGCCCCATCATCACGCCGTCGAGTTCCAGCTCGCTACCGTCGTCGGCGTCCTCCACGTCCCCGGAGTCGGGGTCCACGTCGTCCGCGCCCGCGAGCTTCCGAGCCTCCGCCGCGTACCTGGCGAGGAACTCCGCCTCGGTCTCCTCGTCTCCTTGCTCTTGGGGAGTCCCGTCGCCGTCGCTGTCGACGTCCGAGTCGCGCTCGAAATCCTCCCCTAAATCCGAATCGTCCGAACCGTCGTCCGAATCGTCGTCCGAATCGTCGTCCGAATCGTCGTCCGTGTCCTCCTCCTCCGCGTTGCGTCGCCCCGCGCCGAGCTCCCCGCCGCTCGCGCGCAGGTCCCGCAGGCCCAGCACCGCGCGCAGGGCGCTCTCCATGGCGGAAGCGCGCGCGCTGGCGTCGGTCACCGCTTCCGCCGCGCCCGCGCCCGCGGCTCCCAGCGCCCTGAGGCTCGACGACGCCAGAACGATCAGCTCCGAGGCGGAGAGGTCGTCCTTGCTCGTGACGAGCGTCCTGGCGGCGTTAGCGGCCCAGTCGGCCGACACGTTGGGGCTGAGCGACCCCGGGGCGGGGCCGACGCCGCGCGCCAACGCCGCCGACGCGGCGAGCACGAGAGGTCTCGCCACCGGCAGATCCGGCGAGACCAAGCCGCGGAGGCGGTCCGTCGCCGCGCCGAGGATCTTACGCGCCACCCCGGCGGACGCGTCGCCGCCCACGTTCGCCGCGAGCGCCATGAGCGCGTGCGAGCGCCTGCACGCTCGTGCGCAACCCAGCGCGGGCGCCTGGTCAATCGCGGTGCCGATGAACTGGCCGTAGGATTCAAACAGCGGTCGCATGGCGTTGACGTCGCGGACGACGAGCGCGCCGCGTTTAAACGAGGCGGACACGTCGTCGAGCACCTCCAGCGCCGCTTCTTCTTCCTCCTCCTCCCACGCGTCCCACTCGGGGAGCAGCGACGCGTGCGCCGCGACGAGCTGCGCGAGTTGGACCTGATCGCCGGACGCGGCATCCGGGCACCAACGGAGAGCTCGGGAGAGCAGCCGAGAGCAATCGCCCATGCAGCACGCGACGGGCGCGCCGGTGGGCTCACCCTCCATGTCAGTCTGACCGCCGCGATTCCACGCGTCGAAGCCCCACGCGGTGGGCAGCCACGCGCGGCGCAGCGCGGCGCAGAGGTGGGGAACGAGCGACACCAGCGACGGGTGCGGCGGTCCGCCACCCGACGCCGCGTCGTCGTCCATGTCGTCTTCTTCCTCGTCCTCCTCCTCCGCCGTCTCCTCCGCCGCCTGCGCCACGGCGACGAGAGCCTCGAGCGCGGTCTCGACGACCGGCGGGAGCGTCGCGGGGGGCGCCGGGGTCCTCGAGGACGCCGCTCGGGCCAACGCCGCCGCCAGCGGGTTGGCCAGGTTAGCCGCCCCGCAGTGCTCCGGCGCAACCTCCGCCGCCACGGTGATGAGACGCAGCGCGCGGAGCGAGCTCGCGTCGTTCTCCTCCTCCTCGCTGGCGGCATCGTTCACCGCGGCGGCCGCGGCGGTCAGCAGGGGCTCCCAGTTCTTCGGCCAGCAGCTCGCGTGGAGCGAGGCGGCGATGGCGGAAGCCGCCGCGCTTCTAAGCGCGGGCTGGGATTTACCCACGGGATCCACGAGCGCGGCGAGCAGCGCCTCGTGCGTGGGTTCCTCGGGGAGCGCCCCGGTGTTGGAGAGCTCGCCCAGAGCCCAGCACGCGGCGGCTCGCACGGCGCACCCGGCGATCGTCGACGAGTCCACCGCGCCGGGGGCCAAAACCGGAAGAACCCTCCGCCTGGCGAGTGTGCTCGTGGACGCCTTGCCGCCGTGGTTCGCCATCCACTTGCTCAGCGCGCCGTACGCGACGAGCACGCCGAAGTAGGAAGACGTGGCCGCGCGGTCGTTGGGCGCGCCCGGAGCGCCGGGCGGCTGGAAACGCTCAAAGTAACGCACCGCCACGTCACCCGGCGTCGAGCTGACGCCCTTCTTCCCCTTCGCCTTCGCGGCGCCCCCGCCCCCCTTCTTGCGCTTGCCCCCGTCGGCACCCCCGCCCCCCGCGCTGACCCCCGCGCTGCCGCGCTCGGCGAGCAGCCCCAGTAAGTTGGCCGCGGACTGCCTCGGCGCGTAGAGCTCCTCGTTGAACCCCGTCGGATCGTCGGAATCCGCCGGGAGGTTCTTCTGCAGGTACTCCTCCTCGTCCTCCTCCCAGTCAGCCACGTCCTCGGCGCCGGCGCACAGCGCGGGGTAGATGGCGGACTCCAACAGACGCCCAAAGTTGGGGGCGAGGAGTTTGTACCCGGGCGCCGTCTCCGAGACGCGCGCGAGGAGATCAAAGCAGAGCGCGCACTGTCGCGATTGCACAGCCGGGGTGGGCGAGTCGCCGCCGGACGAGAGTCGTCTAGAAGCCAGCGCGGACGCCAAAGCCGCCGCGTGCGTGCACATCGCGGGGAGGAACTTGTCCACGTGTCTCCGGTGCCTCGTCACCAGCGACTGCATCGCCTGGATGACGCGCTTGACGGCTTTGCCCCGCGGCGCGTGAACGCGTTCATCCTCGAACCGAAACGTCGGCGCCTGCTCCAAAATCTTGGTCAAAACCTCGAGCCACCGCTGTAAGGACGGGACCATCGCCGCCGGCATGTACGCGGCGACGGTGTGGTGGAAGCACTTGAGCAGCGTGTGCAGCAGCGCGTCGTTTCCCGGCTGGTTGGCGGCGTTGTGTTGGGCGGCGGCGGCTGTCGGGTCACCGTTTTCAGCCGCCGCCGCCGTCAGCGTGCCCGTGGCCAGTATGCCGAGCATACCCAGCAGGGGCTCCAGCAGGGCCTTGACGATGGCCTCGAGCTCGGGCGGTGCGGCTTCCTTCTCCGAACCCGGGTTCTGGAAGTACTTGTAGGGCTTGAGCAACGTGTGCACCGCCACGAGGGCGTTGGCCGTCTTCACCGGCGATTGCTCCTTCCCCACCATGAGGTTGGACTCCTGCATCGCCTGGCACAGCGCCGGCAGCAGGTCCGGCCAGCACTTGGCGCGCGTCACGTCCTCGGTGACGATGATCCTGAACGACTCGGCGAGGAGCTTGACGATGGGACCCTGGGGCGCGACGACGAGTGCCTGAAGGGTGGCCATCCTCGTCGACTCCCTCTCCTGCTGGGAGGGGAGGCGGTTGGGCCATCGGTTCCTGACGAAGTTATGGAGCGCCGCGGCGGCGGGAATCGCGACCGCCGCGGCGTGAGCGTCCGGCGCATTCGCCGCGCCGATGCACTGGAGGAGCGCGCCGGCGTAGCCCGCGTGATCCGCGGCGGCACTCAGCTCGCGCTCGGCTGCGGCGATCCTCGGCGCATCCGCCGCTGTGGTCTCGTGGAGGAGCGCGGCGAGACGCGCCACGTCCATCGGGCCGGCCATCGCGCCCGTGCCTCCCTTGGCGGCGGACGCCGCCTGGAGGTGCTGCGAACGTATCGGGGGAGGAGGAGACGGACGCGTCAGGTCACGGGAGGTCGGAGTTGCGAGTGGGCACTCGCGGTTTATTTGAAATCTCTCGGGGAACGGATCTTCTCCCGATGGCTCTTCTCCCGGTTTCACGCACCTGCTGCGTCTGGTTGGTGAGATCCGCGCCGAAGTGGTGGCCGGGATCGATCTCCATCCACCGCCGGGCGCCGATACGCGATGCGAAGCCCTCCTCAGACGGGCCCGCTTATGTCTGAGGGCGCTGAGCCTCGCGGGTTCAAACCCGACCAACTTTTCCGAGCTGATTTGGGTACTCATAGAATTTGCATTAGAATTTGCGTAGGCCGCCGTGCGAGTCGAGTTGACATCGCTCGTCGGAAACGCCCCGTCGTGTCACAGAGTGAAGGGGCGCCAGACTCGAAATGGAGGTTCAGGAGGCGTCTCCCGCGCGGTCGCCGCGCGCTACGGTCCTCTCCATCCTGCGGTCCAAGTGCATAAAGCACTTCGACTTCGTCCACGAGTACCTGGCTCTGCTGGCTTGGAACCGCTGCATCCTCACCCTCGTCTGCCTGTCCAAGGGGAAATGCACCGTGAGGACAACCATCGACACCCTCATGACCCGCGGGTTCAGCCGGTTGCACCTCGTCTGGGTGTGGATTTACGTCGTCATAATCACCTCTCTCGCGGCCGCGGCGGTGCGATGGAGCGTCAAGGCGGCCATCAATCAGGAGCGGGCGAACGCCGAGCGGCGGTTCGCTCAAGGGACAAATGCAAACGTCAGCAATTCGCAAACCTCGCTTCACGACTCCGCCACCGCCGCGGCCACCGCGTACAGAGGCAAGTTCCGACACAACCTGTACAAGAAGATCGCCGCCGCGTTCACCTACGTGTGCATGTGGGCGTGGGCGGTCGCGGCGCTGGGCACCCTCCCGAACGACTCGCTCTGGGAGGATGCCCTGTCAGTCGTGGCCCTCTCCTTACTGTTCGCGTGGGCGATGAAGGCGGGGGAGCGCGGCGCCGGACCCTTGCGCGGCCTCCTCAGGCGCGAGCGACCGACGTACGACGCCCCGGATGGCACGAACCCCCCGGGACCTTACGACGACGCCGGCGAGGACGTTTCCGACGTCGTCCGCCTGGGTGTCGCGCGGTGTTGCGAGTGGATCCTCGCCATCGCGTGGGTGGGGACGATGCGACATGCCGTGGACGTCGCCGTCGCATCCGCGGCGGGGACGACGACGGAGGAACTCATCGGAACTTCTTGGAACTCATCGGCGGCGTGGATCACCGCCGCGGTCGCGGTGGGGGGACGCGCCGCGTTTGTCGTGTCCAGGTTTAGCGTCGACGACGGCGACGCCAGCTGTGTCGACGGCGACTCGAGCAAGGCGACGTACGCGGCTCTGCTGCCGGAGGGCGCGACGAGCGACGCGAACCCTAATATCCCTAATAACCCTAATATCACGCGTCTGGGTTCGCACGCCGTGTTCCGGCTCGAGCCCGGGTTACGCGTGGCTGCTGGCGCGAGGGACATGCTCTCCGGCGCATTCGCGTTTACCTCTGGCGTCGCTCTCAACGCGGCGGCGCGGTACACGTGGCTGGGTTTGTCCGAGGGGTCGATGGGCGCGACGGGGTCCGCGATGATGTACGCGAGCGCGTGGTCGCTCGGGACGATCGCCGCGGCGTCGTACGGGGACGTGTGTCGGACATACGCGTCGGACGGCGGGATCGGGGGCGAGGAGTTGGGCTTGGCCCGCGGGTGCTTCGCGCCACCCGCGGGCGAGCGAGCCAGGGGGCTGGTCACGCGGCTGTGCGACGAGGAGGAGAAGGTTGGCGCGTTCGTCGCGGGGTTCGTGTGGAACACGGCGATGATGCTGTGGATCGGGTTCGAGAACGAGGAGCGGTACAGGTGGACGCTGGCGCTGGCCATCACCATGTTCTCGGCGGCGGTGAACCTCTTCGCGGAGCGCGCCGAGGAGGCGGAGGAGGACGCAGACGAGGAGTCGTGAGATTAGCGCACACGCGGCGTATTTGTGATATGACACGATGAATGCGCTGGGCTGATTAGATGCGACGATCGCGGGCGGTGTGCCTCCACTCCCGGGGATCGAGGCGACGTCTTGCGGGACACCGAATGGTGTGCGTTCGAACTTGGAGCGCAACTGCGAATCAAGGGAGCGCAATGTCATTTTATTGCGCTTCGTGGCTTCGTGGTTGGCACCGTAAAGGACATCGGTCACGAAGCGCAATTAAATGGAGTCCAACAGGTCTTAACTCACAGCACGCTCCCTGATTGTCTGGGATCGCAGTTGTCTTCGTTTAAGTCGCGCGAGACGTGGCCAGATCCCCGGCGAGGAGTGTCCCCGAAGCGGCGATCAGTTGGGAGCAAAGTTACCTCCGTACACGAGCCATCCCAGAAGAGTCTTGCTCACCAGCGACTGCACGATGTACGCAGCCTCGACGGAGCAGCACGCGGTGGACATCCCATCGTCGTCGACGCACCACCCGTAGTCGTGTGACAAGAACTGGCACATCTGCGTCAATCCGAACAGGGCAAAGAGCCCGAGTTCGCAAAAGACGATGGCGTAGACAAAATCGGGCGCGACGTTGTCCTCGTCGGTACCGTCAAACTCGCACGTTCCCTGCGACTGGTAGAAGTGCGCGATGATGACGACGAAGACGACGCCCTGGGTGATCCAGCCCGTGAGGTGCGTCGCCCACCTCGCCATCGGTAGGGAGCGCTCGACGGAGATCTCCAGGCCCGACGCCTCCGGGTCCAACGCCCCTTCTCGTTGTTCGAGCCCGATGACGACGCGTCGAATCCTTCTCTCGACCGCGAGGATCCTCTCGCCCGCGAGGCCGAGCATCATCGTCGCCCATGTGAGCGTCGCGAGCGCGAAGAGCATCCACGCGTCCATGAGGCCGACTTGCAGGGCGATGGCGACGATCATCACCGCGGCTGAGAAACCGTACTCGACGAAACGGAGCCAAGCCGAGACGGACTCGCGCGTTTCCGAGTCGTTCGTGTCGTCCGCGCGCGCCACGTCCGCGGAGGTGTCGCCGATGACTATGCGGCGGTGACGCCTGCGTCGAGCGCGCGCCGCCAGGTCGAAGACCGCGGCGGCGAACTGAAACGCGAAGGATAAGGCGAAGAAGCTGACCACGAGCCAGTGGAGCGACAGCACGAGGCCGGTGTCCTCGGCGGCGGGGGAGACGGGCATGGAGCCCACCTTGGCGGATCTGGGCGGTTCGCACGTGGGGTACTCGGCGTTAAAGTCGAAGCGCGAGAGCGCGAGATCGTCGGCGGCGAGACGGTCGATGGCGGTGGCGAGCAGCGGGGGT
>Ga0181571_10001884_pt1 | contig 15375 bp, 18 predicted proteins | sample 101ome_17_FD_132440 | JGI IMG/M metagenome (GOLD analysis project Ga0181571, IMG submission 132440) | Coastal salt marsh microbial communities from the Groves Creek Marsh, Skidaway Island, Georgia - 101407AT metaG (megahit assembly) | ecosystem: Environmental > Aquatic > Marine > Intertidal... | reverse complement strand
TCCCTTCCTGAAAGCAGGGCGTACCCTCCGCACGACCCGTGTAACGATCTGCCGATAACGCCACCCCGCTCCCTAGCCAGTACTGAAAGCCAAGCCGCGCGGCGACTGGTTCCGCGACTACGGCATGCGTCGCTGTCATCATGAGGAGTGTGTCGCCTGACACGCGGTGCTCGTTTAACAGATCAAAGGCTTTATCCAGCAGCATGGGCTCGACGCAGTCAGCGATGAACTGGCGCTGCAAAGCGCGTACTTCGGCCCGCGTTTTGCCTGCTAACGGCGCCAGAACAAAATCAAGGTAGGCTCGCATATCCAGAGTGCCTGCTTGATAGTCCGCGTAGAATTGATCATTTCTGGCCTGAAAATCTGCCGCCTCCGCCAGCCCCTTCTCACAGAGAAACTCGCCCCACCGGTGATCGGAGTCACCGGCCAGCAACGTGTTGTCGAGATCAAAGATTGCCAGCGCCATGCAGAGGGTCCGTAGCCAATATCAATCGATCTGAACTGAATTGTTCTGCTATTCAGATCAAGAGTGCCGAAGAAGAAGGATGTGTGGAAGAATACGGAGTGTGGGTCCGTGCCACAATACGGACCCGTCTTCTTGATCTTGATCCGGATACCCAGCTTGGCGTCATTTGCAGACAACGAACGTGTGATCGACCGTGATGGTTTCAGGCCGAATGTGGGCATCGTGATTTGCAATGCAAAGGATCAGGTGCTTTGGGGTCGCAGAATCAATGGCCGAGACTCTTGGCAGTTTCCCCAAGGTGGTATGAACCGCGACGAGGACCCCGAGCAGGCGATGTACCGTGAGCTCGAGGAGGAAGTGGGTCTTCGCCCTGAATCCGTGCAGATACTGGGCCGGACGCAAGGTTGGTTGCATTACCGCCTCCCCAAGCGCTTTATTCGGCAAACAGAAGACCCGGTTTGCATCGGTCAGAAGCAGATTTGGTTCCTGCTGAGGCTCACTGGCGCCGACAGCGATATTCGGCTGGATGCACATGATGATCCTGAATTTGATGATTGGCGCTGGGTGAGCTACTGGTACCCGGTTCACGCCGTGGTCGATTTCAAACAAGCGGTATATCGTCAGGCGTTGGCACAATTGACCGGTTCGCTGGGGCCCAAATCCCGGAATGCTGGCCGGCGCAGGAGAAGCCGATAATGCTCGAGGTGCTGCGACGCCTGATTCAGGACGTGAACGCTGCCGACTCGCTGGAGGATGCCTTGGTGCTGATCGTGGCGCAGGTGCGCGCCGCGATGCACACCGACGTTTGCACGATCTATCTTCACGACAAGTCCTCTGAAAAACTGATTTTTCGGGCGACTGAGGGTTTGAACAAAGACAAGGTAGGCCAGTTTGGCCTGTCTTTTGACGAGGGTCTCGTGGGTTGGGTAGCGACACGAGAGGAGCCTCTGAACCTCGATGACGCAGGCGCCCATCCACAGTTTCAGTGGGTCGAGGGCCTCGGTGAAGAGCCTTTCAACGCGTTTCTTGGCGCACCCATCGTGCATCAGCGTGACCTGCTGGGCGTGTTGGTGGTGCAGCAAGGGGACCATCGACGGTTCTCTGAGGATGAGGAAGCTTTTTTAATCACCGTGTCGGCACAGTTGGCCGGCTTAATCGCTCACGCGGAGCTCGCGGGCGCGATCAGTCAGAGCCATGCCTCAGAGCCGGACGCAGAGAGTGCCGCGCGCTTTTCGGGGATCGCTGCCTGCTCGGGTATCGGCATCGGTAAGGCGGCCTGGGTGTCCCCTCATGCCGACTTACAAACGGTGCCGTCGCGGCAGGCCAGTGACCGGCGAGCCGAATTGAAGGCGTTCCGCGATGCACTAGCCAGTGTCCGGACGGACATTCAGCAGGTGGCAGAAAACCTGGAGGACGAGCTAGGTCCCGAAGATCGGGCTCTTTTTGGTGTTTACCTCAATATTTTGGATGACTCGACGCTGGGCGGTGAGGTCGCCGCGCTCATCAAGGGAGGTGAGTGGGCGCAGGGTGCGCTAAGCCAAGTCATGCTCCGCCACATCAGACATTTCGAGCGCATGGAGCACTCATACTTGCGGGAGCGAGCGGTGGACGTGCGAGATCTTGGGACCCGTGTGCTGGGGTATTTGCAGGACGCTAATCGCCAAAAGATCGATTACCCCGATGCCACGGTGCTGGTTGCTGAGGAGCTGACGGCGTCGACTCTGGGAGAGATTCCCCGCGACAAACTGGTCGGGATCGTCTCTATGCGAGGCAGTGCCAACAGCCACACGGCCATACTGGCTCGTGCCATGGCGATTCCCGCGGTGGTTGGTGTCGAGGATTTGCCCCTGAAACGTCTACCTGATCAGCGCCTGGTCGTAGACGGCTATAACGGGCGTGTTTACGTTAATCCTCATGCCGACTTGCTCGCTCGGTTCGAGGGTCTGCTGGCCGAGGACGAGGCGCTTTTCGAGGAGTTGGCGCCACTTGCGCAGCGACCCGCTCAGACCGCTGATGGTATACCTGTGCCTCTTTGGGTCAACACGGGTGTTGCTGCTGATGTGCAGCGAGCCCGAGAGTTTGGAGCCGAAGGTGTTGGCTTGTATCGCACAGAGGTGAGCTTTCTGCTGCGGGATCGGTTTCCGAGTGAGGAAGAGCAAAGGCAGCTCTATCGGGAACAGCTGGAAGCCTTCCATCCCGCACCCGTGACGATGAGAACACTGGATATAGGGGGCGATAAAGCGCTTCCTTATTTCCCGATCGAAGAATCCAACCCCTTTCTTGGTTGGCGTGGTATCCGCGTGACTCTGGATCATCCCGAGATATTTTTGACTCAGGTGCGTGCGATGCTCAGGGCCAACGAAGGTTTAGACAACCTTCGGATCCTGCTGCCGATGGTGACCGCCATCGATGAGTTCCGCATCGCGCGTGATTTGATTGTCCGGTGTCATCAGGAAGTACGCAGCGAGGGTTGTTCCGTGCCGCTGCCACCGATTGGCGTGATGATCGAAGTGCCGGCTGCGGTATATCTGGCGGGCCCTTTTGCCGAGGAAGCTGACTTTCTCTCGGTCGGGTCAAATGATCTGACCCAATATTTATTGGCAGTAGATCGGGGAAATTCGCGCGTTGCCGAGCTGTATCAGGCGCTACACCCTGCTGTGTTGGCAGCACTGGAAGACATCGTTGAGGCCGCTCACCACAGCGGCAAGTCTGTGAGTATATGTGGTGAGCTGGCAGGCGACCCTCGGGCGGCACCACTCCTGGTCGCCATGGGTTTCGATCAGCTTTCAATGAATGCCGGCAGTTTGTCGGTGATTAAGCGTGTCTTGAGCGCTTTCACGCGCAGCGAGCTGATCGATCTGGTCGCGTCGTTGCGCCCTATGCGATCAGCTCCTGAAGTGATGACGGTGCTGGATTCGGCGCTTGCTGAACGAGGTCTCGATCGGTTTTTGCGGCGTGGTGCGGCTTCCTAAATGATGGCCTATCCCGACATTGATCCAGTCGCTCTCGCCCTGGGGCCGATCAAGATCCATTGGTATGGACTGACTTATATCGGCGGCTTGGCTTTCGCCTGGTGGTTAGCCCGTCGGCGCACGGGACAGCCACACTCACCCTTGCAAAGAGATCAAATCGACGACCTTATTTTCTATGCAGCGGTAGGCATCGTGTTGGGTGGGCGACTGGGGTATGCCTTTTTCTATGGTTTTGAGCGACTGAGCTCTGACCCACTCTGGCTAGTGAGGGTCTGGGAGGGCGGTATGGCCTTCCACGGTGGTTTGTTAGGTGTACTGGTGGCAATGGCGGTGTTCGCCCGTCAGCGGAACATCCACTGGGGGCGATTGATGGATTTTGTCGCTCCCCTGACCCCTCTTGGCTTGGCGTTGGGCAGGCTGGGGAATTTCATTGGGCAAGAGCTGTGGGGCCGCGCGGCTGATGTGCCATGGGCGATGGTGTTTCCCAATGATCCACTCGGCTTGGCCCGACATCCTTCGCAGCTCTACCAGTTTGCGCTTGAGGGGTGCTTGTTATTCGTGGTGCTACTGTGGTTCAGCCGCACACCTCGGCCGACCTGGGCGGTTTCGGGGTTGTTTCTGATCGGCTACGGGATCCTGCGGTTCACAGCAGAATTCTTTCGCGAGCCGGATGCTCATATCGGCTTCGACGCGCTGGGCTGGATGACTCGCGGGCAGCTGCTGTGCCTGCCCATGTTAGTGGCTGGCATTGGATTGCTGTATTGGGCCTACCGCCCGGGTAAACGATGAGGATGACATGCAGTCTTATCTGGATTTACTGACAGACATTCGGGAATCGGGCATTGATCGGGGTGACAGAACCGGCACTGGCACACGGTCGGTGTTCGGCCGTCAGCTGAGATTTGACCTAAGTCAGGGTTTTCCCATTCTCACCACCAAGCGCGTGCACTTTAAAAGCGTCGTCAATGAGCTGATCTGGTTTTTAAGCGGCGATACCAACACCAAGTGGCTTCGTGAAAATGGCGTCAGCATCTGGGATGAATGGGCTACCGAGGACGGTGATCTGGGGCCGCTCTACGGTGCCCAATGGCACGCTTGGCCCACGCGGGACGGCGGCAGCATCAATCAGATTGACTACGTTGTGGACTGTTTAAAAAACCGCCCAGAGAGCCGCCGCATCCTGTTTCACGCTTGGAACGTCGAATACTTGCCCGACGAGACTATCAGCCCCCAGGACAACGTACGCGCGGGCCGCATGGCGCTACCTCCTTGTCATTTGTTGTATCAGTTCTATGTGGGGGCGGGCGCGTTGTCGGCGCAACTTTATATCCGTTCCAGTGACGTGTTCCTTGGCTTGCCGTTCAATATCGCCTCGGTGGCGTTGCTGGTTCACATGCTCGCGCAGCAGACGGATCTGTCTCCGGGGGAAGTTGTGGTGACGCTGGGCGACGCCCACCTCTACAGCAACCACGGCGAGCAGGTCAGTACACAGCTCGGGCGCTCGCCAATGCCGCTACCCACACTCGAGATTTTGAGAAAGCCCGACTCAATTTATGAGTATCGCTTTGAGGATTTTCAACTCAATGGTTACGACCCCGCACCTAACATTTCAGCTCCGGTCGCAATATGAGTCAGAGCAGATTCCAAAATGACGTGCCAGTGGTGTTGGTGCTGGCGGCCGCTGAGAATGGGGTGATAGGCCGGGGCGATGCGTTGCCCTGGGAGCTGCCGGATGATCTTCAGCATTTCAAGCGCACAACGCTAGGCCGACCTATCATTATGGGTCGAAAGACATTTGACAGCGTTGGCTTTCCATTACCGGGGCGGCGCAACATTGTGATTACCCGCGACGCTGATTGGCAGCATGAAGGGGTAACGGTTTGCCACGCGTTGGATGAGGCCTTGGTGCGAGCCTTTGACCAAGCGCTCATTGATGGCGCCGACGCGGCAATGGTTGTGGGTGGCGCCGAAATTTATCGCTTAGCACTGCCTCGCGCTGATAAGGTCGTTTTGACACGAGTGCAAGGCAGTGTGCATGGGGATGTCCTGTTTGACCTAAGCCTTCTGGCGGGCTGGCAGGAGGCCATCATGGCCTCCTATGAGGCCGATGAGCGCAACAGTCATGCGTTTACCATCGTCGAGTTGAAGCCGCCGGAGAATGAGTGATGGTAAGGGCCTTGTGGAAATTGAAACCATTTGCGTTGCTGTGACGTACACGGTAAATTCCCCCACCCCGATGTCAGACGGTGGCTCAATAACCGCATAAAAGCCCTGCTGACCCGAGATTTCGTGAGGGTTGAGCTTTGGCCAACACCCTCACCCCGCTTTGCTTTTGAGAGGAAGTATCGATCCCATGACCACGACTAGACTTAAAACTCTGCTGGTGGCGATTTGCATCGGCGGCAGTGCGTCCATCGCGGGCGCCCAGTCCATCGATCCGATCGTTGAGGTAGGCAAGCAACGCACGCAGGCAGCCAAGGCCTCACAAGCCAAGATTGATCGGCTTGCCGATGAGACCGCCAGTCTGCTGTCTGACTACAAGACAGTGATGAAGCAGGTCGATGGCCTGAAGGTCTACAACGCTCGCTTGGAGAGACAGATCGCGAATCAGGAGCGACGAATCCGCGATATCGATAACTCTATCGCTGAAGCTGCGGTGATCCAGCGACAGATCCCACCGCTCGTAACACGCATGCTGGACGGGCTTGAGCAGTTCATCAATCTCGATATGCCTTTCGACTTGGATACCCGGCTCGGCAACATCGAGGCGGTTCGTGCCAACATGGACCGTTCCGACGTCACATCCGCGGAGGCCTTCCGCCAGGTGCTCGAGCTCTACTCTATCGAGCTCCAGTATGGCCGAGGCATTGAAGCGTATACCGACACTATTGAGCTGGCGGGTGCCGAACGTGAAGTTGACATACTGCGTATCGGTCGCGTCGCACTGGTTTACCAGAGCACGGATGGCGCCGAGACAGGTGCTTGGAATAAAGATAGTCAGAGCTGGGAAGAGCTATCTGCGGGTGATTATGCCGCTGCAGTTCGTAAGGGAGTTCGAATCGCTAAGAAACAAGCGACTATCGAGCTGTTGAATATGCCTGTATCTGCGCCGGAGGCGAACTGAAATGCGTTCTCAATTGCTGAAAGTATCTGCCCTTGTGCTCGCGAGTGCGCTGGTTGCACCGCTGTCGTTTGCCCAGGAAGAAGCTGAGGCGGAGGCACCTCCGCCCCCGACTCCGCAAGAGATCGCGGCGGAAAATCTTGATCAGCTCCTGGAGCTGGTGAAGCAGGGTCAAGCCCGCGCATCTGCCGAAAACAAGGCGCGAGAAGATCGCTTTGCCAATGACAAAGCGAATCAAGCTGCTGCGCTTAAGCGCGCTGAAGACGAGCGCACCCGCGAGGAGCGCCGTTCCGCGCGACTCGAAAAGCAGTTTGAGGAAAATGAGTTGTTGATTGCGGCCAAGCAAGAGCAGCTTCGCGAGCGTTTGGGCACGTTGTCAGAGCTGTTTGGCCACCTGACGGCGGCTTCGGGTGACTTGGCGTCAAACGTTGAGGTATCACTGGTCAGCTCTGAATATCCTGGGCGTGAGACCTTCCTGAAGGGGTTGTTCGCGAAGATGTCTGGCTCCGACCAGCTTCCCAGCATCGAGGAAATTGAGCGTGTCTGGTTCGAGCTGTTGCGCGAAATCCGCGAACAGGGCGAGATCAGTCGATTCACCGCCCAGGTCGCCACACCATCTGGTGAACTGAGCCAGCGTGATGTGGTGCGGGTCGGTGCTTTCAACATTGTTGATACAGACGGTAACTACCTGTCTTTCAATGTCGACAAGCTGGCCGAGCTGCCCCGGCAACCGGGCGGCGGCTTCAATTCCCAGGCTCAGGCTCTGGCCGGTTCTCAGGGTGGTTTGACCCAGTTTGGCATTGACCCGACTGGCCCGACTGGCGGCTCATTCCTTGCAGCGATTATTGACAGCCCGACGATCTCCGAGCGCTGGCATCAGGGTGGCTACGTGGGATACGCGATTACTGCGGTGGGTGCTTTCGCCTTCCTGCTCGCTATTTATCGCTTGATTGTACTGACCGCAGTGGGTGGCAAGGTCTCCTCCCAGCTCAAGTCCAACTCTGCTCGCGACGACAACCCGTTGGGTCGCGTACTGATGGTGCACGAAGGCAACCCCAATATGGATCCCGAGACGCTGGAGCTGAAAATGGCCGAGGCGGTCTTGAGCGAAACACCAAAGCTAGAGCAAGGTCTAACGCTGCTGAAAATTATTGCAGCGGTTGCACCGCTCATGGGTCTGCTGGGTACGGTAACCGGTATGATCATCACCTTCCAGGCCATTACCATCTTCGGTGCGGGCGATCCCAAAGCGATGGCTGGCGGTATTTCCTCCGCACTGGTGACGACGGTATTGGGTCTATTGGTGGCGATTCCGACGGTTCTCCTTCATACCGTGGTCAACGGCCGGTCACAGCGCATTATTCATGTGCTGAACGAGCAGGCGACCGGCATCGTTGCGGAGCACTCCGAGCGCGCGCATAACTGATTGCCCGGGAGGCTAACTGGCGATGGGTATATTCGAGGTCATTCTTGCCTTCATGGAGAAAGGCGGGAACGTGCTGTGGCTGATAGCTGCTCTGGTGTTCTTTATGTGGACCCTGATCTTCGAGCGGGTGTGGTATTTCACATCCGTTTGGAAGACAGATCGTGCCGCCGTAGTGAACGCTTGGGAAGGTCGTAGTGAGCGAAAGTCCTGGAATGCGAAAAAAATCCGCCAGCGGTTGCTGTCAGAGAGCCGTGAACTGATCAATGACAATATGAACGTTATCGCTACCTGTGTCGCGCTGTGTCCGTTGCTTGGGCTATTGGGTACCGTGACGGGCATGATCGAGGTGTTCAATGTGATGGCGGTTACGGGCGGCGGAGACGCTAAGTCCATGGCAGGCGGAGTGGAGCGATCCACAATCCCTACGATGGCGGGCATGGTGGCCGCGCTATCCGGGCTGTTTGCCAACACATATCTTCAGCGAATCACCACCCGGGAGCAGCAGCTCCTGACAGATCAGTTGACCTCGGATCACTGATCCTGTCGCTGAGTTGAGGAAAACATGCGGAAAATAGCGAAGCAACAGGATCAGGATGGGGCAGAGATTGATCTGACACCGATGTTGGACGTTGTGTTCATCATGTTGATCTTTTTTATTGTCGTGGCATCTTTCATCAAAGAAGCCGGTGTCGAAGTCAACCGCCCGGATGACAATCAGCCAGATGACCCTGAAGATTCCACCAGTATTCTGGTAGAGGTGGCCTCGGACAACCAGATCTGGATGGAAAACCGCCGGGTAGACATTCGCGCTGTTCGCGCCAATATCCAGCGTTTGTTGGCTGAAGACCCGGAGGCTCCCGTTACCATTAAGGTTGAGAAAGGTGCCGAGGCCGGCATCGTTGTTGATGTGGCGGACGCTGCTCGTGAGTCAGGTGTGGCGGCCGTCAACTGGGCTTCAGATCGGTAAAAGGTATAAATATGAGTATGCGTGATCAAGCCCGGTCGGCTGCAGCAGAAGAAGGAAGTCAGATTGATCTGACCCCCATGCTTGACGTCGTGTTCATCATGTTGATTTTCTTCATCGTGACCTCTTCGTTTGTGAAAGAGCCCGGGGTCGAGTTGCTCAAGCCTCAGGCGGCGACGCAGGAAGCCTGCGAGCGTGGCACGATCATCTTTGCCGTTGATGCTAATGGCGACATTTTTTACAACAAGAACAAGCTTCCGCTCGATCGTGCCTTGCGCACGGCCGAGGCGGCAAAGAAAGAAGCCCCACAGGCGAATATTGTGGTGCAGGTGGATCGCGAGACTCCGGCTTATGTCGTCGAGGATCTGATTGATATCGTGCGGCCAATTTTGACTGCGCCGCCCTGCATATCCACGGATGAAGAGGCTTAACGGTTATGGGTAGTTCGGCTCGAGTTGCTGTCAGTGCCGCACTTGCGGTGCCCGTTGCAATCGCGTTGTTTTTTGTCATGCACAGCCTGGTTAGCCGGGATTTTAAACAAGAAGATGTGAAGGCTCGAAAAATTGCCGACATCGTGGTGCCTGACAAGACCATCGAAACCAATCTAAACGAGATCAAACCGGAGAAGCCAGATGACCCGGAGGAGCCGCCGCCAGAACTTGAGCCTATTCAGTTCGACACGCAGCTCGACATGAATGTCGCGAACACCGCACCAACGACCGGCATTAACTTAAACCTCAATGCTTCCGGTATGTCTTCTGGTGACGGCGAATATTTGCCGATTGTGAAAGTGGCGCCTATCTATCCGCGTCGCGCACAGACCCGGGGGATTTCCGGGTATTGCATTGTTGAGTACACGGTGACGAAAACGGGATCCATTCGAGACCCTTTCCCAGTCGATTGTCAGCCCAAAGGCATCTTCGAGCGCGCGTCACTTAAGGCGTCAGAGAAATTTAAGTACAAGCCCAGGGTCGTTGATGGTGAGCCAATCGAAGTGGCCGGCGTTCAGAACAAGTTTACCTACGAGTTGGAGAACTGAGATGAGACGGGCAGTGATCAGCATGCTTAGCCTATGCGGCGAAATGTGCCGCACGTCAGCGCTCGCCGCTCTCCTGCTTTGCGGTGCGGTTGCGCTGGACCCTGTCTTACCGGGTGACGTGATCTCCGGCGCGGTGGCGCAGGACGACAAGCCGAAGAAGGATCAGCGTGAGACGCGTCGCACGCCCGCTTTGCGTAACAAGGTCTACGAGAAGCTTGCCGAGGCCCAGACGCTAGCCGAAGCGAAAGATTATGCCGGCGCTGCAGTCATACTGAATGACATGATTGCCGAGGACGGTAAGCGAGCCCTCAATAGTTACGAGTTGGCGAATGTCTACAACCTGTTCGCCTTTCTGGCCTACGCGACCGAGGACTACCCGCAGTCGCTCCGTTATTACGAGCAGGTAATCGCCCAGCCTGACATCCCACTGGCGATGGAGATTAATACCCGCTTTACCATCGCGCAGCTGTATTTCGTTCAGGAGAAGTGGCAGCAGGGCATTGATGCCATGTTGGTCTGGTTCGACCTTAACGAAAAGCCCAATGCAGGTGCCTACGTATTATTGGCTCAAGGCTATTATCAGGTTAAAAAATATGATCTGGCGCTTGAGAACGTTGAGACAGCCATTTCCATGCATGAGGACGAAGGCAAGCTGCCTAAAGAGCAGTGGTACAACCTTGCTCGCTTCCTCTACTTCGATAAAGAGGATTTTGATTCTGCGCTGGATGTCCTCAATACGCTGATCATCTACTACCCCAAGAAGCAATATTGGGTGCAAGCTTCGCATCTGTATGGCGAAAAGAAAGAAGAGCAAAAGCAGCTAGCACTGATGGAAGCCGCTTATGAGCAGGGCTTTCTGGATCGATCCAGTGAGCTCGTCACCATGGCGTATTTGTACTTGAACGCTGAGGCGCCTTACTACGCAGGGTCTGTGATCGAGAAAGGTTTTAAAGATGAGCTGGTGGACGACAAGTCCAAGAACTATGAGTTGGGCGGAAGCGCTTGGGCGCAGGCGCGAGAAGTCGCGAAGTCCATTCCGATGATGGAAAAGGCGGCTGCCAAGTCAGACGAAGGTGAGTTGTATGTCCGTCTCGGCAATGTCTATCTCGACGGTGATCAGTTCGCCAAAGCAGCCGATTCCGTCAACAAAGGTTTGAAAAAAGGCGGCGTGAAGCGCCCCGATCAAGCGCGGTTGGTGTTGGGTATGGCCTATTTCAATCTGGGTGAGTACAACAAAGCGCGTAAAGCGTTCCGTGATGCGGGTAAGGATGACCGGTCGGAAAAGTACGCCAAGCAGTGGATTGCTTACGTCAGTAGTGAGGAAGAGCGCCAGCGTGAACTCGAGAAAGACCTGTTCTAAAACCGATCACGCTTAACGTTTAAAAGGGCCTCTTGTGGCCCTTTTTTATGGCCCGTTATTAACCGTTGCGTCGGTTCAATAGGCTTGCCGCTGCGCCTGTAGTGTGCCGGCACGCGCCCCACTATGCAGAGGTCCGCAAGCTGCGCTAGGCATTGCTTCATTGAATGGAAGGAGGAAGACGCGCGTTTGGCCGTTCGTCCGTTCGACTGCTGCGATGGTGCGCTATAGCTGCCTAGCGGGCAGTGGAAAAACACACTGTACTTGTACCGATCACGTGACTATCGGTTACGACTGGGCGCGCCCTATTTTTCTGCTAAAAACAGAAACGCCCGGCAAATGCCAGGATGCTGGTGATGTAAGCAGGAGAAATGCGGGGGCGAAAGCGCCCCCGGCAGAAAAAGCTTACTGAGGGACGACGTTCTCGGCTTGCGGACCTTTCTGGCCGTCTGTGACCGTGAATTCTACCTTCTGGCCGTCGGTAAGGGTTTTGAAGCCATCACCTTGAATTGCGCTGAAGTGAACAAAGACGTCCGGCCCATCTTCCTGAGCGATAAAGCCGTAACCTTTGGTTTCATTAAACCACTTCACGGTGCCAGTAACTGTTGACATGTTTTTTACTACCTGTGTTTAAAAAAGTTTTATGCCCTATCGGGCAGCTGCGCTTAATGGGAACAAGACCGCAGACTTTAGACTACAGTGGCTCTTCAAAAGCGTGCTGGATCTACCAGCCTCCGCAGTGTAGCACTCTCGCGACGGTCTGCTGATGAATTTTTTGTGTCCGTTTAAGCTCGAATAAGTGTCCGAAGGTCAGTCCACAGGCAGGATTTTCAACATGTCGGTTTTCCCGGTTTGGCTGTGACTGCTATTCATGGTCAGGAGAATGTAATCCCCGCGAGAGAGAAAGCCCCCATCGACCAGAAACTCAATGGTCCGCGCTTCAAGATCTTCGGGCAAAAAAGCGGCGAAATCGAAGAACAACGGGATGACACCCCGGCACAAGGCGAGTCGTTGCAGGGTGTCAGCTCGGCGACTCAATGCGAAGATCGGCAGGCCAGAGCTGAGGCGCGACATCATGGTAGGTGTCGTGCCACGTTCTGTTAAACAAGCGATGCCGCGCATATTCGGGAAGTGATTGGCGCCATACATTGCTGATAAGGCAATCGTCTCTTGCGCGGACGTGAATTCACGATCGAGCCGGTACTTCGAGGTTCGCGCCACGGGATGCTGTTCCGCTCCCAGCGCGGCATCGGCCATCGCGGTCACTACCTCAACTGGATACTCCCCTACTGCCGTCTCGGCAGAGAGCATCACCGCATCAGTACCGTCCAGAACCGCATTGGCCACGTCAAAGACCTCGGCGCGTGTCGGCATGGAATTGTTGATCATCGACTCCATCATCTGTGTCGCCGTGATCACCATGCGATCACGCTTGCGAGTTGTGGAAATGAGGTTTTTCTGAATGCCGATTAATTGCGCATCGCCGACCTCGACGCCGAGATCGCCGCGGGCCACCATTACCCCATCACTGGCGTCAATGATGCTGTTCAACAGTTCCGTGTCCGCAACCACCTCTGCGCGCTCAATCTTCGCAATGATGGCGGGATTGAGCCCTTCGTTCGCCAACAGCTCCCGTGCGTAGGCGATGTCTTCCGCGCTGGATACAAATGACACCGCGACAAAATCAGGCTGGATGTCTGGCATCGCTCGGATATCGTCCAGGTCTTTTTCGGTCAGTGCGGGGGCCGCGAGTCCACCGCCTAACTTATTGACCCCTTTGCGAGAGCTAAGCCGCCCGCCAATGACAACAGTGCAGTCGACTTCGGTATCACTCACATCATCGACTCTCAGCCGCAATTTACCGTCGTCGAGCAGCAGAATATCGTCCTGCGTGACGCTCGCCGGCAGCGCCTCGTATTCAACTGACACTCCACGCTCGTCGCCGGCGTCTGGTGCGATCGTCAGGCTGAGCCTGAAGGGGTCTCCCGCCTGCAACATCACGGCGCCGTTCGCGAATCCGCCAACGCGTATTTTTGGTCCTTGCAGGTCCGCAAGAATCCCAACGTAGCGGCCATGATGGCCTGCCTGCCGACGGATATGCTGCGCGACTTTGGCGTGGTCTGATTGGGCGCCGTGGCTGAAGTTGAGGCGAAAGACATCGACCCCGCCTCCCAGTAGACGTCCGATCATGTCCTGGCTTTGGCTGCCCGGACCGATGGTTGCGACGATTTTGGTTCTTCGGAGCGAGCGCTGATGGTGCGTCCGTTGCTTGGTCACGGGACTGAACCTTCCTTTTTACTATGGTTGCCTGTTCTGGGAGCGCATGTCATAACCTTGTCCGGCGATGCCTAGCGCGCCAGACAATGGGCTTAGTATCTCAGGATCACGCCTGATAGTGCTATGTCACAATACCGATCACGCCCAGCACATGTGCTGACTGAGGGCGTGGAGTTTAACGCCGGAATAGAACATGCAAATTGTCGATGACCGAAGCCCTAACCCGCCCATGGGTTATGCCTGTGACTGCAGTCTGACGTCTGAGCAACAGATCACGCTTGTGGCGGAGTTTCATGTGCACCGTATTCGCCCTTCCCGGATCGCGTACCGGCTGGGTATCGATATTGCCCAGGTCGAGGCCTGGCTGTCCGGAGAGCAAGATAGCGAAGCCTTTCAGAGGCTGGTCGCAGTGCACAAGCGACGTAAATATCACCTGCAGGTTCGTCAGGCAGACCGCCTCCGCGGCCAACGCGCCTACGAATTGCGCTTGGCAGCACATCGAGATTTACAGACAGGGTAAGCATTCAAACGCATGGCAAAAGCGGTTGCTAATTTCGTACCAGCGAAGCAAAGGAGAGACGATGAGTGCTAATACAGCCGACGCCATTGATCGCTGGCACGAGATGATGGCGCGTGGGACTACCGAGGGCCTTCACGAATTGCTGGCGCCGGATTGCACTTTTTGGTCGCCCGTTGTTCACACGCCACAGCGAGGTCGAGATATTACTTTTCTTTATCTGAGTGCGGCCAGCGAGGTGTTAAACACGGACTTTCGATACGTAAGAGAGTTGAGGGATGGCCGTCACGCCATGTTGGAATTCGAGTGCAAACTGGACGGTGTTCATGTCAATGGGATCGACTTGATCACGGTGACCGACAATCTGATCAGCGAATTCAAGGTAATGGTGCGCCCGCTCAAGGCGGTGAATAAAGTCCACGAGCGCATGATGAGCATGCTCGAGACGATGAAGCCTTCACGCCCCGGTGCGTGAGGCGGCACTACAGTGCAGCCTATCGGTAAGGACTTGCGGGTGGTTTGATAGGCAGGCGCAAGGCATCACTGCTCGGAGGCGACAGCACTTTTATTTGTTGCCCCACTGCTTATTAACCCTGAGCTTGAGGCGCGATGGAACCACCGCTACACTTTTCGAAAATTTGAGCGGGATGGATCACAAATGTCTTTGATTGTAAAAACCACTTATCACGTCCGAGAGGCGCAGAAAGCGTCTTTCCTCGCCGATTTTTCTGTCGTCGCACAGGCAACCATGGCGGCCCCCGCATGTGACTGGATCTATGTCGCCGAAGATCTTGAGGAGGACACCGTCGTCGCGATGTCCTATTGGCAATCCGAAGCGGGCTTCGATGATCATTTAAGGTGGCGAATTGGCACCAGCCGATGGACCGAAATGGAGCAGAAGTACCTCGAAGTTGAGCCTGAGTACAAGCTGATGCCGGTCATGTTCCGCTTCAGGGATCACAGCTAAGGACTTTCTAGAGAGGATCCTTCCGCACCGGGGCGGCGTTATGCCGCGCCACCGTTTCTTTTTGTTTCGATGAGATGATGAGCCAACTCTTCGGCCTGAGTCTTTGACAGCCCCATTCTTTCTCGAAGCTCTTCAATTTCCTCCGCCTCTTCGCTGGAAATGATGCCATCGTCCAGCGCTTCGCGGAGTTTCTGCTCAAATTCGGCGTACTGCTTGGACATTTGTTTGGAGAAACCTGCCCCCACGATGCCGGTCAGCAGTGCCACCGT
>Ga0181571_10001883_pt1 | contig 15378 bp, 13 predicted proteins | sample 101ome_17_FD_132440 | JGI IMG/M metagenome (GOLD analysis project Ga0181571, IMG submission 132440) | Coastal salt marsh microbial communities from the Groves Creek Marsh, Skidaway Island, Georgia - 101407AT metaG (megahit assembly) | ecosystem: Environmental > Aquatic > Marine > Intertidal... | reverse complement strand
GGAGCACGTGTCCCGCATCATCGTGGAAGCCGATGCGTATTGAAGACGTCTTTTTTTATCATTGAAACGCATCAAATAACCGACTGCCCTTATTTAGCCGTAATTGCCGATTTGGTCTTACCTAGCTAAGACTATCAACGACTGACGCCAGATTATTTTATTTCGTAGTCTAGTCTACTTTCGAAAGTATATCTAGCCGTAATACGCGTGATAAAAATGAAGCTTGACTGACTGCGTCAGTCGTTGATAGTACCTTCGAAGACTAGACTAGACTAGCTAGATAGGATATACGACATCATAGACTATCATTTTTTTCCGAAGGTATCATACTTTCATATGATTCGTAATTGACTACCTTCCGTACTAACATAAATAGACTGCGTACACGTAACTTCGAAGTTACCTTCGAAAGTAGTACCATGAGACTACCTTCGAAACTACAAAGTAGTCTACTTTCGAAAGTAATATACGAAAGTACATGATAGACTAGTCTAGAGCTAGTAGATTATACTTTCGTTAATATTGATATTTTTATAAGAGTATAAAAAATGGGTGCAAGCCAGCAGAATACGAGCGGGCGAGCGGAGGATCCCTACTTCATCGAAAGCACACATGTTACACGCACACTGTTCTGTAGATAATGAATAAACCTTCGAAATATGAGGACACGAAGTGGGTAGCGTAATACTTTCGGAAGGGACAGTCTACCTGAAATCGTTACACTGTTTTTTTACCTGGTACAGGTTTTTGGGGGCAGCGGAAACCTGTCGGAGATGTGGTATCTCATACTCGCCATCCTATTAATGGGTGCTTGGTCTATTTGTGCTGTGGGTGACGTAGCACGACCAAGCGCCCATGAATCCGAAAGTAACTCGGGACATACGCCGAGGGAACGAGTGACCATCAACGCTTCATGCGTGACGGAGGGGTCGACCACGATTGGGCTTCTGTCTCAGAGATATGACCTACTTCTAATCAAGCTGGTGCGAGATCACGACGGTCTAACCACGTTTAACCGAAATATTCCCCTGGTGTATGCGTCCACTCGCAAGGGCTTTGCTTCGGCGGTTCGTCAGCTCGAACCTGATGTTCATGTGGATGAAAACGATGTCTCGGCGTCCTGGGTTGAGAATCTTCCATCCCGGATCATGCTGATAGGAGGACGGCAACAGGTGCGCACTCTACACACACAAAAGAAAAATCAAACACCCTTTGTTTCAACTGATAAACATATGTGACGCTGAATTCATTGGATACCAATCGCTTCGCAGCACACTGACACACCGTCGAAATCTATGGAGTTCGTCAACGACTTCGAGTCTTTGGCAGCGCAATTGCTCAAATGTAGTGAAGGGAGTGGGGGCAAGCTCTGTTGATGAGTTTGACTGAGCGAAATAGAAGTTTGGATTGACAAGTTGCGCACGCGTGAATGCACACTTCTCTCCATATTTCTAGGGATGAAGTTCAGCCAAATTCAAAGCTCGTCGTGGTCATCATCGATGTCATCATCGTCATCATCGTCACCAGCGTCACCCTGCTGGTAAACCTTTGAAACAATTGGGTTGCAGATGCCTTCGATTTCCTTGAGTTTCTCTTCGTACTCCTCTTTTTCGGCGTTTTGGTTGTCGTCGAGCCAGTCCAGAATTTCTTTGACAGCCTCCTCGATGGTGTTCTTGTCGTCCTCCTCGAGTTTATCTGCCAGTTTATCGCTGTCAGAGACCGTATTCTTCATGTTGTACGCGTAAGTCTCGAGGCTGTTGCGGGCGTCGACGCGCTCCTTGATCTTACGATCCTCCTCCGCAAATTCCTCGGCTTCCTCAACCATGCGCTCGATCTCCTCTTGAGAGAGGCGGCCCTTGTCGTTGGTTATGGTGATTTTCTCTGACTTTCCAGTGCCCTTGTCCTCCGCACCAACGTTCAAGATGCCGTTAGCATCGATTTCAAAGGTGACTTCAATCTGAGGAACACCACGCGGAGCGGGGGGGATCGAAGTGAGCTCAAACTTACCAAGAAGGTGGTTATCCTTGGTCATCGCGCGCTCTCCCTCAAACACTTGGATCATCACTGTCTGCTGGTTGTCTTGGTAGGTGGTGAAAGTCTGAGATTTCTTCGTGGGGATCACAGTGTTCCGGGGAATCAACTTCGTCATGACGCCGCCGACGGTCTCAATACCCTGAGTAAGAGGAGCAACATCCAGGAGAAGAATGTCTTTCGTCTCGTCGCCCCCCTCTCCAGAGAGGATACCGCCCTGAACAGCAGCCCCAAAAGCCACGGCCTCATCAGGGTTCACTCCCTTGTTCGGCTCCTTTCCATCAAAATACTCCTTTAACAGAGTCTGGACCTTGGGGATACGGGTAGAGCCACCGACTAAGACGATCTCATCAATCTGGGACTTCTTCAGCCCAGCGTCTTCCATGGCCTTCTTCACGGGACCCATGGTTTTGCGGAACAGATCGTTGTTTAGCTCTTCAAAGCGAGCCCGCGTCAGAGGCTCAGAAAAGTCGAGACCCTCGAAGAGCGACTCAATCTCCACGCGAACTTGGTGCTGGTTCGAAAGCGAACGCTTAGCACGTTCGGCTTCACGGCGGAGCTTCTGAACAGCCTTGACATCGCCAGAGACATCCTTGCCGTGCTTTTTCTTGATAAGTTTGATGAAATACTCCATAATGCGCTGGTCAAAGTCCTCGCCTTTACGTAATAAAAGAGAGGGAAAGAAGGGGGAGGATGGTTTTAGTCTTCTGCGTTGCATGCGCTCTTGTGGTAGAGCAGAGATGGAAGTATGACTCACCTCCGAGGTGGGTGTCGCCATTGGTGGAAACCACCTCAAAAACACCGTTGTCAATGGTAAGGATGGAAACGTCAAACGTGCCGCCGCCGAGGTCGAAGACAAGAATGTTTTTTTCGCCCTTCTTGTCCAGGCCGTACGCGATAGCTGCGGCAGTTGGTTCGTTGATAATGCGAGCCACATTCAACCCGGAAATTGTGCCAGCATCTTTCGTGGCTTGGCGCTGAGCGTCATTGAAGTAGGCTGCAAGTAAGGACCCGGGGATGGGGATGGGAAGGAGGGTGAGAAAACCTCCGCTGGTGCGCAGGTGGCGCATCTCTTCGTTTCCTTCGTCCGTGGTCATTATGATCTAGACTCCATGAAGAAATAACGCACCGGGGACAGTAACGACAGCGTTTTTGATCTCCTTTCCGAGGTACGCCTCGGCAGTCTCCTTCATCTTAACGAGGACCATCGCCGAGATTTCCTCAGCCTGGAAAACTTTCTTTCCGTCCTTGAGTTCAACCTCAATGCAGGGCTTGCTCTCCTTGTTGACTACCTTGAAAGGAAACATTTTCACATCACGCTGTACTTCCTTATCCGTAAATCTGATTCATGGGAGAGGGGGTTCGAATGCTTGAATTAGATTGTGATAGTCACACTCAGAAAGTGGTTTTGTGAAAGTCTGGGCAGAGCAAGTGAGGACCGCAGACAGGCAGGATTACTCACTTGCGGCCGATGAGGCGCTTGGCATCGAAGACGGTGCGCGTAGGGTTATTCGTGGCTTGATTCTTGGCCGCATCACCAATGAGGCGCTCGCTATCGGTGAACGCGACGTATGATGGCGTGATGCGGTTCCCCTGATCGTTCGCAATGATCTCGACCTTGCCATTGACGTAGACGCCGACGCACGAGTACGTGGTGCCCAGGTCGATGCCGATCACCGTGCCAAGATTTTCGGCGGATTCTTCCGCGAAGGCTACTCCACAGAGGGCGATTGCGATGAAAACTGAATTTATTTGAGGTTGAGGGGCACGACATGGAAGTGAGGCCTTCGTCAGTCAGGTCGAACGATCTTTCCTCGTGTCGGCGGGGGTCGGACCCGATTGATCGGAGTGAGAAGGGACCCCGACAAGGCCCGGGGGCGCGAGAACAACGGAAGAGGTACACAGATTTTGAATAATGTGACGCACCGAAGAACAAATTGAGAAGCGCGTTACGAATCATGATATTCGTGTGAGATTGACGAGGTTCCTGCGCACGAACAATGTGGCGCGCTTGTGCTTGCTGAATGAAGGGTGCTCTTTTCCTTTACGTTGTGTCCGCGGCCCGTGACGTGCGGCAGCCAATCAGAATCCTTCTTCGAAAAGTTGTGAGGTTATGGGACTTTTCTTTTCACCTCAAAACCCTAGAGCGGAAGCCGCGACTCACTTAAACGTCGCGCAAGGTTCACGTAAACATGGGTGTAAGTATCACGCTCTCGCGTTCGAGATTTTCCGACCATTGATGTCGCACAAGAACCCCGTGCGCATCACGCACCAATCGTCGCGACCTGCTTGTCGAGCGATGCATATCGGGAAAGCTCGGTTTTTCTGACGATGCTCTTTCCGTTTTGCACCTGACGCCGTCATCCGCACTCCACGGCCCGCTCCTTCAGGCTTACAAGTACGTGGAAGAGGTATGGAAAAAGAAGCAAAGCGATGTGCTGCGCTTCTTACAGCGCGTGCGCGTATGGGAATACCGCCAGCTTCCCTCCGTCTGCCGCGTGACCCGTCCCACCCGACCGGACAAGGCTCGCCGCCTTGGCTACAAGGCCAAACAAGGGTTCTGCATCTACCGCGCCCGCGTGCGCCGTGGCGGCCGCAAGAGGCCCGTCAACAAGGGTATCCGATACGGTAAGCCTGTGCATCAAGGTGTCAAGAAGCTGAAATTCGCGCGCAACCTGCGCTCTGTGGCTGAGGAGCGTGCGGCTCGACGCTGCGGCGCTCTCCGCGTGTTGAACTCTTACTGGCTGAACGAAGATTCAGTCTACAAGTACTATGAGGTGATCATGGTGGATCCCATGCACAAGGTTATTCGTAACGATCCCCGCATCAACTGGATCTGCAATCCCGTCCATAAGCATCGTGAGATCCGTGGTCTCACCTCTGCCGGTCGCAAGTACCGCGGCCTCCGCGGAAAAGGACACAACTATAACAAGGCGCGCCCCTCGAAGCGTGGGACGTGGAAGAGAAACCAACAGATCTCGCTCAAGCGTTATCGTTAAACACCGACGACGGCATGATTGCGGAAGAGATGGCATTCAGCGTAGCAATGAACATTTTGAATGTCACACATCATTTAGAAAACGTGACGCCGTCGTAAGTGCATTTGGTGACCGAAGAGCGCAATGTTGTGTTTTTGTGTCACTCAAAAAGTCAATATATAACAACAGTTGGTCGCACATTCAGCTAAACGAGTAAAAACGATCAACCTGCCGAAGCCTCCCGGAATAAAGCTCGCAATTGAAGCGATCAACCTTCCAGAGCGGAAGCCCCTGAGATAATTTCGATGAGTTCGGTGGTGATGGAAGCCTGGCGCGTGCGGTTATAGAGCAGCGTGAGCTTCTCGAGCATGTCCTTCGCATTTTTTGTGGAGTTCTCCATCGACTGCATTCGAGAACTCAACTCAGAAGTGCTGTTCTCAAGCAACGCGTTGTACAGCACCGCTCCCATATTGAATTCAGAGAGATCGAGCAAGAACTCCGACCTTTCAGGACCCTCCATTTCGTACTCGTCAAACTTTATGTGGCCCTCCTCTGCAGCTTTTTCATACTCTTCTGATGAGTACACCGAAGCAACGGTGGGCTTGAAAGAGATCACAGATTGGAATCTGTTGTAAACGATCTGGTGCTTCTGCGCACCTTGCGCGAGGATGGAATCAGTGACCAGTGATGCCGTGGCGAACGTCAGGGGCACCTTGGACAAGTCCACAATAACGTTCTTCACTGTTTCGGCATACACTTTTGACAGCTGACCCCGAGCCTTCTCGCCAACTATCGTCATACTGGTCTTGTCGCTGCCTTCCGAAAGACCGCAGACCACTTTAGAATACTTCACAACCGTAGAATTGATACCACCGCAAAGACCTTTGTCCGAAGATACCGGCACTACCATGGTTTTCTCGGCTTCCACACCTGTGGTATAGACCGGCAAAGTTAAAACAGAGTGAGTGTGTCAACCTTTCATAGGAAGAGGATTTCGGCAGCGTTCGAGGAAGCATTCTTCAGCCAGCACGCACCTGGCATATCCCCGAGCAACCTGAACATGGGGTCGACTAATCCACGTGATTTTTCCATCTTGGTCTGCGCTCCCTTAAGGCGAGAAGCAGCAACCATCTTCATAGCGGCTGTGATTTTCTGAATGTTCCCTACGGACTTCATGCGCTGCGCGACGATCTGCAGCGAGACGGATCGCGCCCCAAAAGGCGCCGAGAAACTAGAAAATCAAGATAAATATGGTACATGCAGGTCAATGCGCATGTGGTAAAGACGTGTAAAACCCTCGATCGCGCCTGTGAGCGACGAGCGTGTCGATGGACGGGGAGAAACCCTTACGGCTTCAGAGATAATTATTTTGTAGCGCACCTCAACGGAAAGCCGGATCGGGCAACGTGCTCGCTCCGCAGTCGCTTCAGCAGCGAAACACTGCGACGCACCCCGTTACTGGACATAATCGAGAATTGCAGAGGTGACGTGCAATGCTGACTGTCGCGCGCAAACTTCTGTGTCGGCTTCGTCTGTGACCGCGCACGTAGCGAGATATTTAGAGTTCGGCCGCGTCAGAACCTGGGAGCAGCGAACAGCAGTGGAGTAGTCTACTAGCTAGCTAGACTAGTCTACTTTACTTTCGAAAGTACTTGATTAGTAGACTACCCATAGATGGTTACCTCCCGCTGGAAGACTAAGCTAGCTAAGCTACTAGACTAGCCAGCTACCTTTACTGTGCTTGCTTGTATCAATATGAATATGCATAGACTACTATCATACGAAGGTATTATACTTTCGTACAAGTATAGGAGGACATCGAGGATTCTGTGAATCTGTACGATATCCATAACCAGTATTTGTATTTCCGTTTTTCGTTTTTTGGTACTTTTCCGGTCGCGGTTTTTAGTTCTTCTCCTGCGTGCGAGCGGCGTTCATACGCAGTGCATCGACCATGGAGGTTCGACAACAATCGACGAGCGACGGTGGATGGGTTTCCATTGGTATCCCTAAAGGAGGTCAGCTCACAAAGCGACAAAGTGTGGTGGTAGGGTCCCCAACATTTTTTTCTCGCCCGCCGCCACTTCTCGTCTTTATGTCTCGGCATGTGCGCCGCACGTGAAACTTCCCCGCGAGTCACCTGACAAGCTGTTTTACTCGTGCCTGTTAACCTCCATCTCTCTCAGTCGCCCGATGGGAAGCGTCTTTATGTGTGCTCGGGAGATGTTGTACGCGTTTTTTGCACCGTCAGCGGCGAACCGCTTGGCGCGCCTTTCGTGGGGCACACTTCCGACGTCACCACGGTGTTGTTCCATCCAGCTCATCCCGAAGGGCAGGTCTTATTGACGGCGTCCCTCGATGGGACGCTTAAGACATGGAACGCGCAAGACAGCTCAAATGGGGTGACACTGACTGCTCCCGGACCTGTTGAGAACATGGCAGTGGCAACTAGAAACAACTCGCGTAGTCGCGACGTGGTTTACCTGTCTTGCTGGAAACGCGGAACAGAGGGTGACCTCCCTGATGGTGGTCGCATACACGCATACAGCATTGGAAAGGGACGATCTATAGAGAGGTTGTTAAAAGTAGCGACACCGAAGCAGCTGATTATCAATCCGTCGGGAACACTGCTCGGCACGTTTGACAGACACACAGTTTTGTTATGGTTGCTATCTCACAGGGACTGTGGTACGACGGGCCTCTCGCAACGTCTTCTTCGACTTCATCACACAAAACGGCTCTCAGTGTTGGCATGCGATATCACGGGTAACATCGTCGCAGCTGGTGATTGCACAGGCCGCATTCATCTATGGCAAGGAATCGCTGCTGTACAAACCGCAAAGCAAACACGAAATGAATTTGGAGCTGAATTTTCGTCCACCGAAGATTCGCTGCCGTGCACAACGTTTCACTGGCATTCTCGTTCAGTCGAGTGCCTGTCTTTTACTACCGACGGTGCATACCTATTGTCTGGGGGCTCAGAGGCTGTCCTCGTGCTGTGGCATCTTGAAATTGGACAAAGATCATATCTACCTCGCCTTGGCGCTTCACTATGTGGAATTACTCCGTTCCCTCGGGATGCTACACGTGCCGCAATAGCTGGTGCTGACAACGCCGTGCGCTTGATATCCATCTCGTCAATGATGGTTGAACGAGTCATAAGGGGAGTCAAGCCATCAGTTTTCAAATACCGATCTCCTGCATCCCGACTGAAGGATGTCAATATAAAACTGGGACATGGTTTGAGATCCCAGCCGTCTCCAGCAGTGTCGCTCGATCCTGGATCAGGGACCATCGCTTTTGCTGCCATTGGTGCATCGTTACAGCTGTACGATCACGAGCTTGATCGCCACGTTGCGAATCTTGAAATATCCCCGCGGAACTTTGTTGGCGGTGATGGTAGTTCCGACGAGCCCATGGAACCGTATGTGAGTCACGCAACATTTAGTAGGGATGGTTCCATCTTGGTCACCGTTGAGAGGAGATCTGAGCAGGCAATATCTGCCATGGCATGTCACACCTACTTATCCTCAACCTCGCAGCCAGAAGAGACTCTCCGAATATGGGAGAGACAAAGACCGACAAGCAGTGTTCAGCCCGACAAAGTAGGATTTACAAGATTTACTTGTGTCTGCGTTTGTGATATGCCACATTCGGACTTTATAACGTCAACTGTGATTCGTGGTGTTGCGTGGGAAGTTTCTGCGATGGTTTGTTCCGTGTCTGTAAACAGTGAAGTGAAAATGTGGATCCCTACAAAATTTTCACGTGGCGGGGAGCGTCGAGGATGGCGGTGCTGCTCCGTGTTGAGGCATCCGGGTTCTCCCTCTCTTCCGCTCATGTCAGCTGCGTTTTCTAACGATGGCTCGCTCATCGCAACTGCTAGTGCTGAGGTCGTCATCTGGGAACCAGAATCGTTTTCTCTTTTATATGTGCTTGCGCCCCCAACTTGGGATAAAAAATTAGAGATGGCTTCCACACGCATCATCACAGGACTTTCATTCATTGCTGGTGAGCCACTGCTTGCTGCTGCATCTGCTGCCGGCCTTATCCTATGGAACATGATGACTTTGAATGTTTGGCGAACAATCGCGATGCCCTGTGTGGACGTGGTGGCACATCCGACGCTGCCACAGTTCGTTGTCACGATAATGCCACAAAGTGACAACTCCAAAGATCAAGTGTCATTTGCATGTTCAAGAAATACACAAAGAGACTCCATTCGCTTAAACAGGACATCTGGCTGTCTTGTCGTTCAGTTCGACGGCTCAGCATCGCCCACAACTTGCTGGGCAATGCCTGGAGACGGACCGCAAGCAGTGTTGCACTCTTCACGTGCGAAGGGTGGCATAATCATCGTGACGCATGATAGAAAAATTGTCGTGGTGAACAGAACCAAGAATGACGACGCCGTGAGGGTGGAGCAAGAATCCTCAAAACAGGTGGTGGTACAACGGATGTTGGGGACTGCGTTGAAAGCGTTTGATAAATTTGAGCTGAAACAGCGTGTCCCGACAATGGAAGGAAATGGAGTATCAACTGGAATCGGTTCAAGTATTGATGTGGGTGGAAAAAATCCTTGGGATGATCTATTCAACGTGCCATCGCATAAGCTACCTCCCCTCACCAACCTCGCGCCAGACTTTCTGGATGCTTTGTTGGAGCGTCAGTCTACCGCTTGATTTTCAGGTAATCAACCTAGTCTAGTATCCTAAGACCATATAATTTGAGACTAAGTATCGTCGACAGAGAAAACGCTTCTTTGCTGCATCGCTGGAAGCGAACGCGTCGAGCAAAGTGTCTCGACCGGCACGTTAAGAGACCAACAGTTTCAAACTCACGTCTCTCACGTCATTCTACTCAGGTAAGAATGGGCAGGATATTTCACCTCATGACGCGCTGTGACACCACGCCCCTAACCTGGTTCGGGGACGATCGACAAGTTTAAATATATAGACTGCAACGACCTGCTTATTCTCATTTCGCTTGTTACGCGACCGTCAAATCGTCCGTATAGTAAAGATGGATGACGGGTATGAAGAAATCAGAAGGGATGGCTAGTTCTTCAAACTTTTTTGTGTCATCCACGATGCCATTCTCAGCTAGGGTTTTTCCAAGGTCTAAATCGACAAAAGTAAAGTCTCCGTCTGGCTGTTCTTTTCGCAAAATTTTCCACGCATAGCTCTCCGCATGCCAGTTGTATTCCAAATACCGCTGGCGAATGTCGCTGATTGACTCCTCACTTGGAACACTCATGAGATGCTCTTGCCCTGTGAGAACATTCTTCAAGCGGATCTTCCTCATCGTCATGGATAGCTTTCCAACGACAAATGACGGATCCTTCCACCACGGCATAGAAGTAGTCTCGTTCCAGTCCACGACCGGATCTGAGGGCGCGACATGAAGAAATCGACCCATCGGCAGGTGGGGTCGCCTCATGTTTGTGACTGGATCGATGTATGTCTTGATCTCCACAACGACCTCGCGTCCCGCGACCGTGTCGACAACGTTAGCGTCAAACCAGTGAGACACGTCAGAGCCGGCGACTTTAAGCAGAGGCTGCACGAGAGGGCCCTCGTGACCAGCGATGAGCTTTGTGATATCATAAACGCTCCCATGAAGCGATATCCAGCAGTCATCGGGGGCGCAGTGTAAAGCTACCTGGAGGTCCAGATCAGCGGGGGGTTCTCACGTTTTGGTCAACTCGCATTGACCCAGCTCTTACTACCCAGGCGTCCTAGGCCGAGAGAAATACGTTGCGAACTGCCAAAGTCCTAAACGCATAACGCGGAAAATTTCCAATGCTCCATGTGATGGGCATGAAGACCATCACAGCATTCCGTTGGAAGTGGTGGTCTCGATGCCAATTCGGGAAAGCGGGGGCGGGAACTCGTGGGCGTGCAGTGCAGGCTGGATCAACGCCGAAAGGAAAGATCTTCGCACGCACCTCCGACGGACTTAGAACCCGCATAGTTCTCGTGGCACGGCTAGATGGTGTCGAGTCAAACGGACACTAAGTTGGGAAGGGAAGGTAGCTATGCTGCCTTGGAGTCTCTGATAAGACACAAACTTCGAGCAGAAGTCTGGTAATATGACAGTATTAATATTATATTAATATAATACTGTCGTATTATGTCATAGTCTACTTGTACTTAACCTTGCTTTATTTACAAGCAAATATGCATAGACTACCTTCGAAGGTATATAAGATATGATATTCATAGCCTAGCTAGCTATCTAGCTACTTTCGAAAGTATTACGAAAGTATATACGAAAGTATATATATCTAATAGATAGTCTAGTAAATCGAAGATCCATCGATCGAAGTTATCGGTCAAACTCAGTCGTCAGCGGATTTATCACGACATAAAATGCTACATAGTAGTCTATATATCTACTATCTACTATCTACTTTCGAAAGTATTAAACATGAACATATGATATATCATGTGGATATCTCTAAACGAAATTGGTCAACTTGACCCGTGTATCAGCTACGTTAATCCTTGAAAGGTTGTGATAACGTATGAGAAGCGCCGTATTTTTTTTTCTGTTCTCATCACCGTTGCGGAGACGCTCGTGCGGTTTCTGGCGCAGATACTCGTCGAAGTGAAGGAGAAAGCGCGAAACTCAATCAACCGGTTTTTTCATGCAGAGTGATGAGGTTGTTTGGCAGGTACACACTCCAACCGTGATGTGCTCCGCGCCCCTGCCCCGCTCACTGTCCCTTTCTGTCCCCTCGCCGCAGATCATCAACCACGGTCACTGCAGCTACAAAGTGAAGACCAGTGGTGATACATTTTGCAGGAACAAATACAGCGTCACAGGACTCTGCAATCGAAGTTCATGCCCTCTCGCCAACAGCCGTTATGCGACCATTATTGAGGAGGGAGGTGAGATCATAGACTGACGCTTTTCACGACAAAACGCAGATCTCGACTGTTCCAGCTCTTTCTACGAATCCCCCCACACACAAGCAAAGCTGGCTTCCGGAACGACACTGCTCATAAACATTTTCTGACCCGGGTAAAAATGCAGGCACCGCATACTTGTGCATGAAGACGGTGGAGAGAGCGCATAAGCCTGCGACGCTATGGCACCGAACTGCTCTTGACAAGAACTATGCCAAAGCACTCAAGCAGGTTGACGGTCTATTGTCGCACTGGTCAGTCAGTATGCATGCTCACGATCGGGTCGGATGTTCTCATCTTTTCTCGACATTTCACTCGTTTCATGTTGTAAGAAGCGCGTCTGACAATCATCTCGTCACACAGGTCGCGATTCCTTGTACATAAGAGCAAGCAACGCCTCACAAAGATTACACAGTTTTTCATGAGGACACGCAAGCTGCTGCATGAGAAAAGGTGTGAGGCACATGCCCTTGGTGTAGACTGGAGATAGTGCCGATCATACGAACATGCACTCACAACCATACTTACGATTTATCTTAGGCCAAACCTTGTCACTCTTCCCGCGCGCGAAGTTAAGAGAGAAGCGCGGAGAGAGTCAAAGGTACACCTCTGATGCTTTGCAGCTTTGCACTTTGCAACAAAAATGTCACTTTGTGCGGTCCTCACTGATGCACTGTTGTTTTCTCTTTCCTCAGGCACACGTTGCCGCGCAACTTGAAAATTCTATCGAGAAAGAGCTGCTTGAACGGCTGAAATCGGGAACGTACGATAGCTATCAATCGCACGACTTGATTAAGTATCACAATGTGATTGCCCCGGAGAAGGTACGAGAACAGTTTTTTTTGTTTTACGACTGGTTGCACACTACCGAGCAAATACAAGATACTCACGACGTTATCAATCGAATTGGCTCGCAGAAGAAGAAGAGCACTGGGCGAAAGCACATGGAGATGGAGTTCGAGGAAGGAGAGGTGCCCAGTATGCCGAGTTGAACTTCATTGAGAAGCTATAAATGCACGAGCTGTTAGATCCTGACGCAGCTTGACTGCGAGAAGCTGAGTTTGTCCAGTTTTACCGTCTAAAGTAAGAGGACTACAAGTAAGTACCAGCAGCAGGTATTGCTATCATAGACTATGAATGTACTACGTTCGATACGAAATACAGTACAGTATTCTATGAATATTTGAGGGTTTACGGTACACTGCTCGTTCTAGTACATAGAAGAATGTCATATTACGAGACGTCCTACTAAACGGTTATGTCGCTCCTCGTCCTCAGAAATTATCTAAAGTAGACTACTTATTTTCGTATTTATATCATACCTTCTTCGAAGGTTTTATATGGTTATGATATCTCAAATTGTGTTGGTCTACAGCATACTTGTTCTTCGGCAAATAAGCCGTGCGGTTCTACTGGGAATCTCAAGTGGAAATGTGTCCGGCCTATCGAGAGCGGATAACTCAGCTTTTCTGGGTTGAGGTTAAGTTTTTAAGAAAATTTTTTGAGATAACTGGACGTTCTTGAGTTACGAATTACCGGAAACGACCAAAATCTGTGCCCCCTCTATGGGTTTTGGGAACCAAGAATAGACCGTCGGTAACGTGTCCGCCGTCTGGTGTGCGATGCATGTGCTTGGATCAGCTCGCCATGGCGCAATGCCACATGCGATGATGCGTTGTGTTGATTTTCGTGGTCTCTGTCGCTTTCGACACGACGCGAGCCGTCGTTGTATCTTCCGAGTGCGAGGTTCGTTTTCCTTCGTGTTTCCCCCAGGAATTTGCAATGGTTCTGTCGCTCTTTTAGCAGCGGAACACTACGGCACAGGTAAGGTGATCTGTATAACCTTCGTGCGTTCGTTTTTCTTTGCATGTGTTTGGCTTGGTAATTTGTACCTTCGAAGGTAACCTCGTACGAAAGTGTTTCACTTCTCTCTCCTTGTTTGCTTCTTCGAAGCTACCTTCGTAATACATAGTCTATCGAATTGAAGGTGTATGTAACACATATTCTACACACAAGCAACGCAAGCAATGAGCAAGGATACAGAACTAGCAGCCCGGCAAAAAGGTGATAGACTGACGCACGGACGGAGCAAGAAAGCTTCCAGAAAAAAATGTGCAAGAATGTTGTTCGAGAATATTGCAGACTGTACAAATTGTATGATACTTTCGAAAGTATGATAGTAGAAGAAGGTAAAGCGATGCTCCATGTACACAACATGGTACGAAAGTATGATTTAACTAGTCTACCATTTACCGCTTGTTGTACTTTCCCGTCGGTCGTCTCACAATTCGGAAAACGTCCGTGCGCTTGCTGCTCCGTGTCTTCTTTCCTTTGGTTTGTACCCCCCATGGGGTGCACGACGGGCGTCCTCCAGACGTGCGTCCTTCACCGCCGCCGTGAGGATGATCCACGGGATTCATCGCAACGCCCCTCGTGGTCGGTCGCACCCCCAACCACCTCTTCGCGCCCGCCTTGCCTAAGACACGATTGTGGTGCTCGCGGTTCGACAACGTACCAACGGTGGCGAAACATCGAGATAGCACAAGTCGCTGTTCTCCAGATGGTAGTCTGACAACGGCATACCCGTCGACACCCTTCTTGACGAGTGTCGCCACCGTTCCGGCGGCGCGCGCAAGCTTACCCCCCTGTCCCGGACGCAGCTCTATATTATGTACAAGCGTGCCCACAGGCATCGTTTCAAGGGGCATAGAATTACCTGGACGGATGTCCACGCCTGTGTCCCCAGCTAAGATTGTCTCACCGGGTTTCATTCCGTCAACAGCTAGGAGGTATGCGGGCCTGTGTCCTTCAAAATCCACGAGTGCGATACGTGCGGTCCTATTTGGATCATACTCGATGCGTCGGATTACCCCAGCAACGTCGCGAAGCTTGCGCTGAAAGTCGACCACCCGATACAGGCGCTTGTGACCACCGCCGCGGTGCCACACTGTCGTTCTACCGCAGTTGTTTCGTCCACCTGACTTGATGAGGCCTTTCGTCAGAGGCTTGTACGGTTTTCCTTTCCACAGGTTAGCGCGATAGGTGGTGATGCGTCCGCGCTGACCGGGACTGGTGGGCTTGTGTACCTGCGACGAAGTGACGAGTGGAGAGGATGCAACGGCGTCAGGGATCAAGGCAAATAAACCTTTCCAACTGGATTGCCCTTTTCCAAACCTGGGCTAGCGGTAAAGAAGTTTGGACGCGATTAGAAGACGCACCTTGAGCGTCTTCGTGGCATCGTTCGTATATCGGCGCGTCATTGACGATCTCGACGAAATGGATTTCATCCGACGCGATGTTACATTCGAGGCAGTGATCCCTCTCAGCCCAGAGTTGGCAAAGACCCTGATCGACAAGTCTCTGTTGAAATCCAACGTGCCGTTCCTGGACTCTCGGAACGTCCCTCTGGAGCATCGTACGCCTAATGCCTGATTCATCACAACGCCTGTGGATACGGG
>Ga0181571_10001882_pt1 | contig 15378 bp, 12 predicted proteins | sample 101ome_17_FD_132440 | JGI IMG/M metagenome (GOLD analysis project Ga0181571, IMG submission 132440) | Coastal salt marsh microbial communities from the Groves Creek Marsh, Skidaway Island, Georgia - 101407AT metaG (megahit assembly) | ecosystem: Environmental > Aquatic > Marine > Intertidal... | reverse complement strand
GCCGTATAAAACCTCGTAAAAAATCTCGGACGGAATCTCTTTTCCTACCGGAGACACAGCTGTCAGCTCTCGTTGTTCACCCCTCGACCCCTCAAACGGTCGGAAGCACTGCGCCGCGCGTGCGAGCCGACATGCCATCATGCGCCCCGGTCTTCAGCTCGTCACGTGCCCGACGGATTCGGGCTACCGCGACCGTATCTTCCTCCCCATCGGCAGCCTCGCGCTCCTCGAGGGCACCGCGCTCGACCCTTACAGCCGCGACCCCGCGCTTCCCAAGCGGGCGCTCTGTGTATTTTTCCTCAGCGGCGACGCGCACGAGTCTATGTCGGTGACGAGCGTGTGCGACGATGCTCGACTCGCGGTGAGATCCCTGGACGATGAGTGGGGCGAGCGACGTAGGGTGCTGGCGAATGGGGGAGACTCCGAGGTTCTCGGCTTCGGCGACTTCGTGGTTCGTAAAAGTCTTTTCTTCTCACACGTATCCCGACTGACGACGCACGCCACTTTGCAGGAGTTCGCGTGTGACGAGGATCCCATGCTGTCCACGTGGGTTTACCAGTACGTGCACTTCAAAGACCGTTGCGGCGCTTGCGAAGGTTGTTTTCACGGGGGAAGGTGCTTCGATTCGACCCCCATCCCGCCCTCGCCGTTCCTCGCGCCGTCTCCGCCGTGGGTCCCACGCCTCAGCTTCGACCTCACTTTCCTCGAGAACGAGGGCCCGATCGCGTGCATAAGCGTGCAACTCGTCAAAGGCCAACCCCGACTCATGCGATGGGCCGACGGCGGGATGTCGGTGGTGTTCACGTACGGAGGCAGCGACGCGTTGTGGCTCCTTTGCCTCGGCGATTCGCCCGTGGTGTTACACGACAAGAGCGCGGGGGGAACTTCTCGCACCGTGCCACGAAACTCTCAGTCCAAGATCAGCCCCGACACGATCATCGAGCTTCAGCCGGGGTTCAAGTGCGAGTTGCGCGACGTCGCCATCGACTGGGCACCGAGAGACACCGCCGGCGGCGTTCAGGCGCCTCGGCTCCAGGACACGAACCCTCCAAAGAAGGACGGTCGAAGGCGATGCGGCGCGTGCGAAGGGTGCGTTCACGGCGGAAAGTGCCAAATCATACAGGCCAAGTGGAAGCGGATCAAAGAACAGAAGGAGGAGGAACGAAAGCGTCGGAGGAAGGAGCGGGGCGGCGGTAGCTCGAGCGAGGCTTCGGAAAACGAGGGCCCGGACGACCCCGAGGAGGTCGCCGCCGCGGAGATGGACCACGCGAACGCTGGCGCACTGTGCGCCGCGGGTCTCCCGGGTCTCGCCCACTTCCGGGGCGTGGTGTGCTCCATCGAGCTCCGGAACCAGCGCGCGGGGATCATCGAGCGGACGCGTATAATGAAGAGGAAGCTTCTCCGGGACTTCGCGATCGACTTTGGCCACATCGGTGGCCGCATCGGCGGCGAGAACGAAAAGGCGACGATAAAGGTGGAATCCTCGCCGGCATCTTCTTCGATAAAGGCCGACGACGAGCCCCTGAGCGTCCTCGCGAACGCGGCGATCGAGGAGGTACGCACGAAAATCTCGAGGTACGGGGACGAGGACTTCCCCATCGAATTGGATTGAGACGAACGAGAGCCGAATGGACGAATGGGCACTGTTAGGAACCGTAAGACGGTGAGAACGATACCGTCGCACGACAAATTCACAAACCAACCTTCGTACTACGGGATAGCTAGTAATGTTAGCTAGCACGCGTAGCTCCTCGCGGCGCCCACCGCTATGGCTGTGTCCGGGTTGACCGTGTGGTGAACGTCTCTGCCGTGGAACTCCTCGCTGAGCCTCTGCCTGATGACGACGAGCCTGGACGATCCGCCGACGATGACGACGTCGTCAATCTCATCCGGGTCGACGTTCCCGGCGTTGCGAAGCGCCTCACGCACCGGAGCCATGGCCCGATCCACCAACGCCGCGCACGACGTCGCGAGGTCATCGCGGGTGAGCCACCGCGTGGTGCACGCCAGCCCCGACGGGTCCTCGTCCTTTGAATGGTCGTCCTTTGAATCCTCGTCCTTTGAATCGTCCGAATCGTCGTCTTGCGGTAGCAGCCGAAGATGCGCCAACGAGACGGTTCGTCCCCCGGCTCTGTCGTTTTCATCCCCATCGCGCGCGTACACATCCTCCTCGTACGCGTACACATCCTCGTCCCCGCACGCCCTCACGCCCACGCGCTCGTGTTCCGACAGCGCCCTCTTCGCTTGTTCCATGACACGCAGCGCCGTCTCCTCCCAACGGCCGCCGTCATCCTCCGGAGCGCGGAAGCCGTCCTCGCGTAACTCGCGCCAGAGCCAGCCGACCAGCGCGCGATCAAAATCCTCGCCCCCCAAGTGCGGATCCCCCGACGTTCCCAACACCAAGAACGTCCTGCTGCTCCGCTCCAGCCTCAGCACCGCCACGTCCAACGTGCCGCCGCCCAGATCGTACACGATCACCGTGCGCTCCACGTCGTCCTCGTGTAAACCGTACGCGATCGCCGCCGCGACGGGTTCCTCCAGCAGCCGGGCGGTCGCGAACCCGGCCCTGTTGGCGGCCCTCAGCGTCGCCGCGCGCTGCGCCTTGGTGAACCCGACGGGCACCGACACCGTGAGCGACCCGAACGCGAACCCGAGGTTGCGGCGGAAAAACGGCAGCGATCGCTCGGAGTGCCGCTTGAGGTGCGACAGGATCCTCGCGCCAACCTCCTCCGGCGGGATGATCACCAGGTTGGCTCGGTCGCTCGGCATCAGCCGCTTGTACGGGAGCGCCTTGCCCTGCATCGTCGCGCCGATCGCGGCGTCCCTCGGCCTCGGCTGAATCTGGTTCTCGACGACGTGGAACGGGAGGTGCTCCAGCTCCTCCTGCACGACGGGATCTTCGAACTCGCGTCCGATGAGTCGCTTGGCGTCGTACACGGTGAGCGCGGGGACGGCGTCCCGCAGCGCCGCAGCCTTGGCGCCCACCACGCTCCCGACCTCCACGACGGCGGCGTCGTTGGCGGACTTGACCTCGCGTCGCGACTTGAACTCGCGCTTGCGCTCGTTCAGCTCGCGCTTCGTCCCGACGCGCGAGCCGAATTCCCCCCAACGCTTCCTCCCCCACTCTTCGCGGGTGAGCGCGAAGGCTGGTCGCTCGAAGTGCACGACCGAGGGCACCGTCGCCGCGTCGCCGCCCACCGCGCCCATCGATCCGATCGCATCGTCCACCACCACGGAGACCTCGCCCTTGTCGCACGTCGCCGCCACCGAGTAGGTGGTGCCGAGGTCGATCCCGAGCGTCACCTCGTGGGTCAGATCGAGCGCACCCACCGCCAGCGCGGCGACCGCGGCGACGACGGCGAGGACCAACGCCGGGCTGATCTCCATCGCGGTCTGGGCGAACGCACTGGATCCGGCGGAGCGCCGCGGCGATTTTGGCGATCGCGGCGACCCGGGCGGTGGACCCATCCTGTCCGTCCCAATCTCTGTCGCGGCTGCCCCATCTTCAGCGCCCAGTTTTCTTCAGCGCCCAGTTCAAACCGAGTGGGGCGCGCTCGGGGAGACCATGTCGTTGGAAGAGAAGCAAGCGGCGGCGCTGCGCCGACGCCGGCGCGCGTTCCTGGATGAGGTCGAGCGCATCAAGAAGAGGCAGGGAGGCATCACAAAGTCGCAGGAGCAGATCCTCGAGGGGGTGTACGAGCTCGAACCGATCCCGGACTGGCGAACCGAGGCTCGACTGGCGATGCAGCTCGGGCTCGACTCGCTCGCGGTCACCGCGTGGTTCAAGTCGCGGCGGAAGAAGCAGAAGCGAGCGAACATACGGTACTGGTACAGCGTCATCTTCGGGGTGCTCTTCGTCCTCGGTCTCATGTTCTACTTCCACGAGCTCGGCGGGCTGTCGGACATGCTGAAGAAGAGGCGACTGGGCGGGCCACCGAACAAGCGGTTCTTCACCAAGTCGGGTCTGCCACGCCCGTTCAGGGTCAAGCCGCCAGGTGCGAAGAGATTCCAGGCCCCGAAGGACCCGCCGAAGAATCAGAAGAAGGACGCCGCCGGCTCCTCCGGCGGCGGCAGCAGCGGGGGCAAGGACTCCGCAAAGGCCAAATCGTCGTCGAGCTCGTCGTTCTTCGGCGGGTCGGCGACGAAGGCGTCCACGGTGCGGTACGCGAAGCCGACGTACGAGCAGGAGGCGGCGGGCAGACGACGGAATGAGTGACGCTCGTGCCCGGCGAGCGGGCGGGGGGGTGGATGTACAACAAGTAGCGGACGGTAGCGATGAAGGTACGAGGCAACAACGGTACAAGTATTTTCGCCACGAGTTCGTCGCCAAAGGGCGAGTATTTTCTGCGTCCGAGTCATCAGCCCACGCCAGTCCGGGAGTGTGCACCACCGCCGTTCGATGCCCACGATGACCGCCGTCGCATTTGGCACCAACCCGGTTCCCCTCAAGTCGGGCGTCAGGGCCCGTCCCGCCGCGCGCCGCACCGCCGTCGCCGTCCACGCCGCGCACGATTCCAAGGGGGATCTTATCCAGGCGCGACTCGCGTCCGCATCCTTGGCGGCCGCGCTCGTGCTCGCGCCCGTCGCCGTCGCGCCGATGCCCGCTTTCGCCGAGGGATGCCAGTCCTCGTGCGAGGCCGAGTGTCTGAAGATCGCCCCGGGATCCAAGGACTACTGCGCCAGCGCGTGCTCCGACGAGTGCTCGGCCATGAAGGAGGAGGGCAAGAGCGACGAGGAGATGACGCAGACCACCGGGGCGTTCGGGTCGGTGAGGGAGAAGGGAGACTTCGAGAACCTTCTGGATAAGATGCTGGACAGCCAAAAGGTGTTCTTCGTCGGCCCGAGCAGCGCGATGAAGGCGCAGGCGGGCAAGTGAGGGGAAGGCGCCGCGAGGGAGAGGCGCGGCGTCGTCGTCACGCGTCGACGACGCCGTCGTCGTCGATTCAACCTATCGTAATCATACACCGAGGGCTATGTCTCGTGACTAAGCAGTGCGTCCACTATGATAATCTAGAACCCGCGCTCCTTGCGGCGCATGATCCATCCCAGCCTCCGACGCAGCGTCTGCTTGCGCGTCTTGTACTCGCGCATGCTCCGCGCCTCCACCCGCTTGTCCGATCCTTTCCTGAAGTACCTGCGATCCTTCATCTCCTGCACCAGCCCCTCGCCGATCATGAGCCTCCTCAGCTTGCGCAACGCGCGGTCCACGTCGTTGTTCTCGCCGACGTAAACGCTCATCCCGGTCCTCTTGCCGCGGACGGCGCAGGCGAGCGCGGAATGCCACGCGAGAAACCTCGACTCGGCCGTCGGCGTCGTTAGGGTTGCGATCGGGGCGATGTGCGCCGGGAGAGACGGGAGGGACGGCGCGGCGTTGGACGCGAGCGACCAGCGCGACGCGGAGGTCGACGCCGCGGTCGAAACACGGCCGATAACGCCGGCGACGCCTCGGAAGATCCCGGACATCGTTGAGGCTTGTGCGTGTCGAAGTGCCAGCGTGGCGGAATTACCTTTGTATCGCCGTCCCGTCTCCGAGAAGAGACGACCACGGCCTCGTGAATTCATTCTTGCATTCTCGCAGAAGCAAGCCGGAAAGCCGAGCATGAAGTCAGGTGGTGGAGTCCTGCTGGTGTCGACCCTTCAGCTCATCGTCGGGCTGATAATCCTGTTCATATACGAGGGCTACAAGGGACGCTACCTCAGCCACTCGGGCGAGTCGCCTCCTCCGGAACAGGTGCCCAACGGAGCGAATGAGACGATCATCTACGAAGGGGGTGGCGGCCTCATGGCGACGACACCGATGGATGGGATATTCGTGTACAGCATCGTGATAAACGTATTCGCCCTGTGCGGTCTCGCGGGGATGATGTCGCAGAACAAGCACCTCGTGCTCGGGTTCTTCGCGTACAACGCGGTCAACTTGGTCGTTAGCTTCTCAGTCTTCGTTGACGTGTGCACCACAATCGGCGTGAGAAACAAGGCGACGGCGGACTCGGTGCCTTACGCCAGGGGGGTCGCGGCGTTCCTGTTCTTCAACTTCTGTCTCAGCTGCGTGGCGTGCGTGTTCGCGGTCAAGGCTGTGGACGAGATACGGGAGAAGAACAGGTCGGGGGAGGGGTACTCGGTGATGCACTTCGGCGGGATGGAGGTGTGAGTTTCGTTTGCACCAACCTTCGTAAGACTTAACAACATCCGGCGCGCGCGTCGAGCTATTCGGACTTTGCGTATCCGCCCCGGGCGTAAGTGGTGTCCCGCATGGCTCCGCCCACGCCCGTCGACCTGTCGTCATCGTACGACGCGTGTCTGCCTCCCGTTCCGCCGTGTCTGCCGCGTCTGCCGTCGTCGAGATGTTCGCGAACAGCTGTGTCCTCCTCGGCGAAGATCTCGTCGACGAACTCGGCGATGGATCCGTTGTACGCGGCGCACGCGCTGATGAGGCACCCGACGCCCACGGCGGCGCACATGCCCAGCAGCACCGCGCTGCCAAACTTGGCGTCCACGTCCGTCTTCTCCGTCCACCTGTACCTGACCAACAAGTGCTTCGGCCACACGGTGTGGTTGTGGAATTCCTCGACGAGCGATCGGTGCGTCTTGAGGTACTTGCGCCCCACCGCGACGGTGTCCGCCTTGACCGCCTTGATCTCCCCGCGGCCGTGCGTGATCTCGATGTCCAACATGGGCACGACACCCAGCTCCTCGTCCCCGCGCTTGTTATCCTTATCGAACCGCGACGTCCGCTTACCCCTTCCCGCGTTGGCGACGGCCTCCTCGTGCGCCTCGCGGATGGACTTGGACATGACCAGGAGCCACCCGGTGAGGTGCCTGTCCCCTTCGAAGGACAGCGAGATCTTGTACTCGTCGTCCTCCCTCCACGACGTGGGTTTGGGGATGGGCACCGCCACCGCGTGGTCCTCGCCGAACTTCGGGCAGTGCCGCGCCGTGAGGTCGTGCCAGTGCGTCCGTTGCCCGTGGAACTGCGCGCGCCTCGCGGTGGGCACGAGATCGCCGTGGTGGTAGTCCGCCAGCGAGGGTTCAAACCACGTCGCCGCCAGGAGCGCCACGAGGAGATACACGGAGATCTTCGTGTACATCTTCGGAGGAGCCGCGCGATACGCCCCACGCGCACGCGCACGCGCCGCGTCCTCTGCCGCGCGACGCCGGCCAACGGAACTCGTCATCTGCGTGCGAGTCCGAGAGCTGCTCCGAGTTCTTCCCGTCGACTGAAGTGATTGAGCCGCCCTTATCTTGGGGGTGCCCAGCCAGTGCACCTCCTCGCGTCCACGCCGGTCGCGGCGAGGCATGAACCACCCCGGCGCGGTTGGAGTCAGCGTCACGACGCGCCCCGTGCTGTTCGCGGTCGCGCGAACGCTCCGCGGGCGAGACTCGCGCGCCTTCGCGTCGACGCCCGCCCGGCTCCTCCAGTCGCGGGGCCACCTCATCGTCGGAGCCCGCGCGAGGCGGCTCGCCACCGGACCGTCCATGTTTCTCAGCAGGTTCACCAAGAACTCGGCGACGGACGTGGACGCGCCTCCCCGCGAGATGGACGCGGCTCCGTCCGTGCTCGGCCTCGCGGACCGCGCGGACCACAGCTGGACCAGGCACCTCAACCCCGATCCCGACACCGACGCAAACGCCCCCAACAGAAAGTCGCGGCAGGTGAAGAGCGGCCACTACGTCAGGGTCGATCCCACCCCGCTTCGCAAGCCCGAGACGGTGATTTACTCCCCGGACATGCTCAAGAGGCTCGGCATCGACGAGGCGGACGTCAAGGCGCCCAACGGCGAGCGGTTCGCGCGGTTCTTCTCGGGCGACAAGTCCGCCGTGCCCGGCATGGACACCTGGGCAACCCCGTACGCGCTCTCCATCATGGGTCAGAGGCAGGTGAGCAACTGCCCCTTCGGCACCGGCAACGGGTACGGCGACGGGCGCGCCGTCTCCGTCGGTGAAGTCCTCGGCCCCGACGGCGCCAGGTGGGAGATGCAGCTCAAGGGTGGCGGGCCGACGCCGTTTTGCCGAGGCGCCGACGGCCGCGCGGTGCTCCGATCGTCGATTCGAGAGTTTTTGGCGTCTGAGGCGATGCACGCGCTGGGGGTGGACACGACGCGGGCGCTGTCGCTGGTGGTGTCCCGGGGCGGCGACGTGGCGCGCAGGCCGTGGTACGACCCCGGCGCGGACAAGGACGCCTCCGCGGAGAGCATCTCGATGGACGATCCGAGGCTGGCGAGGTACCCGGACGACGTCAAACGGCAGATCATCCGGCAATTCGCGAACCAGAAGAGGGACCCCGACGTGATGATCGTGGAGACGTGCGCCATCACCACGCGCGTCGCGCCGTCGTTCACCAGGATCGGGCACGTCGACCTGTTCGGCAGACGGGCGCAGCGGGCGGGCGAGGGCACGGCGCAGATGGACGAGCTGCGCAAGATGGTGCGACACGCGATTTTCCGCGAGTTTCCGGAGATTCTCGAGGAGCGAGCGGGCGACGAGGACGACGGCGACGGAGACGTGACGCCCGAGCAAGTGGCCGCCTTTCTCGTGTCGTCGGGTCTGGCCATCGCCGACTTGGTGTGCGGGTGGCTCAGGGTTGGTTTCTGCCAGGGTAACTTCAACGCGGACAACTGCCTCGTGGGCGGGCGCACCATGGATTACGGACCGTTTGGATGGATGGACGCCTACGACCCCTTATTCGCCAAGTGGACCGGAAGCGGCGAGCACTTCGCGTTCATGAACCAGCCCGGCGCGGGCCTCGCCAACTTCGCGGTGCTCGCCGCGTCGTGCGCGCCGCTGCTCGAGGGTGGAGAGGACGAGGCGCAGGCCATCGTCGAGCGAATTCAGGGCGAGATGGAGTCCAAGGTGGCGGACGTGTGGCGCGTGAAGCTCGGCCTGCGGGAGTCACAGCGCGCCGCCGCCGCCAAGATCTTCGACTACAAGCTCGAGCCACTGATGCGGGAGAGTAACGTGGACTACACGCTGGTGTTCAGGCAGCTCGCGGAGTGCCTCAAGCTCCCCGACGAAGTCTCGGACGACGACCTGCTCGAGCCCCTGGCGCCCGCCTTTTACGACTCCCCCAACGCGTTCTACGACGAGGACACCAGGGCCAAGTGGTGCGACTTTGTGCGCGCGTGGAGGGACGAGGTAGATGGGACGGAGAGCACGATCGAGGCGATGAACGCAGTGAACCCGGCGTACGTTCTGCGCGAGTGGATGCTCGTCGAGGCGTACACGGCGGCAAAGGAACGCGACGATTTCTCGGTGACGCGCGAGCTGTTCGAGCTGACGAGGACGCCGTACGAGCTCGGGAGCGAGACGATGCAGGAGAAGTACTACAGGCGCGCGCCGGACCGGGCGTTAAAGGCGGGAGGGACCGCGTTCATGTCCTGATCCTCGTAGAGGCTGCGCGCGAGACGCGCAGCCGACGACGAAGGGACGAAGGGTTGACTGTTTTGAAACGATTTTTTTCGCGACGGGGCTCCGGGGGTGGACGGGCGGAGCAGGGGGGAGCACACGGCGCGTCCCGGCGCCGGCGTTCGCGTGACGCGGCGCGGCTGAATGTCGAGCCAATCGACGGGCCGTTCCGCCGATATCCAACGTCTGGTGTAAACGCCGGGAACGCGCCCCTCCCAGCCGTCCTCTACCCCCCGGGCCAAATGATTAACACATTTTGCAAGCTAAAAGTTTATCGATGAGCTTCAAACTCCGAACACGACTCGCCTTCGCCCCGGCCGTCGCTCTCTTGGCGACGCGCGCGAGGGTCGTCGAACCGGGGCGGCAGCCGCCCGGCCGCGCTCGGCGCGATGAGCAAGCGTCGGAGGCAGCTCGTGGACCTCGGCGACCGCGTCGACGAGAATGAGAGCCACGGGGAAATCGCGGGGGGTGCCGCCATCGGTTTCAACTACGACGCCGAGGATCCCATAGCCGCCGCGATCGCCCGCAAGGCTGCGAAGGAGAAGAAATGCGCGCTCGGCGGGCTTCTCGGCGCGTACGTGGACGACGATGACGACGAGGAGATGGAAGGGGCCGCGAAGGAACCGCCGCATCCCTGGAAGAAACTGCGCGACGCCGCCACCGGGCACGACTACTACTGGAACCAGGACGACGGATCGGTGTCATGGACCCTGCCCTCGTCCGGCGCCGACGCGAAGGGGAAGGACGGCGACGCCACCGGCGCGGGAGCCGATACCGCGGCGAACGGCGACTCTGGCAAAGCGGCACCCGACGGCGCGGACGCCCCCGTCGCCAAGTTCGAGATCCCCACGCCCAAGCCGGACGTGAGGACGTTCGCGGACCTGCTCCTCGCCCAGGCGAACGAGGCGCCGGGGCTTCGAGACGCGGTCGACGCCGTGGCGCCGCTCGTGCGGCTGGTGTTGGACATCCAACGACGCGTGGAGGACTACGAACGCGGCGAAAAGGACGCCACCGCCGCGAACTGTCTCGAGGACGCCGCGCTGGACGCGCTCAGGGAAGCGGAACGGAGACTACCTCACGCGGTCGAGGCGTTCAAGGCGGATCGAGCCAAGCTGGCGGCGGCGGAGGTGGCCAGGCGCGTGGCCGCCGCGAGGGCGGCGGCGGCCGCGGCGCCGACGCGGGCGTCGACGGATGGGATTAAGCATGAATCGACCGAGCCGCGCGTTAAACCCGGGTCGACCAAGGGGAAACTCTCGGGCGTGGGCCGCGGAGCCGACGGGGGAGCGGACGCGCAACCCCCGCCGCCGCCGCCAAACGACGAGGACGAGGACGCGCCCCCGCCGCCCCCGCCGCCGCCGCCCAAGCACGTCATCGCCGCGGGTCCCGCACCCGCTCGGAGGGACGACGGGGAGGGCTTCCGCTCGACCGCCGAGCCCTCCGCGGCGGCGGCGCAGTCGCACTCGAGACAGCCGCGGGCGCAGTCGGCTCCGAGCAGGACGTTCGTGTCCAAGCCCAGAGTGTCCAAGTCCGAGATTGACAAGTGGAACCGCGCCAGGGCTGAGCGAGAGGAGGAGGACGCGAGGGCGGAGGCTGCGAGGACGGCGACCGTGACGGATCCGGCGCAGATGGCGGCGAGGCGGAGGCACGAGCTCGAGCGGTGGAAGGAAAACGCTGCGCGGGGCGCGGCGGGGGGCGATAACCCCAACTTCACCCCAACCGTGGGTGACTGGAGGGAACGCGTCGTTTTAGCGAGGAGGCGGCGCGAGAGGGAGGAGGCGGAGGCGAGGTTGGTGGAGGGCGGGCCGGATCGTTCGGCGAAATCCGCGGCGAATCCGCCTCAATCGGAGACGGCGACCCACACAACCGCCGCCGCCGACGCCGCCGCTTTGGCCGCGGGCGTCGACTTGGCCGCGGCGTCCGCGGCGTTACCCGCGAACTGGCGCGCCTTCTACGACGCCTCGAGCGGGGAGGTTTACTACGGCAACTCGACCACCGGGGAGACGTCGTGGGAGAGACCTTGACAAAACGGCGGGATGGACGGTGACGTCGTCGTTTAACAACCGAATCGGCTTCAGCTATTCACTCCTTCGTTTCCTCCTTCGTTTCCTCCTTCGTTTCCTCCTTGGTTTCCCCCTTCGTTTCCTCCTCGTCCTCGCCGTCGGCTTCCTTCTTCTCCTCCTTGTTATCCTCCGCGTCCTTCGCGGAGGGCATGCACCGCGCCCGCTCCGCCCGCCTCTCCTCCTCGTTCATCGAGAGCAGCCGCTGGTTGTACTTTAGCAACCCGTAGTAATCCTTCACCACGGCAATTGTCGCCACGCCCTTGACAGCCTCGACGAGCACCACCAGCTGCGGTTTCCCGAGCTCCACCTTGTGCGGCTCCGGCACGAGGTTGGCGATCTGCGGCACCAGCTCGCTTCGCCTCAGACTGGAGTTGGCCCGAGAGTTGAACACGACGGCGAACGTCTTCTCCTTTCCCTCTTCGCAGTCCGCCGGGAACGCCTCGTCGATGAGGGGCTTTGCCGCCTTGACGACGTCCTCCACCGCGGCGAAGCACACCTTCTCAACGGGCACGATCCTCAGCGTGTGTCTGGAGACGGGCTCGCCCTTGTCCCGGGTGTTCGTCAGCATGCGAAGCGCCAGCTCGGAGGGACTGATCTTCTGGGTAGCCTCCCACTTCATGCGAACAAACACGCACGCCTTCAGGTCGAGGTTGACGTGCTTGAACCTCTCGGCCCTGGCGAAGTCCGCGGCCTCGTCGCCGCCGCTCTCCTTGAGTTCTGCGAGCTCCGCGGCGAGCTTGTCGCTGGCGTCCTTGCTGTCGTCGGCGACTTTCTCGGACCGCGCAGCAGCGGCGGCGGCGGCCTCCTCGGGGAAGATCGACTCGTACGTGTCGTTGAGGTTGCGGACGGTGTCGCGCCACGAGTACCTCTCCCTCCCGGCGTCGGAGGTGACGATGTATCCCATCGCATCGTACGGGATGGTGGCCAACGTCTTGGGCTGCAAGCAGGAAGAGGGGAGAGCGGGTGATGTCAGAGGGCGACGACGTCCGGATTTTGTCTCGTTCCGAGAGCGCGCTTTTGCGGCGGCGGGGGCGAACGAGAGCGCGGCGGTCGATGGACGGCGGACTCACCCTGCCGTAGAAGGCTTTCTTGTTCTTCTTTCCGCCGCCGCCGTCGTAGGCGCGCTTTTCGCCTCCCATGGTGTCCGTAACCGGTCGGTCGGTGCGTGCGGCACTGGCCAACCGCGGAAGAGGCGACGTGGTTTTCACAACAGAATCAACTCGTGGCGTTACAATAGATTCAGTCTCGCGGTTCCGCCGCTACTTCGGCGTCTGCGGAGTGGGGTTCCTACGCTGCACCGGCCCGCCGCCCCCGTACCGCCTCGACGGCGATTGCATCATCGCCGCCGTTCTCCCGTCTCCGACGACCCTGTCCCTCTCGTCCCTGTGGATCGCGTTGATCGTGTCCACTATGCCCTTCAGGTACCTCTGCGTGGAGGAGTCCTTCCACGCGGTGACCGTGGCGAGGACAATCTTCCGGACGTCCTCGCTCTCGCCGATGTGGTCTCCGAGTGCTCCCCTCAGCACGTGCATGAGCATATCGCTCGTCTCCGTCGGGCTGGCGAACTCGGTGAGCATCTTGGTGCTGATGTTGGCGAGCTCGCCCTCGTCGGGGGAGATGCCGAACATGGCCTTGGCGATCAACGACGGGAGGTCCCCGTCCGGCGGGGTCGGTTTCATGTAGTACATGAACAGCCTGACCAGCCCGCGCGTCATCTTGAACATACTGATCTGATCGGGGCTCAGGGCGCTCTCGGGCGGCAGGTCCTGCTCCTTCTTCTTGGCCTGCAGCTCGTCAAACTGTCTCTTCCAGGCTTCGTACGACTTGTGCATCAAAATCATCAACACGGAGCAGTACACGGAGATGACAATCACCAGCACCGAGGCCATCACGACGAAGTACTTGAGGTAGTGCATCTGCGCCTCGCCCTTGAGGTGGCACCGGTACTGCGCGTCGAACGCCTCCTCGAAGTCGAGCTTGGACGCGTCGCAGATGGCGCCGTGCCGCGTCAGCAGGTTACCGCCGCTGTACGTGGTGACGCCGTTGACCGTCTCGCTCGTGATCCTGGCGAAGGTCAGGATGGAGTACCAGAACCCCGCGAGCATGAGTCCCGCGATGATGATCCCGATGAACTTGACGATCATGAACAGCAGGTAGAAGCGTTCGAACTTGCCCTCGACCTTCTCGGACTTTCGCACCGGGTCCTTCCCCACCAGCGGCGAGTGGTACTGGCCTCGAGCGATGGCGTGAAGCCGGTTGTACCTCTTGATGAACTGCGCGTTGATCCCGGCGCCGATGAAGAGTAAGACGAACGTGACCATGGTGAACACCGGCCAGAACTGGGACGTCTCCAGCTTGATCTGGGTCTCGCACACGCGGTTGACGAGGTCCATCCCGTACTCGAAGTGCCCGCCGGGTGAGACGCCGCCGCTACCCGACGCAAACGCGCCGAGGGTCACGGACGTGGGCCTGCACGCTATGGCGCCGCCCATCAGGTTGAGCGCCAGCACCAGCACCGCGCACGCGTACAGCGCGATGGCGACGAAGAGTAAGGTCTCGTCGTGGCCCACCACCTGCGAGTCGTCCAGCTTGGCAGCTCTCGACCGCACCTTGTGCCTCTGGTATATGTTGGATATCGTGTACGCCAGGAGCATGAAGTCGCTCAGGCCGAGGTCGCCCAGGAGGTCGTCGTCGATCTTTTCGCGCTCGTCCACGTCGCCCGAGGACGTGGACTCGTACCTGCCCGAGTGCGAGCGCGTGAGCAACTTCTGGAGGCTCCGTCTCCCGTCATCGGCGCTCTTGAACGAGGCTCCCTGCTCGTCGTCCTCCTCCGCGTCCTCCTCGAACTGCACGGCCATGCCCATGAGACCGCGTTCGGCCTCGGTCATGGATTCGGAGAGGTCTTGCGGGCTCGGTCCGCCCATCGCCTCGAGCGTGGGATCCCTGCCGAAGGGCGAACTCATGGCAGAACGCGGGTAGAATTCGACCCGCCCGACGGAAATGAATTGGCACGCCTTCCTCGGCTACCTTCGTCTGCTGTGCTTGCCGCCGCCGGACGAACGCTCCTCCTTGATCCTCGCTCTCCTCTCACGCTCCGCCTTCCAAAATTCTGCGATGAGAAGGAAGGGCCAGAACATGCGCGGGCGCGAAGTGCCGGGGCGCAGCCGACGACCACCGGCTTCGTCAAAACCAGATGAGAGATCCTCCTGACCGTCACAATTCAGGCGCGACGCGCGCGATGGCTTCCAAGGGCGGCACCCGGGCCGCGGGCACGGACGGTAACGACTTCCAGTACCGTCAGCGCGTCGATAGCAAGTACCAGAACGCCGCCGTGGCGCGCAAGTCCATCAAGAGCGCGCTCTCCGCGCTGGTGGTTTTCCATCCCTTGATGGCCGCGTGGGCGGTGCTCCCCTCGACGCTCACCGGCGCTGAGCTGGACGAGTACAACGTCCCGTTCTCGTCGTTAGCGTTCGTGGGGTTCGTCCTCGTCGTCACGACGATGTCCATGGTGGGATCCAACAAGACGATCCAGCCGGAGAACCTGGAGAGCATGTGCAAGGCGATCCTCGTCACCGGAGTGCTCAACCTCACAGCCGGAGTGCTCATGCGCGTCCAGGTGGACGACGAGAACCTGCTGATGCGAAGGTTCGCCGACCTCGTCGCGAGGGAGACGGGCGCGAAGGACTCCGCCGCGCTCACCACCATCGCGACGGCGATCGAGGCTGTCCTGCTCGTCGCGGGCTTGCTCCTGGCGCTCGCGGTGAGCAAGCACGGCAAGGCTCTCGCGTCGACGGCTACCAAGACGCGCTGAGCCGACGATGAGGACGCGTCCATCGTGACGTGGACGCTCATATTATCATACCCTTAGGTAACTTTTCATAACACGACAATCACTAGTAAAATCACCAGTCCCTCG
>Ga0181571_10001879_pt1 | contig 15401 bp, 9 predicted proteins | sample 101ome_17_FD_132440 | JGI IMG/M metagenome (GOLD analysis project Ga0181571, IMG submission 132440) | Coastal salt marsh microbial communities from the Groves Creek Marsh, Skidaway Island, Georgia - 101407AT metaG (megahit assembly) | ecosystem: Environmental > Aquatic > Marine > Intertidal zone... | reverse complement strand
GCGGCGGACGTCTTGCGCCGCTTGGAGGGCGCCATCGCACGAACGTCCGGGTTTGCCCCTGGCTGCGCGCTCTACTTTGTGACGAAATTCATTCGTGGTCGAGCTGTCGAGATAAGAGCCGAGGTGGCAGAATCTCAAGTTGCTCGACGTGTTATCCACAAGCAAGCGCGCGAGGATGGCCGCTCTCGCGCCGAAAGTCGGGGTGTTTGCGCTCCCGGCGCGAGCGTCCCGGTCGCGCAAGCACGCCTCTTCGAGACGCATCGGTCGCCCAGCGTCCAGCGTCTCACCCATCGCGGCCGCTCCCGGTTGGCTAACCGAGACGAAGTTATCCGCGGATTCGGTGCCTGATTCGGTCTCGAAAGCACCCCTGCGCGTGCTCGTGGCCGGTGGCGGGCTGGGCGGACTGTTCGCGGCGATTTGCCTGCGCAATGCGGGTGCGGACGTCGCCGTCATCGAACGCACGGCCACATACCGCCCATTCGGTGGGCCTATCCAGCTGGCGTCGAACGGCGTGAGCACCATCAAGGCGACGTCTGAGTCCTTGTTTCGCCGAGTGCACGAGGTGGCCCGACCTTTCTGGCGAACTACCTCCGGGATCCGCGACGGGCTGAAGGGCAACTGGATGTTCACGTTCGGCGCCATCACCGAGCTGCCGGACGAGCAAGACCTCCCGTTCTCCATCTGCGTCGACCGGAGCGACCTTCAAGATGTTTTGTTGGAGGAAATCGGGGACGCGGGGATCGTGAACATGGGATCGGCAGTTGCCAAGTACCAGAACCGAAAAGACGGGAACGGCGTCGACGTGACTTTAGAAGACGGCCGAGTTATCACCGCGGATGTTCTAGTCGGTGCAGACGGGATCTGGTCAAAGGTGCGCGCGCAGATGTTTGGCGAGCCCAGCGGCGTGAAAGGCGCAGGATCCACTGCGAGTTTCACAGGGTATAAGTTGTATTCCGGTTTGCCGCTGTTCAAGCCGTACTACTACGAGGACGTCGGGTACAGCGCATTCATCGGCCCGGACCATTATTTCGTGACGTGCCCTGACCGCGCGGGGCGCGTGCAGTGGTACGGGTTCATCAAAGCCACGCAGCCAAACACACCCGATAAGGAGAACCCCGCGGCTTTCCTCGAGGAAACCTTGAAAGGTTGGGCGCCTGAGGTACTGGAGCTGATCCGTGCCACCGACCCAAACGAGATTGAACAGCGGGATTTGTGGGATCGATTCCCGAGCGTGACCAAATCATGGGCGGACGGAAACGTGACGCTACTTGGCGATTCGTGCCACGCGACGATGCCCAACATCGGCCAGGGTGCGGGATTGGCTTTCGAGGATGGTTTTGAGCTCGCCAAGATTCTGGAGAAGGTTAAGAATCGTTCCGAGGTTCCGTCAGCTCTGGATTCGTTTTACAAGAAGCGCATCTTGCGCACTGCCGCCGTGCAAGGACTCGGGCGCATGAACTCGGAGGCTATTAAGATCCTAACACCGCTTTTACCTATTCGACCGCTGGTGGAGTACTTCATCGGCCCGTTCTTGCCGCTGGTGTTCCGCACGCAGTTTGGGTACTGTTACTCGTTTTGCCCGCAGAAGATGGACGCGGAAGAGGCGCGCTCGCTCGCGGACGACATGCGCGCTCGGCACAAGAAAGAGGCGGAGGCGGCGTGGGCCGAGGCGGAGGGGCGGGGCGTAAAGTTGACAGGAGTCGAGAACAAACACGAAAACCCGGCGCTTGAGGTGATCGCGAACTAGCTAGTCTTAGCGTTGAGCGAGGGTGCATGATGGAGGTGCATATTGTATTACAGCTCGTATTATTCAGTAGTTAGCCCAGACCTGGGTGGTTGCGAAGCCAAGGGATGTCGCCGTGGTCGAACTCAGCGAATTCCTCCTTGGAGACAGCGCCCGTCTTCAATCCCTTCTCCTTCATCGCAGCCGCCGCCGCCTTTGCGGCGTTGTTCTCCCTCTGTTTCAGCGCATACACGACGTCGTCCCTCGGCACATTCAGCGACACTCGCTGAGCGCTTCGCTTTCTGCCCGGGTCCGCGAGCAACAGGCGAATGGACGCGAGTCGGCACGCAATCGCCGCCGCTGCGCCCGCGGGGGGCAAGGGCTCGTCAAACTGCCTGCAGAGTTGCTCGTGTGTGCGCATGACGTTCGTGATGCACGCGTCGCTGAGACCACTCCGGCGAAGCTCCATGACGAGAGCAGCCAGGAAAATGCGCTCGTGCCGAGAAGCCGCCTCCAGCAGATGCATGTGTGGCGTCTGGAACATCTCCCGTTGCGCCGCCTGGATATCTTTGATGTCCACCGCATTCGAACGCTTCTTCTCCGGCTTCGTGACGTTTCTCGCGCCGAAGAAATCTGCGTCCATGGCACCCTGTCCGTTGTGCATGTTCTCTTTCTCTCGCTCGAGCTCCTTCTCCTGCTTCCTGACTCTCGCCTCTGCGAGCTCAGCTCCACGTCTGCACAGCTCCAGCACTCGTCTCGCGTCTCCTGATACCGCGGCAACCTTCCTGCTCGCCAGCTGGACCGCGGTATCCTCGAAAGGAGAGTTGATGAGACCCGGTCCACCCGTGTTTTGAAGCCGACCCTTGACAATCTGCATCAGCTGGTCCGCAGAGTATGGCTGGAACGAAACTCGGTTGCTTCCAAGGCGCGATAGAATCTTCGGAAGCAGACGCTCGGGTAGGTCGAGGGTGTTGGCGATGCCGAGAATCACCAGTCGCGCGGCACGGTGAGTGGGCCAATCGAACAGGTTGTACAGCAACTGTTGCGTGCGGGTCACGAGCAGGTCCATCTCGTCGATCACCAGCACAGTGACGCGCCCGTCGCTGCCCCTGCCCTCCTTGAATCGCCGATCCAAGACATCGTTTGCAACCTGCGGCGACAGACGCTCGCCCATGAGCTCCTCCGCGATCGCCGAGTACGCGTGCTTGGGTGTCTGCAAACGGAGACCGTTGAGTTCCACGTGATTGAACCTGGGCAGCGATCCGTCCCTGGATTTCTTGCGAAGCGTTCGAATGACTTCGCGCACCGTCGCCGTCTTGCCCGTGCCTGGAACACCCGAGATGTACAGACACCTGCCCAGACACTGCGCACCAGCGTTAATGGACTGCTCCACAAAGTCAACAATTTTCTTGCGTTCGATGTCGCGGCACGGAAGCGTGCCGGGGGAGTGCGCCAGCGACAATGCCTGCCTCGCGCGGCCCAGCGCTGTGGTCGGGACGGGTTTGTCGATTCGCGGCACTGCGACGGCTCCGAGGCCCATGACGCCGCCGTATGCACCCGCCGCCGCGGCTGCCTCCCGGCGCGACGCGGCGATGTGCCGGCTGATGACTCTTCCTCGAGCCCGGCTCCCGAGGGATACGCCGATGGCTCCGCTCCCTTTCCCCTTGCCTCGGGCGCCCTTCTTGGACGACGGCTTCTTGGACCCCTTCGACCCGCCCCAGTCGTCGATATCGGCATCGCTGTCCTCTCCGTCGAGGTCTTCATCCTCGTCCTCTTCGTCAACCAGCGTGAGTCCCCCGTGGAAGAAGTTCCTCCCCCCGGGCAGGTCGTCGTCGGATAGATCGTCGTCGTCCCACTCGGTCCTTCGCTTGAACCTGTGAAAGTGCTGATCGTACGTGTACTCGCACAGAAATACGTCATCCCCCGCAGCCTCCGCCGCGACAAGCGCCGGGTTTTTGCTCGACTCCTTGTCATCGGGCTCGACGAGCCCGGTTGCAGGCTCCTCGCCGCGGTCCCTCGCAGCCTTTGCCTCTCGTGCCTTTCTCCTAGCAGTCGCCGCGGCCTCGTTGGCGAGTCGAGTCGCGTCCCTGTACTGCTGCGGCAACAGCACCGCGGCTTTGCGAAGGAGAGAATCAACGCAGTTCTCGTCGGTGTTGTTGGTGAGGAAGACCTCGCGGCGGCTGTGGTGCGCCTGGCGGCCCGTGTGCGTCTCTTCGGGAGTGGCGAACCACCTCCCCACGAACATGAACTTCCCGTTGGCCTCCTGCCAGATGCACTCGATACGGCACAGATGCAAGTTACCAGCGAGGAATTCGGTGTGCGCCATTCGTCTGCCGTTCTCAGCTGGAGCGGCGACTCCAGTCGCAGACGACAGGCACTTGGGGCAGTACCACTCACCCTCCGGAACTTCTTCCAGCGGCGGATGCAGGCATCGCATGTGCCAGCCCCGAAGACAAGCGTCACACTCAAGCATGACGTCGTCCTCATCACCGCACTCACCGCACGCTCCACAGGGCTCCAGCTCGTCGTCGTCCAAATCTCTCGTCTTGTCACCGATGACATACGCACAATCTCCGCGGTTGAACACTTCGCCGTCCACCTTGACCTGCTCGTAGTACCTCCGCGCAGCCATGCTCTTCGCCGTGGGTCTTTTAGCCTTGGTGCCTTTCTTGTCGTTGGCACCACCCATCGCGGCGTCCTTCTCACCCTTGCCGGACTTCTTCCTGAGCCCCTTCTTCTTTCCAGCCTTATCCGGCTCGGAGGATTTGTCCTTACGCTTAGAGACCTTCCCAACCTTGCCCTCCTTCTCCTTCTTCCGTTTGACCTTCTTCCCGCCCGCGCCCTCCGTCGTGGTTGGCATCCCACTAGGATCTAGCGGGCCCGAGGGCTCTTCCTTTGGCGCGCCGCCTCGAGCTCCAAGAACCAGCGCGGCGAGGGCATTTTTCCTTTCTTTCTTTTCCCGCTTATCGCGCTTCTTGTCTTCCTTGCTCTTCTTCTTCTTCTTCTTCTTCTTCTTGAGCCCCTCGCCGTCACCGTCCGCCCCGCCATCATCATCATCTGGCCTATCTCGCTTTTTCCTCACTCCGTCCGCATCTTCCCGCGCGAACACCTTGGGTGCCGCCTTCTGGCTCGCATCGCCCCTCCTGCGCAGCCCGTACGCTCCCGCCATCGTGATCGACGGCAGCACCGCGCGGAATCCGACTCCGGCGCACTGCGTCCTTCCTTCTGAGACTCTCGCGTTCGAATACTTCGTCGTGTTTCAAAGATCGCCGCTTGCTCGAAAAAGTTTGTTTCAAAAAACGGGCGCGCAGAGCTGTCATCCGATCCGAGAGATGGCGGACGCCGCCAAGCCCAAGATGGATTTTCGGACGATGTTCTTCTTCGCTATGACCTTGTCGTTGTGTCTGAACACCGTCGTGTGCTTCATCGGCTCCCTCGGTCTGCCTTTCGTCAAGGCCTTCACTTTGGTCACCTACAGGGCCGCGCTGATGTCGGCATCAGTCGCCTTCCTCTACAGGATCGCGTACAGCCTCAAGCCCCCAGCGAGCATGATGAGCATCGCCGGGTGGCGTGCTTCTCTGGCACCCGTCATGAACAGCAACGGTGGCCATTACGTGATTTACAGTATCGTCTTTGCGATGGGCCGGCCGGTTCCCACGGTGCTGTTCCCCCTCACGATCTGCGGCGGGTACCAGCTGCTGACCATTCTGAACAAGCACTTCCCTGCGACGCTGAAGCGAGTTCGCGGCGACCGGTTATTCGCCCTCGCACAGCAGGAAATGCACAAGATGATGGCAATGTGCGCCACCATGGAGTGCTCCATGCTCCCGCTGCTTATAATGGAGCTGTTCACCCCGGCCAGGAGCGTGACGAGGGTGTTCATGTACGTCAACTACCTCAGGCGGAGGTATGCGTGTAAAGACGACACGGTCTTCCGTATCAAGTACACCTACGGTAATGCTGGTCAGTTTCACCAGCAGGTGTGGGGAATGCTGGACCAGAGGACGTCACCCATCTTGAGAAGAGTGCCTGGGATTGACAAGGTGCTCGGGCCTTTGAAGAGGTGGTTCACCCAAGGCGCCGCGCCGATGAAGACACAATAATAAGTTTGTAATATGACACGCAGGTGAAAACCGCTCACCACCTGCTCACCTAGGCCCGCTCGGTCTTTCGCACGCACCGAGCTCCTCCTGAGCCTTCTGAAAACCAGGAAACATAGCAAAGTTCGGAGTGATCCCTTGCCTGTCGATGTCGTTCAATCCCGGTGTGACGTATTTGCCCACGGTGAGCACCAAACCAGAGCCGTCAGATAGTTCGTACACGCTCTGAATCAGACCCTTGCCGTACGTCTTGCTGCCAGCCACCGTCGCCCTGCAGTTATCCTTCAGCGCGCCGGTGAGAATTTCAGACGCCGACGCCGACCTTCCGTTCACCAACACGACGAGGGGCTCCGCCGCGGGAGCGGTCGCCGACGCGGACGGGATGGATTTGAGCTTCGTCGCCGGGGAGTTGGCGTCGAGCGAGGACTTGCTGAAGAAACCTCCGTTTTCGTTCTTTGCGGCAGTCTGACCCACCGTCGTGTTGTAGTCGGTATCCCCCTTGACACCGCCGGCAACCACCCTGCCCTCCGTGTACGCGACGTTCACCCCGGACGGCAGAAACAGTCGCGCAATCTCCACTCCGGCCTGCACCAAACCACCCGGATTATCCCTGAGGTCCAGCATGAACGACGTCGCGCCCTGCGACCGGAGCGATTCAATCGCCTTCGCGACGTTGGGTTCCGCGAGAGCGTTAAACTCCTTCAGCCGTATGTATCCCACGTTACCTCCCTCCAGTCTCGAAGCCACCGGGTTGACGGCGTTGCTGCTACGGCGCAACGTGACGTCGCGCGCCGGTCCCACGCCGGGTTCCCCGGCGTCGCTTCGGACGGTGACTTTCACATCCGGGCCGGGAGAAGCCTGGATGAGACTCACCGCCTGGAACGCGCTCTTGTTCCTCACCTCGACCCCGTCCACCGCCACCACCTCATCTCCCTGTTTCACCCCAGCCTTGGCGGCGGGGGAGTCGAGGACCAGTCCCAACACCCTAAGCCTGGTGGAATCGTCCGGATCCTCCGCCACGTTCATGCCGACGCCGCTGATATCGTACTTGAGCAACGGCGCAAAGTCGGAGGGTTCGACGAACCTCGAGAACGGGTCTCCCAACGTTCGCAGGATGCTTCTGATCGTATCGTACGCCTCGTCCCTGTCAGCGGGCGGAGACCTGACGAAGTCCTCGCGAAGTTTGGCCCAGGCGGCGCGATCGAACCCATCGACGGAACGCGCCGGGAGGAAGTTATCATCAACAACTTTCCACACCTCCTCGACGATCTGGAGGTCCGTCAGCTCCTCCGAGGCGGTCGAGTTGACGGCATCGGCTTTCTTCTCCTTATCTGCAGCCGACTCGAATGCATTGGACGCGCGTTCGTCGATGTCTTCATCTGCGTGTGCGGCGGGGACGCCCACGGGGACGGCCTCTAACAGGGTGGAGGTCACCACGGGAGCGCCCATCAGGATTGCAGCCGCAGCCGCGGTTGACACGATGACCTTGCCTGCGGCGCCGCGAAGTATCGCGAGCGGGTCCTTATCACCGGAAGATCCTCCGTCAGTGGTACTAGGACCAGCGCCGGTCGCACTGTCGCCGACGCTGGCTTTGGCGCGCGTCGTCAAGCGGCCCCGGGGGGTCACCGCTGTTCGAACCTTCAGCAGGCCTCGTCGGACGCATCGTCCCGAGGTGTGGACGACGAGGGGCTTGTGCGCGGCGGCGCCGGCGAAGGGGGGCAATCCCATCGCTGATGTGCGAGTCTTCGGCGGCGGCCTGTGACCCGGTTGATGAACAGGGATCGCACGCGCGTGCCGGAGTGAAGGCAGCCTCGCGCTGGCTCTGCTAGGTTTACTGGCTGGATAACCGATTCCAGCGTGGCGATAGTTTTCCTGGCGCAAGGTTTCCGAGCCCACTCCTCTGCACGCTCCCACTGACGGAATGATTCGAAAGACCGTCACCGCATTGTGCTTCATCGCATGCGTTATCTTGCAGTAAGTGGTCCATCCCGTCTCTCTGAATCCTCACATCTCGCTCCCCTCACCTCCATACGGTTGCGTTGTTACTCAAATCGTGTTTCCATCCTCAGGGTGCCCCTCATGAGTTTGGGCGGCGACGATGTGAGGCCGTTCACGCCCGTTGCCGCGGTTGCTTCGCAGTTTGTGCTCGGCGCGAAGCGGGGAGATGACCCGGGGGACGCGGCAAGGGTGTTGATGTACCCTGGAGAGCTCGCGCGAGGGCTCTGGCAACGCGCAGTCTGCGCCACATCCAAATCCTCTCCCTCAGACCGGTGCGACAAGCCTTGGCCTCCCCCGTGGAAGGATTCGGTGGACACCGACGAGCTCAAAACGTACTTCCGGAGGGTTTCAAAGGTGTTTGGAAGTAAGATCACGCACGTTATCGCCGGAAGCTTCTTCTCTGTGGGAGCTGCGCTCTTGGCATTGGTCCGAGGCCACACCGCTACCCTTGGACTGTTCTCTTGTGTGATGATCGGGTATCCCATAATGACGACGAGGGGCACCGGGGTGCAGCCGCTGTGGGGGCTCGTGCCTTTCTTAGCGCTGGCGTACATGACCACGAGTATAACGTCTCAGAGACAGGCGGCCGCGGCGAGGAGGAGGGCGAAGCTCAGGGCGAAGGAGGGGAAAGCGCCTTCAGTTACGACCACGGGCGACGGCGAAGCCAAGAAGGAGCGCTAAGGATCACGTCGAATAACAAAGAGTCTTCGAGCTAGAACAAGGGCCCGCGCAGGTCTCGGGACCACGTGTGATGGTTGGGAAACACGTAGTCCTTGTCCTTCGGGGTCAGCATGGGGAAGAACTTTCGCCTCGCGTCGGGCAAATCGCTCGACGCTCGAATCGCGGCGACAGCGTTTTGCACCACGCCAACCACCGGATCCCTCAGCAGCATCACCAGGTTGACCCTCGCCGCCTCGCACACGGGCATCTTCGCATCCCTCTCCAGCGCGATAGCCTGTAAACATCCCGACGCCTGTAATCGCACGTCCGCGTCCGTGTTTCTCAGAAGCGGCGCCATCGCCTTCACCGCGCCCGCCACCAAACACTGCGTCCTCCCGATTTCAACCTGGCACAGGTTCTTCAGCACGCGAGCCGCCTGCGTTCTGAGCTCCGAGCTCATCCTCGCCTCCTCCCTGTCCAGCACGCGGAGCAGCGCTTTGGGTAAGCGCGCCTCCAGACCCGCGTGCACGCCCTCGTCGGTCAGCGTGCACCCTCCGAGCGTCTCGCACGCGCTCGTCTTGGCGCCGGTGGGCGTCGCGTCGTCGTCCAACAGCTTGACAATCTTCTCGAACACGCTCCCGTCCGCAGCATCGAGCACGTGCCTCGCGCCGTCGTGCGCGGACGAGAACGCCGCGAGGAAGGAACACGCGGCGCCCCTCACCTCGGGGTTCCTGTCCTTGAGCATCTTCATGGCCGTCGCAGTCACCGCGTCGGCGGCGATGAGACTGGTCCTCCCATCGCGAGAGGTGGCAAGCGACGCCATCACCTCGCACGCGATCCTCCTCACATCGTCGGAGTCGTCCGTTATGTGCACCACGAGAGGCGCGGCAACGTTCGTTCCGATCGCCTCAGCCTTGGACTCCTGATTGGTGAGCACGCCGAGGAGGTAGCGCAGAGCGGTGGCCCGCTTCTCCGGGGTCAGATCCTCCTTGGGCAGGCTCACGAGCTCCACGAGCTTGTGCACGTGCCGACGACCGAACGCGATCGCAATCTCGTCCTTTACGACGTCTCCATGGAAGGGTTCGGAGAGATCGGGGTGGCGCTCCTGCAGCGCCTGCCCATCGTAGAACCTCGTCGCGTGGCTCTGGTTCTGCGTCCGCGACATTATTTGGGAATTGCCGCTTTTGGCACAAGAGGATCCGCTGGCGCAAGACGAGACTCGCGAGCCTGCTTCGGGTTCAGGAACACCCGGCGTGAGCTACCGGCCGAGTGCGACTGGTCTGAGCGCGGGAAGACGCGTCGAAGCTTACGACGTGTCGGCCTCCGCGCGCGTGTGCCTGTGGACGCCTGTGGCGAGGGTTGCTGGAAAAAATTGAGAAGTCCCGATCCGAGCAGCCGAGCTGAACTCCGCGTTGAGGGATATTTTCCCATTCGGTGGAGCGCCCTCCTCCAGGAGATGGCACCGACACCGACGTACGATTTCGTAGTCGTCGGGGGTTTCCATGCCCCCGATGACCACGCCAAGTTGCATCCCATCGCCGCTGCGAACGCATCCTTCCTCAACGAGCAGGACTCGGAGCGCCTCACGGCGTCGGTAACATCTGCGCTGAAATCCGCCGGTGGCGGACGCAACCTGGTGCGCAGGACCGACGGGAGAAACGCGGACGACAGGAGTTTGCTCGCCGATGTACTTGAGGCAGCGGTCAGGGACGGCGGAGGAGATGGAGACGTTAAGCCGAAAGGCGCCAGGGCGGTGGTTCTCGTGGGTTTCGGCGCGGGAGGCGGTGCCCAATGCGACGATTTCCTGAGCGACGAGCGCTTGAAATCTTGTGCCAGGCATTTCGCCGCGAGAGGAGGGGTGGTGCTGATACAGGGCCGCGGTGGGGCGATAGATCTGATATCGCGTCACTGGTTCCAAAAGACGTGGACGTCTGGTTTGAAGCGCGGCGCGGAGCGGTCGTGGAGATACAACTCCGACAGCGCGTGGGGCGGTGGATACTTTGCAAGATTCTCGGATGCCGCGTCGGCGCAGGGTGAACCCTCGCTTCGCAAAGAGGTCCGATTCGGTGTGGTTTACGAGGTGGAGAGGGTGAAGCCCGTTGACGCGGTGTACCTATCGGTCCCTCATAAAGATGAGGAGGACGAAGAGGACGAAGAGGACGAGAAGCCGGTGATTGGGTACAGGAACGTGACGCTCGGGGCAACTTGCGCGGTTGCCTTTGGCGCATTTGGCGGCGGCCACGTTGGATGTATCGGTGCCGGCGATGACCATCAGGAGACAACATTGCGGGTCATTCAGGGTCTGTGCGAGGCGGCGCCGGGGGTGGGCACACCCGATGCACTGAAACGGCTCAAGAAATCCGGCATGAAAGGGTTCGACCTGCGCGAGGTTGCCACCGGAGGAGGAGGGCAGGTCGCGGTTGAGCCGTCCATGACGAAGTTCGCTCTGTTCGCGGTGTTTTCTGCCGTCGTGTCCATCATCTTGGTCGTGTACCTCGCGATGCTTGTCATCAGATCCAACATGTAGACTACATGTATGTCTTATCGATCCGTTTGATTGAGAAAAAAATTGCGTTTTGCCTAAACTCGAAACGCCCACCCACTAGTTAGCCGCCTTCGCGCTCGTCGCCTCGTCCACTAGGTACACAAGTCCGCGGAAGTTCACGTCGGAGTGGTTGGACAGGCTCATCTCGCACGTGCGGGACGTGGAGTAACCGTCGGAGCACCCCTTAGGCAGGTCGAGGTAGGACAGCGAGCTGCCCGTGAGCTCAGGGAAACGCATACCGCGGTCGCCCGCCATGCCGCAGCACGGGATACCGGACGGGGTCACATCCTTTGCGCACATCCCCGCAATCTTGGCGAACGTGTTCTCGACGCCGAGCTTCTTGGACGAGCACGGGACGTGGATCGCCACGTGGTCCCTCACCTGTTTCCACTCGAGCTTGTCCACCAGGTGGTTGCTGATGAACTCCGTGGGTTCGTAGAGCGCAAACCTGAGCGCCGGGTTGGAGAGCTGCTCCTTGATCTGCGCTAGGCAGGGGGAGGTGTCCACCACGATGGGCAGCTTACCACCCTCCGAAGCCTTCATCAGCGCCTCCTCCAGCTCGCTACCCTTCGACGAGGCCGTGGACTTGAAGCCGCGGCTGTTGAAGATCATGCCACAGCACTGCGACTTGAGACCCTCGGGGTACACCACCTCGTAGTTCGCCTTCTTGAGGATGCTCATCATAGCGTCGGGGACGCCTCCGATGGATTCCTCGCCCTTCACCGGACCCATCATGCGCGTCACGCACGAGGGGAGGTAGACAACCTTGCGGGGCAGACCAGCCTCGGTGGTCACAGCTTTGGCGGGCTTGTGGGGCTCCGGGAGCTTGGGCGCGCCGGTGGGCATGTGGGGGTTCCAGACTGGAACAAGGCTGCCAGTCGCCGAGTTGAGCGCTGACGACACCGACTTGAGCACGCCGCTGCCGAGGATACCGTGGAAGGTGCTCACCATGTTCAGGAACGAGGGAACCACGCCGCTGACGGCGCCAAAGTTCTTGGCGAGGAAGTTGGCGCCAGAGTTTGCGGTCCCCTGGTTCTTGAGCTCGCGCTCGCGGATAGACTTGATGAGCTCGCCGGTGTTGATCCCGACGGGGCACTTCACCTGGCACATGCCGTCGGCCGCGCAGGTGCTGTTACCCTCGTAGGTGAAGTTGTCGAGGAACTCATCCAGCCTCTTCTGCTCAGCCTGCGTGCGGCTGGGGATGGCCTGCAGGCGGGAGATCTCGCGGTAGACGGTGATGCGCTGCCTCGGGGTGAGGCTCAGGTCGCGACTGGGGCAGTTGCTCTCGCAGAAGCCGCACTCCATGCACATGTCCACGATGGGATCCGCCACGGGCTTGGGCTTGAGGAACTTCTGGTGCGTATCCGGGTCGCGGTTGAGGATGACGCCCGGGTTGAGCACGTAGTTGGGGTCGAAGAGCTCCTTGAGCTCCCACATCAGGTCGTAAGCCTTCTTGCCCCACTCCATCTCGACGAAAGGCGCCACGTTGCGTCCAGTGCCGTGCTCAGCCTTGAGCGATCCGCTGTACTTCACCGCGACAATCTCGCACATCTCCTGCATCATCGCGGAGTACTTCTTCACCTCCTCGTCGTTCCTGAAACCCTGGGAGAACACGAGGTGAAGGTTACCCTCGAGCGCGTGGCCCATGCAGGACGCGTCATCGTAGCCGAACCTCTCGAACATATCGATGAGGTCCTGGGTCATGTCGCCGAGCTTGTCAACCTCGCAGGCGACGTCCTCGATGAGCACGGAGGTTCCCGCGGACCTCGAGGAGCCGACGAGGGGGATGAGACCCTTGCGCACGTCCCAGTAAACCTTGTACACCGCCTCGTCCTTGTTGAACGGGTAGGTGGACTCGCGATCGTTGAGGTACTGCATACCCGCGTTGTCCATGGCGTCGCACACCTCCTTGATGCCGGCGTTGAGCTCCGCGTCAGTGGCGCCGCGGCACTCGATAAGGAGCGCCGCGCCGGTCCTGGGAGCGTCAGCGATGGTGGGCACGAGGCCGATGATCTGCTCGTGACCCTCGCACTGGGTGAGGGACGCGCGATCGAAGAGCTCGACCGCGTCGACTTTGGTCTCTCTCCTGAGCACCGCGGCGGCGCGGCACGCCTCCTTGACATCCTTGAAGACGATGAAAGCGGACGCCTTGTGGGGGTGGTCGATCACGGTGTTGTAGGTGGCCTGGGAGACGAAGCCCAAGGTGCCCTCGGATCCGATCATCAGCCTCTTGATGATCTCGATGGGATCGGAGGTGGGAAAGTCCACGAGCGCGTTCATGGAGTACCCGGTGGTGCACTTGATGGCGTGCTTCTTCTTGATGAGCGCGGTGAGCTCCTCGTCAGCCTGCACGCGGCTGGCGAGCGCCACGACGCCGTCGACGAGGCTCTTGTGCGACTTGAGGAACGCCTCGCGGCTCGCCTTGTCGCCGGTATCGAGCACGGTGCCGTCGACAAACACGATCCTCATGTCCTTGAGGGTGTGGTACGTGTTCTGCTTCACGCCGCAGCACATTCCGGACGAGTTGTTGGCGACGACGCCGCCGATCATGCACGAATCGATGGAGGACGGGTCGGGGCCCATCTTGTACTGCTCCTCGATGCCGTTCTTCTGCTTGTACTTGGCCAGCAGGCGGTTCACCTCGCCGAGGATCAAACCGGGTTCGACCGTGATCTCTTTTCCCTCGTTCTGCGAGTCGTGGTGGAGCGCGTGGGGAGGTCAGCGCGGGTCATCGGAAATGGGTGAATGACGTTTTGGGAGATAAATAGCCGAAGGGATGGATCGCGCCGGTTTTGGCCACCTCGAGACGTCCACTCACCCTGATCTCGTAGTTGCGGAAGTTCTTGCCCGTGTGCGACAGCTTGAGCAGGATGGAATCGGTCACCGCCTGGCCCGAGAGCGAGGTCCCCGCGGCCCTGAACGTGATGGGGGTTTGGTGCTTCGCGGCGACCGGCAGGATGCGCTTCACCTCATCCTCGTCGTGAATCTTTACCACCACCTGGGGCAGGAGGCGATAGAACGACGCGTCGGTGCCGTACGCGAAGGTCTTGACCGGGTCAGTGTACATCCGCTCCACGGGAACGATCGCGGAGGCATCCTTCTTGAACGCGGTGTACCTGCCGTCGTCGATCCTGCCGCCGTCCACGTTGCTGTACTTGGTCACGCCCTGGTCCGGGACGGGATAGACGGTGCCTCCGTGAGGAACGGGTGATGACGTCGCAGCAGCCGCTGCGGGAACCGCGGCGCTGCGCGCGGCGACCGCGGTGCGTCTCGCGACCGCGGGACGCTGCACCAGCGGTACAGCCGCGCGCAGCGCTAGGGCGATGCTACGCTGACGCCTCATCGTTTGTCGTGCCCACTAGCGCGCTTGCGACGAGTGCCCGGACGACGTCGTCGTCGGTGGCATCCCCAGCTGGCGCGGCACCGTTGCCGAAGGATCCCACGGCTGTTGACAATGCATGCTGCTATCCTGCCTGTTGTATGTCAGCCAATCAGAATCGCGCGAGCCTTTTCGGATTTCCTCGTCAGCACCTCCATCAGCAGTCAGGACTGCAGCCCTTCTTGATTCAGAAACGGTCACTCGATTTTGTCTCCCTGCCTGCCGGCAGTTTGGGCTCTCCTCGTGCCGAGTTCCCTGGCAGACAGACGGCGAGGACGCGCGGGGGTCGAAGCCGACGCCGAGTCATGGCGACAGATACGAAGCGCCGCCGGATAACCCCTGTGGCGATGGTGTTGCACCTGGACGAGGAGGAGGAGGATGACGAGGACGCCGAGGAGACGTGGGAGGAGGAAGGCTGTGGGGATGACGAAAAACAGTTCGCTCCCGCCGCCGCCGACGACGACCGGGGCGAAGCGCGGAACCGGGAGAGCGTCGCCATCGACGTCGAGGGAAGGGTCGGGGGCGTTTCAGACTGCGGTCTGGATTTCTCGTTTCGATCGTATCCCGAGTCGTTCGACAGGTACGCCGGCCTGTCGTCCCCTGAGGCGTGCGATGTCATCACCGAGGACTGCAGGAAGTGTTTCGTAGGCGAGTCCTTCTGGCTCGCCGCGGGTGCCGAGCCGCGGTGCGCGCTGGAGGAGCTGGCTCGTAAGGTGTTCGAACTCCACGTCGCGGGTATAGACGGCACCAAATGGGACGCCACCAAATCAGGCGCCGAGTGGTGGACGCAGGTGAGGCATGAGAACGACGGGCAGAAGGAGGCGGTGTCGTTCCACTGGGACAAGGACGAGGACCTCGTGGACGACTTCGGGGTGAACGTGCACCCGGCGATATCCACCGTGACCTACCTCACGACAAGTGGGGCGCCCACCTTGGTGCTGGACCACGTCCCGCCCATGATGTACGAGGACGTGGAGCAGTTCAGGGGGGCAGTCG
>Ga0181571_10001870_pt1 | contig 15438 bp, 9 predicted proteins | sample 101ome_17_FD_132440 | JGI IMG/M metagenome (GOLD analysis project Ga0181571, IMG submission 132440) | Coastal salt marsh microbial communities from the Groves Creek Marsh, Skidaway Island, Georgia - 101407AT metaG (megahit assembly) | ecosystem: Environmental > Aquatic > Marine > Intertidal zone... | reverse complement strand
AGCATGTACAATACCATCAATAGTTTCAATTTTTTGTCCATCGGTTGCATCAGATGGATATCTCCAATAGTATTCACCGGCAATTACACTTCGTTCATTACCACCATATCTCAAGTCAGTTGCAACAGCATCTAAAATGTGTCCAACATCTCTATGACATTTGTCTTGATTGTATTCAAATCCAACCCAAGAAGATGAAATGTAAGAAATTACTTCATCTTGTACTAACTCTCTGTTTCTTTCAATAATTTGATAAACACCTTCTATTTCAGATGATGCAGTAACTAATAAAGTATTGGTCATCATTTTGTCAGATAATCTCTGAGCATAAACAATACCATCCACAGTTTGATTTAATTGTGAGCCAGTTGCTTGTGAAGGATAACGATAATAAAAATCACCAGCAATTATACTTCTTTGGTTACCACCATAAATTAAATCGGTTGTAGCTGCATCCAAGATGTATCCAGTATCTCTTCTACATTTAACATCATCATAGTCAAACGAATTCCAAGAAGATGAAATATATTGAATAACTTCATCCTGAATTAAATCTCTATTTTCATGTACCAAGTTGTATGCATTAACTCTATCCGAAGATGGGTCAATAAATACTGCTCCACTTACTACCTTTTGTGCAACTTCACCTGCATATTCAATACCATCTAATGTCGGGAATAGTTGTGAACCTGTAGCTTCAGATGGGTATTTATAATAGAATACACCTGCGTTGATACTTCTTTCATTACCACCATATACAATATCAGTCATTGCGGCATCTAAAATGTATCCAATATCTCTCTTACAAGTAGTTTCATTATAATCAAATGCAGACCAACTTGAAGATAAGAATGTTATAGCTTCATCTTTTATGAAGTTTATGTTATCTCTAATAATAGTTTCGGTATCCAATCTATCCTGCGATGGAGAACCGTATGTTATGTTAGATGCAATATTTTGTGCTAATCTACTAGCATATCTAATTCCATCCAATGTTTGGTTTAATTGAGATGCTGTAGCCTCTGATGGGAATTCGTAATAGAATTTACCATTAACAATTGAAGCAGAGTAAACATTGTGAATTAAATCCTCTGCAGCTCCACTTACAATATACCCAATATCTCTACTACAACTAGCCTCATTATATTCAAATGTTGACCAAGAAGATGATAAGTAAGAAATTGTTTCTTCTTGAATAAAGTCAATATTTTCTTTAATTAAGTTATATGCAGCCACACTTTGAGGTGTAGTAATTCTACTACCATATAAAGATGCAGTTTGGTATGAACCAGTTCCAAATTCAACCATTCTTGCAACAATCTCAAATGATTCAGAGATAAATGAAATATCATCAATACTTGCAGAGATTGATGAGGTTGTAAATTGTGAAACAGTTCCTACGGCAATATATTCATTCGTATTATCAACTTGAGTTGGTAAAGAACCTGTACCATTTTCTATAATATCTAATACAATTGCAAATGATGAAGATATTTTAGAAATAGTATTTGATGAACCACTCAATGAAGAAGTTACTTGTGTAGTACCACTTCGTTTAATTAAACCATCAATAGTTTTAATAGTTGATGGTGCAACTGAACTTCCACTTTGTAAAATATTAATTACAGCACTGATAGAACCACTTATATTATTTCTATCAGAAATTGTAGCATCTAAAGATGATGTGTATTGTTCATTATCAACAATTTTTATATTCCCAGCAGTATTTAATACTTTTTCAAATTCACCTTTAGTTGGAACATATACATATTCTTGCTCAGATGATAGAGGTAGACTATCTACAATATTAATAACACCACTTGCAGAAACATTTGTTGGATTTACATAGTATAAAGTATCTGGTGTATCTGCCAATGGAGTAAATGTAATTGTACCAAAAGATATACCATTATTTATTAACCCAACACTTTCATATACATCTTCTCGTGTTCCTGCTGTTCTTTTTGTCTTAATAAGGAATGGTGCATAAATTGTTGAATCTTCTTCACCTAAATCATTGATTGAGAAATTATACATTTCATTTCTAACCAATGTAAGTGTTGGGTCTTTTTTAGAACCCAAGAATGAACCAGTATCTTCTGCTCCATCAAATTTATCCCAACTTTCTCTACCATCAAAATATTTTAATTGATTATCAGTAATGTAGAATGCAGTAGAATCGTTTGGTAAAGTTACAACTTCAAAATAAGATGATGAATCTGCTGAACCTGAAAGTTGTTTACTACCACTAATACCATAATCAATGATATCAATCACAGTTCTAAATGATTCAGAGATTGCAGTTGAAGTAGAAGATGATGCAGAAATGGATGATGTATATTGTGAGTTATTATTAAACTTAATACCACCTGCCATGTTAGAAATTTCAACAATATCATTTGGTAAACTAACACCAGTTGTAGTTGTAATTAAATTATCACCATAAGAATTTTTAGGAATACCAACTTGTGAAATTGGCAATCCATTCGAAGCAAATCCAATTGTTGTGTCGGTTTGTACTGAACTTCCACTTTCAATAATCTTAACAACGGTGTCAAACGAATCTTCAACTTGCTTACCACCTCTGATAATCAATTCGGTTAAATCTCTACCATAGTTAATACCACTAATAGTTTCATCCAATTGATATCCTGTTGCTTGTGATGGGAATTTGTAATAGAATGTACCTGCTTGAATACTTCTTTCATTACCACCATATACTAAATCAGTCACAATTGCATCTGTGATAAATCCGATATCTCTAAAACATTTTGCCTTATTGTAAGTCAATGTTGGATAAATGTAATTTACATAATCCAATACATTTTGTTGAATAAATGTTCTATTTTCTCTTATCAGATTTGCAGCCGTTGTTATATCAGAACTTGCTGTTACAAATTCTTCACCCACCACAATCTGACTTGATATACCGCCCAAGTATTCGATTGCATCAACAGTTGGGTCTTTTTGTTGTGTTGTAGATGGTACACCACCTACAATTGCTGAAGATGGGTATCTGTAATAATATTCTGCTGCAACTCTACTTCGTTCATTACCACCGTATACTAAATCAGTTATCGTTGCATCTAAAATATAACCAACATCTCTTTTACAAGTTGTTTGATTATACGAAAACTCACTCCATGATGAAGATACAAATTCCACAACTTCATCTTTAATAAATTGTTTGTTTTCTTCTAATAATTCTTTCGTATCTAGCACCGCCTGACTTGGTGATATAAATGGTTTGTTAGATGCAATGTTTTTTGTTAATCTTGCCGCATATCTAATTCCATCTAATGTTTGGTTTAATTGTGCACCACTTGGAGTATCTCCATCATTTGGAATGTTTGCATTGGATGGGAACTCTAAATAGAATTTACCATTTACAATAGATGATGAATAGTTATTATGTAATAAATCTTCTGCAGCACCACTTACAATATATCCAACATCTCTTTTACATTTTACCTCATCATAATCAAATGTAGACCAAGAAGAACTTAAATAAGCAATTGTTTCCTCTTGGATGAATGTAATATTATTTTTTATAAGATTGTACGCTGCAATCGTAGTATCAGTTGTTACCTCACTACCATATAGAGATGCAGTTTGATAAGAACCACTCCCGAATTGTAATATTCTTGTTACGATTTCAAATGATTCTGAAATAAATGATATATCATCTATACTTGCAGAGATTGATGAGGTTGTAAATTGAGTTTCAGATGTTACTTTAATTAAACCTTGAGTATTATCAACTAAAGTAGGTAATGAACCAGTACCATTTTCAACTGCATGTTTTACGATAGAAATAGAAGAACTTACTAAATCTCCTTGAGTTGTGGTTGCAACAGAACTGCCGTTTATAAATTGATTAGTATCGGTTACCTTTATACTACCAGTCCAGTTAGTAACTTCCGATGGAGTTGAACCAAGTCCATTGGTAATTATATCCGTTATTATTTTATAACTACTTGTAATATTGTTTACCACATCAGTATCAGCTGAAGAAGTAACTATTGTTCCACTTGTAGTTAATTTAGGTTCATTTATAGTGTAATTAAAGTTAGGTGTATTTCCTGCAATTGCTGCTAATAAAGAATCTTCACCCTGTTTAATTATATCCTCAACCAATCCAAATGAAGAACTAACTTTTATTCTTTCAGATTCACTACCAGATACCAAAGATGATGTAACTGGTAGAATATTACCTGCTCTAATTCTTGAGTATGTATTATCAATTACCTCTGGTATTTCAACTACTTGATTTTGTATTACCTTTTCAACAAAAGTTTTAGCATAATGAATACCATCAAGAGTTTCATTTAATTGTTCACCATTTACTTTAGATGGAACTTGTCCATAATATAATCCTGCCCTAACACTCTTTTCATTACCGCCATATAAATAATCAGTGGCGACTGCATCAACAATATATCCTGTATCTCGTTTACACTTATCTCTTAAATAAACTAAATTAGGGAATTGTGTATCAATAAAGTTTACCGTTTCCTCTTGTATTAAGTCTCTATTATTTACAATTAAATCATATACTGATTGTGTTACTGCAGATGCAGTTACAAATGTTTCGTTTAATATAAGTTTTTTAGATAAATTTTTTGCCCACCTGATTCCATCCAATGTTGGAAGTAATTGGGTAGTAGTTGCCTCTGATGGATATAAGTAATAAAATTCTCCTGCTATTCTACTTCTTTCATTACCACCATATCTCAAGTCAGTTGTTACTGCATCAATGATATGACCAACATCTCTTTTACATTTATCTTCATTATAATCAAATCCTCTCCAAGAAGATGATACATATGCAACAACTTCTTCCTGTATAAACTCTTTATTATTTACTAATAAATCGTAAGAATTTTGAACATTTACTGAAGGTTCTACATATGTTACATCACCGATAACTCTTTCTGCCAATCCACCGGCATACTTAATAGCATCTAATGTTTGTTGTTTTTGTGATGATGTTGCTTCCGATGGATATAGGTAATAGAAATTACCATTTCTTACAGATTCTTCGTTACCACCATATAATAAATCATGTGCAGCCCCACTAACAATATATCCTAAATCTCTTTTACAAGTTACTTCATTATAATCAAATGTACTCCAAGAAGATGATAGATATGCAATCGTTTCTTCTTGAATAAATGGTAAGTTTCCTAATAATGCATTATATCCATTTTGATAATCAATTGATGGATTTTCAAACGAAGAACTTTGAACAATATTAGGTGCATAATCAGTACCTTTTTCTAATATTCGGTAAACGGTTGCAAATGAAGAACTAATTTTATTTCTAACTTCAGCACTCGATGAAATATCAGTAATAAATTGAGGTGTTTCAGTTACTTTTATATTAGAATCATTAGAACCCGATAATGATGCAATTGGATTGTCTGCATCATTTATACCATATTCAACTATCTTTAAAATAGTATCAAAGTTTCTACTAACATTATCAACTTCAGAAGATGTTCCTGCATCAGAATCTTTGTATTGAGAAATATTTTGTGTTTTTATTAATGCATCGATATTATCAACCAATGTATAACTAGCAGTTGCCCTTGCTCCAAGTTCTAAAGTTTCTTTTACTTTTTGGAATCTATCAGATATAATTGATACATCATCAGTTCCAGCAAATGTAGAACCAGTTGTTTGTATTCCATAAGATATATTCCAAACCGAACCACTACTGTATCCTCTCGTTGATGATTTTGCTAATAAAGATGGAATGTTAGAAACACCACTATCTACTATATTAGATACTAATCTATATTCTGATTTTGCCTGTTCAGCAACTTCATCCGAAGAACTACCATTTATAAAGTATTGTAGTTCATCGGTTACTTTAATACCATCGTTTGTATTAGGGACAAATTCAGGAATTGCGGATAGTCCATCTTCAATAGTATCAATAATAATTGTATAGTTATCTCTTACTCTATTGAATGCCTGAATGTTACCACCACTACCAGTAATAAAACGAGAGCCCGATGAGTACATACCATAATCACCAAACGAGGTGTTCGAGTTAAGTAGTACTGCTTGTCCACCATCTAATACTTTTACTGCGTATGCGGAGAAGTTGGTGAAGAAAGATACCAACTGAATGAATCCTCTACCAACAACTTGACAACCTACACCATTTGGTGCAACCTGTGTATATGCATCGAGTACCATTGAAGCAAGTGGTGAATCGGGATGGATAATATTACCATCTACATTCAACCCACCACCACCTGGAGGAATATCTTCATATGCCTCCAAGAATGAATTTTCTTGGTTCGAAATCATCGAACAGTTTTGAACATATGGAGAGGTTGTAATAAATGCATTTGGAGCAAATGCTACAGCAAATCCACTTCTTGAGTTGTCAACTGATGGGAATACTCTTAATCCACCAAAGGTCATCTCTGCCAAATAGTTACCACTATTTACCCAAAATAAATCTTCGTTTTCGTTTTTAGCAAGAACCTTACAAACCCTTAAACCAGCACCCCAAACCGTTGTGTTCTTCGGTAACTCAATTGGATTATCTTCCAAATATGTACCAGCACCAACTTCAATTCTAAAACCAGTAAATAGAGAGCCAGTTGGTAATCCAAACCTACCATCATCACCAGACGCAGCAATTTCGGCAGCCTTTTTAATTGTTCTTAAAGGAAATTGTTGAGTTCTACCATCATTATTATCATCACCAGATGTTGAAGATACATAAAGGGTAGCATCCATCGCTCCAAAATCCTCTGGTTTGATTCCACCAAATCTTTGAGTATCTAATGCATCTAATGAAACAGATGCTGTTAAATTTAATGCCTGGTCTCCAGTTACATTTAACGGCCCATCAATTGTAAGAGAACCTGTTATAAATACCGAACCAGTAATATCCGAAACTACATCTGGGTCTGAACCCATAGAGAAACTTTGAGATACTAAAAGAGAACCAGAGATAGTTACATTTTGTGCAAATGAGGTATCTCTGATAAAATCCTGTATCTCTTCGACTTGCGTTCTGGATATTAGTCTTGCCATCTTATTGTATTTCTACTATTTTTCCTTTAATTGTAAATGCATTTGTTGGTACTTCTAAAGGAACTCGTGTGATATCTTCATTAAATATCATTCTAATTTCTTTCGAACCACTAGCGTATTGGCCGGATGTTAGTTCAGTTCCACTTCCATCAAATAACTTTACATCGTATTTACTTCTGTCTTGTTTAACACCATAAAGATAAACATCTAAATAATCGTATGCATTATCTACTTGTAAATCTTCATAATTAAATCTATATCCTAATATATCTACTCTATCTAATAAATCACCATCTTCATTACCATCCTTTGGGCCTAAAAATAAAGTAAATAAAGTTTGAGTATCTGCATCCAAAGATGATGAGGTTGGAGTAAATTCGTTGATAAAAGTATCTTCGATTACTTCCAATACAAAATTTTTGAAAGATTGCCTATCTCTCTTTTTTACCGTATTTCCTGCATATATTTTTGGAACTGGTCTACTCATTAGTTAACTCTTTCAATATCACCTTTTATAAAAATTCTATCATCCGTTGAAAAAGACCAAGGGTCTCCGTTTCTATCTTCCAATGGAAAGTTTTCTTTTTTCATTTTTACATAAAAATCATTTCCAACTTGTTCGTAAACATAGTCTTGACTTCTGACAAATAATTCACCTTGAGAATCATCTGTTAATAAATACATAAAAACATCGAATCTTGCATGTGGCTTTCTTTTTTCTGTCAATCGAGAATCTAAAGTTTTTATTCTCATATTCTCTACTTTGAATATCCAATAAAGTGGATGATAAAATTCATATCTATCTCCATTTTCTTTATCAGAAGGAACACCTTGAAATGTATTAGGTGCATTCACCTCTTTCATTATATTTTTTAAAGTAAAGATGTTCATAATTCTATAAATTTACCAGTTACCGAAACTTCAAAATCGGGTTCTAAAACATATGTTATTCCACCACCACTTTCGAATGCTTGAGTGTTATCCAATTTAAAGATAATTCTATTTTGAGAACCATTAAATGTATAGGTATATGCACTTGGTGTTATATATACCCCATTTATGTAAACTCTAAACCATCCTTTTGTATCAAATGTACCAATTAGTTCTTGTGGTAAGATAGGTAATTCTGCGTTATTTAAATAGAAATAAGAGTATTTGTTTGTTACACCATCTGCCGTTTCATCTGGATATAAACTCTTATTAATAACTGCATCAGCAGAACCTCTAATTGCAACAAAATCTATTACATTCTGATACTCATTATAAATATTTGGATTTGAGAATCTCATACCAGTTAAATCGGTTTCAATTCCCCAAACAACCTTTTTAGGTGTGAATGATTTTTTAACTTGTGGTTTTTCATCATAAGTTTCAGGAAGTAGATATGCATTGACCACCATTGTAAAAGAAGTTCTAATCACTCTTTCCGAACCTTCCCCAACTTCTTGTTGGTTATCAAATGAATCGATACGAGTTCTAAATTTGAATCCACCTTCTTTACCCCAATATCTATCAGTGGCATATTGAAATGCTTCCACAATCGTATTCATATGTTCAGTAAAAGATGTCCAAATCATTACTTCATACGTTAGTGTAACATAATCGGGAACCGAAACTTCATATTGCTCAAATGCCTTTTGTGCATTTGGTTGCAATGAAAACCTTTCATATCTATTTTTTGCTGAATATTTTTTGTATGCTGGTAAAGTATTTACATCTTTAAATTGTGCTAATGTAGAATCTCTTTCAATAGAGTTTCTCTTAAACATTACTAATGGAATTTGAATCTTACCTCGTTGGTCACGAAGGTATCCTTTTGCTCGTGCATTATTCCATCTTTCTGCATTACCATAAAGTAGAGGAACTTTAACTTGGTTACCATGTTCCTCAACATCAGGAATTACAGTATCCACCATGTACTCAGCAATAGTAGTATCTACATCTAAAAGTTTTACACCTTTAGTGTATTCTTTACTAATACTTCTCTGAAGTGCTCTATTTGTTTCCTTCTTATTCATTAGATAACTCTCATTTCAGTTTGAATAGAACTTCTTCTTGTCATAAATGTTGAACAAATGATTGAGAATTTCTCTCCACTTTGTCCACCAATTAATTGGTCTTCTCTCACATTATCGATTTCAAAATATGCATCATTATGCATGATAATATCACCGATTTCTGGATAAAATCCTTTATCTTTTAATGTAATACGATTGAATCTAAATTCTACATTTTGTCCACTATCTGCACCAAAACCTTCGTAAGAAACCGAAGAATCATCTCTTTCAATAACTGCAGTACATTTAGTACCTTGGTAATATGATTTATTTAGTGATTCACCATAAAGGTTTGTTGAAATATCCTCAATAGCAAGTTTGAATAGAACTACCGTAGTTTCAATTACAGCATCTACTAATTCTCTTGAAATTGATTCAAAGAATCTTATATCTCTATCTAATGCAAATCTTGGCATTTTATCCGGTGTATATCGTTAATGGAACTTTTCGTAACATTTCTTGCTGATAATTAGCTTCGTTATTTCTAATTTCAAACTGATTTTTTCTACTTAACTCTTCTAAATTTTCTCGGAGTTGTTCAATCAAAGCATCTTTTTCAGTTTGAGCCTCAGCTCTTAATGCTGCTCCATCCAACGATATTTCGGAACCAGGAATAGGTACTGAACTATATTTTTCTCTGATTGCTCCTAATAGTTCTTTAGCAAGAGCAAGTGTATATTTTCTAATCCATTGTCTACCTACATCGTTTATTCTACTATATGGAATAAAATCATATCCAACATTTGAGTAATCAGATACTACATCTGCGGTTACATTTGTTGAGTTTTGAATAAATTCATTTCTCACAAAATATTCAAACCACATTTTACCATTAGATGTTGGTATTGGAAAAATTTGTAATTTGTTATTTACGATATTAAATGAGTGTGCAGATTTTCTGAATTGGTCATTAAATTCAATTGCTTGAATTCTTAACATATCTTCATAAATTGGCATCAATACGAATTGTGCTGCAGGTGAGAATGAACCGAATCCAAACTCATCAATTAAGTTTAGTGTTCCTTGACCACTTACTGAATATGGGTCAAAGAATCTATTGATTGCAGGAGTTGGTTCGTGAAATACTTTAACTACATCAATTCTATTTGAACTTTCACTTACATTTGCCCAAAGTGTATCCAAATCATAAATTTGTTGATTTGCTACTATATCAATTGAGCCCTTCTTAATATCAGTATTACCACCAACACCAGAAAGTGTACCATACGCATCTGAAATTGCAATAAGGTCTGGTAAATTTGAACCTTGTACTAACTTCCCACTATAATTAGAACCAGTTGGATTTCCCTTTAAGGTATCCAAGTTATTTCTAATATTAAATTGATTTACTTGTGCTGCATATTCTGAAGTTGCTTCTTCAAAACATGCAAATAGATTTTCATCAACTAATTCTATGTTTTGAACTGGATATCCAAGTCTTTTAGCACACCAATTTGCTACCTTTGGTGCATCTATTGCAAATAAAGAATCAGAGTCAAAAGTTCCAAATGGAGTATCTCCTGCTGAAAATGATGATGAACCAGGGTATATGTATTCTACTGACATAAATTATTCCTCTCTTTAGTATCGTATCTATAAATATAAAGAAAAAGAAGAATAGATGTTTTAGTATACCCTATGATTTTGAGTTCTTTGAATAAAGTATATAATATCTGCCACTTCAGCATTTACTCCAAAGGCTCTAACTTTAAGTTGATTACCATTTGTTACAAAATCACTATCCGCATAGAATTCGATTACTTCGTGGAAATAATGCCAAGATTGGTCTGTTTTTGGCCAATAGAAATCTTTACGAACTCTACTATATGGAGTTCCCGTACTATTTGTTAGAGAAATATAAATACCATCACCTGCCGATGGATTTTCAGTTGCTCTTGCTTGAAAGGTTACTGTCATTGTATAAACATCCCCATCATTTTCAACTTGAATTTTTTGATTATTGGGATTGTAAAAAGGAACATCAGAATGCATGTGAGTTTCAATAGAACCACTTGCATTATTTGGGATAACCAACTCTCCGTTAGCAAGTACAGCAAATGCTGAACCCGTTGTGTAAGTTGTATCATCGTATCTTGCCCAACCTTGGATTGTAGCTACACTATCCAATATCTTTTCTCTCAAAGTTCCATAGGAAATTCTTTTAGTTTCATTTTCTGAAACTATTGCAAGTAAATCACTTTCTTGTGGAGTTAGTTCAACTCGTAATTCCGATATTCTTCTTGGTTTACTCATCGTAAATTTTTATTATTTCCAATTTCTTGTAATAATCCATATTGATGTTCACCCTCTTGAATAATAACATATGAGTTTTCTTGAAGTAACATATTGCAAGTACCCATTCTCCTAGCTGCATCTTCCATTGATTGAGGTGTTTGATTTTGAAAAATATAAGTGTTATAGGCTTGTACGATTTCGTTAATCGTTCCTATACTTTTGTTATCATTATAAAAGGTAAACCAATCCATATTCTATAAATATAAAGTTTGGATAAAAAAAAGAGGGGAGATTTCTCCCCCCTCTTAATTAAATTTATGTAAAGTTAACTTACTATTAGATAGAAGCTAAATCTTTAACAAAAATCTTACCATAGTACTCTGGTCTAACCATTTTCTTAGCGTATCTTGTCATAACTCCTCTTCTTGGAGTGAAGTTAGTTGGGTCATACACTAATGGTGTCATGATTAGAGGTACATATGGAGCATATACAGCACCAGTTTCAAGGAAGTTAGAACCTCTAAATCCTAATAAGATTTCAGCTGAAGTCATATAAGGATTCTTGTAAACTGTATATCTACTAGCTAAAGAACCTACTTGAGTTACACCAGCAGCAAAAGACATTGCATCTTTGTCAGCATTTACTGTAAATCCTGGGATAGATTCTAAAATAGTACATACATCAGGAGAAGCAACGATAAAGTTAGCTCCACCTCTTAATGTTAATTGGTGAATCTTGTTAGATACTTTGTTTAATTTAGTACCTAAAGTTTGGAACCAAGTGTTCTTTTGGTAAGCAACAGCAGAAGTTCCAGCAGACCATGCACCAGTTGAAGCATTGTACTCTTCACCGATTGTAGCTGACCAGTATTCAGTAGTTAATGCATTAGACTTTAACATATCTAAAATTTCTAAATCAATCTCTAATGAGATATAGTCAGATAACATAGAAGTTAATTCAGCCTCAGCATCGATACTGTGGTAAGCATTAAGGTCTTGTGCCAATTCAGGAGTCCATACAGCCTTTAGTTTTCTTGTCTTAGCAACAATTGCTTCAGACTTTAATTCTAAATCAACTTCTGGAATCGCGATGTCAGCATCGATTGAAGAACCTTTTTGTGGTTTTCCAGCTTCGAAATCACCTCTTGCATAATCAGCAGGTACTCTTGAGTAAGTTAACTCAATTGCATTTGCAGGAACTGCAGCAGATGAAGAAATGAATAATACTAAATCAGTTCCATCATTTCCAGCATATTCAGAATACTGAACATTACCTACGATATCAGTACCTGATACTTCAAATGAAGGTGCAGCATCTAAATCGATAGTTGAATCTACAGCAGAGATATCAAGAGTTACTTTCTTGATTTCACCAGCAGCAACAGATGCAGATAAATCAGCATCGAAACCTACTTCAGCCCAAGAAGCAGTTGCAAAAGTTTGGTTTCCAGTTGCAAAAGAACCAGTAAAGTTATTTACTGTGTATCCATAAGCACCGTTACCATAAAGACCTTTTACAGCAGCATCAGTTGAACCTAAATCAGTACTGTTACCACCAAATAAAGAATCACCTACTGATTTTCCACCAGCAGCAGTACCATATTTAAAGTCTAAATAGAAAATTAGACCTGATGGTAAGTTCATTGGTTGTACAGAAACGAATTCTTTAGAAGCAATCTCACCAAAGATTCTTCTTACAAGAGGAAGGGCTACACCACTCCACTCTTCACTATTGTTGACAGTCCCTACTTGAGACGCCTCATCAAGCAATTGTTTTGCTTGGTTTTCTAATAGAACAGACATTGCGCCTTGTTCTTTTTCTCCTAAACCTTCAAGAAGTCCTGTATTTTCCCACTTTCCTTTAAGCTGTCTTGTTTCTTCAAGCATTACAGACTGTGGGTTTTTAGCTTCCATTAGTTTAGATAAATCAAAATTTGCCATTTTTATTTTCCTTTAATGTTAGTTAATTATTTAATATTAGCTAGTTTTTTAAATCTTTCAGCCAATACATTTGTGTTTTCAGAAATAATTTCTTTTGCAGGTGCAGTAGAAGCAACTGGTTTAGATGCAGACTCAGCTACAACTTTTTTAGTTTTCTTCTCTGTTCCTGTAAAATTCATAGATTCTGCTAACGTAGCGTAAACTAATTTTACTTCTCTAACAGATGTTGTTCTGTCCAAGTTTTCAACAACTTTAGATTTTTGTTCGTTGTTTAAGTTATAAGCTCTGAACAATCTATTAGCGTATAATAATTTTGCATTCAATAGGTTTACTTCGTTGATAGTACCTTGTAAAGTTTTCACAGTTTCCAAAGCCTCTTCTAATTCAGTTTGTAGTCTAACTACTTCTTCATTAGCATCTTCTACTTCTTCTTCTCCATGATAACCTTCTTCTACTTCATCATCTCCGTATCCCATTTCTCGTAGGATTTCTTCCAAGTCGATTTCATCATCATCTTCATCTTCTTCTTCAGCCTCAACTTCATCAGCATCAACTTCTTCTTCAGATTCTTCTTCAGATTCATCTTCTTCATGAACTTCATCCTCTTCTTCTTCGTGTACTTCCTCTTCAGATTCAGTTTCTTCGATTTCTTCTTCTTCAGAAACTTCATCTTCATCTTCCATACCCATTTCTAATTCTCTAATGATAGATTCCAAATCTAACTCATCTTCTTCCTCAATTTCTTCTTCAGATTCTTCTTCTTCGATTTCATCTTCCTCTTCAGAAATTTCTTCTTCAGATTCTTCTTCTTCGATTTCAACTTCTTCTTCTTCCGAAATTGTAGCGTCATCAGCGTTAGTTGGGTCTTCAACAGAGCCTTCACCTTCTTCTAACTCATCACCTACCTCTTCAGTTTCTTCTTCAGATTCAGGTCCAAGTTCGGTGTGTGCGTCAGATGCAACATTAGATGGTTCAGCTACAGTATCTTCATCACCATCACCAATATCACTTGAATCTAATTCCTCTTCGATTTCATCCTCTTCACCTTCCATTTCAGCTTGTAGCTTCTTTGATAGGATTGATTGTAATCTTGGAGTAAATGCTTCCTCAAGTGCAATCTTAGCGTTAGCGATTGCAGTTTCTCTTACAGCTTTAGCATCCGCAATTGCTTCTTTTAACAATTTTGAATTTGCCATTTTACTTTATTACTTTTAAAATTTGCTGAAGTTATTTGAGGAACCTCAATATAGATTAGTGTAATTTGGTTGTTCGGTCACTTCACATTAAAGGGTGAGTATTCATTAACCAACAGAACCCACATAGAAGTGGGTTATTATACGAATAAATATATAAAAATTTATAAAACGATAAAAAACTAAAGAAAATTATAAGTTTTTTATAGATTTAGTGTAGTTACTTTTTAATTTTACCTTTTTTGATGTCTCTTTCAAGTTCTTGTCCTGCTCCTAATACATAATTCATAGCAGTTTCCAAATCAACATTCATATATTTAGCAATCTTTCTAACTGCCATCATTACAATTCTTTTCTCTTCAGTAGAGTATCCTTCGTTTACTGATTCGTTTTTTTCTTTTTTCTCGATTGCTTTTTTAAGTGCTGGTGGTAATTTTTCTTGAGCTTTAGTTAATTCTTCGTTTTTTGTTGCAGGGTAAATCTTTAATATTTTCATATCATTGCCCCAATTTACTTTAAATCGACCTTCTGCTCTTTTTTTATCAAATGCCTCTATATCAACTGTGCGCTTTCTACCATCTGTGTGTTTAAAGTCTACTTTCCATTTTTTCATACCCTCTCGTAAATGTACTTCCTTTACTGATTCTTTTAGTTGTAAGAAAAGTCTTCTTTGAACTTTTTTCAAAATAAACTCTGTAATTTCTGGCTTTTCAAATCCCTCTTCATAAAGTTCTTTACCAATAAAAACCAAACTTTTTAAAGCTTCATCCATTTTTTTATAAGAATGTAAACCTTCCATTCTCTTGACATCACTATTTGTCAATCTCTCATTTACTGATTCAAACTTGATTGATTTACCATATTTTTTTTGTAATTTTTTTATCAATTCTTCTTTACTATCAGCAATTTCATTACCTCTTTCATATCCAAACTTTTGAATAGGTTTACCTGTT
>Ga0181571_10001864_pt1 | contig 15453 bp, 7 predicted proteins | sample 101ome_17_FD_132440 | JGI IMG/M metagenome (GOLD analysis project Ga0181571, IMG submission 132440) | Coastal salt marsh microbial communities from the Groves Creek Marsh, Skidaway Island, Georgia - 101407AT metaG (megahit assembly) | ecosystem: Environmental > Aquatic > Marine > Intertidal zone... | reverse complement strand
GACGACGACAAGGAGGAGGAGGAGGACACGGGACGCGAGCGCTGGGTGAGCCCGCGAAGCGAGGAGCGGCTCCGGCTGCAGCGACGCGCGCGCTGGGACAAGATCTCCAGCACCCGGGCGGTGCCCTCGCCGGGCGGCCGCGGCGGAGGGTGCTGCTCGTCGGCGGGCAGCTCCGCGCCCTCGCCCGCGAGGGGTCTCCCGCTCGCGAGGCTGACCGCGGTCGAGAACGGCGCGGATCGCACGCCGCCGACGATCGGATCCTCGCGGGGCTCCGACGGCACCGGACGGAGCGTCGCGGGTGAGCGCCCTCGCACCGAACGACCGCCCGCCCTCTCCGACTTTAAACTTTTAACTTCAAACGCGCGTCGACTCACCCTTCTCCAGCGCTTCCCCCCAGCATCAGGAACTCCCGCCGCGTCCGGAGCAACGGGTCGTCCTCGGGCGCCCCGGGCGACGCGTCGTCCACCGCCCGACGCCGACGAGCCGCCTCGCTCGAGCTCGAGGATAACGCCGCCTTCCCCGCGCCCCCGAGGGCTCGCGCCGACGCGTACGACGACGACGACGAGGAGGATGCCTGGGACGAGTATTTTCGAGTGTCGTCCGAGTGGATATCCAAGGATGAATCGCCGGGCGTGGGCCTGGGCAGGAGGCTGTCCATGAACGCCGCGACGTTCACGCCGTGAGACGCACGCGGGAGGGGATTAGGTCACGAGACGACGCCGCGACGACGCGTGTTCCACTTCAAACGAGTTTTCACGTCTACCTAAAAGTTAAACCACTCTCACGTTCGCCCCTCCTCCGCCGTCGCCGCGTTCAACGCAGCCTCCTCCGCGTCCAACTCCTCCCGCACAGCCTCCTGCGCATTCTCCACGTCCCTGTCCACGAACGGGTACAGACAGAGCAAGATGGCGCCGCACAGGAGCCAGCCGCTGACCGCGATGTTAAACGCGATCCGCCTGCCGAATTCCACGATGAACCCGGCCACGAGCGCGGGCCCCGCGCCTTTGCCCACGTCGTCGATCTGCGTGTAGAAGGCGAACATCGTCCCCCGGGTCTCCGGCGGGTTGACGTTGAGGAGAACCGCGCGGACGTTGGGCGGGGTGACGGACGCCAGGATCCCGCCGACGAGGCACGAGAGGTAGAGCCACGCGTCGCCCGGCCCGTATCCGCTCGCGTTGAGGAAGTAGTAACCCGGAAGGGAACCCAACGCGGTGGTGACGCCCATGACGAGCGCGATCCTCGACCTGCCGCCGGGGGAGTTGTATATCCGCTGGCCGACGATCCCGCCCGTGACGGTGCCGATCACCGCGCCGAGACCAAACAGCGTCACCGCCGCGGTTCCCTCCTCGACGCTCAGTCCCTTTTGCACGTGGAGGTAGTCGACGAAATACGCGTTGAGCATCCCCCACGGCACCGTGCCGGGTAAACCTTGCGCGAGGATCACGAGGTTACTCCGGATCTTGAGCTGCCTCCGGAGCTTCGCGAGGTCGATCTTACCCCCGTACTCCACGTGCGTCGCTTCGGAGGAGAAAGCGGACGACGCGGACGCGTCGCTTCGCGCAGACGGCGACCCCGGCCCCGGCCCCGGCGGGAGTTTCTCCTTTTCGTTCCCCCGTCCCCGCCGAGCGGAACCATCCGCCCGACGTTGTCCGACACTATCCACGTCAGCGTCCACGTCAGCGTCCGTCCCGACGCTCCCGTACGTGCCCGCCCGCCCGTGGCCGCCGCCTCTCTCGTTCCTTCGAACCTCCTCGCGTCGCGCTCGCACCGCCTCCTCCTGCGACCCTCGCGCGGGTTCCTTAACCGTCGCGTAGAGGACACCCGCGAGGCATATCGCTGGCGCCGCCGCGAGCAGGAAGGGCAGCCTCCACCCGTACGTCGGCCCGACGGTCCCAGCCATGATCTGCCCCAACGCGATCCCCGCGCCTGTGGCGATGGTGAGGAAGGAGGCCACGTACGCTCGCTCCTCGGGCGGGAAGAGGTCGCCGCACAGGGAGAAGAGGAGGGGAAGGCACCCGCCCACCGCGACGCCGGTCATGGCCCTGACGGCGAAGAGCTGCCAGTACGTCTTGACCCAGTACGTGGCAAGGCACGGGCCTTCGCCGATGAGGACGGTGAGGAAGAACAGGCGCGTCCGAGGGATGGGCTTGTCCGCGAGCCAGCCGATGACGAGCGAGGCGGGAGATCCCACGACGAAGAACGCGAGCTGGAGCCACCCGCCGAGCTTGACGTCCTTCTCGCGCTCGGAGAAGCCGAACTCCTCGGCCGCCTGGCTCAGGTTGGGCGCCAGGAGGTTCTGATCCGCGTACAGCATCGCCGCGGTGAGCGTCAGCAGGCCCACCGTGTACCACTTCTCCCGCTTGCTCATGCCCGACCCCGAGACGGTCCGGTCCAGATGGGTCGACGGCCGCGTCCCGTTGGGCACCACCGGCGCGTCGTCCGAGGAGGCGGGCACCACCGGGCTCATCACGACCTCCTCGTCCGGCATCCCGTCGTCCTCCCGCTGATCGGCCGGGATGAGCCGCGCCTCGAGACCCCGAAGACTCGCCGCGCTCATGCGCCTGTGCGCCGCTTCGCCGTTAGCCTCGGCGCGTCAAAGAAACACCCGCGGATACCCGCGGCCGCGCCGCTGACGAGGAGCACCGCCAAAAGATGTCGGCAGGGCCGAGACCCAGGGGCAGACCTCGGAGGGCATCGCCACGACTGACGCGGTTTCGAGGGATCTGGATTGGAGGTTGGGCATGCGCGTGGGCACGCGATGGACGCCGGCGGTCCTAGCGGCGGTCGTCGCGCTCGCGACCCGGGCGGCAGCGCACGACCACGGACACCACGGCGAGAAGCACCATCATCACCAACACCACTCCTCATCCTTCGACGTGGTCGGGTTCGGCCGCACGAAGATCTACGCGATGGCCGTCGGCGCGTCACTGATGACCGCGTGCGCGTCCCTGTTGTGCGTCGCGCTGGTCCCGCTGCTCGCGTCCACCAAAGGAAGCAGCTCGTCGTCGTCGTCGTCATCGTCATCGTCGACGTCGACATCCAAGAGGAGGAGCACCAGGAACGTGAAGGACGCCTCGTGGGCCGCGCCGTCCGAGGGCCTGGTGCGAACCCTCTCGGCGTTCGCGGTCGGCGCGTTCCTCAGCGACGCGTTTCTCCACCAGCTCCCGCACGCCTACGCCGCCGCCGCGACGTCGCACGGCGGCGACGGCGGCGGCTTCGCGTCGGAGCTGTGGTCCAATCGCGTCGGCCTCGCCGCGGTGGTCGGCATCGTCGCGTTCCACCTCGTGGAGCGCGCCGTGGACGCCGTGGACGGGCGCGGTGGTCACGGCGGCCACGGGCACGGGTGTCACGGAAGACGAACCGTCGCGCGACGCAAGAAGGACGACGACGCGGGTGAAGAGCAAAGGATTCCCCCGAGGAGAGGGAGGACCGAAAAAACCGTCGGGTACCTCAACCTCGTCGCCGACGGCGTGCACAACTTCACCGACGGCGCGGCGGTGGGCGCCGCGTTCCTCGCGGGCGGACCCGCGGTGGGGTGGGCCAAGACGCTCGCCATGCTCGCGCACGAGGTGCCGCAGGAGATTGGGGACTTCGGGGTGTTGGTCGGCGCGGGGTTTAGCGTCTTCGAAGCGCTCCGGCTTAATTTCGCCGCCGCTTCGACGGCCGTCGCGGGGACCCTCGTCGCGCTCGTCCTGTGCGACGATTCGGGTCACGGCGGGCGTTATTATAAACCGACGTGGATCGACGGCGCGTGCGTCGAGGGGTTCACCGCGGGCGGGTTCGTGTACGTCGCGGCGGCGACGATGCGGGGGTTCGGGGACGGGGAAGGGCGGCGGGAGGTCGCGGCGACGACGGGCGCTATTTTCTTCGGGACTTTCGCCTGCGCGGCGATACACTCCTTCGGCGCGTGCGACCACGGGCATTGAAACACGACGGTGAGCGGGTCGCGTGAATATGATATTAAGCACTGGCTAGCTAGCTAGCTAGCTAGCTAGCTCTAGCTATAGACTCTCAATGACATCATTAGACGACTGATGACGACGCTCACGACCGCGACGCTCATCGCACCACGCGCCTCACGCCGAGTACGTCGCCGCTACCCTCTCCTCGATGTACCCCATGGCGGTGATCGGCGGCCACTTGGGCTCCACCCCGTCTTTTACCAGCCCCAACGAGCGCGCATCCACCATCGCGTCGACGTCGCAGTTGAGGAAAAACGCGACGGAGTGTCGGTCCACCCCGGGCGTCTTCGGCGCCAGAACCCTGTGCGGCGCGGACCTGTACCGCCCGTCCGTCCAGCGCAGGAGCATGTCCCCGACGTTGGCGAGTATGGCGCCCGGCACGGCATCCGCGGGCATCCAAATCGGAGCGGCGCCTTCGTCGCCGTCGCCGTCGCCGTCGCCGTTTTGCCCATTTCGCCCATACGCGCAAACCTCCAAGCCGCCGACGTCGTCTTGGATGAGGAGCGTGAGCGCGCCCCAGTCCGTGTGCGCGCCGCATCCCGCGCGGTCGCCGACGTACGGATCGATCGCGCCTTCCTTCTTCCAAGCCGGGTATCGAAGCAGACGGAGCTTGGTGAACGGGTCGTCGATGTCTTTTTCGAAGCGATCGGGTTCGAGGCCGAGCGCGACGGCGAAGCCCCGCATGAGCGCCGCCGAGACGACGCGGCAGTCGGCGTGGTATCGCGTGACCGCCTCCTCGAACCCGTCGAGACCGACCGGCCACTGGGCGTCCAGTCTCCCGCCGTTGCCCGTCATGTTGCCCGCAATGTACGATTCCTTTTGGTCCCCGCCGCTCTCGCCGTCGACGCCTTCTCCGAGCTCGAGCATCTCACCGAGTCGTCCCTCGTCCAGCTTCTGCGCCCCGGACGGTTCGTACCCCGCGCCCTCGCCGCCTCTCGCCCGGAGAGACATCTTCGTCGCGTCAGGCAGCGCGAACAGACGCTTCGAGGCTCGCAACGCTCCGTCGATTGAGTCATCCCCGACCCCGTGGCCCATCACGTAGAAGAAGCCCGCGCTCCTGGCCGCCTGGTCGAGCGACGCCGCCGCGGTTCGCTCGGCGTCGGAGGCGTCGGTGGCTCCGAGCCGTGCGCCGCGCACCAGCGGGGCGATGTCCACGCAGGGGATGGTCGGTCGGTCGGGTCCCATCGCGCGCGTGAGAAGACGCGTCCCTTCGTCGGTGCCTCACCCTTTTTGGCGCGAGCGTACCCTCATATGTGGCGCACGTGAACTGTCCGACCGGGATTCGGGCGAAAACGTCCGAAAACGAGTACGATGCAGTCAGGATCTGCACGTTTTTTTCGGTCGGTTGCAAAAGAAACGAGACGAGACGCATTTTCCCGTTTGAAAAAAGTTTGGGGTGACATCGCTCCAAACGAGCGCCTGGCGACCACAGCGAGGTAGGCCTCGCGCAAGGCGGCTCCTGGACGCGCCCGCGGGAGACTCGCAAACCGGTAGGAAGGCGACCTTTCGAAGGAAGCCCGCGCCGGCGACGTATCGCGCGGTGACGTTCGCCCCACCGACGTTCTCGGGCGTCCGGATTCAAAAAACTCGGCGTTGACGCTCCTCGCGGGCTCCCAGGCGGAGGACGATGGCGACCAACCTCGGCAACCGCGTGACGTATCGCTCGCCCGATGCGCTCCAGAACCTCCGGCTGAAGGTGACGCTCACGCGCATCAGCGGTCCCCGCATGGACCGCGCGCGAGAGATGGACGCGCGCTTCGGGTCCGGGCCCACCCCCCAGGCGCAGATCCAGGCCGCGCAGCAGCAGGCGCAGCAGCAGGCGCAGCAGGCGGCGTCCCTCGCCGCGCCCGCGCCGCTCGCCCGCGAGCCCCCGCCGCCGTCCACGCCCCCGCCGGCGCCGCCGGTCGCGCCGACCCAGTCGCAGAGCTTCGGCGGAGACGCGCTCGCGGGCGAGGGCGACGACGCCACGACGTACCGGGGACCAACCGCGGCGCCGGCCTCGAGCAGCCGACGCAACAGGAGCATGACGCAGCAGGCGCAGGCCGCCCTCCCGGGTCAGGGCATTCCCGCGGCATCCGCGCAGGCGGCTCCCGGGCAGGCGCCGTTCGACCCGTACGGCGGAAATAACGCGGGACCCGGCGGGCCCGTCACCGAGAGCTACTCGCCGCCCGTCGCCGAGAGCAATATATCGCCCGGATCGAGCTCGGCGTCTCCCCCGGGCCTCCGGCGCGTGGAGGCGTGGACGGACGACGACGACGCCTCGCCTTCGCCGGATACCCGTAAATCCCGACCTGGACCCGTCGTGGAGGGCGCCGGCGGCGCGGATTCCCTCCGCGACGAACACGCGGGTGGTTCGTTCCAGGCGCGACGCGTCGACACGGGGGAGGTTCAGACGTTTACCCGAGAGATCGCGTGGCAGGAGAAGATCTTCTCCTTTGGCGACGTCGATCGCCTCGCGCGACGCGAGCCGGAGACGGAGCTGGAACGCAAGTACGCCGGCATGATCCGCGAGCGCGGGGGGCCGACGAGCGCCGGCGAGATCATCTACACGTACGTCTCGGCGGATGCCTTCGCCGATGAACGCGACGCCGAGCGAACGGTGACGACGTCGGAGGGCGAGCGCTGGAACGGACTGTTTCGAGCCGTCTTTGGCACGCCGTCGCAGAGGGTCCTGGCGAAGAACGCGTCGGGGCGGGACGCGACGCGGCTGCGGACGGAGCTCGCGCACGGGCGCAGGCGACGCGCGGGGACGGAGCCCTCGACGTTCGCCATCTGCGCCGATTGCGGACCCCTCTCGCTCCCCCCGGGTCACCCCGTGTTCAAAAACTCACCCCACGGCGCGAACGCCGAGCGCGAGCAGGTGCTGATGACCATCGAGGCCTACCCCGACGGGTCCATCGCGCTCACCCCGGACTTTAGCCAATCGGAGGATGACACGCGTCGCATCGAGCGAAGGGACGGGAGCGTCTGGGAGTACTCCGTCGTCAACGCGAGCGAGCGGCGGGAGACGCCGCTGGAGCGGCGCACCAAGGACATCGCGCCCGCCGCGGCGCTGCGGAGGCTCCAGCTGACGCGTAAGGCGGTGGGGGCGTTCGCGGCGCCCCCCGGGGAGAAGCCCGGGTCCGTTCGGTTCCTCGCGCTCGCCGAGATTGTCGCCGGGCGCGGGTTCGATCGAGACTTTTTATACTGCGAGTGGGTCCTCGACTACGACAAGGACGTGTGGAGGGTCGAGGGGGAGTCGGGCGGCCAGACGTCCGGGGTGACGCAGATAAGCAAATGCGTCAAGTACCCGGCCACGGGCGACGGCGAAGGGGACGCGTGGAGCAGCGGCGACCGCGCGGTGGCGCATTGGTCCCTCCCGGTGGAGCTCTCGTGCGTCGCCGACTCGGTTCCGCCCCCCGCCAAGCACCCCGTCATCTACTTTCAGGTTTCCTCCTACGACGAGTGGGACAGGTACAGGTGCGAGGGATACGGCCGCCTCAACCTCGGTGCCCTGCCCGTCGGGTCCCGCACCGAGGTGATCAAGACGTGGAAGGCTGGCGGCACCGTCGCCGACCGCGTGGCGAGCCAATTCGTGGGCGGATCGCCGGAGATTGGCGACGTTTCCTACGCGGGAGTCCCGGCGGATGCAAAGGACAAACCCGTGCACTCTCGCCTCGGCTTCGTCGCCGATTCGTCGGGTGAGATTAAGGTTCGCGTGAACATCGTGACGCAGACGAAGGCCGACGCCAGCGCCGCCGCCAAGAAGGGCCTGGGTTTGCTCAAGGGCCTTCTCGGCAAGGGTGCCGGCGGCAAGGGCGGGGACAAGGACGGCGCCATCTCCGCGCGGGAGAGGTTCGAGAAGAAGGAGGCTGTCGAGGACGTCGTGTCTCGCGCGCGGGCTCGACTCGCGGAGGCGAGGGCGCAGAACCGGCAAAACTCGGCGGCGGCGCCGAGGGCCATGCTGCTGTCCAGGAGGGAGGCGGAGGCGAGGCCGGCGCCGGCGCATCCGGCGCCTTACGCTTACGCGGGTACAGGTACGAGCGGCGCCGCTCCCCCCGGGGGAGCCGGTGATAAAGCGACGGTACCCGGAGTGGCCGACGCGTTGGCGCGGGCGCGAGCGAGGGTCTCGGGGGGATCCGGGGCACCCGGGTCGGCACCCGAGTCGGCACCCGTCCCCGCGCCGGCCATCCCCGCGCCGGCCGTCCCGGCTGTCCCGGCCGTCCCGGTCCCCGAGACGCCGGCTCCCAACATTGCGTCGCCGCCGGTCCCCCCTCCCGCGCCCGCCGTGGAGAGCATCGACGACGACGGAACCGTGTCGTCGCTCGGCGTCCCCCCGGGCGCGGGTCTGATGAGCGCGTTCGAACACGTCGCGGCGGCTTCGAGGGAAAACGTCGCGCCGGGTGGGACGACCGTCGTGGGAGGGACGGAGTCGAAGGGTCCGGTCGCGGCGGACGTCGTCGGAGCCGCGTCCGCGCCGTGAGACGACGACGGATGCGGATCGCGACCTCAGAGATTGTGAATACAAGACGTCGTTTAATTAACGCCTCGGAGATTGTGAATTCGTACTACGCCGCGCGAGAGAGACGCGACAAGTCGCGACGTTTGAGCAATCATGAGTTTAGTTCATCGCTTAACCTACCCTCTGGTGATCGGGAGAGGCGCCGGTGGCATCCGGCGAGGGCGACAACGCATGCGTTGTCGTCTCCGTCGCGTGCCCCCGCCGTCCTCCCGATGTTTCCGGTATGCACAGTGAAATCCCCCCCTTTTCCAACCAAGATGCGTGTCCCATATATCCCCCCCAGCCCGTGAAGAATCGTTCTAGCGGCGGCACGGCCCGGTGCGAAGGGCAAAGTACGCCGCGTAAGCGTCGTTCTCCGCCTTGACGTACTCGAGCATCTCCATCTTGTTGAGCGCCCGACCCAAGCCCCGCTGCACCCCCTTGAGGAGCTCCACGCGCTCCTTCATCGTCACCCGCGTCGCCGCGCCCATCTTCTCGCCCGCCGGCATCTTCGCAATCTCAGGCGCGAAGTGCGCGTAATAGAAAAACGCATCCGCGCCGAGAGCGTCGTAAGCCGCCATGACTCGCGGTTCGATGACGGAGTCCTGGAAGGACCGCGGGGCGATCGCGTGGACAACCTCCAAGAGCGCTCGGCGCACCTTGCCGCCCTTGAACGCGCGCGCCGGCTTGAACACCTCCGCGTCCACCTTCTCATCCGTGGCGACGCACTCGTAAAAATCGGGCGCGAGTCCCCCGAGCTGCTTCGCCATCTCGCGGTACCCAGCCGCCTGCCTCTCCAGCGAGCCAATCACGTCGCCGAGCGTGGCCGACTTCACTCCCGACTTTTCAACGCCGGCGACTGACTCAATCGCCGCGGCGACGGGATCGCGGTGAACCGCGGAGATGGTCAGGTCCACCCCCTCAGCCTCCGCCAACTTCGCCATGCGATCCGCGTCGGGAAAGGCGAGCTCGGGCCCGGCGGTTCGAACCGGGTACGTGACGGCAAACGCGGCTCCGCGCTCGATGAGCGCGTTCATGTCAACCTCGGCCACGTCTCTCTTGCCCAGGCCCGCCGAGGCACCCGCGAGGGCGCGGAAGAAACCCGCGGTGGATCCCTCGCATCCCTCGCCGATCGCCGTTCGAGGGCACGACGACGCGCGAGAACCCTTGGAGCCCAGACTCGCGGCGAAGTGGTACTTGGTCACGTAGGTGGCGGCGACGTCGGTCCAACTGTTGCCGCCGAGGTCGCCGGTGTCGGTGGCGGCGTAGTCGCCGAGCTTGGGCGTAGCCTCGGCGTGGGTCGCCGCCTTGGGTCCGCACTGGGCGAACCACGCGTGCGCGCAGTCCGCGTCGGCGGCAAAGTCGGAGAGACCCGCGGGCAGCTTGGAGTCGGTTCGGCCGAAACCGGCACCCTCCACGCCCATCGCGAACCTCGCCACGACCCGCCCGCCGGTGGACGTCTTGGCGACGGGCGCCTCCTTCTCGGTGTGTGGGGTCCCGCGGTGGGTGGACACGGAGGTGGACGCGCGCGTGGAGGTGGTGGTCACGTCCGACACGTCGCGGCCGGCGCGCGCGCGGACGTCTTCGTCGCGACCGAGCGACGCGGTGAGGACTCCGTCGCTGCCGCCGTCGTCTTCGCACCCGTTGACGAGGAAGCCCTTGCCCTGGAGCCTGCCGCTGCGCTTGCGGTAGTAGTTGGCAAAGTCCGAGAAGGACGAGAACTTGGACCTGAGCATGGGGCCGGGGTTCCTGGAGAGGAGGAACAGGTCCGCCACGGCGTAGATCATGCACTCCGTCTCCCTCGCCCTGTTGTAGCCGTGGTTGCAGTAATCCGGTCGATCGAGCGCGTAAATCTTGTTGTTGGGAAGCCTCGCGCGGAGATCGTCGACGTCGGAGGGCTCGTCAGCGGCGACGAAGATGTCGATACCCCTCTGCACCGCGTCGGGCGCTCGCCTGACGAGCGTGTTCACGAAGGAATCCACGCTGCACTTGCGGCGGTAGGAGTCGATGAGCTGAATCTCCGCGGCGCCCTCCCCCGCGAGGGAGAGATCTTTCGAGAGCTTGGCGTCCTCGCCGGCGCGGATGTGCATGGATATCATCTCGTCGTCCGACTTGGACGCGAGGGGCACCGACTTCATCATGTTGCTCACCTCCTTGGACGGCTGGAAGTCCGCCATGGAGTTGGACACGAAGTCGTACTCCTCCTTGTTGAGCTGAAGCTCGGCGTGCGACGATTTGATGTACACGGCGCCGCGCCAGGTTTCGGGATCGTAGAGAACCTCTCTGACGTGGGACTTACCCCAGTCGGTGGTGGCGTCGTGCATGGTGGTGAACATCGGTCGGTCGCCGGTCTTGCCGCGGGCCTTCCACGCGGCGAGCTCCGCCTCGGCGGTGTTGAGCCTCTCGGGCCACTCCTCGATGATGTACGAGTCCTTGAGGAAGGACGGGGTGAGCATGGTGGCGATGGGCGCGTCGAGGGAATCGTCGCGCTCCCAGATGACGATGAGCTTGCGGCCCCGCTGGTTGGCGAGGAGCTTGGCGGCGGAGAAGGCGCGGATGCGGTTACCGAGGCCGTTGACCGCGTGGAGGACGATGAACCCGTCGGCGTTGCGGTCCATGGCCTCGCTGAAGGTTTTCGAGTTGAGCACGTAGCCCTGCATGGTGGCCTGCGTCCAGTCCATCCACCTCCACTTCTTGTCGAAATCATCGGCGAGCGGGATGGTGGGATCGACCGAGTCGTAGAGGGAGTGCCACTCCTCGCCGATGGACGCCACCTGGTCGCCGGAATTGGCGTAGACGGACGCCCCGTCGCTCGCCCCCGCCCCCCACTGCGCGTCGATGGAGCCGGTACCCTCCTCGGGGGCGGCCTGATCCCAGGAGACCGCAGCCTCCTCGGGCTCCTGCTCCTGCGGTTGGACGATCTGGACAACCTTGGGGGCGGGGCCGTCGAGCGGGACGTGCAGCAGATCGGGCTGCTTGGCGTACCACTGCTCCATCTGCGCCGTGAGCGCGGCGTTGGCCTCGCCGAGGGTGGCGCGGTCGGGCGAGACAAAATCGCTCCACCGGTCCGCGCGGGCGGATGCGGCGCCCCGAAGGGAGGCGCGGACGCGCGCGCCGCCGAAGGTGGAGTCGCCCCCCGACGCGGCGGCGCCGAGGGAGGCGCGGAAGGTGGCGGAGGAGGACACGCCCGCGATGGCGGTCGCGCCGACGACCGCGGCGCCGCAGGCGAGGAGCCACGCGCGGTTACCCCAACCTCTCCCGCCCCGCACGTCCGAGGCGAGATCATCGCCCGAACGTCCGCCGTCCGCATCGCGGGCGGACGCGCCGCGGTTCAGCAGCGGCGCCGACTCGTGCGACATCCTGTTCGCACTCGTTTCCGTGTTTCCTACTCCTCGTCGCACCGCGCGCTGGGCGAGCGACGCTCGAGTGAAGTGTGTCCGCCTGTTACAAAAAAGAAGCCTCTTGAGGGCTGTTGCACTGGCCGCGTGAAACCGCCTTCGAACCTGCCGCGGGAAACCGTATGGGAGCGCAGTCTCGATTTCGTGCGCCGACGACCGAAAGGTGTTTCACAATTTTTTTGAAGGATTGTGAACCGGGAAGAGGTGGATCGCTTCGATGTTTGTAACCACCTTTGGGTCGGTTGCCGCCGTAAGTGTCCGACCGAAAATCACACGAGCGCAGACTGGCGCGCATACACGTCCGTTCGCCGAGGAGTTAACCACCCGACGGTGCAGAGTACGCCGACTCTTCAGGGTTCGTAGACCGTGGCGGGGCGGTGGGGTAAGAGCCCATACCCACGACGGAGGGGCCGCGGGCCCGACCCACGGCGCGCGTGCGTTTATTCCGGTGGTTTTTCGTTTCATCGGAACAGGCCGCGGCCCGCACACTCCGTCGACACGCGGTAGGCGCCATGCCCCCCTCGTCCGTCGGCAAGAACAGGTGGGTCAAGGGGGAGACGCGCAACGTCCTCGGCGGCGTCTCCCGCGGATCCTACGCGCAGGCGCCGTCGCGCGCCTCCGAGTCCGTCTTCAGCGACGACCTCTCGAGCAATGGATCCTACTCCCAGAACGTCGGCCACTTTGGCGCCCACGCCTCTTACCAGGCGCACTCGACCGCCGCGGGCGCCCGCGCGGGCTACCGCAACGGTCGCGCCAACTACGTCGCCAACGCCTCCTCCTTCACCACGTCCGCGTGCTCCCAGGCGGGCAAGGCTGCGGTGATGGTGTGCATCGTCGTCGGAGCCGCGTTCCTCGCCTTTGGCGGCGATCGCGTCGGCGACGTCTACTCCAAACTCGCGCCGTCTGCCGAGGCGTTCACCTCGCGCATCGACGATGAAGCCGTCCTCGACAACGTGGTCAACGGCGTGCACAAGGCGGCCGCGGACGCGGCGAACAGGCCGGGCTTCGAGCGCAGCTCCTTCAGCGCGGCGGAGGGGGAGGGAACCGCCGAGGACGACGACGACGCCTTCATCAAGCGCGCCTTCGCCGATCAGCCCCCGCTCGTCGTGCCGACCCCCGCGCACAGGAGCAAGAAGAAGCTGGCGAAGCTCACGCGGGAGTCCACCGAGTTCCTCCGGAGCGCGTTCAAGGGCGACGCCAACGACGCGTTCGTTCGCTCCGCGTACGGCGACGGCAAGTTCCTAGCCGGCGCGTACGGGAAGACCGAGCACTCTAAAACCGAGCACTCTAAAACCGAGCACTCCAAGACTGAGCACTCCAAGACTGAGCACCGCTCCGAGTCCACCGGGCGCACCCGCGTCGACGCCAAGGCGGAGGCGGCGCCCGTGGAGACGAAGAAGGCGAAGGCGGTTGAAACCGTCGACGTTGAAACCGTTGAAACCACGACAAAGACGGAGACGAAGACGAAGACGAGGCCCACCGAGACGGAGCAGCGCCTCGCGCGGGAGGTTCGCGCGAGGCGGGCGAGCGCGCGCGTCAGCACCACGCGCGATGCTGAGAAGAAGGAGAAGACGAAGGATGAGCCCTCCCCCGTTCATCATCGCGAGGCTTCGAAGGCCGTCGAAAAAACGGTCGAGAAGCCCTCGGCTGCGAAGGCCGTCGAGGTGTCCAGGACGGGGAAGAGGGAGCACCACGACGGACGAGAGAAGGAGGGGAAGACGAAGAAGGAGACGAAGGATGAAAAAAAGGAGAAAGCACTGCAGGAGGAGGCGCGGAGGCAGGCTGAGGAGATCATGGCCGCCGCGGCGAAGGCTTCGGCGCACGCCGAGTCTGACTTTAAGCCGACCGAGGTGCCCGCGGAGGGCGAGGTGCGACTCTCCTGCGTCGCCGACGAGACCGGCGCGATGCACTGCGAGTATCCCGGCGCGTTCGACGGCGAGACGCCGATCCACACGCCGAAGCACGGCCACAAGAAGAAGTCGCATCACGAGTCGACGCGTCACTCGCACGCGCACGAGGAGGCTTCCGAGGGGAAGAAAGAGAGCGGGTCGCACCGCGAATCCTCCAATCACCGCGAGAAGGCGAAGCTCGGCGCGGAGATCTGGAAGCCCGTCGGGATGGGCAAGCAGATTCCCGTCACCCTCCACCCTTTCGAGGCTGACGAGATGACCCGAATGCCCGCGGGTGTGGACATGTGACGCCAATCGATCGATCGCCTCCCCGGGTGAGTCACCGCCGGTTCGACACGCGCTCCGGGTCGCCCGCGCTGGACTGAGACGAAGTCTGGACGACGAGGCGAGCGCGGTGCTTGTAACAATTGTTTTACACGTGAGTAAATCACACGTTCGACGCGCGACTGATACAAAGGGCACACGCAACCACGCATCATCCCCGCGAGGGTTTCGGGTCGACGCACTTCTTCAGACTTTAACAGACCCTTCCCGCGTACTTTGCCCTCGGGTACCTCCTGGCCAGTCCCTCCCACTGCACGAACACCTCGTCCGCCAGCCGCGTCGCGTACAGTATCCTCCCCGTCAGCGACATCGTCTTCGTCCTCGCCGCGCTCTCCACGTACACCACCGCGGGCGACGCGACCGCGAACACCCTCGATACGAATGCGCCCGCGACGATCGGCACGCACGTCCCCGGACCGTTACACAGCACCGCGTCCGGTTTCTCCGCGAACACGGCGCGAAACGCGCTGAACATGGCGCGCATCGTGGTGAAGAACGAGTGGACCCATCCCTGGCCCACCTCCCTGGCCCGGGGGATGCGCGTCACGGAGTACTCCGACGCGGTCGCGAGCTCGTCGTCGTCCACGTCGGATGCTTCCGCGAGCGCCTCGCCCACCGCCGCCTCGTGGGCCTCGGCTTTCACCAGCGAGGTGCCGTCGGTGTCCGCGATGACGTAATGACGCGGGGCGTACCGCCGCGGCGAGAGCGCGCGGAGCAGCGCGAACATCTCCGCGGTGTGACCGCCGCTGCCCAGGACGATCATCGTCCGCAGCGGTGGGCCGTGAACGGGGCGACGGGGCGGGGGCGCGAACGCGACGTGCAGGACGCGGAGCGCGAGGATCGCGACGATGACCGCGACGAGGAAGCGCGGGGTCATCTCGGGGGTCACACCCGGCGACCCCGCGGTCTCCACCACCTCCGTCCAGCCCATCGTCGTCTCCGAGCCACCAGTGACGAATTCCGGCACCGGACGCGCGTCTTAACGGGAACGGCGTGATGAACGGCGGGTGATTGTGTGGCACATGCAAACAGTCGTCAAATTGTGCACAAAAAACGCCATCGGACAGCCGCAGAATATCCCAAAAGTCCCGCTATATTCCGTTCGACACCACGACACCACATTCGATCGACGCCGAGACGCGCGATGGACGCCTCCGAGGTGGATGTCGAGCTCGGAATCGAGCTCAAGCCCGGCGTCGAGTCCCCCCTCACGAACGATGCCTCCATCGAGGTCCTGTGTCTGGCGTGCGACAGCGCGGCGGGCGACTTCACCGTCAGATCCATGCGTCGACGCGCACCCAACCCGCGCGACGTCGTCATCGAGGTCAAGTACTGCGGCGTGTGCCACAGCGACGTGCACTTCGCGGCCGGGCAGATGT
>Ga0181571_10001863_pt1 | contig 15453 bp, 8 predicted proteins | sample 101ome_17_FD_132440 | JGI IMG/M metagenome (GOLD analysis project Ga0181571, IMG submission 132440) | Coastal salt marsh microbial communities from the Groves Creek Marsh, Skidaway Island, Georgia - 101407AT metaG (megahit assembly) | ecosystem: Environmental > Aquatic > Marine > Intertidal zone... | reverse complement strand
GCCAGGTTTTGCGAGCTCGCGGCGGAGAGGCGCGCGAGGCGGATGGAGCGGCGGACGGAGCGACTGCGGCGGAAGCGGGAGAAGGAGAAGGAGGAGGCGCGGCGGCTGGCGGCGGAGGCGGAGGCGGCCGCGGCGTAGGCGCGCACGCCGGATTCCTAAGCGCTACGCTCTACTCATTCATCGCGATTGAGGTTTCTAACTTTGACGACGGGTGGTCAATCCACCTGACTTAATCAAAACTGGTCCCGGCGACACCCTCCGGCAGCCAAACCTTCGCCGTCCCGTCCGTCGCGCTCGTCACCATCGCGTGCCGCTTCGGGTGGTAATCCAGCCCGCACACCACCTTACCTGGGTGCGCCTCGAGCTCAACCTCCACGCGCGCGTCCACCAGCTCCCAGAAGACGACGCGGCCATCCTCGGATCCCGCGACGACGTGACCGTCGCCGAGCGTCAGCCTCGCGTCCACCTTGGCCGTCGCGCTGACGTGCCCCCGATACTCCGACATGACCGACCCGTCCGACGCGTCCAAAAGGCACATCCGCCCGTCCAGCATCCCCACGAGCAGGCACTGCCCGTCCCCCGACACCGCGAGGCTCGTCACCGGATGGCCCAAGTCGTCCGAGTGGATCCGACCGGCTCGCACGTCGAGCGTCTTCACCGACCCGTCGACGCCGCCCCCGGTGACGCGGCACCCGCCGCCGCCGTGCGTCACCACGCACGTCACCGCGTCGCTCCACTCCACGACGCTCTGTATCGGATCCGCGGAGTTGCTCCTGCAGTCGAAGAACCTGACGGAGCGATCGTACCCGGCGGTGATCACCACCTGATCCTCCGCCGCGAACGTCACCGCGTTGACCGCGGACTCGTGGCCGCGGAACCTTCGGATCTTCTGCCCGGTGGACACGTCCCAGAGGAACACCTGCTTGTCGCCGCCGCACGTCGCGAGGCGCGAGTTGTCCGCGGCGCACGCGACGTCGCGAACCTCGTGCGCGTGCCCCTCGTAGGTCTTGATGAGGGTGCCGCGGAAGGGATTCCACAGCCTGAACGTCCTGTCCTTGCCGCACGTGAGCGCGTAGGACCCGCCGCGGCTGAACCGCGCGGCGAGGACGGGGCCCTCGTGTCCCGCGAGCGTGACGTGGTGCGCGGTGGGCAGTTCGCCGACGTGACCCGCGGGCCGCGGCGCCGGGCCCGAGGCGCCCACCGGCACGGCGCCCGCGTCCGGATCTTCGTTCGACGCGGCGAACTCCTCCTCGTCGCGGCGGACCTTGGCGCGCTGCTCCTGGCCGTAGACGTTCCAGGACTTCTGGCCCAAGATGTTGAGCCCGCCGTGGCCGCCCATGACGTGCTGTGCGATGAGGGGGCGTGCCTCTCCCGTGCAACCCCCGCGCCTCGACCAGTGAGTGGCCGATTCTTGGCCTCGTCCAGTCCGAGAGAGTTCGGCACCCGCCATGCCCGCCAACGCACTTTACCTCGCGCGGCTCCATGGCGCACGCGTGGCGCTCGTTGCTCTTCGGACTGGACGGATGGCGAAACTACCTCAAGAGCGGGTATGATGCCGCGGCTAAGCGATTCGACGACGCCCCGTTCCGCCGCGACCTTACCGGCGTCAGGGCGTTGGTGACGGGGGCGAACCAGGGGATCGGTTTCGAGGTGACGCGGCAGCTCGCGTCGCAGGGCGCCACCGTGACGATGGTCTGCAGGGACCGCTCGAAGGGGGAAGCCGCGCTGGAGAGACTGCGGAAGGAGCGGCTCGCAGGCTCGCTCGCGCTCTCGGTCTGCGATATATCCAACCAGCACGCGGTGAAGGCACTCGTGGAAGGCATCGTCTCGACCGGAGATCCACTGAACATCCTCGTGAATAACGCCGGGTGCATGGTGCATCAACGCACGCTCACTTCCGAAGGGGTCGAGGCCAACTTCGCGACGAACACGCTCGGGACGTGGGCGCTCACCGAGGGCCTGCTGCCCGCGCTGCGCAAGGCGGACGAGGGTGCGAGGGTGATCACCGTGTCGTCGGCGGGGATGCTCACCGAGAGGCTCGCGACGACCGATCTTGAGTGGGCGCCGGGTGGAAAACTCGGCAAGTTCGACGGCACGCGGCAGTACGCGCGGGGCAAGCGGCATCAGGTGGCGCTCACCGAGCACTGGTCCCGGCGCGGTGGGAACGAGTCGGTGTTGTTCGTCTCGATGCATCCCGGTTGGAGCGACACTCAGGCGGTGAGAGACGCGCTGCCCGGGTTCTACTCATCCCTAAAGGGAAAACTGAGGACGCCGAAGGAGGGCGCCGACACCGTGTCCTGGCTCTGCGTGGCGCCGAAGGACGCGCTCGAGCCCGGGGGCTTTTACCTCGACAGACGGACCGTGCCCAAGCACGTCTCGACGAACTTTCTCACGGGAACCTCGTACGCGGATGAAAAAGTTCAGCGGCTGGTGGAAAGACTCGAAGAACGACTCGCCGCCGTGTTGGGCGCCGACCGATAGCCGATTTGTTTCGTCCCTAGATTTGTTACATGGACCATTAAAGACTTAATGGCGCGTTTATTTCTAGTAGCTAGCTAGTATGTGATGAATGAATGTACAGCGCGGCTCCTCATTTTCCGAGTCCGCCGCCGGCGGGCATCATCCCGCCGCCAGCTCCGGTGGCCTGCTGGATGGCGATGTTGATGTACGCCGACAGCACGTCGTTGATGATGAACACCGCGAGCGAACAACACACCGCGAGGCACGCCAAGATGCACAGCGCGAGGATTATGTTCCTGGCCATGTTGGGCCCCATGATGGTGATGAGCGAGCCGATCGGATCGAACGGGTTGAGCTTCGCTCGGATAGCCGCCGGGAGCTCGGGGTCCCTGTTGGGCTGATCCCTCGCCTTTCCAACCGGCCTCTGGTCCGCCCTGCGCACGGGAAGAAGCGTCAAGGAAACCTCAACCTCGCCCTGCTTCCTGTCGTCCTTAGACGGGTGATACAGCGGGCTCCAGTGGCCCTCGCCGCCCGCGTCGAGGACGTCGCCAAAGTCCATCGAGGGGAAGTTGACGGAGACGCCGTCTTCGCCGCAGCTGAGAAACGGGGGGTCCTTGGGCATGGGAGGAGCGTGTTTCTGATTCTTCGCGTCCATCTTCACCTCCGCATTGCCCGAGAGCTCGCCGTCGGGAGCAGCCTGTATGAGCCGCATCAGATCGTTGCACATGCCGGAGAGAGGCAGGATGGCCTCGCCGATGTTATCGTTGGATCCGATGAGGTCGCGATCGTACGCCGACACACGGAGCTTCGCCTTGGTGACCGGGATGGAGAACCGGTATATGATGCGGTAGTTGAAGCTTCCCTTGCCGTCGGACGCGAAGTAGTGCGTGTCCGTCTCCTGCACCTGTCCGAACCGAGTCTGCTTGTGGTCGAGACCCACGAGTCCCACCTTGAAGAAGAGGTCGTTGTTGCCGCCGATGTCCTTGATGACCATCTTGCGAGCGCGCCAGATGACGACACGGAGCTCGACGTCAATGACCGGGGGCGGTGCGATCTTCATCGCCCGCGGCACGTTCTCATCAGCCTCGTACATCTCCACCCAGAGCTCGAGCGAACCCTGGCTGCCAGTCGCGTCGTTGTTCAGCAGCGTGCGAAGCTCGAGCGGCGGCGTCTCGGAGAACTGGCTCTTCCAAATCGGCGAGAACCATCGGTCCTCGAGGTCCACCGTGTTGACGCCGATGACGTCGTCGCCGCCGTTTTTGTCCCAGTCGTACAGCTTAAACTGCAGCTGGGACGAACCCGGGAGCTCGGTGGTGAACTGGAACATCTTGTAGAACCAGGGCGCCAGGGTCTCCTTCACGTGGTCGCGCCTGTTGCCAAACCTCTTGCCCGTGCCGAGAAGGTCAACCTTCATGTACGGGTCGCAGAGACCGCTGGGGTCTAGCGGCCGGATGTTCTTCCCCCGGACCACGAACGCTCGAACGATGACCGACTGCGGCAGGAGCGCCTTTGATCCACCGCCGATGAGCCTCTGAAGCTTCTTGAAGTCCGTCAGGGGCATCGTCGCGGCGTCGTCCTCGCACTTGTACGCGGCGTTCTTGCGCTCAATCTCGGCTTCCTCCTCCTTCTTCTTCTTGTTGCCAAAGGGGTTGAACCCGCCCTTATCGAGGAGCTTCTGCTCTGGTTCCTCCTCGTGCTCGCTGAGGGGCACGACGCGGCAAACGAACTTCAACTTACCGCCCTCCACGAGATCGCTGGTGTTGTCCGCGAACCCCTTGCTCCGCATGATGGGCACGGTGATGAAGGGCAGCGGGCGCATGTGATCTTCAAGCTCGCCGTCTGTGACCATCTTGCGGCCATCCATAAACTCCGGCACCGTCCCGCTGCCGTCGTCGAACTCCTCCATGTCGATCTCCTCCTCGTCAGACTCCTTCTCGTCCGATCCGTCTTCGTCGCTGCCCGACCCGTCCTTCTTCTCCTCCTCCTCCTCGGGCTCCGACTCGCTGCCGTCGGTGGTCTCCCCCGTGGTCTCCTCGCCGGACATCGTCGTCTTGCCGTCGTCAACCGACGCGGCTCCGTTCTCCTCGCCCTCCTCGCCCTCGGGGATCATGTCGAAGACGCTCAGCGCCTTCTTACGCTTTCCCGCGCCGCTCTTACCGGATCTGCCCGAGCGATCCGAGCGACGCGACCTGCCGGACCTGCCGGACCTGGCCGACTTGCCCGATTTCGCGGACCCGTCCGCTTTCGAAAATACGCTCCCAGCCTTGGACAGCCCGGACGCGACAGACGCGGGAAGGTACCTGGAGAAATCGCTCCTCTCGCCATCCTCGGACTCGCCCCTGCGCGACTTACTGTGCCTGGACCCGCCTCGCTTGGACCCGCCCCGCTTGGACGATCGCTCGGACTTGGCCGACCCGACGATGGAGTAGGCGCTCCGGGCCATCGAGAGGAAGGAGCTGCCGGCTTGCGAGAACCACGACTTGTGCTCCTCGTCGTCGGAGAATTCGTCCTCGGTGGCCGTCTCCGAGGAGTAATCGGACGCGATCGACGTGGCGTTGGACGAACCGATCCATTCCTCGGAGTCGGTCGATTCCATCCCCTTTGTCTCCAGCTCTCGAAGCTCCTCCGGGGTCATGGGCTTTGGCTTGACCGCCCTCAGTTTTTTCGGCTTCTTCCCCGACTCGTCCTCGTCATCCTCGTCGCGGATCAGGATCCTGTGCTGTCCCGTGCCCACGAGCCGCTTGATCGGACGCGAGTCGTAGATGCGAATGGAGAGGGACAGCTCGATCTTGGTCATCCTGTGCACGCGGCCGCGGAGGCGAAGGATCTGCCCGTTGAAATTCGCGTTCGGTCCGTTTGGATTGGAGCTGTACTCGCTCTGCGCCGTCAGGAACGGCGCGCCTGGAAAGAGGGGCAGCGCGCCGGAGAGCTCCACCTCCACGCACGGCGCGCCGATGGGCACGCCCTTGTACGGATCCATGCCCCTGACCCCGAGCAGCATCACCTGAACCTCAACCGGGTTGCTCCCGAAAAAGTCCCCGAGCGACCTGACAACCTTGGGGTGGTACCCCTTCGCGAGCTCGCTGGACTTGACCTTCGGGGGGTCCATGCCGCAGTACCTGAAGATGCCCTCCTTGGGCACGTCCTTGAGGGTGTAGTGCAGCAAAATCTGCCCGCCCGGTCGGACGTCCACCCCGCCCGCTCGGGACGGGTTGAGTTGAAACATGTTGTACCACTCGGGCTCGGAGATGCCCACCCGGTACTTGGACAGATCCGCGAAATCGTCGGGAACGTCGTCGATACCCGCGTCCGTCCACTGCGACGCCGACGACGCGAGCGTGGACAACGGGGGCTCCTCCTCGATCTCGTTACCAAACTTGTCCAGCTTCTTCGGCCTGGCGTTGGGGTGGATCAGCGGCAGCGAGCAGACGGACAGCGCGTCGTTGTCGGAGCCCAACATGCCCTCGTCGTGGTCGAAGACGATGACCGTCATCTTGGGCACCGCCCACCACGCGATACCTTCGAACCCGCCCTGCGGCAGCCTGTTGGCGCCCGGGTGGATACCCCGCGCGTTCGCCTGCGCCATGGACATGTGCCCGGCACCGGCTTCGACGTCCATCTCGTCCTCGTCCTCGTCCTCCTCCTCCTCGTCGCTCGAGTCATCCTCGACGCCCATCCTGGCCTGCTTCTTGGATTGCTTCTTGGGCCTCGGCGCCGGCACCACGGGCAGCTCCACCTCCATGAGCATCTCGCGAAACCACGCCGGGTTCGTGGTAGCCTTGCACACGTGCGTCTCCGCCTTGCTCCTGCCGCATCGAATCACCGCAAAGGGATCGGACGCACCCTGCGCGTCGCCCGCGGGTAGATTCTTAGCCTGGTACACCTGGGCCTGCAGCATGTACCTGACGGTTCTGAGCGCGTCGATCTTGCACGTGTCCTCGCCCATGCGGTCCTGTCGGGCCTCCATTCGCTTCTCGATTTTAGCGGCGCGCGCGTCTCGACCCTCCTCGCCGGGTGCCTTCTCGATGTCGTCGTTGTCGGACTCCTCGTCCTCTTGCGCCTCCAGCTCCTCCGGGCTCAGGGACCTGGCCTCCAGCTTCGTCACGGTCGATCCGCAGAGGTTGATGCGCAGGAGCACCTGGCCCACGGGCTTGACGTGCTCCGCGCGGCGAGACTCGCCCCGTTTATGGTCTCCTATGGCGTCCGCGTGAAGTTGGAACCACCCCTGAATCTTCCAGTCCTCCTCGGACGGCGGCGGGTTGTGCGGGCCGCCCTCCACCTCCTCGTTCACCGGCATCAGCCGCGAGCACGGCACGCGGCAGTATCCGATGCGCTTACCCCCGACGCTCACGTCGATGAACAGGTCCGGCGCTCCCTGACCCGCGAGCGGACCCTCGAACGGCGTCGGCAGCTTGACTCGCATGGGGGACAGACGGTAGTTGAAGTTGGCGTAGCACTCCTTCCCGAGCACCTTGCCCTCGGAGCGCAGAGTCTTGCTCGGCGACTTGAGGCTGTTCAGACCGATGTTGAAGCTCACCGTCGCCCTGGACCCCACGTGCCTCGACTGGTTCAGCTCCAGCGAGTACACCTCCGCGTGGAGGTACACCGGCCACTCCTTCCCGAGGTTATCCAGCACCGACGGAATCTTCGACTTGGGCCGAATGGTTCCCTTGTTCCAGTCCGTCTCCTCGATGAGTTTCATCGACATCAGCACCCGGCCGCGGTACGCGCTTCCCTCGATGTATCCCGCGTTCATGCGCTTCGCCAGCTTGCTCATCTTCGTGAACCACTTGAGCTCCATCTCGCGCGGCCCGCCGTAGAACGAGTACCACCGCGGCTGCTGGAACTCCTCGGGGTTCATGATCAGCTCCCGGAAACTCACCGTCTTGCTCGCGATGTGGTCATCCGTCCTGCCCAGATCGTAATCCATCAGCGACATCTTCAACGGCGGCAGCGACGCGAGGCCGCCCTTACCGGGCGGGACCACCAGACGCATGAGCACCTCCTGGTTCCAGTCCGGCGATCTGCTCGTCTTGCTCCTGGATCGAACGGGTTTGGAGGATCCGCACTGGAGCTTGAGGTAGGCGTCCACTCCCGCGCGGCCGAAGCGGTCCATTCGCGGCAAATCTCGGCCGCTGTAAAGCTGCGCCTTCAACAGGTAAGTCTTCGGCTTGACGTTATCCGCCGCTGGGGGCAGGCCGGATGATAGAGCGCTGTCGTCGTCCTCGCCGTCGCCGTGGACGGGGGGTTGGTCCCCCGCGCGAAGCACGGAGACGCACACGCAAACCTGCCCCTGCGAGCCCTGCCGTCGCTGCGACTGATCAGTCAGCGTGAGCCACTCCTGCCACAGTTCGTGCCCCTCCTCCTGGTACACCGCCGCGAGGTTGAGGTCGCACGTGCCGATGACCCTGTCGCTGCCGATGCGCGATTTGTCGCAGGCGGAGATGGTGATCGTGCACGCCTCCAGCTCCCCCTCGGCTACGTCCACGCCGTCAAAGTAAAACTGCTGATTCCATAGCGGCGTGGCGGTCTCCTTCTCGACCAACGTCTTCCGCTTCTCCGTCTTGAACCCGTCGCGGTTCAGTCGCACCTTGGCGATGGCGTTGGGCAACCGGTCGGCGCTCTCCACGTTCGTCTTCCACGAGAAGGACACGATGGACTGATACAGGCTGAACGAGTTGATGGCGCTGAGGTCCTTGGCCTCGATGACGCGGACGCGGACCTGGTAGACGCCCGCGGGGGAGACGGTGGGCTCCTCCGCGAAGCCCAGCTCCCCGGCGTCGATCTTGTCATCGCCCTGGAATAGACCGAACATCCCGCGTCACCACCCGCGCGCCCCGCGCAGTGCCCGAAAGCACGCGGCCTCCGCCGATGGAAGTGCCGCGCGCGGCGGTTTTTTTTCTTCGAGCCGGCCCGCGTCCCCTCTCCGGACGCGGGCTCTGCGCTCTGTCGGTCGGTCGCGCCCGCTGAAGAGCGCGCCGACGATCTATCCACGGGTCGCACGGCGCGTCGGGGCGTTTTAATCCACGCCGCCCGCGCTCGCCGTCGCCCGCTGTGACGCGCGGTCGCGCACATCTGACGGGTGTAACCTCTTTTTGTCCGGCCGCGGCTTTTATTTGCGACCGACCCAAATCGGTTCCAAATCTCGCCAAAGCGGAGCCAGACGGACCGCCGGGCCCCACCTTAAACCGCGCCGAGGGTCTCCACGGACGCTCGCACGGTCCCGCCGCAGCACCGAAAGTCTCCAACGAATTCGAGGAGCTCGTACGCGAGCGGTGACGGGCGCGCGGATCGGTGCACAGGTTTCGAAAGGGGTGTCGACTTCAGACGGGACGCGGTACGAACAAAATAATGGGCCTCTTCAACAACTGGTTCAAGAGCAGGGAGGATAAGCTACTGGACCAGATATTCAACCTGAAGTTCACCGCGAAGCAGCTGGCGAGGACGGCGGCGAAGTGCGAGAGGGAGGAGAAGGCGCTCAAGGCCAAGGTAGGTTCCGAACTCCGGGCTGCTCTGGGCTGAAATTCCAGCCTGGCGCCAAAGTGGAAGGGGCGGGTGCCCTTTCGACGTCAACAACGCTGACGCGCTCCCCGCATTCACGACGCAGGTAAAGACGGCGATCGAGAAGGGTAACATCGAGGGGGCGAAGATCCACGCCACGGACTCGATCCGCAAGAAGAACGAGAACCTCAACATGCTCAGGCTCGCGTCCCGCCTCGACGGCGTGGTGTCCCGGTTGGAGACGCAGCACAAGATGAACATGGTCAACAAGAACATGAGCGTCATCGTCAAGTCCTTGGAGCAGTCGCTCAAGGACAACAACCTCGAGAAGGTGAGCGAGAACATGGATCAGTTCGAACGGCAGTTCGAGAACCTCGATGTCCAGACGGAGTTCGTCGAGCAGGCGATGGGGAACACCACCGCGGCGACCACCCCGCCCGAGGACGTCGCCAAGCTCATGCAGGAGGTTGCGGACGAGCACGGGCTGGAGTTTGCCGCCAACCTGCCGGAGGCCAACCAGGAGGCGCTCCCGGAGGCCCCGGCGGCGCAGAAGGAGGACGATCTCTCCAACAGACTCGCGGCGCTGCGAGCCAGGTGATACGATTCGATTCGACGAGACTCGAGACTTTTATAAAAAATACCTTCGCACCGTACCTCGGAGGGCACCTCGAAGGTTCAAAGAAGGCGGACGCTTCGTACCTCGCTACGCCCTCTTGGTCGCCTTGGCGCCCCCGAACGCCTCGCAGTACGGAAACGCGACCGCGAGCTTCGCCTTCAAAGCGTCCGCGCCGGCGCCGACCCTCTCGAGCGCCGCCACCGCCGCCGCGGCGTCGTCCACGCTCCGAGGAACCTCCAAGTCGCCAACCTTCGCCGCCGCAACGCCCGCGTCGCCCCCCGCGAGCTTCACAGCCTCGGCGGCGAGCGCGCCCTCCAGCGAGGAACTCGCCTCGGCCACCAGCGCTTGCGCGTAGGCGGCCGCGGTCGCACCGCCGGTGAGCGTCTTGACCCCGTCGTCGAGGACGGTTTTAACCGCGCCGGAACAATCCGACGATGAAACAATCGCGGCTAGGTGCGCGACGTTACGCCTCGCGGCGAAGGACGACGGCGAACATCTCACCGCGGCGTTGCACGCGCGGAGCGCCAGCAGGAGCTTTCCCTTGCGCCGGAACACCTCAAAGGCGAGCAGGTGCGTGTCCTCGAAGGCCGCGGCGTGCCTGAGGAGGGGCTCGATAAGTCGCTCCGCTTCGACGAGCGGCGTCTCGGTTTTAAGGAGCTCGTCGCCGTCGGGATCGGGATCCTCCTTCCGCTTGGTAGCCTGGTTCTTCTTCTTGCCGTCCTTCTCGGCTTCCCTCGCCTCCTTCTCCTCCCTGGCTTTCTTCTCGGCGTCGTCCTTGGCCTTCTTCTCTTCAGCCTTCTTGAGCTTCTTGCGGTACGCCTGACGCTCCTCCTTGGACATCGCCGCGAGCATCTTCTCCTCCTCCTCGGCGGGGTCCGGGAGCGGATTGTCGAAGAGGTCGAGGTAAACCTCCACGCCGCCTCGCGCCGCCTCCCTGTACGCGCGTCGACTGTACAGGGTGTCCTCCACGCGCAGCATCTGCACGTAGTGGCGAAGGGTGTTCTTGCGCAGGCAGTACTGGTGAAAGTCAAACTGATCCTCCTCCATGTCGTCGTAGTGCTTGCGCACCGCGGTGAAGTACTTGAGCGCCCTGTTCTTGCGGCCGCCGCGTTGGTGGCACCGGCCGGCTTCGTTCTCGAACCACGCGCACTGCATGTCGAACAGGTTGGACGCCTGGTTGCCGTCGCGCGTGAATAGCGCCACGGTCTTCTCCGCCGCCTCGTACTCGCCCGCTCGGAGCATGCGCTTGACGCAGTACGAGTTCAGGTATCGATCCGCCCTGTCCATCTCGCGAACCTCGTTGGCGACGTTCATCGCGCCGACGACGTCGCCCGCGTGCTTCAGGAACGAAGCCTTGGCGAGGTAGCACTCCAGCACCGAGGGATCGGTGCTGGCGATGGCGCTGTCGATCGTGCTCAGCGCGCCCTCCACGTCTCCCACCTTGTCCTTGTGGTACGCCAGGAGAGTCCTCGCGTAGCACACGCACTGCGCCGCGTCCGCCTCGGACTTTTCGGAACCCGGAAACTTGCCGGACGACTCGAGCGAGCTCACAATCTCCGCGAACGCCTCGCCCATCGCGGCCGCCTTGGCACGATCGGCGTAGAGCGACTTGAGGTTCCGGAATAGCGACGGGACACCCTTCCGGATGGGAGCGACGACGTACCGTCTAACCGCCGATGCGAAGGCGTCGCCGGAGAGGAAATCGAGCGGCAGACGTCGCACGGCGTCCGACTTTGGGTACTGCACGGCCAGCGCGTCGTACGTGGCCTCGAGCTTGGCGACGTCGCCGTCTACGCCGAGAACAGCCTCGAGCTGCCGGTAGTAGCCGTGGTTCTCGGTGTTTTTGGCGATGAGCGCCCGGAGGGTCGCCTCCGCCTGCGCGCCGCGGCCGAGGGCCGTGTACAGCCTGGCTCGCTGTTCCAGGACGCCGATGACGTCCACGAGCTTATCGCTGTGCTTGTCGAGGACCGCGAGCGCCTCCTCGTGCGCGCCGGCTTCCTCGAGGATCATCGCCTTGAAGAGGTACATCTCGGAAACCTCGTATTTCGCGAGGTTCGGCTCCGATCCCCGCTCCTCGGCGCGAAAGTCCTCGTACTTCTCGATGACGGCGACGGCGGCGCGGTGCTGACCCTGGAGAAACTTGGCGACGGCCAGACCCATCCAGTTCAGCCTCGCCCCGGCTCGGTCCTTCAGGATGATCCGGCGGGTCTCGGTGAAGTCGGCGAGTTCGCGGACCTGAATCTGCAGGCTGGCGAGGTCCCGCAGGATCTGCGCGTCGCCCTCGTGCAGCTTGAGCGCCATGCGGTAGCACTTGATGGCCTCCCTGTAGTTGCGATCGGCGCGGTGCACCAGGCCGTACACGTGCCAACAAACGTGAGACTTCATGTCGTTTCGCACCCCGAGCTTAACGAGCTCGTGCGCCTCCTCCATCCGGTCCATGTTGCTCAGGATGAGCCCCTTCATCGCGAGCGTCTCGCCGTGATTGGGAAACTTCTTCAGCACGAAGTCGGCGGCCTTGAGCCCCTTCTTGTGCTGCTTGGTCTCGTAGCATCGCACCACGTTGTCGAACTCCTTCTTCTCCTTGCCGGACAGCGCGCGGGCGCCGTCGTCCGCCTTCTTGCCTGACATCGCGGCCCGGTCGTGTGACGATCAAGCGCGGATGATGAGTGCGGTGACGCGACGCTTGGCGGCGGTGGTGGGGCTTTGCCATCACGGATGACTTGATGCTGAAAAATGTTGAAGCGGTCGGTCGCCCAACCCGCACTCGCGTCAGCGGAGACACACCCGCGCCGCACACCCCGCGCGCGTCGCGGAGCCGGAGGATACGTCACCATGCCGCCGTGGGCGCCCGTCAAGATCACCCACGTCATCCTCGACCTCGACGGCACGCTCATCAACACCGAGCAGCTCGTGGACGAGGTCGTGGGAGCGGTGCTGCGCAAGCACGACGCGAGCCTCGACACGAAGTCGATCCGCAACGCCATCGAGGGGGTCCGCGGGATGAGGCCGCTGGACGGCAGCAGGATCATCATCGAGAACCTGAAGCTCCGCAAGGACGGCGCGGCGGACGGTCCGGCGCTGACCGCCGAGGAGCTGCTCGCGGAGACGGAGGTGGAGCTCAACGGCAGATGGGGCGAGGTGAACACCATGCCCGGCGCCGAGCGGCTCCTCGCGCTCCTCCGAAGGCACGAGGTTCCCACCGCGCTCGCCACGTCCACGCCGGCCAAGTACCTCAGCGCCAAGCTCGCGTCGCACCCGAACCTACTCCAGCACGTCGCCTGCGTGTGCACCGGCGACGAGGTGCGCCGGGGTAAGCCCGATCCGTCCATCTTCCTCCTCGCCGCCGAGCGCCTGGGCGTCGACGACCCCTCGTGCTGCCTCGTGGTCGAGGACACGCCGCTGGGGTGCCAGGCGGCCAAAGCCGCGGGGATGAGGGTACTCGCCGTGCCGTCCATACAGAACTTTAACCTGTACAGCGGCCACGCCGACGAGTTGTGTCGATCCCTCTACGACGTCGACCCGGCGCGGTGGGGTTTGCCCTCCTTCGACGATTGGCGCGAACTGGTGCCCGGGATGTCGCTGGACAGGTACCTGCCCCTGACGACGCCGATTCGGATGCGCGGGCCCGTGGTCAAAGGGTTCGGTCGGGGTAGCAAGATGCTGGGGATACCCACCGCGAACCTCGACGTCGCGCCGCTCAAGCTGCAGGCGGATGCGTTGGCTCCGGGTATCTATTTCGGTTGGGCGGCTGTGGCAAAGGAGGACCCTCGCGACGTCGGCGGTTCGGTGTACAGGATGGTGATGTCGATCGGTTGGAACCCTTTCTTCGACAACGCGAAGAAGACGATCGAGCCGTGGCTGCTGCACGAGTTCGGCGGGGATTTCTACGATCAGGAGCTGAGGCTGCACGTGTTGGGGTACATCCGACCGGAGGCGAACTTCACGACAATCGAGGACCTCATCAAACGGATACACAGGGACGCGGAGGTGGCGAAGACGTGCCTGGCGCTGGAGGAGTTCGCCAAGCACGCCGACGACCCGTTCCTCGTGGAGGGACTCGTGCCAAACTAGTCGGAGTCGGAGTAGAAAGTTAGCAGTCGTCGGCGGTTCCGAACGACCGAGTTAGCAGTCGCGTACATCGCGAGTAGGAATGACGCGCGTCGGGCGAGCGCGGATACCGACGGGGCGGTCGATGATCAATCAAATCGGTCGATGTTACACGCGGCGTCGGCTCTACTTCCGGGCGTCCGCCACTCCCAGCTCGGTGACGAACCTCGCCGCCTCGTGCCTCTTCTGCGCCACGTAATCCGTCACCCGCTCGGCGGGCCACATGCCGCCGCCCTCGTCCAGCGGCTTTGGCGCCGCCTCGGCCCGCGCGCGCGCTCGCGCCCGCCTCGATCTCGCGTCCTCCTCCGCCTCCTCCCCCCGCTGCTCCGCCTCGTACGCCTCGGACGCGACGCTCACCAGCGCCTCGCGCATGTACATGCCCGTCACCTCCCCCTGCTTCGCGTACCGCGCGCTGCCCCCCGCGAGGTAGACCCTGTGCTCGTCGCCGTTATCCGCCGCGACGTCGACGGCGACGAGGGCGTACTCGTGCGGATCACTCCCGAAGAGCTCGCGTCCCCAGCTGGACAGTGAGCCGCCGCCGCCCCACGCCTTTCGCTTCACCGCCTCGACCGTCACCAGCCCCGCCTTGCGGGTGCCGAACACGCGAAACGCCATGTGCACCTTGGCGTCCCTGAACCGGGGCGGGCCCAACCCCCAAAGGCTCGTCGACCCCCGTTTGGTCCACACGCCCCCGGTGGTGACGACGGCGCGATGCTCCGACGACACGACGGGGGCGCCGAGCACCTCGACGAGGCCCGGGTGGCGCTCGAGGCGTCGCATGACCGCCGCGTGGACGCGCTCGGGGTTGACGACGCTTCGCGCGCGGAGGTAGGTCGCGGTTAACGCGACGCATCCGGCGCTGAGCGCGAGCGTCGCGAGCTTCGCCGTCGCGTCGATCCCTCGCTTTTGGGCGTCATCATCGTCGCCCCGGCCCCGGAGGCGTTCGGCGGCGGCGATGGCGGCGCCGTAGGTGGCGTACGTCGCGCCGGTGCCCGCGACGGCGACGATGGGCGCCCTGTGCCTGAAGCCGAAGGCGCGCGCGCGGAGCGTGAGGTTGCGCGCGTGCGTCGCGGGGTTGAGCGAGAGGGTGCCGGACATGATGCTCTCCGCGGCTCTCGGGCCGAGCGCCGAAGCGAGCCTGCGTCTGACGCTCTCGCGTGCCGCGCTCTTCAGGCGCTCGGGGGCGACCCTCGCCGCGTCCATCTGCGCGCGAGCCGCGTCTTTGAGTTCCTTGACCCGCGAGGTCATCCACGCGACGCCCGAGGCGGGCGAGGGCGTCGACGCCCACGACGCGAAGCCCCTACGGTCAACTCCGCGCTGCCCGGTTCTCGTCGACGGAACCGCCGGGTTCGGGCACCGCGTCGCCGGGTTCGCCGCGCGCAGCGACGCCAGCAGCGACGCCGCCGCGCGCCTAGACGGTGCCGACGACGCCATCTGAGTGTGAGCGCGTCCGTGGAGACAGTACGGTACATGGGACACGGAAGATCGATCGAAGATTCTTCAGCTGTCTGGTTTTACAAAACGGGCACGGCGTTCTTGAGGAAAATCTTCCCCGCGATGCCAGCCGCGCCCAACACCCCGAACGCGACGTCTCTCACCCACCCCAGCGGACCCCGCCCCGTCTCCACGAACCCAATCACCCTGGAGCTCAGCATGATGGCGCTCGTCGGTCCCTTGCGCGTCTCCTCGTACTCGGCGAGCGCCTCGGCGACGGTGCCGTAGTAGTCCACACCGGCGATTGCATCCACCGCCGCGCCGCGGCCCGCCAG